>ENA-UESI01000024-UESI01000024.1-human-gut-metagenome-genome-assembly--contig:-NODE-24-length-107318-cov-8.729339_pt1 | contig 107318 bp, 110 predicted proteins | sample MGYA00243005_ERZ508006 | MGnify/ENA primary metagenome ERZ508006 (study PRJEB26167, sample SAMN06115436) | human gut metagenome | host: Homo sapiens | place: China:Shandong | collected 2015-06-10... | reverse complement strand
GCTCCCAAAAACGTGGATCTGTTTGTCAAGCACGGCATCTACACCAAGGAGGAGATCGAGGCCCGGGCGGAGATCCACATTGAGAACTACACCACGGTCCTGACCATTGAGGCCAAGACTATGGCGGACATGATCCGCCACCAGATCCTGCCTGCGGTGTCCGACTACGCCGACCAGCTGTGCCAGCGGGCCTATCACAAGGACGCCATGGGTGTGCCCCACCAGTATGAGACTTCCACAGCCATGCAGATCGGCACCCTGACGGACGCCCTGCAGGCGGACTGCGCCAAGCTGGAGGCGGATCTGGCCGCCATCCCCGTGGGCTCTATCAAGGCCATGAACTACTGCCATGAGGTGCTGATCCCCGACATGGCAGAGGCCCGGAAGGCCGCCGACCAGCTGGAGACGCTGACTGCCTCCAAGTCCTGGCCTTTCCCGGTATACAGCGACCTGCTGTTCTACGTATAAAGTGCGCAAGAGGGCCCCGGCCATCGGCCGGGGCCCTCTTGGATTCATTTGTTACACCAGCACGTCGAAGAACAGCGCCAAAATAGTGGTGGCGAGGCCGCAGAGGCCGATGGCAAGGCCGCTCATGGCCCCCTCCGTCTCCCCCAGCTCCAGGGCGCGGGCGGTGCCCATGGCGTGGCTGCAGGCGCCGATGGCCAGCCCTGCCGCCACCGGATCCTTCACCCGGAAGAGGCGTGCCAGCGCGGGGGCGCACAGGTTGCCCAGGATGCCGGTGAAGATCACCGCCGCCACGGTGATGGAGACAATGCCGCCCTGCCCCTCCGCAATGGCGGTGGCGATGGGTGTGGTGACGGACTTGGGCAGGAGGGAGACGGTCAGTGTCCGGTCTAGGCCGAACAGGCGGCACAGGCCCCAGATGCTGAGGACCGAAGTCACCGCCCCGGCCGCGCATCCCGCCAGGATGGGCAGCAGGTTCTTTTTCAGCAGGTCGATCTGGGCGTAGATGGTTACTGCCAGGCAGACCGTGGCCGGCCCCAGAAAGAGGTTGATGAGGCTGCCGCCGGCGTTGTACGCTGCATAGGGAATGTCAAACACCGCCAGCACCGCGATAATCATCATCACCGCCAGCACCAGGCCGTTGCAGATCACAAGCCCGGTCCGCTTCTGGATTTTGCAGCCTGCCCAGTAAGCCAGGATCGTCAGCGTCACCCCGAAAAAGGGGGACTCCCACAGCGCGCTCATCTCCGCTTCCCCCTCTCCAGCAGGCGGCAGGTGAGCCGCACCGCTCCCACTGTAGCGGCAAAGGTGGCAATCAGCGAGACCGCGCAGACGACCACCAGGGCAAGCAGGTTCTCCCGCAGCACATCTGCATAGTTGATGATGCTAACACTGGCCGGGATGAAGAAGAAGGGGAGATTCCCCAGCAGATAGTCCGACTTCTCCCGGATGTGTTCTGTCTTGATGACGCGTGCCAGCAGCAGCGCCAGAAGCAGCAGCATCCCGATGATGCTGGCAGGCAGGGTGAAGGGCAGCACCCGCTCAATACAGGTGCTGATCCAGCAGATGCCGAAGATGATGCCGATCTGCGTTAGAAGTTTCAAAGTGAACCGCCTCTCCCGGCGGTCCCCCGCCGCGTTACTCTGCGCCGTATTCACACAAGGGCGCGGATTCTTTTCAACTTTTTTATTCTACGGAGACGGCCGGGGAATGTCAAATCCTTCCGGCTCCTTTTTCTGCCGCCGCCGCAAAATTCGGCAAAACAGTACAAGGCCCCGCCGGGAAAGAGCGGGACCTTGTCCAGGTCATCCAAGCATCCACAGGAGGCCGGGGGACTCAGAGGGGCATTTGCCGCTCCAGCTCCCGGCGGAAGTCCGGGTGGGCGATGGCAATCAGCGCCCGGGCCCGCTCCACGGTGCTCTTGTATTTCAGATCCGCCACGCCGTACTCCGTCACCACATACTGGACGCAGGTGCGGGGGGTGGTCACCACGCTGCCGGGGGCCAGCTGCGGCACGATTTTGGAGTGGAGGACCCCCGCCTTGTCCCGGTAGCTGGACCGGAGGGCCAGGATGCTCTTTCCGCCCTTGGACCACTGGGAGCCTACCACCCACTCCAGCTGTCCGCCGGTGCCGGAGTACTGCCGGGGGCCGATACTCTCGGCATTCACCTGGCCGGTGAGGTCGATCTCCATGGCGTTGTTGATGGAGACCACATGGTCGTTCCGGGCGATGTTCCGGGCATCGTTCACCCAGTCGATCTCCTTCTGGCAGAAGGCGGGATTCTCATGGGCGAAGGCCCACAGCTCCGGCCCGCCCACCATGTTGGCGTATACGCTCCGCCCCGGGCAGGTCTGTTTGCGGCTGTTGTTCACCACGCCCCGGCGCATCAGCTCCATGACGCCGGTGCTCAGGATCTCTGTGTGGACGCCCAGATCCCGCTTTCCCGCATGGGCCAGACACTCGCCCACAGTATTGGCCAGCCCTCCCAGTCCCAGCTGGATGCAGGCGCCGTCTGGCACCAGATCCGCGATGTAGCCCGCGATGCGGCTGTCCGTCTCGTTTCCCGCCGCGATGGGCGTCTCTACCAGAGGACGGCTGGATTCGATGATCCCGTCCACCTCTGATACATGGATGCGGGTGTGGGCCTCCCCATCACTGGGAATATTGGGCATTCGGGGGTTCACCTCCGCCAGCACCAGCTCGCACTGCTCCAGCACCTTCCGGCTCAGGGCCGTGCCCCACAGGGAGCGGCTCATCCACCCGTTCTCATCCGGGAGCGAGCAGGTCAGCGCCGCCACCCGGGGGCGCCGGGCCAGGAGCCACGCGGGCGTCTGACTCAGGTTGGAGGGGGCGTAATGGACGTTGCCCATGGGCTCCAGGCCCCGCTCCACGCCGTAAAAGTTGGAGTCATAAGTCACCTGTCCGGCCAGCTCCGGCGTCAGCAGCCGGGTCCCGGCGGGGATGAAGTGCCCGTAGATGGCGATATGGCCGCCGGTCTCCAGCAGGCGCTCCGCCAGCGCCCCGTCCAGCTCCCAGGGCCAGTTGGACATGGCGGCGAAGGCCGCCGTGTCCCCGTCCCGGATCAGCTCCGCCGCCTCCCGGGCGGTCATCTGCAGGGCCTGATACTGGGTCTGCCAGTTGCCCGCTCCCGCGCAGCGTCCCCGGCGGATGGGTGTCAGTTCTGTCATCGTCATTCTCCTTTGCCGCGCCCCTCTGCGGGGCGGTGTCTCCGGCGGTTTGTACAGCCCGCCGTGGGGGCCGCGGCCGCCGGTTCCCTTTCCCGTCTATTGTACCGCACATTCCGCTTCCGCACAATCCTCTTTTCCGCGGACGAGTTAATAGAAATTTTGTTTTTTTCTGCTTGCGCCCGGCCGCTTCGCCGTGCTATACTGGCGTTGTTCTTGATTTTTTCCATGGAGGTGCATCTTGCAGAAACGCAGTCACAAACTGCTGGCCGCCACCCTGCTGGAGAATACCCAGGGATTTCAGGCCAGACGATTCGAGCTCGCCTTCCTGTTCGGCTCCTTTCAGCCGGACTGCAACCCCCTGACCTATTTGAAGGGCTCCCTGCGGGCCTATAAGTTCCGGGGGCATAACTACTCCAACTCCCAGCACTACATCTACTCCCGCATCTCCCGGCTCCAGCGCCGCCAGCGCTGGACCATCTGGCAGTATTACACCCTGGGCAAACTGACCCACTATCTGGCGGATGCGTTCACCTATCCCCATAACGAGAATTATCCCGACAGTATGCTCTGCCACCACCAGTATGAGACGGACCTGCGGGCCTATCTGGAGGAGTATCTGGCCACCCGCGCCCTTCGTCGGGAGAAGTTCCGTCAGGACGTGGCGGACGCCCTTCAGGAGCTGCACCGGCAGTACATGGCCGGCGTGGCCGATATGCGCAAGGATGTGCAGTTCATCCTGAAGGCCACCTCCCTGCTGATGGCCGGCTGCCTGCCTGCCAGCGCCGCAGCGGCTGTCTGAACCCTGTTTTGGGAAAAGCGCACAGCAGCGGTTTCCCTTTCGGCGCATTCTTTGGAATCATTGTCAATTTCCATTTGCTTTTTCTGGTGTTATCCTGAAACTATCAAAGGACTCGGAAAGGAACCCAGTCATGACCAACATCACCCGTTCTGCCGAATACCGTTACTTTAGCTTTACCTATTTTTATGGTAAGGCTTATTTCGGTTTGGCTGAAAATGTGTGTGATCGTGTCTGACGCCAGGAAAAGGCTATCAGTGCATGACGACCCGCAGCCGAACCGGCTGCGGGTCTTTTTTGTACCAGCCCCATCATTTTTAGGAGGAATACAGTATGATCGTCGTTCTGAAACAAAACCCCAACCGGGACCAGCTGGAGAGCCTGATCGCCTGGCTCCAGGAAAAGGGGATCATCATCCACACCAGCATCGGCGAGGCCCACACCATCTTAGGACTGGTGGGTGATACCAGCCAGCTGGACATCGACCTGATTGCCGCCCTGGACATCGTGGAGGATGTGAAACGGGTCCAGGAGCCCTACAAGAATGCCAACCGGAAGTTCCACCCGGAGGACACGGTGGTGCAGGTGGGCAACACCCAGATCGGCGGCGGCAATCTGACCCTGATGGCGGGCCCCTGCTCTGTGGAGAGCGAGGAGCAGGTGGTGGCCATTGCCAAAGCGGTGAAGGCCAGCGGCGCCACCATGCTGCGGGGGGGCGCCTTCAAGCCCCGGACCTCCCCCTACTCCTTCCAGGGCCTGGGGGCCACGGGTTTGGAGTACCTGAAGGTGGCCCGGCAGGAGACCGGCCTCCCCATCGTGACGGAGCTGATGGACCTGAGCCAGCTGCCCCTCTTCAAGGATGTGGACGTGATCCAGATCGGCGCCCGGAACATGCAGAACTTCGACCTACTCAAGGCCGTGGGCCATCAGGACAAGCCCGTCATGATCAAACGGGGCATGTCCGCCACCTACGAGGAGTGGCTGATGAGCGCCGAGTACGTCATGGCCGGCGGCAATGAGAATGTGATCCTCTGCGAGCGAGGTATCCGCACCTTTGAGAGCTACACCCGCAACACCCTGGATCTGGCCTGCATCCCCGTGCTGCGGAAGCTGACCCACCTGCCCATCATCATCGATCCCAGCCATGCCACCGGCAAGAGCTGGCTGGTAGATCCCCTGGCCATGGGCGCCGTGGCCACCGGTGCCGACGGATTGCTGATCGAGGTCCACAACGACCCGGCCCATGCCCTGTGCGATGGCCCCCAGTCCCTGAAGCCGGAGGTGTTCGACGGCCTGGCGAAGAAGCTGCTGAAGCTCCATGACTTTATGAAGACGGTGGAGGAGTAAGACATGAATGTTGCCATCGTCGGCCTGGGCCTCATCGGCGGGTCCATGGCCAAGAGCATCAAGAACCGCACCAGCCACACCGTCTGGGGCATAGACCTGAACGCGGAGACCATGACCATGGCCCGGATGTGCGGCGCCATCGACGCCCCCCTGACGGAGGAGAACCTGCCCCAGGCGGATCTGATCCTGGTGGCGATCCGGCCCGGCGCCGCCATCGAGTGGGTCCGGCAGCACGCGCCGCAGATCGCCAAGTCCGCCATTCTGGTAGACCTGTGCGGCGTGAAGCGGACCGTGGTGGCGGCCATCGCCCCCATCGCAGAGGAACGCGGCTTCTCCTACATCGGCGGCCACCCCATGGCCGGTAAGGAGCGGGGCGGCTTCACCGCCTCCGCAGAGGACCTGTACGTGGGAGCATCTATGATCCTGACGCCGGACAAGCGGACGGATATGCGGCTGCTGGAGACGCTGAAGGCCTTCTTTCTGGACCTGGGCTTTGCGGGCCTCACCTTCTCAACGCCGGAGGAGCACGACCGCATCATCGCCTTTACTTCCCAGCTGGCCCATATCGTCTCCAGCGCCTATGTGAAGTCGCCGGAGGCCCAGAAGCGCCGAGGCTTTTCCGCCGGCAGCTTTCAGGATATGACCCGGGTGGCCCGTCTGGATGAGGACATGTGGACCGAGCTGTTTCTGGACGATGAGGACTTCCTCACCGCCGAGCTGGAAGAGCTGATCGGCCACCTGACGGACTACCGCAACGCCTTGCGGGCCAAGGATACTCAGCGGCTGCACGATTTGCTGAAGGAGGGCCGGGAGCTGAAGGCCACCGCCGGCGGCAACTGACCTATTTCCGGCGCCGCTGCGCGACATGATTCTATAAAAGGAGTTTTTCGATGTTTGACTCCATCCGAACCATTCCCGTCCGGGTCCGGCCGCCCTATGATGTGCGCATTGGCAGCGGCCTGCTTGGCCGGTGCGGGGACTATCTGGCCGCGCTGCTGGGACAGCGGAGGATCGCCGTTCTGGCCGACGACACCGTGGCCTCCCTGTACCTGGACACCGTCACCGCCGCTCTGGAGGACGCGGGCTTTGCCGTCTGCTCCCATATCTTCCCCTCCGGGGAGGGGCGCAAGAATCTCTCCACCCTGACAGAGCTGCTGGAGTTCCTGGCGTCGGAGCATCTGACCCGCACGGACTGCGTGGCCGCCCTGGGCGGCGGCGTCACTGGGGACATGGCGGGCTTTGCTGCCGCCGTGTACCTCCGGGGCATCCGGTATGTCCAGCTGCCCACCACCCTGCTGGCGGCGGTGGACTCCTCCGTGGGGGGTAAGACCGCCGTGGACCTGACCGCCGGGAAGAACCTGGCCGGGGCCTTCTGCCAGCCTGCCGCCGTGATCTGCGACACGGACTGCCTGAAGACCCTGCCCCCCGACGTGTTTGCCGACGGGGCCGCCGAGGCCGTCAAGACCGGCGTGCTCTCTGACGAAGCCCTGTTCGCCCTGTTTGAGGACGGCACCCTCACCGCCGACCCCGGCGAGGTCATCGCCCGGTGCGTCGCCTACAAGGCCGGCGTGGTGGAGCGGGACGAGAAGGAGCAGGGGGAGCGGAAGCTTTTGAACCTGGGCCATACTGTGGGCCACGCCATCGAGAAGTGCAGCGGCTATGTTATCCCCCATGGCCACGCCGTGGCGGCGGGGCTGGCCGTCATCGCCCGGGCTGCGGAGGCCCTGGGCTGGACGGAGGAGTCCCTGGCGGCGCGAATCACCGCCTGCCTTTCTAAAAATGGCCTGCCCACCGGGACAGACTACTCTGCTGAAGCCCTGGCGGAGGCAGCCCTTTCCGACAAGAAGCGCGCCGGTGGGGATATTACCCTGGTGGTCCCCCGGAAGATCGGCCATTGCGAGCTGCGGAAGGTGCCGGTGGCGGACCTGCTGCCCATCATCCGGGCAGGACTGGAGGCGTAAATGGACCTTCAAATCACCCCGAAAAAACTCTCCGGCGCCGTGACGCCGCCCTCCAGCAAGTCCCAGGCCCACCGATTGCTGATCGCCGCTGCTCTCAGCGGCGGGATCAGCGTCATCCACGGCCTGGCGGACTCCCAGGACATCCGGGCCACCCGCCGGTGCCTGTCTGCCATGTGTGCCGGGATGGAGGATCTGCCGGATGGCACCCTCCGGGTCCACGGACTGGGAAACGGCATCGTCATCGCACCTCCCTATGCCCTGCTGGACTGCGGGGAATCGGGCTCTACCCTGCGCTTCCTGATCCCCGTGGGCCTGCTGATACAGGGAGAGGCGTCCTTCACCGGCCGAGGCCGGCTGATGGAGCGCCCGCTGAAGCCCTACGAGGACCTGTTCCGGGAGAAGGGCATCGCCTGGAAGCTGGCGGACAACGTCCTCACCGTAAACGGCGGTCGGGGATACGGTACCCTGGCCCTGGACCCGGGGACATACCGCCTGCCCGGCAACGTATCCAGCCAGTTCTTCACAGGGCTGCTGTTCGTCATGCCCCTGCTGGAGGGAGACTCTACCCTGGTGTCCACCACGCCCCTGGAGAGCCGGGACTACCTGGAGATGACCCGGCAGGCTCAGGCCGCTGCCGGTGTCACCAGCCGGTGGCTGGACGAAAACACGCTCTTCGTCCCTGGAGGCCAGACCTACCAGTCCTTTGAGGCCACGGCGGAGGCGGACTGGTCCCAGGCGGGGTTCTGGTACGCCGCCGATTTCCTGGACAGCCGTGTGGACATCCGGGGCCTGAATCCCGACTCTGCGCAGGGGGACAAGGCAGTCAGCGAACTCTACTGGCGGCTGGCTCGGCCCGGGGACACGGAGATCGATGTCTCCGGATGCCCCGACCTGCTGCCGCCTCTGGCAGTGATGGCGGCGGCCCGTTCCGGTACCACCCGGTTCGTGAACGCTGCCCGGCTGCGGATGAAGGAGAGCGACCGGCTTTCCACCACCGCCGCCCTGCTGACCGCCCTGGGCGGACGGGCGGAGGAGGGGCCGGACTTTCTGACAGTCCACGGCGGGACGCTCACCGGCGGCATGGTGGACTGCGCCAACGACCACCGGATCGCCATGGCGGCTGCCATCGCCGCTACCGCCTGTACCGGCCCCGTCACGGTGCTGGGGGCCCAATGCGTGCAGAAGTCCTACCCGGATTTCTGGGAGGTGTACAAGAACCTGGGAGGTGATATCCATGTCCTCTGAATTCGGCAGTCTCCTGAAAATCTCTGTCTTCGGCCAATCCCATGGAAGGGCCATCGGCGTGGTGGTGGATGGCCTGCCCGCCGGGGAGGCCATCGACCTGGAGGAGCTGAACGCCTTCCTGGCCCGGCGGAAGCCGGGGAAGAGCCCCCTTTCCACCGCCCGGAGGGAGGCCGACGCGCCGGTGTTCCTCTCCGGCCTGGAAAACGGCGTCACCTGTGGAGCCCCTCTGTGCGCGGTCATCGAAAATGGAGACCAGCACTCATCGGACTATGACGCCCTGCGGGACAAGCCCCGGCCCGGCCACGCAGACTACACTGCATTTGTCAAGTGGGGCGGGCAGGCGGACATGCGGGGCGGCGGCCACTTCTCCGGCCGGCTGACGGCGCCCCTGTGTATCGCCGGCGGCATCGCCAAGCAGATTCTCTCCCGCCGGGGCGTATACGTAGGGGCCCACCTCCAGTCCGTGGGGACGGTGGCGGATGCATTATTCCCCCTGCGGCCCACGAAGGAGCTGTTTGACGCCGTGGCTGCCAAGCCATTCCCGGTGCTGGACGACCAGGCGGGGGAGCGGATGCAGGCGCTGATTCTGGAGGCCCGGAAAAATCTGGATTCTGTGGGAGGCGTCGTTGAGTGTGCCGCCACGGGCCTTCCCGCCGGACTGGGGGAGCCCATGTTCGGCGGCGTGGAAAACCGGCTGGCCGCCGCCCTCTTCGGCATCCCCGCCGTGAAGGGCGTGGAGTTTGGGGACGGCTTCGCCGCCGCCCGGTCCCGGGGGTCCGAAAACAACGACCCCTTTGTGATGGAGGACGGCCGGGTGCAGACAGAGACCAACCACGCGGGCGGCATTCTGGGGGGAATCACCAGCGGAATGCCCATCGTCCTGCGGACGGCCATGAAGCCCACACCGTCCATCGCCCAGCCCCAGCGGACGGTCAGCCTGTCCGCCGGAGAGAATGCGGAGCTTGTGATCCACGGGCGGCACGACCCCTGCATTGCCCACCGGGCGGTCCCGGTGGTGGAGGCAGTTACTGCCGCCGTGCTGTTAGATTTATTATTGGAGGGACATCATGGAACTTTCTGAGATTCGCGAGAAGATCGACGCAGTGGACGAGCAGCTGCTGGACCTGTTCCTGCAGCGCATGGACCTGTCCGACGAGGTGGCTGCCTACAAGAATGCGCACCATCTGCCCATTTTGAACAAAGAACGGGAGCGGGCCATCCTGGCCAAGGTGACGGAGAAATCCGGGGAGCGGGAGCGGTATGCCTACCACCTGTTCTCCACCCTGTTCGAGCTGGCCCGGTCCCGGCAGGCAGAGCTGATCTCCGCCCCCACCAAGGCGGCCGCCCAAGTCCGCGCCTCTCTGGAGGCCGGTACCTCGGTCTTTCCCCAGACGGGCCTAGTGGCCTGTCAGGGCGTGGAGGGGGCCAACTCCCAGGTGGCCTGTGACCGGCTGCTGCCCCGGGGCAACATCGTATATGTGAAGACCTTCCAGGCTGTGGTGTCCGCTGTGGAGTCCGGCCTGTGCAGGTTCGGCGTGCTGCCTATCGAGAACAGCTCCAACGGCTCCGTCCGGGCGGTGTACGAGCTGCTGCAGGACCATAACCTCTCCATCGTCCGGTCCACCCGGCTGTGCATCCGGCACGAGCTGCTGACGCTGCCCGGCGTGAAGATGGAGGACATCACGGAGATCTACTCCCACGAGCAGGCCATCGGCCAGTGCAGCAAGTTCCTGAACAGCCTCAACGGCGTCCGTGTCATCCCCTGTGACAACACCGCCATGGCCGCCAAGATGGTGGCGGAGAAGGGCGACCGCCACGCCGCCGCCATCTCCTCCCACCCCTGCGCGGCGTTGTACGGCCTGACCTGCCTCAACGACAGCATCCAGGACAGCGACAACAACTACACCCGGTTCATCTGCATCACCAAGGATCCGGTGATCTATGCCGGCGCCAACCGGATCAGCCTGATTATCGCCTTTGACAACCGGCCCGGCGCCCTGTATGAAATCCTCTCCAAGCTGGCGGCACTGGACATCAACATGACGAAGCTGGAGTCCTGCCCCGTGGCGGGAAGTGACTTTGAGTTTGTTTTCTTCCTGGAGCTGGACGCCTCCGTCCAGGATCCCAGCGTCCTGGCCATGCTGGAGGAGATGGAGCGCGGCTGTGCCGAGTTCCAGTTCTTGGGCAACTACGCGGAAGTCTGAGCCATGGATGAGCGGATTTACGGCCTGCTGGGCCGGAAGCTGGGCCACAGCTGGTCCGTCCCCATCCATGCCGCCCTGGGCAACGGCGCCTACCGCCTTCTCGAGCTGGAGCCGGATGGACTGGCTCCCTTTCTTCACCGGAAGGACATCGGCGGCCTGAACGTCACCATCCCCTACAAGCGGGACGTGATGCCCCTGTGCGATGAGATCGACCCGGCGGCGGAGGCCATCGGCAGCGTCAACACCATCGTCCGGTGTGCAGACGGCAAGCTGGTGGGCTATAATACGGACATCGACGGCTTCCTCTATATGGCCCGCCGGGCGGGTATCTCCCTGTCAGGGAAAAAAGTCGTGATTTTGGGCAGCGGCGGGGCGTCTCTGACGGCCCAGACCGCCGCCCGGCAGGGGGGCGCGGCCGAGGTCGTGGTGGTATCCCGTTTCGGTCCGGACAACTATGACAACCTCTCTCGCCACGCTGACGCGGAGATCCTGGTGAACGCCACTCCGGTGGGCATGTACCCCGGCAACGGCCAGTCTCCCGTGGACCTGTCCGTATTTCCCGTCTGTCAGGGGGTGCTGGACGTCATCTACAATCCCCGGCGCACGGCCCTGCTGCTGCAGGCGGAGGCGCGGAGCATCCCCTGCTCTGACGGACTGCCCATGTTGGTGGCCCAGGCGGTGGCGGCAGAGGAGCGGTTCTTCAACAGGTCCATTCCCGCCGGTGAGAATGAGCGGATTTTGGTTCAGCTCCGGCGGGAGATGACCAATCTCATCCTGATCGGTATGCCCGGCAGTGGCAAGACCACGGTGGGGGAGGCGCTCTCCCGCCTCACCGGCCGGGAGGCCGTGGATCTGGACCAGATGATCGAAACCACCGCCGGCTGTTCCATCCCGGAGATCTTCCAGCGTGAAGGCGAGTCCGGCTTCCGGGCCCGGGAGCGGGCCGCCGCGGAGGAGGCTGGGAAGCGCACAGGTGTCATCCTCCTCACCGGCGGCGGTATCATCAAGACGGCGGAAAACTACGCGGCCCTCCATCAGAACGGCCGCATCTATCAGCTGGTGCGGGATCTCAGCCTGCTGCCCACCGAGGGCCGGCCCCTGTCCCAGGGGGCGGATCTGGCCGCCATGTGGCGGGAGCGGGCGCCCCTGTACGCCCGATTCCGGGACGTGGAGATTGACAACAGCGGCACGGTGGAGGACACCGCCGCCGCCATCTGGAGGGATTTTTGTGCACATTCTGGTAGTTAACGGCCCCAACATGAACATGCTGGGAATCCGCCAGCCGGAGATCTACGGCCATGAGACCTATGAGGACCTGAAGGCGCTGATCCGGGCGGAGGCGGACCGGCTGGGCGTGTCCGTCTCCTTCTTCCAGTCCAACCACGAGGGGGCCCTGGTGGACGCCATCCAGCAGGCATACTTCGACCATGTGGACGGCATCATCATCAACCCGGCAGCCTACACCCACACCAGTGTGGCCCTGCTGGATGCCGTGAAGGCGGTGGGGATCCCCACGGTGGAGGTCCACGTCTCCGACCCGGACAGCCGGGAGGAGTTCCGCCGTGTCTCCTACATCCGGGCCGCCTGCGCGGCCACCATCCGGGGCCATGGGCTCCAGGGATATGTGGAGGCCCTGCGGTTTCTCTGCGGCGCGGACGCTTGACAAACGGCGGTCTCTGACGGATAATATGCCCATACCCCATTGGGTATCCGGGAGGTGTCGGCATGAGACAATGTATGGATGCGGACAACCTGCACCGGCGGCTGAAGAAGATCATCGGCCAGGTGCAGGCCATTGACCGCATGGTAGACGAGGACGTGCCCTGTGAGGATGTGCTGTCCCAGATCAACGCCGCCAAGTCCGCCCTCCACAAGTGCGGGCAGGTGGTGCTGGAGGGGCACATCCAGCACTGTGTCCGGGACGGCATCCAGCACGGGGATGCGGACAAGACCATCGAGAGCTTCACCAAGGCGGTGGAGCGGTTCTCCAACATGGGTTGAAGGCAAGGGGATCGGCTGAAAAGCCGATCCTCTTTGTATATGTTACAGGATTTTCTCCAGAGCGTAATTGGTCAATACCTGTCCGCGGCAGGGCACCTGCTGTTCCCGCTCTATCGCATAGCCCCGGCCGAGGAAGAAGGGCAGGGCGGTCTTGGAGGCGTGGACAGTGACGGCGTCCACCCCCAATTCCCGGCAGTGGGCCTCCAGCGCGTCACACAGGGCTGCGGCGATGCCCTGTCCCTGGCAGTCCCACCGGACGAACAGGTGGTCCAGATAACCGGTATCCTCCACATTGCCGTAGCCCACAATCCGCCCGTCCGCCTCTGCTACCAGGGTGTACAGCCGCTGAAACCAGCTGTCCCGTGCCAGCAGATCCGCCTCTCCGGCGGCCCAGGCTTCCACCTGGGGCAGGGTGTAGTCCCGGCAGTTCACCTGCCGAACCGTCTCACCGAACAGGCGGGCCAGAATGGGCAGGTCTTCTGTCCGGTAGCGCCGCAGTCGCATTTCGGTTCTCTCCTTCCTGTTTTGTGGTCATTTTACAGGAAGAATCTGTATGCCGCAAGGTATTTTGCCTAAAACCGGCGGCACTTTTTCTTGACAGGCATACCCCTATGGGTATAATATACATATACCCCCATAGGTATAAAGAGAGGATGTGAGCCATTTGATCCATACTCTGGAGCGATTTCTGGAGTGGGGCGGCGTGAAGAAGGCCGTGACCTGCCTGGTCTTCTCCGGCATCGCCCTGCTTGTCAGCATCTTCGACCTGCTGCCGCAGCTGCCCTTTGACGCCGCCTGGGCAGCTGTCGTCCTCTGCGGTATCCCCATCATCTTGGAGGCAGTCATCGGCCTGGTGACAGCCTTTGACATCAAGGCGGACGTGCTGGTGTCCATCGCCTTGATTGCCTCCCTCATCATTGGGGAGGACTTCGCCGCCGGCGAGGTGGCCTTCATCATGCAGCTGGGCGCCCTGCTGGAGGATCTCACGGTGGCCCGGGCGCGGGCCGGCATCGAGAAGCTGGTGCATCTGACGCCCCAGACCGCCCGCCGCCTCACCGGCGGCCGGGAGGAGGCCATTCCCGCCGAGCAGGTGGCTGTGGGCGACGTGCTCCGGGTGCTGCCGGGCGAGACCGTGCCAGTGGACGGAGAGATTCTCACCGGACAGACCTCCATCAACCAGGCGGTGATGACCGGCGAGTCCCTGCCTGTGGACAAGGGGCCCGGAGACGAGGTTTCCAGCGGCACGGTGAACCAGTTCGGCGCCTTCGAGATGCGGGCGACGAAGGTGGGGGAGGACAGTTCTATCCAGCGGATGATCCGGCTGGTCCAGTCCGCCGATGCCGGCAAGGCCAGGATCGTGGGGCTGGCAGACCGCTGGGCCACCTGGATCGTAGTGGCGGCCCTGACCGCCGCCGCCTTGACGGGCCTCATCACCCGGGATCCCATCCGAGCGGTGACCATTCTGGTGGTATTCTGCCCCTGTGCCCTGGTGCTGGCCACTCCCACTGCCATCATGGCCGCCATCGGCAACGCCACCAGGCACAGCTTTCTGGTGCGGGAGGGAGACGCTCTGGAACGGCTGGCCTCCGTCTCCCAGGTGAGCTTTGACAAAACAGGCACTCTGACCCTCGGCACCCCCCAAGTGAAGCTGGTGGAGAGCCTGCTGCCGGACGTATCCCGGGACGCGCTCTACGCCTGGACCGCGGGGGCGGAGCTCCGGTCCGAGCACCCGTTGGGCCGTGCCGTTGTCCAGGGCTGGCGAGCCGAGACCGGCGCGGCGCCGCCGGAGACAGCGGACTTCCAGATGCTCCCCGGCCGGGGTGTTTCTGCCACTGTGGCGGGTCATCACCTCGTCGCCGGTAACCGGGAGCTGCTGACAGAGGAACATGTCCCCTGGGAATCCTTGTCCCAGGCTGCCGTCCCTGCCCTGGAGCAGGGCTGCACCGTCATCTATGTGGCGGTAGACGGCCGCCCGGCGGGCTTTCTGGCCCTGGCAGACACCCTGCGGCCGGACGCCGCCGGGACCATCCGGGATGTCCGGGCCACCGGCGTGACCCCGGTGCTGCTCACCGGCGACCACGAGAGGGCCGCCCGGCATATTGCCGGAGAGCTGGGCATCGGCACCTTCCAGGCGGAGTGCCTGCCGGAGGATAAGCTAACCTGGATCGACCGCAGCCAGCAGAGTGGACATCTGGTCTGCATGGTGGGGGACGGCATCAACGACGCTCCAGCCCTGAAGCGGGCCCATGTGGGCATTGCCATGGGCGGCGTGGGCAGCGACATCGCTGTGGACGCCGCGGACATCGCCCTGGTAAACGACGACATCCGGGAGCTGCCCCATCTGCTGGCACTCTCCAAGCGGATGATGCGCACCATCAAGAGCAATCTGGCCTTCTCCATGACCTTGAACTTCATCGCCATCGCCCTGGCTATCACCGGTATCCTGAACCCGGTGGTGGGTGCCCTGGTCCACAACGCCGGGTCCGTGCTGGTGATTGTCAACTCCTCTCTGCTGCTGAAGTGGCGGAAGCGCCCGTGACAGCGGCAGGCCATGGGACAGAAGATTCTGCGCCCTCCTACAGCAAAAAGCCCCCCGGCCTCTGCCGGGGGGCTTTTTAAGTCCTGGCTTCTCACCCCTTCAGGGTGTTCAGCAGGTGCCGGATGTGAATGCTCATGGCGTGGCGGGCGCCAGCCTCGTCCCGCTGCATCAGAAAGTCCAGAATCATGTAGTTGTCCGCGATGGCGATGCTCTGCATGTGCGCCCGATTTACGGAGACCTGCAGGATCTCGTTCACCGCGCCGTTGATGATCGGGTACAGCCGCCGCATATATTCGTTGTGGGAGGCCTTGATGATGGCCATGTGGAACTCCTGGTCCGCCAGGGGCCAGTCTCCGCCCGCCTTTGCGATGCGCTCCATCCGCTCCGCTTTCTGGCGGATCTGCGCCAGTTCCTCGTCTGTGGCACGCTGACAGGCCAGCGCCACGGTGGCGGGCTCAAAGATCAGCCGCATTTCAAACAGGTCCCTGGCCCGGACCCGGGACCGCAGGTTGGACAGCGCCGTCAGATCCACCGCGCTGGCGGGCAGATCCTCCGTGACAAACGTGCCCTTGCCCCGGCGGATCTCCAACACGCCCTGGGCCACCAGAAAGGAGATGGCCTCCCGGAGCGTGGTGCGGCTGACGTGCAGCGCCTCACTGAGTTCGTTTTCATTCGGGAGCTTGCTCCCCGGCGTGAACTGCCGTTCGTCCATGATTAGCTCGCACAGCCGGTCGGCCGTCCGCTCCGACAATTTGACTTTCCGTCCCTCACCCATGCGCATCCCTCCATCATCCGTGGTGAGGTCAGGCATTTCTCCACTGGATTTTCCGGCCAGTACGGAAATGTCCTTGACATCATATCTCTTTTAGAGTACAATGACATCATACAACAAATGAAAAAATAATACAACTATTTTGTGAAAAAATGAGGTGAACCGCTTGTGACGGCCAAGGACATGTTTTCCCACCGCGTCTCGATCCTCACCGGCCACTACGGCACCGGAAAGACGGAGGTCTCCGTCAATCTGGCCCTGGCGCTGGCCGCTGAGGGGGAACAGGTAATGCTGGCGGATCTGGATATCGTCAACCCCTATTTCCGCTCTCGGGAGCGGCGGCCCCTTCTGGAAAAAGCCGGTGTGCGGGTGATTTCCTCCTCCCAGGCCTGTTCGGACGCGGATGTCCCCGCCCTGCCGGCGGAGCTGCTGACCATTCTGGAGAACCGGGAGATCCGGGGCATCCTGGATATCGGCGGCGATCCGGTGGGTGCCCGGGTGCTGGCCCGGTTTCAGCCCAAGATCGTACAGGAGGATTACCAGCTGATTTTCGTCCTCAACGCCAACCGGCCGGAGGTGCGGGATGCGGAGAGCGCCGCCGCCTACCTCCGCTCCATTGAGGCCGTCACCGGCCTCACCTGCTCGGGCCTGGTGAACAACACCCATCTGTGCGGCGAGACCACGCCGGCGGAAATCCGCAAGGGCGCCGCCCTGGCACAAGAGGTTTCCCGGCAGACCGGAATCCCGATCCTCTGCCACACGGCGGAGCGGCGGTTCTTAGAATCCTTGTCAGACCTGGGGGAACCCGTGTTCCCCATTGCCATCAATATGAAAAAGCCGTGGGAGCGCTGACTCCGCGGCAGGAAAAAAGGAGGCATCCTGCAACCATGACAGCAAAGGTAACCTTCAACTCTGACCGGTGCAAGGGCTGTGAGCTGTGCACCACTGTGTGCCCGAAGCACATCGTCGCCATCGATCAGGCCGTCATCAACCGGAAGGGGTATCACCCCGCCCATGTGACGGACATCAGCCAGTGCATTGCATGCGCCAGCTGCGCGAAGATCTGCCCGGACTCCATCATCACTGTGGAAAAATTCTGAGAAGGAGGTCATCGACCGTGGAAAAAGAACTTTGGAAAGGAAATGAAGCCATCGCCGAGGCCGCCATCCGCGCCGGCTGCGACTGCTTCTTCGGCTATCCCATCACGCCTCAGAGCGAGGTCCCGGAGTATATGTCCGCCCATCTGCCCAAGGCGGGCGGCGTGTTCCTGCAGTCTGAGTCTGAGGTTGCGGCCATCAACATGGTGTACGGCGCCGCCGGCGCCGGCATGCGGGCCATGACCTCTTCCTCCTCCCCCGGCATCAGCCTGAAACAGGAGGGCATTACATACATCGCCGGCGCCGAGCTGCCCTGCGTCATCGTCAACTGCATGCGCGGCGGTCCGGGCCTGGGCACCATTCAGCCCGGCCAGGGCGATTACTATCAGGCCACCCGCGGCGGCGGCAACGGCGATTACCGGACGCTGGTCCTCTCCCCCTCCAATGTGCAGGAGGCGGTGGACTTCGTCCAGGAGGCATTTGACATTGCCGACCAGTACCGCAACCCCGTCATGGTGGTTATGGACGGCCTGATTGGCCAGATGATGGAGCCCATCGAGTGGCGTCCTGTCCCCAAGCGGGACCTGCCCCCCAAGGACTGGGCCACCACCGGCCGTAAGGACCGGGACCACAACAACATCATCAACTCCCTGTACATGGATCCGGAGGAGTGCGACCGTCACAACGACCATCTGGCGGAGAAATACGCCCTGATGGAGAAGAACGAGGTCCGCTGGTCCGAGACGGAGTGCGAGGACGCCGAGATCGTCATCACCGCCTACGGCACCCCTGCCCGGATCGCCCTCACCGCCCTTGAGACGCTGCGCGCCGAGGGGCTGAAGGTGGGCCTGTTCCGTCCCATTACCCTGTGGCCCTTCCCGGAGGAGGCCCTGCGCAAGCTCTCCAAGGCCGACCACGTGAAGGCATTTTTGGATGTGGAGATGAGTTCCACCGGCCAGATGATCGACGATGTCCGTCTGTCCGTGGAGGGCAGAAAGCCCATCCATTACCTGGGCCACGCCGGCGGCGTGATGCCCACCGTGGAAGAGATGGTAGAAGCGGCCAAGAAGGCCTTGAAGGAGGGCAAGTGACATGGCGATCGTATATGAGAAATCCCGGGGCCTGACGGACGTGGAGTTCCACTACTGCCCCGGCTGCCACCACGGCATCATCCACAAGCTGGTGGCAGAGTCGCTGGTGGAGCTGGGTCTGCTGGATGACGCCATCGGCGTGTGCCCCGTGGGCTGCTCCGTCTTCGCGTACAAGTATTTCAACTGCGACATGCAGGAGGCCGCCCACGGCCGGGCGCCTGCCGTAGCTACCGGCATCAAGCGCACCCATCCCCATCAGGCGGTGTTCACCTACCAGGGCGACGGTGACTTGGCCTCCATCGGCGCGGCGGAGATCGTCCACGCCGCCATGCGGGGCGAGAAGTTCACGACCATCTTTGTCAACAATGCCATCTACGGCATGACCGGCGGTCAGATGGCCCCCACCACTCTGATCGGCCAGAAGGCCACTACCTGCCAGGAGGGCCGCACCCGGGAGCAGGCCGGTATGCCCATCCGCATGGCGGAGATGCTCTCCACCCTGGACGGCTGCGCCTATGCCGAGCGGGTCTGCGTCACGGATATCGCCAACATCAACAAGGCCAAGAAGGCCATCAAGAAGGCATTCCAGAAGCAGATGAACGGCGAGGGCTTCACCTTTATCGAGGTGCTGTCCACCTGCCCCACCAACTGGGGCATGACGCCGCTGAAGGCCAATCAGTGGCTAAAGGACAACATGGTCCCCTACTATCCTCTGGGTGTCATCAAGGAGACGGCCCCGGAAGGCGCGGAGGTGAAATGAGATGAAAAAAGAGATCGTCATTTCCGGCTTCGGCGGCCAGGGCGGCCTGGCCATCGGCAAGAATCTGGCAGAGGCCGGCATGGCTGAGGGCCTGAACGTTACCTGGGCTCCTTCCTACGGCCCCGAGATGCGTGGCGGCACCGCCAACTGCTCTGTGGTGCTCTCCGACAAGCCCGTGGGATCTCCCGTGTTCGCCCATCCCACCGAGCTCATCGCCCTGAATGAGCCCTCCCTGGTCAAGTTCGAGGAGGGCGTCGTCCCCGGCGGCATGGTATTCGTCAACAGCGACGTGGTGACGGATAAAGTCTCCCGCACGGACCTGACGGCCTACTACATCCCCTGCTCCCAGATCGCCGACGAGGTGGGCAACCCCAAGGTCAGTAACATGGTGATGCTGGGCGCCTATGTGGCCGGCACCAAGGTGCTGAAGGCGGAGACCATCGAGAAGATGATCCAGGAGATGTTCACCGGCGCCAAGGCCAAGTTCGTCCCCCTGAACATCGAGGCGTTCCGCCGCGGCATGGCCTGCGTGCAGTGATTTGTTTCAGAGGGCCGGCGAGTTTGCTCACCGGCCCTCTCTCTTTGGCGGGCCCTGCGCTTTCTGTGCATTTTAACAGTTGACTTTGGCTGTGTATCAGCGTATAAAAGATATCATAGAAGAATATGGCTTTATATTGCGTGGAACGGGACACGCCGCGAAGATCTCTCCCCTCAGAGAGCTGCCGGACGGTGCGAGGCAGCGGGGGCAGCTTTGCTGGCCTCCCCCGGGAGCAGTGGGCGGAACAGAGCTTTCCCAGTACGCCGCACCGGACGCCCTCCGTTATCGGGGCAGACGAGCGGCCGCTGGACCAGCGGCAACGAGAGTGGTACCACGGAAGTTTGACTTTCGCCTCTCCTGTGCAGGGCAGGAGTGCGCGAAAGTCTTTTTGCTATCCCCCAAAACTTCAAACTATTTTTAAGGAGCGATCAATATGCTGGATATTCAAATCACCAAGACCACCAGCCCCAAGGCCAAGCCCGCGGACGAGAGCAAGCTGGGCTTCGGTAAGATTTTCACCGACCACATGTTCGTCATGGACTATGCGCCGGACAAGGGCTGGCATGACGCCCGCATCGTCCCCTATCAGCCCTTCCCCCTGGATCCCGCCTGCGTGATTTTCCACTACGCGCAGGAGATCTTTGAGGGCCTGAAGGCATACCGGACCGCGGACAACACCATCCAGCTGTTCCGCCCCGACTGTAACGGCCAGCGGATGCAGGACTCCGCCGACCGGATGTGCATTCCCAAGATCCCTGTGGAGGACTTCGTCCAGGCCGTGAAGACCCTGGTGGAAGTGGACAAGGACTGGGTGCCCCATTCTGACGGCGCCTCCCTGTATATCCGTCCCTTTGTATTCGCCACCGATGTGGGCATGGGCGTCCACGCCAGCCGGAACTACACGTTCTGCGTCATCTGCGCTCCCTCCGGCGCCTACTATGCCGAGGGCATCGATCCCGTCCGCATCTACGTGGAGGACGAGTACATCCGCGCCGCGCCCGGCCTGACCGGCTTCACCAAGTGCGGCGGCAACTACGCCGCCTCCATCAAGGCCGGCGAGATGGCCGAGCAGCAGGGCTTCGCCCAGGTGCTGTGGCTGGACGGCGTGGAGAAGAAGTATGTGGAAGAGGTCGGCTCCATGAACATTATGTTCAAGATCGACGGCAAGATCTACACCGCCCCCTGCACCGGTACAGTGCTGCCCGGCGTCACCCGCCGCTCCATCATCGAACTGCTGAAGGACTGGGGCTATGAGGTCTGCGAGGAGCACGTGGCCATCGCCGACATCATGAAGGCCGGCCACGACGGCAAGCTGGAGGAGGTCTTCGGCACCGGCACCGCCGCCGTCGTCTCCCCCGTCAAGGAACTGGACTGGAAGGGCGACAAGGTCTTCATCAGCGGCGGCAAGATCGGTGAGCTGACGCAGAAGCTGTACGACACCCTCACCGGCATCCAGTGGGGCAAGCTGCCCGACACCAAGGGCTGGATCGTCCCCGTGTGCAAGGGCTGAGTTCCCATCGTCAAAAAGAGCGGAGCCGAAAGGCTCCGCTCTTTTCCTGCGTCCCGCTCAGGGCTGCTCCGCTTCATAACGCTTTAAAATGGCGGCCAGAGCCTCAGCCGGGATGTCTCCCACGGGGCGGATCGGCTCCGGATTTTCATCGTAGGGGGCGATGGGCTTTTCAAACCAGGCCACATCCCGCCAGGCGCCGCACTTGTACCCAGTGCTGCGGTAGGTGCCCAGCCGCCGGAAGCCCAGGGCTTGGTGGAGCCCCTCACTCTTTTCATTGGGCACGGTGACGCAGCCGTAGACCGTGCGGATGCCCTGCAGCCGCAGAATGTCTATCAGGGCGCCGTACAGCCGCCTTCCCAGCCCCCGGGAGGTGCATGAGCGGTCCAGATAGACGGACAGCTCCGCATTCCACTGATAGGCGGCCCGCTCCGCCTGGCGGTGGGCGTAGGCATAGCCCACGATCCGCCCCTTCTCCAGGCATACGAGATAGGGATACTCCCGGCCGACGGCGGCGATGCGTCCGGCAAATTCCGCTTCTGAGGGCAGCGCACACTCAAAGGTGATGGGAGTGTCCAGGTATTCTCCGTAGATCTTCAGCAGGGCGGCGCTGTCTGCTGGCGCGGCAAAGCGGAACGCCGGCGCTCCCGGGGCTTCTCTTTCAGCCATCTCCGCCGCCCCTTACGTCCTGGCATGAATCTGGGCGCCGCACTTGGGGCAGGTGATGACGATTTTCCCCTTGCCCACCGGCACCCGGCAGATGGTTTTACAGTTCTTGCAGGTGAAGTATTTGTGGGCCTTGTCCGCATGGCGGGCCTTGGCATTCTGGCGGCTGCTCTTCATCCGCCACATCCAGTTCACCCACCGCTGGTTTTCGCTCCGGCGCTTGGTGAGATTCCGAGAGAAGATGCGGAACAGGGCGAAGGCCCAAGCGGCGATGGACACCAGGTACAGCGCATTCCCCAGCCACAGATGATGGGGGGCCACAAACATGGAGACGAGGTCCAGAACCAGACTTCCCACCACAATGGCCAGGCTCAACTGGTCCACGCCGTTGCGTCCGTACATGAGCCGGGCCAGTGCGTTCCCGATTTTTTGAAAGACTCCCATAGATAAGGACTCCTTTTCCGGCGGCTCCTGCCGCAGGGTGTGATTCTGTCATTATTTTACACGCAAACCCACCGCCGCACAACCGTTTGCGGGCGGAATTTACAAATTGGTCATTTATTTGTTTTGTTCAAAGTGCTATACTGATTTCTGTTGAGAAAAAACACCAAAGGAAGTGCAATATCATGGCAAAACGGCAATTCAAGGCGGAGTCCAAGCGGCTGCTGGACCTGATGGTCAACTCCATCTACACCCACAAGGAGATCTTTCTCCGGGAGATCATCTCCAATGCCAGCGACGCCTGTGACAAGCTGTGCTACCAGGCCCTGACGGATGACGCCGTGGGCATGAGCCGCAAGGACTTCAAGATCGAGATCAAGGTGGACAAGGAACACCGGACTCTGACCGTCTCCGACAACGGCATCGGCATGGACAAGGAGGACCTGGAGAACAACCTGGGCGTCATCGCCTCCTCCGGCTCCTACAAGTTCAAGCAGGAGGTGGGGGACGACGCCAAGGACACCGACGTCATCGGCCAGTTCGGCGTGGGCTTCTACTCCGCCTTTATGGTGGCGGACCACATCACCGTGGTGACGAGGAAGTACGGCACCGCCGCCGCCTGGATGTGGCAGTCCTCCGGCGCCGACGGCTACACCATCACCGAATGCGAGCGGGATGCCGTGGGCACGGACATCATCATGCACATCAAGCCGGACACCGATGATGAGAAGTACAGTGAGTTCCTGGAGTCCTGGCGGCTCCAGGAGCTGGTGCGGAAGTATTCCGACTACATCCGCTTCCCCATCCGAATGGAGGTCTCCAAGACCCGCCGGAAGGAGGGCAGCCCCGACGACAAGCCGGAGTACGAGACGTATCAGGAAGAGGAGACGCTGAACTCCATGGTGCCCATCTGGCAGCGGCGCAAGTCCAGCGTGAAGCCGGAGGAGTACAACAAGTTCTATCGGGACAAGTTCCACGACTACGCCGACCCCCAAAAGGTCATCGCCGTGTCCGCCGAGGGCGCCGTCACCTACAAGGCGCTGCTGTTCATCCCCGGCGCCACCCCCTTCGACTACTACACCAAGGAGTATGAGAAAGGGCTGCAGCTGTACTCCAATGGCGTCCTCATCATGGACAAGTGCGCCGACCTGCTGCCGGAGCACTTCCGCTTCGTCCGGGGGGTGGTGGACTCTCCCGACCTGTCCCTGAACATCTCCCGGGAGCTGCTCCAGCATGACCGGCAGCTGAAGGTCATCGCGGCCAACCTGGAGAAGAAGATCAAGAGCGAGCTTGGTAAGCTGCTGAAGGACGACCGGGAGGGCTACGAGAAATTTTGGAAGAACTTTGGCCGGCAGATCAAATACGGCGTCGTCAGCGAATACGGCGCCCACAAGGACCTGCTGCAGGATCTGCTGCTGTTCTACTCCTCCACGGAAAAGAAGCCCGTCACCCTGGCGGAGTATGTCTCCCGGATGAAGGAGGAGCAGAAGTTCATCTACTACGCGGCCGGCGAGAGCTTGGAGAAGATCGACAAACTGCCCCAGACCGAGGGCCTGCGGGAGTCCGGCACGGAGATCCTCTACTTCACGGAGGAGGTGGACGAGTTCTGCGCCCAGATCCTTCACACCTTCCAGGACAAGGAGTTCCGCTCTGTCCTGGACCAGGAGATCGAGGAGGGGGCCGAGAAGAAGGCCGAGGAGGCCGCAGACGCCCACAAGGCCGTGTTCGACTTCGTCAAGGAGACCCTGGGAGATCAGGTGAAGGAGGTCAAGGCCAGCGCCCGGCTGAAGTCCCATCCCGTGTGCCTGACGGCAGGGGAGGGCCTGAGCTTTGAGATGGAGAAGTATTTCCAGGCGGTCCAGCCGGACAGCGCCATCCGCGCCGAGCGGATCCTGGAGCTGAATGTGGAGCACCCAGCTTTCCAGGCCCTGGAGGCCGCCGTGACGGCGGACCCGGAGAAGGCTAAAAAGTACGCCACGCTGCTGTACGACCAGGCTCTGCTGATCGCAGGTCTGCCCCTGGAGGATCCCTCCGGCTACACTGATCTGGTGTGCGAGCTGATGAAATAAAATACCATGCGCAAAAGCGGTCCCGGGTAAAACCCGGGACCGCTTGTTTGATTTGCTTCAGGACGGATCTCTCTGCCATCCCGGCGTTTTTTCCATCGGGTAGGGGCGGCCGCCCTCGGCCACCCGAGAAGACGGCCGCGTGGATCGGTATCGCCCTCACCGCCGCTCCACCAGACGCTGGTAGTGCTTGTACAGGGCGGAAAACCGGCCCTGATAGCTGTGGTTCCAGGGCTTGCGCTTGCCGCAGAAGTGGAGGATGGCCGTGTGGTCCATCACCCAGTCCATGTCCCGCTCCCCTTGGCTCAGCAGCAGGTAGCGGTCAAACCGCCGGGCGTCGTAGTTCCACAGGCTGTCGTCCACCCCCAGGATCTGTCCGCCGTACAGGCCGTTGAGCACGTCCTGGTCCGGCAGCAGCAGAATGTCGGCGTGCTCCCGGGCATAGTCGAAGATGTCACCCGGCCGGACCTCCCGCCGCATGGCGGACAGATCCATCACCAGTACGCCGGAGTTGTAGTAGGCCTCCGCCTCATAGTTCTCCAGCCGCAGCCGGTTCACCGGGTCTGTGATGCCCGCCAGCAGCCCGGTGTGGGTGGCGGCGGCCATCAGGTCTCCCTCCAGGTCCGTATCATACAGGGCCCGGACGGGATTGATTACCAGAATGTCCGGGTCCAGATACAGCACCCGGTCCAGAGAACGCGGCAGCAGCTCCGCCGCCAGCAGCCGGTAGTACATGGCCCGGGTCCAGTACCGGGCCACCGGCGCGTCGGCGAACAGGTCCGCCGGCACCTCCAACGGGTGGATGCGCCCCCGACTGGCGCAGAGCTCCTCCAGTGCCGCCCAGTCCTCCGGCATCAGGCCGTCTCCGATGGCGTAAATCTCAAAGGTCTCGCCAGGATCATTCCGCAGCAGAGAGCCCAGCATCACCCGCAGGGGCGGGAGATAGTTGCGGTCCAGTGTCACCAGAATGTTCATGTGGTCAAGCCCTCCGATCCGTTGGTCCGGGCCGTGTCCCGGTAATAGGCCACCAGCAGGTCCACCACCGTCCCGTAGGAGCGGATGCCGTCCTCTTGGCCGTAGCCCTTCAAAATCGTGTCGTACACCTTCTGGCTGGCATCCGCCGCAGCCCCCTCGAAGGATGCCCAGTAGGCGTTGTTAGATGCCAGATCCGCCCGCACCGTGTCCGGAAGGCTGTCCCGGATGGCCTGCCAGGCCGCCGGATCCGCCTGGTACAGGGCGTTGCCCAGGTGGATGTACCCCATCAGCCAGCCGGAGTATTCGTACACCGGATCGCCGCTGGTGGTGGAGGCCAGCACCGCCAGGAAGTTGCACTCCTGCTCCGAGGCGATGCCCCGCTGGTGGGACAGCTCGTGGGCGATGGTGGAGGGGATCAGGCAGGCGGGGGCGTCCACGTTGATGTTGGACTCCCCGGTGAAAGCAAAGTAGACGCCGGTGAAGTTCATGGCGCTCATGACCCTGGAGAAGAACATCCGCTTGGGCGCCCGGTCCTCAAATTCCAGGAAGGGGAACAGGTCCTCCGCGCCCTGGTAGATGTCCGTGCTCCCGGCAAAGATCTCGTTCAGAGACGCATTGAACGTCCCCGCCTCATCCCGGGGCACCTGGTCGGCTGTCTGCGCCAGATTTTCCGCGAACCACGCGGTCACCGCCGTCAGCTCCGGGAGCGATACCTCCTCCGCCCGGATGCCGGACCGGTCCTGGAAGGTGTCCGTGTAATAGCACACCCCCCACAGCAGGCAGGTAGCGGCGCAGACGCTCAGCCCGGCGCAGACCGCCCCCAGAACCGCGCTGTAAGCCCGGCGCTTCCGCCACCCTCTGGCCCTGACTACCGCCGTGATGTTCCATACCACATAGGCCAGCACGAGGACGGCCGCCAGGACATACAGCGCCTCCATCACAGAGAAGGAGACCCGATAGCACAGGCTGCCCAGAGATCTCCGGATCGGGGCGGATACAAATCGCTCCAGGGCGTTCATCCAGTCCCGGTGCTCCCGGGCGATCCAGAAGGCCGCCAGCAGGACCAGGTCCGCCAGCAGCCAGATGTGCAGTTTTTGGTGGGACTTGAAAAATGTCATGCTCACTCCGCTGCCGCCAGCAGCTGGCGGGTATAGTCGTCTTTCGGGTGGTCGAAGATGTCATCCACTGTTCCCTGCTCCACGATGCGGCCTTCTTTCATCACCAGCACCCGGTCGCAGAGCTGGTACACCACATTCAGGTCGTGGGAGATAAAGAGATAGCTGAGATCCAGCTCCCGCCGCAGCGTCCGCAGCAGGTCCAGGATCTGGGCCTGGATGGTCACGTCCAGGGCGGACACCGGCTCGTCGGCAATGAGGAACCGGGGCCGCTGGATCAGCGCTGCGGCAATGGACACCCGCTGCCGCTGTCCGCCGGAGAGCTCCGCCGGTTTTGCCGCCAGACACTCCTCCGGCAGACCCACCCGGTCCAGCATCTCCCGCACCCGGCGCTTGCGCTCCGGGGCGTCATACTTGCCGTAGACCCGCAGCGGCTCCTCCAGGGTCCACTCCACCGAATAGGCGGGGTTCAGCGCGCTGTACGGGTCCTGAAAGATCATCTGGGGCCGCTTGGTGTAGTGGATCACCTGCCCCTGGTCGGGCTTCACAATACCCAGGATGGTCCTGGCCAGGGTGGATTTTCCGGTACCGGACTCGCCCACCAGACCCAGGATTTCCCCATGGCGCACATCAAAGGTCACGTCGCGGAGGACCCCCTGATAGGGGCCACGGCGGAAGAGCCCGCGGTCCCGGTATCCGCTGGTGACGTGCCGGACGGAGAGCACCAGCTCCTGTTCGCTCATGGCGTCTCCTCCTTCCGGTGCCGGGTGGGAATGGCGGCGATGAGCCGCTGGGTGTATGGGTGCCGGGGATGGCGGAACACCGTCTCGATGTCCCCCTCCTCCACCAGCACGCCCCGCTGCATCACCGCCGTGCGGGTGCAGAGCTTCCGCACCACGTTCAGGTTGTGGGAGATGAACAGCATGGAGATGCCGGACTCCCGGTTCAGCTTTTTCAAAAGCTCCAAAATCTGGGCCTGGATGGTCACGTCCAGGGCGGTGGTGGGCTCATCCAGCAGCAGCAGCTTGGGCCGTGCCACGACGGCCGCGGCGATCATGGCCCGCTGCAGCATCCCGCCGGAGAGCTCGTGGGGATACTTCCGATACACGCCCGCCGGGTCCGGCAGCTCCACTGCTGCCAGGGCCGCCAGGGCCTGGTCCCGCCGCGCCTCCCGGGAGAGGTCTGTGTGGATACGCAGCACCTCCTCCACCTGGGGGCCGATACGCATCAGGGGGTCCATGCAGCTCTGCGGCTCCTGGAACACCACGCCGATCTCCCTCCCCTGGACCTGCCGCAGCAGCGTGCGGTCTGCGTGGAGCAGCTCCGCGCCGTCCAGCAGGATCTCCCCGGAAAAGTCGCACTGCTTTCGGGGCAGCAGTCCCGCCACGCTCATGGCGGTGACAGACTTGCCGGAGCCGGACTCGCCCACCAGCCCCAGGATCTCCCCGTTGTGGATGGTCAGGGACACGCCCGCCACGGCCTCCCGCTGCCGGGTGTGGAATTTCACATGCAGATCTCGGATCTCCAGCATCAGGACACCCCCCCGTTCCGGCGCTGCAGGCCCTCGCCGATGAGACCCACGCCGAAGATCAGCAGCACGATGGCGCCGCCGGAACCCAGGGCATACCAGGGGGCGCTGGTCAGCATCCCCTGCGCCTCCGAGAGCATGTAGCCCAGGGAGGCGTCCGGCGGCGTGACGCCGATGCCCAGATAGCTCATGGAGGCCTCCGCCAGCACCGCGTTGTTGAAGCCGATGGTGATGGCCGGCAGCAGCACCTGCGTGGTGTTGGGCAGGATCTGCCGCACCAGGATGCGGCCGCTGGAGGCCCCCATCAGCCGGGCGCTCTTCACATAATTCACGTCCCGCAGCGCCGCGAAGGCGGTGCGGGTCACCCGGGCAAAGCTGGGGATAAACACGATCCCCAGGGCGATCACCACGTTGTATTTATTCCCCGGCCCCAGGATGCTGATGAGAACCAGGGCCAGCAGGATGCTGGGAAAGGCGGTCAGCGCGTCATTCAGGCGCATCAGGACCTCGTCCACCACGCCGCCGAAATAGCCCGTGAGGGCGCCCGCTGCCGTGCCGCACACCGCGCCGATGGCCACGGTGCTCAGGGCGATCAGGAAGGTGGTGCCCGCCCCCTGCAGCACCCGGCTGAAGATGTCCCGGCCGAAGCTGTCGGTCCCCAGCCAATGGGCCAGGGAGGGGCCCTCCAGCTTGGGCCCCGCCAGCAGGGCGTCCGGGTCGTAGGGCGTCCACACCAGGCCGACCAGGATCAGCGCCGCCATGAGGCCGGTGACAATCAGCCCGGCCAGCAGGTATCCGTTCATCCGCCGCTTCATGACGCACCTCCCAGCCGCAGGCGGGGGTCGATCCGCTGGTTGACAATGTCTGCCACGGTGCCTGCCAGCACCACCCAGAAGGCCAGGATCACCACGATGGCCTGCACCACGGGGTAGTCCCGGTTGGAGATGGAGGCCACCAGCAGCCGTCCCAGCCCCGGGATGGCAAACACCTGCTCCACCACGATGCCAGCCGCCACGATCTCCGCCATGGTCTGGGCCAGGAAGGTCACCACCGGCACCAGGGCGTTGCGCAGCACATGGCGCCGCAGGACCGCCCCCCGGTCATTGCCCCGGGAGATGGCGGTGCGGACATAGTCCCGCCGCATCTCCCCCTGAATGGTGCTGCGGAGCATCCGCACGGTCATGGCGATCCGGGGGATGGCGATGGCCGCAGCCGCGAAAAACAGATACCGGAACGCCCCGGTCGGGTCCGCACCCAGATCCGGGAATTGGCCGTGGACAAACCAGCGGAGGGTGATGCTGAACAGCCAGGAAATCAGGATGCCGGTGAAAAACGGCGGCACCGCCATGCACAGCTGGTCCAACACCGTCCCCACGGCGTCCCCCACCCTGCTGTGCCCGCGGGAGGCCCACAGCCCCAGGGGAATGGACACCACGGCAATCAGCGCGAAGCTGAGAAGGCTCAGGCACAGGGTAATCCCCACCTTGGGGGCAATCAGCTCCCACACCGGCTGGCTATAACTGTAAGAAATCCCCAGGTCCCCGGTGAAAAAGCCCGCCAGCCACTCCAGATACCGCACCGCGAAGGGGCGGTCCAGCCCCAGCTCCGCCTCCAGCTCCGCCACGCGCTCCGGCGTGGCCTGGGTGCCCAGCATGATCTCCGCCGCACTGCCGTGGATCAATTCAAAGGCCGCAAACGCCAGAAGGGAGACGATGACCATGGTGACCAGCAGCATCAAAATCCGCTTGCATACGTACTTCATGGCATCATCTCCCTTCCGGGGCAGCGGCAGCATACCTGCCGCGCATTGGATTTACTGGGCGTAATGGACCGTGGACAGGTCCATCACATAGATGGGATAGAACTGGTATCCCTCCAGCCCGTTCCGCAGAACCACCAGGTCCGCCAGGTCCTGGATGTAGACATTGGCGGCGTGTTCCGTCAGGTTCCGCTCCATCTGTTTGTAGAGCTCTGTCTGCTCTGCGTCGTCGGCCGTGGCCTGGGCCTGCTGGAACAGGGCGTCATAGTCCGTGTTCTGATAGTTGATAAAGTTGTCGTCCGCCGCAGAGGTGAACCGCTCCAGCAGCGCCCGGGCAGTCATGTTGGAGGCGTCTACGCCTACCACGGTGGACTGGAACTGCCGGTTTCCGTACACCTCGCTGAGCCAGGCACCCCACTCCACAGGCTGAATCTCCGCGGTGATGCCCACGGCCTTCAGCTGCTCCACCAGCACAGTGGCCGTGTCGATGTGGGGCTGATAGTTGGAGGGGACGGTGATGGTCATGGAGAACCCGTCGGGATACCCGGCCTCCGCCAGCAGCTCCCTGGCCCGCTCCGGGTCATAGGGATAATAGTCTGTCAGGTCCTCCACAAAATATTTCTGAAACGCCGGGTACATACTGGAGCCGATGGGGCTGCCGTACCCGTCGAAGGCCACATCGATGATCTGCTGTTTGTCCACGGCGTAGCACAGGGCCTGCCGGACCTTTTCATTGTTGAAAGGCTCCGCGGCGTTGTTCAGATACAGCGCCTGCACCAGATTCATCGTGCCTTCCAGCACCTGGAAGTCATCCCCCAGCTGGGCGGCCTGGGTGCTGGTCAGGTGGGCGAACATGTCGATGGCTCCGCTCTGCAGGCTCATTACCAGGCTGTCCGCGTTCTCAATGATCCGGAAGGTCACCTTGTCCAGCTGGGCCGGGGTGCCCCAGTAGCCGTCAAACCGCTCCAGAACGATGGAGTCCTGGGCTGTCCGGGAGACGAATTTGAAAGGCCCCGTGCCCACCGGGGCGGTGGCCTGGTCCGTATAGTCCTCCGGCAGGATGGCCAGAGTCAGATAGGATAAAAACTCGCTGTCCGGCTGATCCAGGGTAATGGTCAGCGTGGTGTCATCAGCCTGGATGCTGGAAATAGCAGAAAGCGCCGGGATCAGAGGCGTTCCCTCCGAATCGTCGGCGCAGCGTTCGATGGAATATGTGACATCCCGCATCTCTACCGGGTCCCCGTTGTGGAACTGCACACCCTCCCGCAGGGTAAAGGTGTATGTGGTCTGATCCTCAGAGATCTCGTAATGGTCAGCGACCGCGGGCACCAGGTCTCCGTCAGGCGTGGGCTTCACCAGGCCCTCAAATACGTTGAACATGACTTCCTTGGTTCCTGCCGCCACCGCCAGGTGAGGGTCAAGACTCTCGTCCAGGTCCTGCGCGATGCCCACCACGATCTCGTTCGCCTGGGCCCGCGCCTCGGTAGAGCCGTCCGCTGTCTGTCCATCCTCTGACGCCTGCTCTGTGCTGCCGCCTCCGCAACCGGTGAGTGCGGCGCTCAGGAGGCCCGTCAGAAGAAGGAGCGCCAAAAGCCTCTTCTTCATGGTTCTCTCCTTTGCATCACTGCTCATTTCGAGTCAGTGTTGGGCGGAAACTGTCCGCCCTGACAGAAATGTTCGGCTCTATTCAATTTTAAAAGGAGCCTCACAGGGCATATTATTTTTATAACGCTTGCCCTGCAAGGGTGTATTGTACACGAACGCCTCGGGGATTGCAAGGGCTTTCGCAAAAAAACAGCCTGTTCGGGGGAGAAACATTCACAAATCCGTCACACCTGCGGAATTGAATTTCCGGGGGCGGCGTGCTATACTAATTTACATCGCTTTGGATGGGGCCGCCCATCCCAGTCAGGAGGTGTCACTCTTGAAAACGAAGAAACTGCTGTTCATTCTCAATCCCCGGGCCGGGCGGAACAAGCCCCACGGTCCGCTGTTTGACGCGCTGGCCATCCTTTCCGGCGCGGGTTACCTCATCCGGATCCACGAGACCTCCGCCCCAGGAGACGCGGCCGATACCGCCGCCCGGGAGGGCGCCGGATACGATCTGGTGGTGGCAGCCGGAGGAGACGGCACCCTCAACGAGGTGATCTCCGGCCTGATGCGGCTGGATGCCCCGCCGCCCCTGGGCTATCTCCCCCAGGGAACCACCAACGACTTCGCCTCCAGCCTTCAGATTCCACGGACCCCGGCGTCCGCCGCGAAAAACATTGTACAGAACCGCATGCGGGAACTGGACATCGGCCGGTGGAATGAGCGGAGCTTCATCTATGTGGCCTCCTTCGGCGCCTTCACCCGCAGTTCCTATGCCGCCTCTCAGGCGGCCAAGAACGCCCTGGGCCACTTTGCCTATATTCTGGAGGGGATGAAGGACCTGAACACCCTCCGCCCCTATCACATCCGCCTCACCGCTGACGGAGAGGTGCTGGACGGGGACTACCTGTTCGGCGCCGTGTGCAACTCCACCTCCATCGGCGGGCTGATGAAGCTGGACCCGGAGCGGGTGGTGCTGGATGACGGGAAATTCGAGATGCTGCTGGTCCCCAGCCCCAAGACAGCCGCGGACCTGCAGAATCTGGTGCTGGCGCTGCTGAACCAGCAGTACGACAGCCAGGGCCTGGTGTTCCGCCACGTCTCCTCCCTCCGGCTGGAGACAGAGGAGGAGCTGCCCTGGTCCCTGGACGGAGAGTATGCCCCCAGCGTGCCGGTGGTGGACATTGTCAATCGACAGCGGGCGCTGAGGATGCTGTTATGAGAGACTTGGAACATCTGCGTCGCCGGTACGCAGACCATGTGCCGGGGCTTCTGGGCGCCCGGCACAGCTATGCCGTCCTCTGTCCTCTGGTGGAGCGGCCGGACGGCCTGCACCTGCTCTTCGAGGTCCGCTCCGCCGCCCTGCACCGCCAGCCCGGGGAGGTGTGTTTCCCCGGGGGCCGGATGGAGGCGGGGGAGACGCCGGAGCAGTGCGCCCTCCGGGAGACGGAGGAGGAACTGGCCATCCCCCGTCAGGAGGTGGAGGTCCTGGGCAGGCCGGACTTCATCTGCAATCAGGCGGGCTTTCTGATGCAGCCGGTGCTGGGACTGGTCTCGGCCGCCGGTTTTGCGGCGGTGGCGCCCTCCCCTGCGGAGGTGGGAGAGGCATTCACCGTCCCCCTGGCTTTTTTTCGGGAGACCGCTCCGGAGCAGTATGTCTATGCCCTGCAGCCGGACGTGCCGGGGGACTTTCCCTATGAGACCGTGGGGATTCCTGCGGACTACCGCTGGGCCCGGGGCCGGGTGGAGGTCCCCATCTGGTATTGGCAGGGCCACGCCGTCTGGGGTATGACCGCCCGCCTGACCCAGGACATCGTCCGCCACCTGGAATAAAGAGCACAGGCAGGGCCGGAGCATTTGCTCCGGCCCTGCCTGTTCAGAATGGAGGACTTATGTGCCCAGAAACTCCGGGTCATATCCGATGAACTTTTCCCACGCCGGCCCGTCCGCCGCCGGAGAAAAGCCAAACTCCCGGTAAAAGCCCGCCGCAGCCTCCGTCTCCGGCGTGGGCAGCCGCAGGCGGTCCCGGCCCATGGGGCGATAGTGCATCACTGCCTGGCCGATCAGCTGCACGCCGTAACCCCGGCGCCGCCAGGGCTCTGCCACTGTCAGCAGGGGGATCCAGCCGCAGCCCCGCTCCGCTTCCCGGCCGTCGTCAAAGGCCACCGCGCCCACAGGCATTCCATCCAGATACCCCGCCAGTACAGGCGCCCCGGCGGGCGGTGCCCCGGAGGTCCCCGCCCACGCCGCCGGAAACTCCGCCTGCTCCCGCGCCAGGGGGCGGAAATAGAGGCCGGGCTCCAGTCCGTTGGCCCGCTGCTTCACGGTGCATCCTTGGGTGAAGGCCGGGTCTGTCAGATGGCTCGCATCGTCCCGCCAGACCACCTGGATCCGCGCCCCCTCCGCCCGCAGCAGAGAGACAGCGGTGTTGCTGCCGGTGGGCGTCTTCCCCAGCTCCTCCAGCGGGATGCCCTGCAGGGCCGCCAGCAGCAGGCGGATGGCGCAGCCATGAGAGAACACCGCCGCCGTTTTTCCGTCATTGGCCGCCGCAATGTCCCGCACGGCCGCCAGCAGCCGGGTCTGGACTGCCTGGGGCGTCTCCGCGCCCTCTACGTGCCACAGGTGGAGCCGGTGGTTGAAGTTTTCCAGCTGCGCCGGGTCCTGCCGGGCGATCTCTCCCCAGGTCTTCTCCTCCCACACGCCCACGCAGATCTCCCGCAGGTCCCGCCGCCGGTGCAGGGGCAGGCCCTTGGGCTTGTATATGGCGCTGGCGGTGGCGCAGGTGCGGTAGAGGTCGCTGGCGTAGACCGCGTCGATGGGAATATCCGCGAATCGGCGCGCCAGCGCCTGGATCTGCCGCTCGCCCCGGTCTGTGATGCTGCTGTTGGCCTGTCCCTGGGCGATGCGGTACAGGTTGCCCTCCGCCTCTGCGTGGCGAATCAGATAGATGGTGGTCATGGTTTCCTCCGTCCGGGCCCGGGCCCGCCGTTTTGATGTTTGGATATCGCTATCGTCATTATAGCGGATCTGCCGCTTTCTGGCAAATCGCTCCGGCGCGTTTTTTTTCCGGGAAAGCGGCTATACTACGCTCAGGCCGCAAAGGAGTGACTGAAGATGAGAATGTGTACCGGATTTTGGGTCGGTATCGGCGCCGGACTGATGGCCGGCGCGGCAGTGGGAATGATGATGCCTTACGGCAGGGATCCCATGAAAACGCAGGTGGGAAAGAGTATCCACAAGCTGGGTGTCGCCGTGGACCATGCCGTGGACAGCATCGTTTCCGAAATGCGCTGACGCGCAGGGCGGGGAGCCTCGGCTCTCCGCCTTTTTTGATAAAATCGTTTTTGGGGCTTGACTTTGGGAAAAGCTCTGGTATAATAATAACGCTGTCGCATTTGGCGACGCCTCGTATACAGAAATTAGAACCAGAACAGCTATGGAGAAGTCGCCTAGTTGGTCGAGGGCGCATGATTGGAAATCATGTAGGCCCCTAAAGGGTCTCGAGGGTTCGAATCCCTCCTTCTCCGCCACAGAAAGCCTTGGAACCGTCAGGTTTCAAGGCTTTTCTTTATGGATAAGAAGAGCCCACCAGCAAAGCTGGTGGGCTCCCCTCGTGTGCTTTAGCAAAAAGCTACGAGCGAACCAAACTGCTAATAGCGGGTCACCAGTGATCAAAAACTTTCGTTAGAATGGGTAGTTGCCCGTTTACGGACTGTGGGCAAATGATGCGAGTGAAATAAATTTCAGCGCGTCTTGAGCCGCATGCCGGTATTAGGCTCTTATAGGGTCAACGCAAGCCTCCGGCACGGCCTCTGGGTATGACTTTGCGCTCTGCGAGCGTTTTCGCCGCAGGCAAACCCGTTGACGGAAGGCCGGCGGAACCAAAGAGAGACATCTGCTAAAAGCAGATGTCTCTCTTTTTTGGAGCGGCTGATGGGAGTCGAACCCACCTATGCAGCTTGGGAAGCTGCCGTTCTACCGATGAACTACAGCCGCGTTTGTTTTAGATTATTATACCAGACCGCTTCATATTTTGCAACCCCCAATCTTCTCCGGCCTGAACGGCTGCCCGAACATCAAAATCATGGGCATACAGACCAGAAAGATGGTCAGAGCCGCGGCCACCGCCTGTCCGCCCTGCTGGGGGATCACCCCCGTCAGTCCAGGAAGGCCCGCCAGCGTCCCGGTGAGCACTGTCAAAGCCAAGCTGTAAAGGCCAAACAGCAAGGGCAGCAGGCCAGTGACTACCAACTTGCATCCAAGGAGCTTTGGATACGACATCGGGACGGTGGGCAGGTTCTTTATGGTGGCGTGGGTGTTCTCTTGGTCAATCGGCACCCGCCGATCATCAGGGAGATGGGAAGAAATTCCTGAGTGTTGCCCCACACTACATTGGTGAACAAGTAGATAAAGTCGGAGTTGGGGTCTCAGATCTCCGGGCTCACGATCAGCTGAGTGCCGTACTGCGTTACCGGGCAGAGGGCTGGAGCACAATGCCCGCCGGCAGGATCTGGCACCGCCGCAGCTTCCGCCACTCCGTTTGCATGATATTCCACATACTCAACACCTCCTCAAACGCTCTGGCGCTTGTAGACCAGCGCAATCAGGACAGAAACACTGCGGCCTCCGCTCTGGTCATCAGGAAAGCCTGGCCGTGGTGGCGAAAATGGTGCTGGGCCATGCCAGCGAATTGAAGGACAATGACGCGCTCCCGCCAGAGGCCCAGTAGCATGCTGGGATGATCTGTCGGTAGGGGGAGCGGCTGAAATCTCTGGTGGATGACTTGAATCTGAGCACCAAACTGGAATACGCCCTCCAGCCCATCAACAGGGAGACGGTTGATCTGGTGGAGATCAGCCGTCAGGCGATGAGCGAGGTGCTCAACAGCGAACTACCGGAACATGCGCCTGTACAGTGACGGATGACGGCTTTGGAATGGATGCCGCCTGGCTGGTGGCACTGAACCGGACGGCGGATGTCTCCAGTACTCAAGGCGGTGAACACGGCCTGGGCCTCAAACTGGTGCGCCAGATCGCAAAGGCACCCGGCGGGACGATTCAATTCCAGCAGGCTGTACCATATAGGCTGAAGATTTGTGTTGATTTCTCCAAAAGTCCCATTTCCTGAGAGATAACGTGTGTTTTCTAAGGATTGTCTGCTGTTTTGATGTGATATACAAGGCTTATCAATTGTTTTGTGTACCTCATATCCTGTGTCGTATCCAGTAAAATAGCTCGTACAAACTTAATCCAGAGGAACGGTGGGTGCAGGAAGAACTGCTGGAATGCTTGAATAGTACACACGTGTATATTGCCGCGAGTTCCAATACAAGCAGCGGAGAACCCGCCATCAAAGGGCAGGAGCATCCACAGGATATATGAGGGGGCGCGGCTGTGTGGATGGTTACTCCTGGGGTATTCCCAAGCGGCGCTGTCTTTTTATTCCAAGAGGCGTTCCAGACCAAGGATTTGTGTGAATGATTTCAGAAGACCACCAACAACTGGGACATCCGCTACCCGCCTATGCGCTCCTTGCACTAAACACTATGAGCCGATGCACACGGCTGAAATCGCGGCAATACTCAAGGGGGGACAAGGCTGGGTCAAAGTTGATGTGGAGGCTGGTTCTGTCGAAGCGCTCAGGCTCTGTGCGCCAAGTTGTATGGGAAGAAAGCAGGTGCGGCAGAAAGGGATCGATGAATTGCGCTGCGGGGAACTAGTCTTGGAACTTGCGAAAAAGCAGGGGCGATCAAACGGACGGATGTGATTACGCTCCTGCATGGTTCTCCTGCAAAGATATTTCTGTGTCTCATTGCGCCTTTTCAAAATGAGAAGTTGGTTTTACACGGGAGGAGAACGGGACATGCTGCACGATCGCGCAAAAATCCTTTGATTCAACATTGGAAATACTGCGAGGGGGGCATACGCTCGAATTGCTTCTATATATGAGTTTTACCGAAGAATTAGCCACAGGCAGCCACACAATACACGAAGGTATATGAGAAATTGATTTTTCCTGTTCGATAATGTATGATTGTGAAAAATAACGATGTTTGATGGATACAGGGAGGCACCATGGAAATCTACCACTTTGAACAAATAGTCCTTGATTGGCCCATCTCCGTTGAGCTGAAGAGGTACGGACTGGATTGGATGGTACAAATCACCGGCGGCTGCGCACCTCATATCGGAAGCGTCAGCGTGGGGACTTTTGCGGATGGGGAGGTGCATCTTCGAAAGATTTTGCTGCCGTCCCACCGAGACGACGTAATAGGAGACCGATTCGCCGAGACCCTGACAAAACAGCTTCGGACAACTGTTTCCGTGGTCTGCGGCATCCATTATGATATGCCCGGCAAGGAGGGGCTGCGGCAGATCGTTGACTGCACGGAAAGACTGCTCCAGGAGATCCAGCATCGGCTGGTGGCTGCACAGAGCGATTAACAGCGGCAGGAAATAAAGTGTGTACGAACGATCAATACTAACAGGGGGTTGTTTCATGTATCAGATGGATGCGATCGATTACGCAATTCTGGAAATCCTCAAGGACGACGGCAGATGCACCTACTCAGACATTGCGGAACAGGTGAACCTGTCCCGGGTGGCGGTCCGGGAACGTATTGCCGCCATGAAAAAGGAAGGCATTATTCATGGATTCACAGTGGTCATTGATGCAAAAGCCTATCAGCGGTTGGCATCGGTGTTTATGGATGTAGAAGTGGAGCCCAGCAAACTGGTGTCTGTAGCGCGGACATTGGCAGCCAAAGAAGAAATTGCTATTGTTTCCCAGCACACCGGTGTTACTGGATTACATGTTCACGCCTATATTGATAACGTAGACCGACTTTCCCAATTTCTGGAGGAGCATATTTACAGCATTGACGGTGTAAAGAGCATCCAGTCTCATCTGCTGATCCGACAGTATAAAACAAATTCCTATTTGGCCAGATATCGAGATGAGGATTAACAGAAGACCCTGCTATCCGCAGAAAAGATCCCCGGCAGACAGTTATGCGTCTGCCGGGGATCTTTTCTGCGGATAGCACAGTATTGATGATGGTTACGTTTAGAAAGAAATTGGAGTCTAATATGTTATTTTGAAACGCAAAAATTTTGACAAAAAGGGCGCTGCTTTATGATAAATATTAATAAAATTTATGCATTATGTGAAATACGGCAAAATAGAGTTGTGCTTTTCATACAAACTTTGTGGAATCTTCGTTTTGGACATGATTCGTGTCGAATACAAACACAAGGAAATCTTCCACTGTGATACATTATAGCTAGAGCAAAAAAATCGCGATGGCGGGAGACCGCGGCTCAACATATCTCAGCGGATGCGCAGCCGCCGGGAAGAAGTGTGAAAAGGAGAGTTTCCACATGGCAAACACAGAGTTTGGAAAAGACAAGATCAAGCGGGTCATCTGTTTGGTTTTGATCTTCGGTGGCTTTGCGATTCTACACAATTTCGTTCCCGAAGGTCTGGATCAGGCTGGTTGGGATGGTTTCCTGGTCCTGTTCGTTACGGTACTTCTCTGGCTGACAGAGGCGGTCCCCATGGCGGTCACATCCATATTCGCTTTGTTCTTCGGCGCATGGGTAGGCTTTGAGACGGAGGCTACGATCCTGTCCGGTTTTGCCGGCACCGGCGTGTTCTTCCTGCTGGGCACCATGATCATTGGCCAGATCTTCTCCAAGGTCGGCCTTGGCAAGCGCCTTTCTCTATACGTTCTGCCGATGTTCGGCAACAAAGCAAAGTTGGTCCTGCTGAGTGTGATGCTGGGCACCTGCTTGGTTTCCATGTTCCTGGCGGATATCCCCACTGCGCTGATCTTCTTCGGCATCTGCTCTCCACTGCTAGAAAAGAACAGCTGTGAGCCTGGAAAGTCTAACTTTGGCAAGGCCCTGATGCTGGGAATTCCCGTGGGCGCGGCCCTGGGCGGTATCGGCACGCCTGCCGGCAGTGGCATGAACGCTGTGACCATGTCTCTGCTCAAGAGTATCTGCGGCGTGGAGATCTCCTTCGCCCAGTGGTCTATTGTAGGCGTTCCCGTGGCCATTGTCAGCCTGGTCTTGGCGTGGCTGTTTCTGTGCCTGGTGTTCAAGCCGGAAATTAATGTGGTCAAGGGGCTGGATTCTCTAAAGGATGACCGCAAGAACCTGCCGCCTCTTCGCAGCAGTGAACTGAGATTTACCATCGTGTTCGCCGTCATGGTGGTCATGTGGTTCGTCCCTAAAAAGATCGGCATTGACATGTACATGACCACTTGGCTGGGTATCTTTGTGATGTCCCTGCCCGGCATGGACATGGTGGATTGGAAGGAAATGAATGGGCGTATCGACTGGTCCGCCATTCTGATCTGCGGTGCCGCTACGGCGTTGGCTACGGTGGTTGCCAATCTGGGCACTGGCGCATGGCTCAGTGGTATTCTGGCGAACCTGTTCCTGAGCCGGGTCGCCGGTATGGGACTGCTGGTGTTGCTGCTGGTTATCAACATCATGATGATGGTCGGCCACTATCCCATGCCCCAGGGTGTTTCGCTGGCCGGTCTGTGCCTGCCTGTCGTTGGTGCTTTGGCGCTGGATCTGGGCTTGAATCCTATCGCAGTTTGCCTGCCTGTGTGCATGTCCACCAGCATGCTGCTCTTGGTTCCTATTGATCCCACCTGCTACACCACCTATTCCGGAGGATACTGGAAGATCAAGGACATGATGAGCACCGGCGTGGTCATTACCCTTGGCTATGTTGTGGTTTGCTCCGTCTGGACTGCTGTGGTTGCCGGAATCGGCCTATTGGGCTGATTTTGAAAGTTCCATTTCTCCACTGATTGACCAGCAGTGAAGGCGCTGCATTGGTTTTCTGTCGGATGCACATTCTGTAAGGAGGTTTTATCCAAATATGATGTGGGAATTCAAATTCTATTCCCGCGGCGGTCAGGGCGCGGTTACGGCCGCCAAGATCCTGGTCAATGCCGCAATTCTGGAGGGCAAGTTTGCGCAGGCGATTCCATCTTATGGCCAGGAGCGTAAAGGGGCCCCCGTGTTCACTTACGCACGTATCTCCGACACACCCATTGATGTGAAGGCATACGTCTACCGTCCCAACTGCGTTATCGACTTTGATCCCAGTTTGAAGGAACTGGGCATCGACAGTGCCGAGGGTGCCCGTCCCGGTGCCACACTTGTGGTCAATACCAACGACGCTTCTTATGTCAACGAGGCGTTTGGGCACGTCACTAGGATCGACGCTGACAAGATCACCCACGAGCTGCTGGGTGAGGTCCCCCCAAACGTTGCAATGCTGGGTGCCCTGGCCAAAGCGACCGACTGTGTCTCTCTGGATAGCCTGAGGAAAGCTGTTCAGATGAAAATTCCTGGAAAGGCTGGTGAGATGAATGCAGAAACTTGTGCAGCAGCGTACAGAAATGCTTAAGAGCATGCCCAAGCTCCTGGGGCCCATCTCCGTAAAAGTTTCTGATGTACATACCGGTGCCTGGCGTTACCGCCGCCCGGTGGTTCGTGACAACGACTGCGTACGCTGCGGGATCTGCGCAGAGTACTGTCCCTGCGGCGTTATTGAAAACACGAATGATAAGGTGGTTATCGACTATACCTACTGCAAGGGCTGCGGCATCTGCACGGTGGAGTGCCCCAAGAAGGCCATCGACTTTGTTCTGGAATCTGACTGTGAAAGGGAGTGTGAGTGATCCATGGGTGTGATTAAGGCATTAGACGGCAACGCAGCGATTGCGCACGGTGTTATGCGTTCCAAGGTCCAGCTGGTAGCGGCTTACCCCATCACCCCACAGACTCCCATTGTTGAGACCATCTCCTCCCTGATCGACAAGAAGGAGTATGATGCGACCTACATTACCGTGGAGTCCGAGCACTCCGCCCTGAGCGCCGTGATCGGCGCCGCTTCCACCGGTGTGCGCACCTTCACCGCCAGCGCCTCCCACGGTCTGGCTCTCATGCACGAGGTCACCGGCGTGGCCTCCGCTTCCCGGCTGCCTGTGGTCATGGCTGTGGTCAGCCGTGCTATCCCCGGCCCCATGTGCCTGTGGTGCGACCACTCCGATATCATGACCCAGCGGGACCAGGGCTGGATCCAGCTCTTTGCCGAGAGTCCCCAGGAGGGCCTGGATTTCACCATGATCGCCTATCGCACCAGTGAGGACGAGCGGGTTCTGACCCCCACCATGGTAGATATCGACGGCTTCTACTGTTCCCATCTGACTGAGCCCGTCGATGTTCCCACCGAGGATGAAGCGGAACGGTTTATCAGTGAGTTCCGGCCTGTTAACGCCCAGCTGAACACTGATATGCCCTACGCCATCGACAACCTGAGTTCTCCCGCCATCTTTACTGAGATCAAGCGGTCTCAGGATCTGGGGATGCGGGCCGCCGCCGCTGTGCTGGATGAACGTTTTGAGGAGTTCGACAAGATCTTCGGCCGCAAGTACGCCCGCGTTATGTGCGACGGTGTTGAGGATGCCGATACCGTAATTGTCTGCATGGGCTCCATGTCCGGCACCGTCCGCCATGTGGTGCGCCAGCTGCGCAGCGAAAGTAAGAAGGTGGGAATCGCCCGTGTGGTCTGTTTCCGCCCCTTCCCCAAAACTGAGCTTGCCGAGGCCCTGAGGGGCGTGAAGAACGTGGCCGTTATTGATCGTGTCTCTGCAATGGGGTCCTTCGGCCCCCTGTACGAGGAAGTGCTGGCCAGCATGAAGATGAGCGGCAACAACGCTAACGCATACAGCTTTGTCGCCGGCCTGGGCGGCCGCGACATTTGGGAGCAGACCGTGGAGAATGTGTTCGCCAAGGCGGAAGAGATGGGCGCCAGGAATGCTCCCTGCAAGGAGCCCATCTGGATCGATCTGAAGGAAGATGAGGTGCTGACGAATGGCTGAACTGGATCTGCTGAGCAAAGGTTTGACGACCTGCCAGGGCTGCCCCCTGGAACTGATGAGCCGAGCTTCTCTGGAGGTTTTAGGCTCCAAGACCATTACCCTGACCCCTCCTAGCTGCTCTGCCATTCTGACGGGCAGCGGCGATGAGACCGGCTGGGGTGTCCCCTCTCTGCAGACCGTTCTGATGAGCCTGCCCGCGTTTGCCTCTGGCGTTTCCGAGGCCCTGAAAATCCAAGGCAGGAACGATGTGACAGTCCTGGGTGTGGCCGGCGATGGCGGCACCTTTGACATCGGCTTCCAGGCGCTGTCCGGTGCCATCGAGCGCGGTCACAAAGCGGTGTTCCTCTGCTACGACAATGAGGCTTATATGAACACAGGCGGCCAACGATCCAGTGCCACAACTCTGGGCGCTTCCACCAAGACCACCCCCACCGGCAAAAAGGAGGTCAGCAAAAACATCGACTTCATGCTGCTCCACACGCCTCTGGCCTACCAGGCCACCGCCTCCGTAGGCAACATCAAGGACTTCAAGCGCAAGCTGGCCAAGGCGGCCTCTAAGGACGGTCCCTGCTTCATTCACGTGCTGACGCCTTGCCCCTCCGGCTGGAAATTTCCAACTGATCAAACCATACAGATGGCCAAGCTGGCTGTCAAGTGCGGCGCATGGCTACAGTTTGAGCGCGAGGATGGCAAGATCACCATCAACCAGAAACCTGTTGATTTTGAGTTGATCAACGAGTATCTGTCCAAGCAGAAACGATTTAACCGTGTCACCGACGAGATCCGTGCACGGATTATCGCCGAGGCCAAGAACCGCTACGAGACCCTGCAGCGCCTGTCGGAGCTGGACTGCGTGTGATTTGAACTCTCACGTACACAGGGCGCTGCTCCCGCTTACCTCCGGAACAGCGTCCTGTGCATTTTTGCGCCCCTGTTTCTCTCATCTTACTCATTTTTTAAAAGGAGAATTGTCTCTATGGCAAAGATAATTTCTGTCTCCGAGGCTGTGGACCTGATCCATAACGGTATGACCGTCGGAATCAGCGGCTTTGGCGCGTACGCCTCCCCTGACAGTATTCTGGAAGGAATTGGAAAAAAGTTCCGGGAGCAGAACAGCCCCCGGGATCTGACCATTGTTTCCGGCGTGGCACCCGGCGACTTTGATGACAACGGCTGCGGCATGTCCAAGATCGCCGATGACGGCATTGTGGATACACTGATCGCCTCCCATCTGCGAATGTCCCCTCCTGTGGGGCGTGCCGTCAGTGAGAATAAGATTGCTGCTTACAGCATGCCGCTGGGCGTCTACGGGCAGCTGATGGCCGCTATCGGTGGCAAGCGCCCTGGCATTTTGACCCATGTGGGCCTGCACACTTATGCAGACCCCCGTCACGAGGGATGCCGCATCAACAAGCGCGCCAAGGAGCAGGGACGTGAGATCGTCCAGCTGGTTCAGGTGGATGGCAAGGACTACTTGCTGTACAAGTCCTTTCACATCGACGCCTGCATCCTCCACGCCAGCTACGCCGATGAGTGCGGCAATATCTCCCTGCAGGACGAGGCCGTCCGCGGTGAACTGCTGGAGCTGGCTGCTGCCGTCCATAACAATGGCGGAATCGTCATCATCGAGGTCAAGGACATTGTGAAAGCCGGTTCGTTGGATCCCCGACATGTCCTGATTCACAAGTCTTATGTGGACTATGTGGTCAAGGCGGAGAAACTGGACAATATCGCGCTGGCCTACAACCCCGGCATGATTGGCGATGTCCGTGTTCCCACTGAAGGACGCATGAAGCCCATGCCCCTGACCTACAAGAAAATCATATCCCGCCGGGCCGCTCTGGAGCTGAAAAAGGACTATCTGGTAAATCTGGGCATCGGCATCCCTGATGGCGTGGGCAATATCGCCAACGAGGAGGGAATCAGCGATCAGATCACGCTGTCTCTGGAAACCGGCGTGTACGGCGGTGTGCCGTTGGGCGGCCCTCTGTTCGGTGCCGCCCTGAACCCTGATTCCATTTCCCGCTCCTCCGATATGTTCACCACCTACGATGGCGGCGGCCTGGACATGACGGTACTGGGCTGCGCGGAGATCGATCCCACCGGCAATGTCAACGTCTCCAGATTTTCCGGCCGGTGCGTAGGCCCCGGTGGTTTCATCAACATTTCCCAGAACACGCCCAAGGTATGCTTCGCCTTTGGATTTACCTCCGGTAAGCAGGACATCGCTATTGAGGACGGCAGGCTGGTCATCCGTCAGGACGGCAGCGGTTTGAAGTTCAAGAAAGCTGTGGAGCATATCACGTTCTCTTCTGAGTATGCGCGGCAGACCCATCAGGAGGTCCTGTTCATCACGGAGCGTGCCGTATTCCGATTGATAGATGGAAAGATCGCCCTGACCGAGATCGCTCCCGGCGTGGATCTCCAAACTCACATCCTGGATAAAATGGAGTTTCAACCTGAGATCGCTCCTGACCTGAAGCTCATGGACGAGCGCCTGTTCCGTCCCGAGAAGATGGGGCTGACCCTTTAACAATTGCAGTCACAATAACCAGAGGCCGGGTGTACCGTGCCCGGCCTCATTTGTGGAGGAACGTCATGAAAAAACTGATCGTTGGAATCAGTGCTGCTGACGGCGTGCGTATCGGACAACGGCTGCTGGAACTGCTGTGGAAGATGCCGGAGGTGGAGACCCACCTCGTGATATCTCGGGCGGCGGAGCGGAATTTCCAGCTGGAGTGCGGCGCGAACGCCGCGGATGTCAAGGCGCTGGCGGATCACTGCTATGAGCCGGAGGATATGTCAGCGGCCATCGCCAGCGGATCCTTTATCACGGAGGGCATGATCGTGGCGCCATGTAGCATGAAGACCCTGTCAGCAATCGCCCACGGCTATGCCGACAATCTCCTGGTCCGCGCAGCGGACGTCTGCCTGAAGGAGAAACGTCGGGTAGTCCTGATGCCACGGGAGACGCCGCTGAGCCTGATTCACTTGCGGAACCTGGTAACCGCCGCAGAGGCCGGCTGTGCTATCGTGCCGCCGATGATGACCTTCTACAACCATCCAGAGGCACTCCCTGACCAGATTAACCATGTGGTTGGAAAAGCCCTTATGCAGTTCGACCTGACGCCGGACTGCTTCCGCCCCTGGGGCGGCCCCCAAACTGAAAAATAGGAGGATCGACTCATGGATCTAAAAGATTGCCTGAAGAAAATGCAGGATGCAGGCCGGCTGGCCCATGTGACAACTCCGGTGGACGCTGTTCACGAATTGGGGGGTGTCTGCGCGAAGCTGGACGGCGGCAAAGCATTGGTGTTTGATCATATAAAAGGCTATGATATGCCTGTCACCACCGGCATGTGGTGGAACCGCGAGAATGTGGCCGCAATTTTCGACACCCCGGTGGACCAGCTCTCCAGCCTGTTTGCCGAAGCCGTAGCCTCCCTGCACCAAAATCCTGTAACGCCGGTGCTGATGGAAAATGCCCCTGCCCAGTCCGTTGTGATGCCCGAACCAGACCTGACTAAACTGCCCGTCCCTACCTTGGCGCTGCTAGATGGCGGCCCGTATTTTGACAACTGCGTCATTCTTGCCAAGGACCCCGACACTGGTGTGCGCAATGCCTCCATCCATCGCCTGATGGTCACGGACAAGGACCGCATGGGGATCCTGATGGACATGGGACGCCACCTGCGGGATTACTACGAGCGCGCGGAGGCCCGGGGCGTGCCCCTGGAGATTACCATTAATAACGGCGTGCACCCCGCTTACTTTGTGGCGGCAACCACTCCCAGCTCCGCGGCGCCAATAGATGAGGACGAGCTATCTGTGGCTTCTTATCTGCTGGGGGAGCCTGCCCGCCTGTGCAGGAGCCGTACGGTCGATGTGGAGGGAATTGCTGATGCCCAGATTGTGATCGAAGCCGAGATCTTGCCCTATGTCCGGGAGCCTGAGGGGCCATTCGGTGAAGTCAGTGGTTACTATGCCGCACAGGAGGACCGCTGGGTTGTCAGCGTGAAAGCCATCACCATGCAGATGGACCCGATCCTCCATCTGCTCCATCCGGGTCGCGAGGTCTGGAATGGTCAGGGACTGGGCCTGGAGGCAAATCTCTTCCGAACAATCAGCAAGCAGGTGAAGGGACTGAAGAAGGTCTACATGACCCATGGCGGCAGCCATTATCATGTTGTGCTCCAGATGGACCCGCCTAGCAACGGCATGGCCAAAAACGCCATCTGTGCTGCGTTTGCGGCATTCTCTGATCTGCAGATGGTCACCGTCGTCAACAGTGACGTGAATATCTACGATGCGGAGGATGTGGAGCGCGCTATGGTGACCCGCTGCGACCCTGCCCGTGATATTGTCATCATTCCCGGCGCCTTTGGCCACGAGCTGAACCCCGTGGTCCACGACAATATGGCCGCAAAAATGGGATTCGACTGCACCTATCCCGTCCCCAAGCCGGCCTCCTATAACCGTGTCTCCTTTGCGGAGGTGAACATAGCCGACTACGAGGTCATCTGAGGCTCTGTATTGCCATGACAAAGAGTATCCCCACGGCAGGTTGTCTGACCACCGTGGGGATACTCTGTACCTGGCATCTGGATACTGGCTGGTAGAATAAACGCCTAAAACAAATGACCTCAGAAAGGACCAGCACAACATGGAAAACAGATCGCCGCGGATCTCTGATGGTTGGATAGCCCGAACCTACAGTGCTGCTATTAGAAAATTGAGCAAGGGCTGTCCGCCTCCAAACGGCAAAACTGGTTTGCAAAACAGTTGCGGATACATAATTTAGGTAATATCACGGGTATGTGATGCTTTGATAAAGGATGAGAAAAGACCATCAGCGATGCAATTCCCAAAATCGATTCAACACTGATCTGAGGGAAGCTCGAACATCCGGTTGAGATTCAATCCTTTTTGATCGGAAAAGCGCCAAAATTCAGGTGGGGGGTGTTGCACATCATATTCCGTCATGGCTAACATCTCCGGGGAGGGGGGCTTGTGAGCAGAATTGAGGATGAGAACAGAAAATCACCGGAATTAGCAATCTGCAGAAAAATACACTGGGTCAAGTCTCACCTAACTTTCTGAGAAGGCCCCCGGAATACCCGGAATTTTTCTGGCAGGGGGCTGGTAAACACAGCGGCCCATTGGGACTGCCCTGTTTCCGGGGAGGATATCCGTATGACCATGTACAATGACCACATTAAATCCCTGGGACTGGGTAAGCCTCCCGGCGTCGTTACGGTCGAAAACATTCAGGCATGACAAGTATCCCATCCAAGTACAGTGCGTCTCAGAACATAGAGCACCTGAAGGGGGAAAGCAGTTTGATGATATTTTGATTGACATGTGAACCTAACAGATATAAGTATGGAAATCGGCGCTTTTGTACCAGCGGATGTTGTGTGGATACAGTAGAATGGAACAAGAGCAGATATCAGAGTATATCCGCACCCGGTCGGCGTTGGGTCAGATGGGAGAGCAGATAGAATTGAAGGAAGTTATTGGCCTATTTACGGGTTGTCGGGACAAGACAGCGCAAAAGAAGTCCTTTAAAAGGGCAGCCCAAGAGAGGAATACAGCCGGCAAAACCTTCAGAGAGCTGTATGCTTTGGCCGAAGCAGGCGCTTATAAGGCCTGTTCAAGCCTCTGGCCTAGCCGGAGGGGTAACTATGACAGATTGATTGACCAGAGCTGCACAGTCAGCCGGTTCTCCAGTAAGCATCTCCAACCCATGAGCCAGGGTTGGGAGAATCGCTTCCAGATTTTCCTTGGCGGCTTTGGGAGAGCCGGGGAGATTTACGATGAGAGTCCCACCCCGGATACCCGCTTGGGCCCGGGAGAGCATACTCCGGGGAGTAATCTGTATAGAGAAATGCCGCATGGCTTCCGGAATTCCCGGTGTCAGCCGCTGGCATACGGCAATGGTGGCCTCCGGCGTCATGTCCCGAGGAGAGAAACCCGTGCCGCCGGTGGTAATGATGAGATCCACCGGCTGTTCGTCGCAATAGGACCGCAGGGCGGCCTCAATACGCACCTGCTCATCCGGTACTACCAGGGTGGTTCGGACATCGTATCCGGCGGTTTGCAGCAGTTCCACTACAAGGGGACCGCTTGTATCCGGGCGCTCACCCCGGAAGCTGCGGTCGCTGACGGTGATGACAGCGGCTTTGAACATATGAGATCGCTCCTTTACAATCTTGGATCAGTAAATATCTGCCGGTCGCAGCAACACCACAGTGGAGGACACGTCAGAACCGGTCAATACCACGTCCCTCTGGGAATGGGCAAGAGAAGGGCAGTATCGAAGGGGATCAGGGGGCGGCCATAGCCATGGCACATACCCGGCTGCGGCTGCGGTAAACTTCCCACCGGTTGAGGGAGACCCGTACCGCTGAGCCGGAAAAGGCGGAGAGGGCGTCCGCCGGTTCCGGCTCCACCGGCTACCCCCTGGAGAACCGGCCCGGCCGTGGATGTGTCACGACCTCCGACGCCATCCGGTGGAGCAGTTTCTCCGCTGTGGCTGGGCGGCGTGGCCTCTTTCGGACTGCCAAAGTTGGCGTTTGGCCGCACCGTCAAAAGGCTCTGTTGCTGAAAACATAACCTACCCGCCGCTGGGATGGCAGAATGCAGCAGGCCGTATTGTCAAAAAGGGGGATACCGGACAGACTAATCTGTTCCTCGTCCGGTGACAGGAACCTGGCAATCCGCCTCGCGGACTTTCCGCAGCCGGAAGCACCCGGTAGGGACGGCGTCTTGCTTTCTGCGCCGTACTGGGACTCCAGGTGGAAGGAACCAGAGAGGGGCCGGATACCCGCATGCGGCATGAGGCCTGCACCCTTTCCTGTTTTTCTTTTGATGACGCTCCAATAGATTTACCGCCAACAATAGGATGTGGAGATAGCGGGGATGCGCAGCGAGCTGCAAAAAGGATGCCAGTCCATATGTGGGAGCTTTTGAGAGAAAAAATCCGGGAAAACCGGGGAACGGACTCAATCCTGTCCGTTCCCCGGTTATGGCGCAGGCCTGCTTTTCACAGATCAGACCAGAGGAGAGAAGCCCACTGCCTCATCCGTGGAGAGGAAGTCCAGAAACGCCTTGGCAGCTTCGGGATTGGCGGAGTTCTTCATCACGGCGGCGGGATAGATGACCTGTCCGCACATATCGGCAGTGGCCTTATCCACCACTGTCAGTCCGGCGGAGAACGCATCGGTAGCGTAGATGATGCCGCAGTCCACGGCAGCTTCGCTGACCTGGGTGGTGACCTCCTTGACATTGGAGCCGTAGGTCAGGTGGGTGGCAACAGCAGCCTCGTCAATTCTGTAGTAAGAGAAGATCTTCTGGGTGTACTGTCCTACCGGAACGTCGCTGTTGCCCATGGCCAGCATGATTTCACCGCTTTTGAGCAGTTCCGCAAGCTGATCGAAGGTTTCGACGCCCTTGGGATTCTCCTCAGGAACAGCCAGAATCACTTTGTTTTCCAGCAGGTTCAGACGTGTGGCGCTGTCCACGAAGTCAAGGCCCTCGCTGTTTTCCTCACCACCCTGGGCATCCAGTTGATTCATCTGCTTGGGGGCGGCAGAGATGAAAACATCACAGTCGGCCCCCTCCTGAATCTGGGTTTTCAGGGTGCCGGAGGAATCATAGGTGGGCACGATGGTGATGCTTTCATTAACGGCCTCATAGGCTGCAATAGCTTGATTCAGGGATTCCTGCAAAGAGGCGGCGGCAAAAACAATGAGATTTACAGGTTCCGCAGTATCCTGAGTTTCAGTATCAGGGGCGTTATTTGTCTCATCAGTGCTGCTGCCGCAGGCTGTGAGGGACAGGACCATTGCTAAGACCAGCGGCAACCACAAGGTTCTTTTCATGTGGAATCTTCCTTTTCTGATTATTAATTAATGTGTTCTCTTTGCCAATACAGGGGTGGCGCATATCGCATAGGATTTATTTGCCAAAAGGGCACGCGGGCCAGTGGCAAGACTCGCACCCAAGGCACAGCCCACCCTCTCCCAGGGCGGCGATCTGCTGTCGGGTCACCGGTACATCCGCCGCCACAAAGGGCAAGACAAGATCAAAGATGGTGGCTCCGGCGTACATGACGCAGCCGGGCAGACCCATGACTGGGGTGCCGTCCCCGTAATAGCCCAGCAGGAACATGGCGCCGGGCAGCACCGGGGCACCGTAGGCGACGATTTTTGCCCCGCTTGCCTGAATGCCGCCGGGGGTGTTGTCATCTGGGTCCACGCTCATACCGCCGGTGCAGAGGATTACATCGGCTCCGGTGCCCCGGGCCTCCCTTACAGCGCTCGCCACATTCTCCACCCCGTCGCCGGAGTAGGCGACAGAAATGGCCCCGATGCCGTAGGCGGCAAGCTTTTCCTTGACGACAGGAGTAAAGGTATCCTGAATGAGGCCCTTTTTCACCTCGCTGCCAGTTGAAACAATTGCGGCGGTGCGCCGTACCCAGGGCTTCAGCTCCAGCAGGGGAGCGTCCCCGGCAGCTGCTTCCGCGGCCTGGAGCGTTTTCTCCGGGATAATGAGGGGAATCACCCGCATACCAGCCAGCTTGTCGCCCTTCTGGACGGCGGTGCCGCCTTTCCGGGTGGCGATCATGATGTCCCCCACATCGTTGACGGCCATGAGCGATCCCGAGTTCACCAGAAACAATCCATCGCAGGCGGCTTTCAGCTCGACCTTGCCCTCTTTCACCTCGCTGCGATCCATGTTCGCATTGGCACACAGGGCATACAGCCGCTCAGCGGCATCGTTTTCATGAAGCGTTCCGGGCGTCATTTCCCAGACGTACAAGTGCTCCTTGCCCATAGAGAGGAGTACGGGGATATCTGCCTGCATTACCACATGGCCCTTGCGGAACCGGGCGTCCTTATACTGGCCCTTGATGATCTGGGTGAGGTCGTGGCAGAGCACATGGCCCACGGCCTCCTCTGTTTTAATGAGTTTCATGCTCTATCTCCAAAACTTCAATTGCGTCTCCGGCCCGGACGGCACCCTCTTTCACCACCACGGCAAAGATCCCTTCCGTAGGCATGACACACCTGCCGACGGCTTTTTTGATGGCGCAGTCACTGTGGCACTCCTTTCCGATCTGGGTCACCTCTATCTCGGTCTCACCGATGCGCAGGTGAGTACCCACAGGCAGGCTTTTCAGGTCTATGCCCCGGGTGTTGATGTTTTCCGCAAATACTCCGGCGTCCAGGGGGATGGGGCAGACGGAACGCATGGTGTCCACGCTTTCCTCTGCCAGGAGGGAGATCTGCCGGTGCCAGTCCCCGGTGTGGGCGTCACCTATGATACCATGACGCAGCTTCAACCGAATTTCCGGGACGGGGTGCTTGATAGTCCCTTTCTTTTCGCTGATATTGACGGATACAACAGCGGCCAAGCGGCTCACTCCTTCATTTTATAGTCTCCGCTTTTGCCGCCGGACTTTTCCAGCAAGCGGATATCGGTAATACGCATGTCCTTCTGAACGGCTTTGCACATATCGTAGATGGTTAATGCCGCGGCCGAAACCGCAGTAAGTGCCTCCATCTCCACGCCAGTGGTGCCGGTGCAAGTGACGGTGGCCTGGATTTCCACCATACAGGGCTCCTCTGACAGAGCAAAGGTGATGTCGATGCCGGTGAGGGGCAGAGGGTGGCACATGGGGATCAGCTCCCAAGTGCACTTGGCGGCCTGGATGCCCGCAACCTGAGCTACTGCCAGCACGTCACCTTTTTTTATGGTGCCGTTCTTGATATGGGCCAGAGTCTCCGGAGCCATATAAATTCCGCCGGTAGCCACCGCTCGCCGGCGGGTCGCGGTCTTGTCCGTCACATTCACCATCCTCGCCCGACCGTCTCTGTTAAAATGAGTCAGTTCATGCACAGTTCAGCCTCCGATCTGATTCATATTCCGCGGGGTGTCGCTCTTCCGCTCTGAAAGGTGATGGCGCTGCGGCTTGTGGGCGATGCCCTGCCGGATGGCGTTTTGCAGCTGCCAGCCGTGGAGGCCTCGCAGATCGATCTCCTCCCGGCTGTGGAGACACCCTTTCAGCTTGCCATCCGCCGTCACCCGGATCCGGCGGCAATCAGCACAGAAGTCGTGACTCATCGGGGAGATCAGGCCCACGGCACCTTTGGCCCCTGGAATGCGATATCGTCGGGCCACACCTTGTGCCGGAACAGGCCGCAGTTCCGGGCAGCGCTTGAGAACGGCAGTGTCTGGCAGGAAACAGCGCTTGTCCCAGTTTGCACAGGGACCCATGGGCATCAACTCGATAAAGCGCACCTCCCAGGGATGGAGCTTTGTGAGACCGACAAAATCCAAAATCTCATCGTCGTTGAAACCGCCAATCAGCACGGTATTGATCTTTAGATTGGTAAATCCCGCCTGCTGGGCAGCCGCAAGCCCCTCAATCGCCTGCTCTAGCGTTCCCATACGGGTGATCTGGGTGAACCGTTCCGGCCGCAGGGTATCCAAGCTGATGTTCAGTCGATCCACCCCAGCCTCCCGCAGGGGTGCCGCCAGTTCCGGAAGAAGCGAGCCATTGGTGGTGAGACACAGCTCTTGAAGGTTTGGGATGGCCCGCAGCCGCCGGCACAGTTCCACGATTCCACGCCGCATCAGAGGCTCCCCTCCAGTCAGCCGGATCTTTGTAACTCCCAGAGCTACAGCGCCACGAGCCACGGCTTCAAGCTCTTCTAAGGAGAGCATCTCCCGGCGGCTTCGCCGGTGCACCCTATTCTCGGGCATACAGTACCGGCAGCGATAGTTGCAAAGGTCCGTGACACTCAGGCGCAAATAGTCGATATTTCGTCCGCAGCCGTCAATCATCGCGGCCCCCTTTCTCCAGCAGAGCGTTATACGCCTGCGGTGTATTGATGTTCAAAAATAAAGTATCCGGAAATCGGCCCGCCGTTTCAAACGGGATCGCGCACAGTTCAGACAGCAGTGCCATCACACGCAAATCTCCAGACTGAAGATGCTGCTCCAGTATGGGCAGCGCTGTACGGGCATAGATGCCGCACAGAGGATGTACCTGTCCGGAACCGTCCACGCAGATCATGGCGTCTGCCTCTGGCGGAAAGGCCGCCAACATGGCAGAGGCCACTTCCTGGGTGAAGCGTGGCATATCGCAGGTCACACAGAACAACCAGTCCTTTTGTATCTGCTGAAAGACGGCGTGAAGTCCGGCCAAAGGGCCAGAGCTGGGATAGATGTCAGGAATGGTCTTCCCGGGAAATCCGTTTCCCAAGGCGGGGTCATTGGCGGAGAGCCAGCGTTCGGGGAAAACCGCCAACTCCCTTGCAATGTGCGCCAGCATGGTTCCGTCCTCCAGGGGCAGCAACGCCTTGCAACGGCCCATGCGGCGAGACTGGCCGCCCGCCAGAACCACGGCAGCGCAGGAATCAGGAGACAACATTACACGTACCTCACAGCCACAGGATCCGGACCGGATCGCCGGGGCGGATGGCCCCACTGCCAGCGGGCACATCGATCAGGCAATTGCAGCCGATCATGCTGCGCATCTGCCCGTTGGACTGTGCTGCCGGGGGATATACCCGCCCCTGCTTGCAGAAGGCTCGGAGGAACCGTCGGCTGGGACTGGCCTTGTCGAAGCCCTGTGCCGCGATGGCGGTATCCGCCCGCAGGAGCGGTTCCGGATCCCCCGTCATCTCGGCCAGCATGGGCCGCAGTAACAGTTCAAAGGGTACTACAGCCGAGAAGGGGTTGCCGGACAGCCCCAGCAAGCGGGCATTCCCCAGAACTGCAAACAACGTGGGCATTCCGGGTTTTATATCTATGCCATGAAAGATCACCTCTGCACCGGCGGCTTTGACGGCCTGTTCCAGCAAATCCTTCTCTCCTACGGACACGCCGCCGGTGGTCAGAATAAGATCCACCTCCCCGGCGTAGCGGCGCAGAGCTGCCGATAGTGCCGTCAGATCATCTTCCTGGGTCAGGGCGGCTACAGTCTCCACTCCCAGTTGATGTAGCCGGGCTGAGAGATAGGCGGTGTTGGAGTCATAGATCTTCCCTGCGGGCAGCACTGTCCCTGGCTGACGGACTTCGTCGCCGGTGGTCAGTATGACTGCCCTGGCTCGTCGCCGGACCCGAAGCTGAGTAAATCCTGCCCCGGCTGCCACTGCCACGGACGCGGCGTCCACACGGTTTTCCCGTCGTAGCAATAGCGCGTCTGTGCCATACTCTTCTCCCCGATAGCAGATGTTCTTACCAGATGCCACTGGCCGGAAGATCTGAACAATCTCCACGCCCAAATCTGTGTCTTCCTGTCGGATGACAGCGTCCGCCCCTGACGGGATCATACAGCCAGTCATCAGGCGCACTGCCTGGCCCCGCTTCACACCGACCCGGGCGGGCATTCCGGCCCAGAGCTTATCCACTACCTGAAGTTTGACAGGGGTATCCGGAGTGGCGGATGCAACATCTGCCGCTACTACGGCGTAGCCGTCCAGCGGGGAGCGGTCGAAGGGCGGCTGAGGAAAGGCGCTGCGGATATCACTGGTCAGGCGGCGGCCTACCGACTCTGCTAAGGGGACATATTCTTCGTTCAGTACCGGCGCATACCGCACAACCAGGTTCAGCGCCTCCTCAAGTGTAATGGACATATGGTCAGGTTCCTTTCTGCTGTCTCTGTAAATCCAAAGGGAAGGTTGATATGAGTTTCGGCCCATCTAACGGGAACACAAGGCAAGCCGCATTCATGGTTTCTCTGAATCTTTCTGATAAGCTGCAATTGTTGGGAACGGTTAAGAGGGATTGGCCAGCCGCCTGTCGGGGGAATCTGTTCAAAAGATGCGGATGACACGGCCATCCAGCGGCAAGCGATTCAAAAGGGAGCGAGGACTGGGGGAGGCGAGGTGGGTTAAAAGCACCCCGGGCATCAAATAAAGGGGACTGCTGAATGCCGGAACTGGCGCGCTGGAACAGCAGATTTAAGATGCTTTCAGAAAGAATGGACATAGGCGGCCTCTTTTTACGTGGTCAGGGCTCCTGTTTGCAGAAGCTGTAGTAGATAATCTGCAAGAGGCCGGGGGTCCTGCGATGAAAAAACAGGACAGGGGGCCGGGGATGGGTAATCTCCCACAATGGCAAGGCAATCCTTGAGCGGAATGGAAAGCCCGTTGCCGGATGCAGCCCGGTAAATGGCAATTTTAGGGAAATGTTCGTGTTTGTAACCCTCTGTTAGGATCAGGTCAACATTGTGGATTTGCGTAATGATGGCAGACAAATCGAAGGAAGAATACTGAAAAAGGGCGAACTGCCGCTTGGATGCAACTGCCACAATGTCTGCACCGGCCTGGGCGAAACGCCAGGAGTCCTTTCCTTCTATATCAGCCTGAAAGTCGTGGGCATCATGCTTGATGACGGCAATCCGCAGACCAGCGCTCTTCAGGCAGGGGATCAGCTTCTCAAGATATGTGGTTTTTCCTGTGTTGGAGTAAGCGGTGAAAGTTAAAACCGGAATCCCCATGAAAGATACCTCCTAAAAAGCGTGCTTTGTCGAAAGAACAAAGCACGCTTTTTAAACTTTGCAGAAGGCACTCTCCGGCAAAGTCCCAGCAGAGCTTCCTTTTCGACAATGGAAAGCGCCCTTGTTTCCAAAGACACTCGGCAGCGTGCAGAATAACGCTGCGGCTGCGGCTTCGTAGAAGTTCCTTAGATGCCGCAGCTCGAAAGCTGTGAAAGGATATGAGTGCCGGAGCACGGTCACTGCAGATAGGCACTGTTTGAAGGAAAAACCATTAAGCTGCTTTGCGTTACAGGGATTTGAGCATTTGTCGGATTAATTTGTCCGCAATCGCCACAGAGGAAATCCGCAGATTCTCCTGGGGGGAATGTGGGCAATTCAGTTCAGGGCCATAGGAAATAGCATCTGTAAAGCCGAAATGCTCCATAAGAATTCCGCACTCCAGACCGCCATGAAGAACCCGAAAAGAAGGTGTGGATCCAGTAATCGACTGGTAGGTCTGCATGGCAAGGCTGCGGATGGGAGATTCCTGCCGGAAGTTCCAGCCTGGATAAAAATCGTGTTCAGACATTTGTGCGCCGAAGCATTCCGCCAAGGTGTGCAACTGGGGAAGGAGCCAGTGGGACAGATGGGAAGGGATTGAACTGCGGATGCTGCATCGTACAACCAATTGATCTCCTTCGATACAACAGGAACCGATGTTTATGGAGGTCACCGTCAGATCCAGGGAATGATCTCTTGACAGTACGCCAAAGGGGAGCAGCAATAGGAACTGGCGGGCGTGGGTGGAGGCTTCTGATGTCATCATGTGGGAGCTGGAGGTGGTGGAAACAAGAAGTTTTAATCCGGGATCTGTGGTATGGTACTCTCTTTGCAGCATGGTCTGCAGCCGAGCAATTTGGCTGTACAGAGCGGCTTCCTGTTGACAGCATACGATGGCATATGCGTCTCGGGCAATGGCGTTGTCTTTACCACCGCCTCCCATAGACACCAGCCGCCACGGAATGGAAAGGCTGTTCAAAACCCGGGCAAGAATCTGATTTGCGTTTGCACGGCCGAGATGGATCTCCGCTCCGGAATGCCCACCCAAGAGACCGCATACATCAATTCGGAAACAAGGCATAGAGGTCTCTTCCCACTGCGCGGGCAGGAAGAAATCCACCCGCCCCCCGCCAGCGGCACCAGAAATAAAAACGCCTTCCCAACCACTATCAAGATTGATTAATGTCTTGGAGGTGAATTTTCGGCCGGATTCTACAAGACTCCAGGCACCCTTCATACCAGCTTCCTCACTGGAAGTAAATAGGATTTCGAGCGGCGGATGCTCTGCCGCGGGGTCTGCCAGGATCGCCATAATAAGGGCGAGCCCAATTCCGTTATCTGCACCAAGGGTGGTTCCGTCGGCACAGAGATAGTCGTCCCGGACTTGTATGGAAATGGGATCCTTTGTGAAATCGTGCTTGGATTCTGCCGTTTTTTCACAGACCATATCCAGATGCGCCTGCAGGCAGATGGATGGATGGTTTTCTTTTTCAGGAGAACCGGGTTTTTTGATTATTACATTATTGGCGGCGTCCTTTTCTGACCAAAGGCCTTTCTCTTTGGCCCAGGCAACGATGTGCGATGCGATAGCCGCTTCATTCCCGGAGCCTCTCGGGATTTTAGAAATTTCGGAAAAAATGTCAAAGACAGCACGCGGTTCCAAATCAATCGACATAGTGACACTCCTCAGAAACAATTTTCAGATATCGAAATACTTAAGCAAAATAGGTGCCAATATTAATACTCAATAAAAATGATCTCCAACAATCTCCAAACAACTGCAAAAAAACAGACGCCAATTCTAAAAGCAACCAGCAGTTTAAAAAGAGACGGTGGAAAGGCCGCTTGAAAAGATATTAATATTGGCATGTTTTTTGCTGAATCTTATTTGAGACACCGAATATATGCGCTTGGATGCAGTTGAGGGGTCATGGGAAAGCAATTTCCAAAATCAAAGAAAAGGGAGAGAACATAATATGATAACAACTGGTGTAGGTTTTCTGGCATTCATCACATTTTACACAGCCCTGTTCCTCTGGGCAGCAAAAAAATATCCTTTGAAGTTGTATAAGGTATTTCCTCCAATTTTGATTATCTATGTAGTCACCATGATTCTGTTTACCTGCGGAGCGTGGACGATGACAGAGAGCGTTACCGCAACCAAAACAGCTTTGGTAAACAACATGGTTCCAGCTATGGTATTTTTGATGTGTTTGAACTGCAATGTAAAACGAATCCTTAAACTGGGGCCCAAGCTGATTCTGACATTTTTCTGCGCTACCATTACCATCTGTGCGGGTTTTGTGGTTTCCTATGTAATTTTTGGCCGTGCGCTTGGCAGCCCGGCTGCCGAATTTGGCGCCGTGTGTGCTTCCTGGATCGGTGGTATACAGAACTTTCTGGCAGTTAAGCAATCCTTGAATGTCCCAGATTCAGTAATGTCTAACATCATTCTGATGATCAACATCAATTACTCCTTCTGGATTATGATTCTGGTAGCGATGTCTTCTCTGGCTCCCCGATTCAATAAGTGGACCGAAGCTGATGTCGAAGAGATTCACCAGATTTCCCGAAATCTGGACGAAAGCGAGCAGACGGAGAACAAAAAAGTCGACCACCTGGCTGTTTTGATGGTGATCGGCATCAGCCTGATGGTGGTCGCGTTGAGCCGTTTTGTGGCGCAAAAGATGCCTACGGTCGCTTTTATCAACGCAAGTGTCTGGGAGTACATTTTCGTCAGCATCATCGGTCTGACTCTGGGTGTAACAAAGCTGGGCAAACTGAATGGAGCGGATCTGGTATCCAACGTAATGCTGACCCTGGTCATGACTCTGCTGGCCACAGAACTCAATATCCTACAGATCGCGGACGCATGGCTGTATATTGTTGCGGGCGCTGTAGTGCTGATTGTGCACGGGGCTCTGTATGTCCTGCTGGCAAAGCTGTTCAGGCTGGATCTGCACAGCTGTGGCACGGCATCCATCGCAAATGTTGGAGGCCATTCCTCCGCGCCCATTGTTGCGGCAACTTACCATCGTTCTTATGTTTCCATTTCCGTCATCATGTCCACAGTGGGCTGCGTGGCCGGTACGTTTATTGGTCTGCTGCTCTCTCAGTTGTTGGCTGCACTGTAACAGGAACCGCCATGCACGAAGAAGAAAGGATCATCGGGGTCCGCTGCGCCCAGCGCTTGGCCGAGGAGGCAATCTTCCGGCTGGAGGCAGCACTGCGGCCGGATATGACGGAAAAGCAGGCTTCAGCCTGTTTTCGAAAAATCTGCATGGAGATACCAGGCGTGGAGAAGGCGCTGACGGATATGGTCATCTCGGGCCCGAACAGCGCGGGGTATCATAACTTTTCTTCCGATCGTGTTCTGGGCACTGGATCGCTGATTCTGATTGACTTCAGCATTATAGTCAATGGGTGGTACAGCGATATGACCCGCATGTTTTCCTTTGGAGATCCGGAAGATGAGGCGCGGCGAATCTGTGGGATCGTCGCTGCGGCCAAGGCACAGGCCGTAGCTGCGGCCTATCCGGGTGTGGCGGCTTCGCACCTGCATATGACAGCTGCATCCAGGATAGCAGAAAACGGATACGGCCCGTTTTTTCCCCACGGCCTCGGCCACAGCATCGGCCGTGAAATGCATGAGGATCCCCGCCTCAACGCGGAGAGCCAGGCCCTGCTTGTGCCCGGCAGCGTTTTCTCTATTGAGCCGGGAATTTACCTTCCCGGCCGGTTTGGGGCGCGGTTGGAAGACCTGTACTACATGAGTGAAAACGGTATTGTTTGTCTGAACCAGAGCGAAGTAGTTCTGAAAATTCTGCCAGCCTGAAATAAATATTAAGGAGTGTAGATTATGAAGCATCAGATCGAAGCGGTGTATGAAGTTCTTGAGCGGTATATGGAAGGGACTTATACCGCGGACATTCCCATGCTGGAAAGCGTTTTCCATCAGGAGGCCCGGATGACCGGATACCTTGGCGACCAACTTATTATGGGTACGCCGGCGCCATTTCTTGAAGATATGGCCTCCCAGGCGTCCATGAAAGAACAGGGACAGGAGTACCGCGCCGACATCCGCAACGTTGAAGTAAACGGCAATGTTGCGTCGGCCACTGTTCATGAAAGAGGCTTCCGCGGCTCAGCGGAGTTGGTGGATCATTTTCATCTGCTTTGTGAAAACGGGGTGTGGAAGATCATTTCCAAGACATTTACCACCGTTTGAGGGGTGTCCATGACGCGGACCGTCTTCATGATTTAGGAGGGGTTTATGAAACGATTAGCCATCGTCGGCTTTGGCGGCGCCGGGTATAATGCCGCAAAAGCGGCGCGAAGTGTGTCTCCGGATGCGGAGATTGATGTTTACACGGACACTGACGTCGGCCCATATAATCCGATGCTGACAACTTATTATGTAAAAAACGCCTTTGCGTATGATACCCTGTTCCCCTTTGGAGCTTTAGAGGAAATCGCACAGAGCCTGCGGCTGAATATCCACACTGGCTGTCCGGTTACCGGATTGCTGGCGCAGGAACGGGCGGTTGAGCTGGCAAACGGAACCCGTCGGCGGTATGACAGTATTCTGCTTAGTACCGGAGCTTCTGCGCTAATGCCGCCGATCCCCGGCATCGACCTTCCGGGGGTGCTGAAAATGCGGACGGCCGCGGATGCCCGCCTGCTGAAAGAACGCATTGAAACGGGCGGCCTGAAGGATGCGCTGGTGGTGGGCGCATCCTGGGTGGGGATCAAAGTGATCGAAGACTTTTACGAAAAGGGCATTGCCTGCACGCTGGTGGACGGCGCCAAATGGATCTTTCCGGTGGCGGCTTTTCGGGAGACTGCCCAGAGGATTCAGGCGGATTTGGACCGCAAGAGTGTCCGGCAGGCCTACGGACAGATGCTGGAGCGGATTGAGCGGGAACCGGATGGCCGGCTGGCGGCCTGCATGAAGGGCGGAGAGCGTTTTAGTGCAGATACCGTGGTGGTTTGTATCGGCATCCGTCCCAATGTCGGATTCCTGAAAGGCAGCGGCTTGGAGATCGGCCGGGCCGTCCGGGTAGATCGAAAGCAGCAGACAAATATCCCGGGCATCTATGCGGCCGGCGACTGCTGCGAAGGTTTTGAAATGCAGTCTGGGACCTACAAGCATGTGGGCGTCTGGGCAAACGCACAGAATCAGGGCAGAGTGGCCGGCATCAACATGGCCGGCGGAAATGAAGAATTCAGCAGCAATCTGCTGCTGAATCTGGCGCACTACCTGCATGTGGATTTTTTGAGCATTGGCGATATCACCACATGCTGCCCGGGCGACGAGGTCTACGAGTATGAGGACGATTACTATTACATCCGCGGCGTCAAAAAGGGCAAGGACATCAAATGCATCAACATATTTGGACCGCCGGAGAGCAACGGGATCCTGCGCAGCGGATTTGTAAAGTCCCTGCAGCACGAACAGACCTTCAGCGACTACGGAGTTGCTGCGCTTCAAGCTGCGGGCTATCCGGATAGTTTCATCAAGTTCTTGGGAGGTAGCGATCATGACTGAAAAGGAAAAGCTGCTGAAAGCAAAGATCCCCTGTGCGGAAACCGGCATCGAGGTCAAAAAGAGCATCTGCGATATCTGCAGCCCCACCTGCCACTGCGGTCTGGATGTTTGTGTAAAGGATGGGGAAGTCATCAAGATTGAGGGGTCCAAAGATCACCCTCATAGTCAGGGGGCCTTGTGCCCCAAGGGGGCCGCCAACCGGCAGTATCTTTATCGGGAGGACCGGCTCCACACCCCCATGAAACGGGTCGGCCCCAAAGGCAGCGGCCGGTTCGCCGAGATTACGTGGGAAGAGGCCTATGCAGAAATCGCAAAGAACCTGAACAAGATCAAGGCGGAGAGTGGTGCCGATTCGGTGGCGTTTGTGTCGGGGTTCTCCAAGTGGTATCGCCCCATTTTCAAAAGATTCGCCTATGCCTTCGGTTCGATCAACTATGCTACAGAATCCAGCTGCTGCTTTGATTCCATGGTGATGGCCTGGAAAACCACGACCGGTATGTTTTCCGTGCCGGATGTGGCGCATGCAAAGGTGTTTCTGGGATGGGCGCTGAACCCCTACTACTCCAATCATCTGACCGCCCGTGATGTCCAGATGTACAAAGAGCACGGTGGCAAGGTGATTATTGTGGATCCCCGCGTGACGCCCGCAGTAGATAAACTGGCCGACATCCATCTGCAGCTGCGTCCCGGAACGGACGGTGCCCTTGCCTTGGGAATGGCAAAAATCATCATTGAAAACGGCTGGCAGGATCAAGAGTTTATTGACAAACATACATATGGATACGAGGATTACGCCGCCTATGTCAAACAGTGGGACCTGGAAAAAGTAGCGCGGATCACCGGACTGAACCCCGACGATATCTATCGCGCCACGGAGATGTTCGCCACCAACAAACCTGCCGCTATCCAGCAGAGCGCGTCTCCGGTATCTCACCATATCAACGGGTATCAGAACTACCGGGCACTGATCGCTTTGGCAGGCCTGACCGGCAACTACGACTGTCCGGGCGGATGCTTCCCCATGCCGCCTACCTACACGATTCAAAGCGCCGGTTTCCCCACCCTGGAAGAAGAGTTCGCGGATGAGGTCAAGCCGGAGAGTGCGCGGCCTCGCATCAGCCAGGGCCATTATCCTGTATGGGATATGTTCATGGACGAGTTTCAGATGATGGATATGACCGAGCAGATCATGACGGGGAAGCCCTATCCCATTCGAGGTGTATTTGCGCTGGGACTGAACGACAGAATGTTCCCCGAGAGCGGCAAAACGCGCGAAGCGTTGAAAAAACTGGATTTCCTGGTGGCCTCCGATCTGTTCCTGACAGAAGTGGTGAAGCTGGCGGACATCGTCCTGCCTGCTTGCACTTCCATGGAGCGCGGAGAATACAAGGTCTATCCCGGCGGTTTCTCCATGTTTACAAAGCCTGCGATTCAGCCGATTTACAATTCAAAAAGTGATGTGGACATGCTGTGCGAGCTGGCGGCATACATGGATCTGGATCCGATGCTGAGTAAGGGCTATGAGGCTTGTGTGGACTGGATAATCAAACCCACCGGATTAACGGTGGAGGAACTGAAGAAGCACGATACACCCATTATGACGCCCAGTGCGAGACCGCCCGTGTTCGGCAGCATGCGGGAGAACGGATTTTTGACGCCTACAGGAAAGTTTGAATTTAAATCATCCCGCATTGAGAAATTGCCCGAAAGCCTCGGGTTTGACGCCTTGCCTACGTTTAAGGAGCCGCTGGCCGACGAGGAGGAGACATATGAATATCAACTGATGACCGGTGCCCGGATGAGCTATACAGTACACTCCCGTGTCCACGAGGTGCCGTGGCTGCGCAGCTTCCGCAGACAGCCCATGATCGACATCAATATTCATGATGCAGAGCGTCTGGGCATCCAAAGGGGCGATTTGGTGGAGCTGTATAACAAATACGGAAGCGTCCGTGCGCTGGCAAACCCCACAGACTGTATCCTGCCCGGAAACCTTCAGCTGTGTCACGGTTATAAGGAAGCCAACGCCAATGACCTCATCGGCGCAAAACACCTGGATCCCTATACGGGATTCCCCGGCTACAAAAGCGCCGGCTGCAACATGAGAAAGGTGCAAAAGGAGAATTGACATGAAAATGATTTTTGACCTTGACATGGATAGGTGCTGTGCCTGCGGGGCCTGTGCGGTTGCGTGCATGGATCAGAATGATATTGAGATCACAGAGGAGCACCCCCTGCGCAAGGTGTTTGCGATGGAGGGAACCAACGGGCATGCCTACATCTCCGTGGCCTGCATGCACTGCGAGGATGCTCCCTGCATTGCTGCCTGCCCTGTGGGGTGTCTCAGCAAGGATGAGCGGGGACTTACTGTCTACGACAGCACCAGCTGCATCGGCTGCCACAGCTGCGCAATGGCGTGTCCCTTCGGCGCCCCGACCTACAATCGTTTCGGGAAAATGCAAAAGTGCGACGGGTGCGCGGAGCGCCTGTCCCATGGCTTGGAGCCGGCCTGTGTCCGCACCTGCTCTCTGGGCGCGTTGAAGGTCTATACGGAAGAAGAATATGCCAAGGTTCACACAGAGCGTTCTCTGCGCAAGATTGCAGAGAAACTGGTTTGAGAGTACAGAACACAGATAGGAGGACATCATGGACAATCAGACAATGGTCAACGAGATGATCGCCAAAGGCCGTAAGGCGCTGGCGGAGCTGGAATCCTACTCCCAGGAACAGATCGATGAATTGTGCCGCATCTGCTGCGAGGCCTTTGCGGCACATGCAGAGGAACTGGCCAGAGAGGCAGTGGAGGAGACAGGTCTTGGAAACGTGCCGGATAAGATCATGAAAAACACCGGCTCTCCTGACGGCGTGTGGTATGCCATCAAGGGGAAAAAATCTGTGGGCGTCATCGGACATGATGAGCGCCGCCACCTGACCTTTGTGGCCCATCCCAAGGGCATTATCTCCTGCGTGATCCCCACCACCAATCCCAACATCACCATCCTGTTCAACGGCGTGTATGCTCTCAAGGGCCGCAATGTCATCCTCTGCGCTCCCCATCCCCGGGCCAAGCGGTCCACGGTCCATACCTGTCAGATCTTCAACGAGGCCCTGAAGAAGGCCGGCGCGCCGGACAACATCTTCCAGTATGTGGAGGAACCCAATATTGAGCTGACCCAGATGATGATGGCGGCATCCGACACCGTCCTGGGGACCGGTGGTCCCAATATGGTGAAGGCGGCCTATTCCAGCGGCAAGCCCGCCTACGGCGTTGGTCCCGGTAATTCTCAGACTATTTTTGATCCCGCATATAACAATCTGCCCATGGCCGTGGGCCAGACCGTATTCGGCTGCAAGTTCGACAACGGCATCATCTGCGCCTGCAACCGTTCCTTCATTACCCCCAGAAGCATTTCTGCCAAAGTGGTGGAACTGATGAAAGCGGAGAAGGTCTACTACACAGATGATCCCACCGTCCGTGACCGGGCGCGGGAGCTGCTGTTCCCCAACGGACTGGGGCCTATTAACGGCAAGCCCGTTGGGCAGGACGTGCAGAAGATCGCTGAGATGCTGGGACTGGACATTCCCGAGGATACCTCCATTATCGTGGTGAAGGTGGAGAAATACGGCACTGATGAGCCTTTGTGCAGAGAGAAAATGGTACCGCTGGCCGTGCATATTGAATGCGGCGATGTAGAGGAAGCCATCAGAATCGCCAAGGCAAATCTGATGATGGAGGGTGCCGGCCATTCCTCTGTAATCCACACCAATGACAATGCACTGGTGGAGCGGGCGGCCTGCGAGCTGCCTGTCAGCCGTATGCTGGTCAATTGCCCCGGTGTGTTCTCTGCCAACCCTGCCCTGGCCAACGGCCTGTGTCCCACGGCTACGTTGGGCTGCGGCTCCTGGGCCGGTTGCTCGGTTTCTCAGAATCTGGGCTTTGAAGAGCTGATTAATGTCTCCCGCATCGCTTATGTGTACCCTGAAAATGAGGTTCCCACCCATGACACCGTCTGGAATGGAGACGCAGCATTTTAAAGTTCATAACTTCCAAGCGGATGTCCGGCAGCACGGGGGCGGTGATTACGCCGCCCCTTGTGTTTTCTTAAAATCATAATAGAAAAAGAGAGCAAAGCCATGGAAATAAACATTGAAAAATTGAAAAAGGTCCGTTGGGGATATCTGCTGCTGGGAGTGGTTCTGCTGCTGTTTCTGGGGCTGATTTATGCATGGAGTGTATTCCGTGCGCCGCTGGAGAAAGAATTTGGCTGGAGCAAGGCACAGACCTCCGTCACCTTCTCCGTCTCCATGATGATGTTCTGCTTGGGCGGCCTGGCGGGCGGTATTCTGAACGGAAAAAAGGGATATCGGTTCACCTTAAGCTGCTGTGCCGCCTGCCTGTTCATCGGTTTTGCCGCAGCCTCGCGCATTAACAGTCTGATGGGAATCTACCTGAGTTACGGTGTGTTCTGCGGCTTCGGTGTAGGACTGGGATATAATACCGCCATCAGCCTGACCGTCCGTTGGTTTCCGGATAAGCAGGGATTTGTTTCCGGAGTGACTCTGATGGGATTCGGCTTCGGAGGAATGCTGCTGGGCACTCTGGGCGCCCAACTGATTACCTCGCTGGGGTGGAGGGTGACCTTTCTGATCTTCGCTGTGGTATTTGCGGTCATCGTGATGATCTGCACCTTTCTGATGCGGCAGGCGGACGACCGCTTTGTCAGAGCCATGGCAGCCGGAGGCGGCGCCATGCAGGCTGCCTATGAAGAGCTGGATTGGCGGCACATGCTGCGGCGCCGGAACTTCTGGCTGTGCTTTATTTGGGCAATTATCCTCTCTGCTGCTGGACTTGCTATTATTAATGAGTCTACTACATATGCTTCGGCCTTTGTGGGCGGCGATTTGACCCGGGCCGCGGCGTTAGCGGGGATTGTATCGATTGCCAACGGCGTGGGACGGGTGCTTTCTGGCCAGCTTTTTGATGTGAAGGGCTACCGGACTGCAATGCTCGGCGTCAGTGTGCTGTATCTGGCAGCTGCCGGCGCACTGACGCTGTCCCTGAAAACCGGCAGTGTGCCGGTTCTGGCGGCAGCCTTTTTGCTGACAGGGTTGGGATACGGAGGTGTGCCGCCTCTGAACTCCGCCTTTACTGCACGTTTTTTTGGCCGGGAGCATTATGCGGTGAATTTCAGTATTATAAATATGAATCTGATCGCCGCATCTTATCTTGGCCCTGTCTGTGGAGGCGGCAGCTATGGCGGCACATTTCTGGCCATCGCCGCTTTTGCCATTGTCGGTGCGGTGATTACCCTGCTGATCCGGAGACCGGAGCAGCACTGATACCTGATAGGAGGGTTTTTCATGAGTGTTTATGAGGAATATCAGAAAAAACTTGTCACAGCGGAAGAGGCTGTGAGACTTGTTAAGGACGGCGACTGGGTGGACTATAGCCAGACCTGCTCCTTTCCCGAGGCCCTGGATGCCGCTCTGGCCGCCCGGAAGGGGCAGCTGAGGGAGATCAAGGTCCGCAACGCCATTGCCATGAAGCCTATTCAGGTGGTGGAGCGGGATCCGGAGCATGAGACGTTTATTTACAATGCGTGGCACTGCTCCGGCCTGGATCGCAAGTATGTGGACAAAGGCTGGGCCTATTATTCTCCAATGCTGTTTCGGGACTGCGGCTCCTATTACAGCCGGGGATACGCGCCGGTAAATGTGGCTATGATTTCCGTGGCCCCCATGGACAAGCACGGGTATTTCAGCTACGGCCTGACCAACTGCTGTATGCAGGAGATGCTGGACGCGGCGGAACACATTATTTTGGAAGTTAACGAGCATATGCCGGTCATTTACGGATCAGAGGGGGATCACATCCACATCTCCGAGGTGGATTGTGTAGTGGAGGGCCACAAGGACATCTGCCTGGCTCCCGGCGGCAGCGCCAGCGAGATTGATAAGCAGATCGCGGCCAATATTTTCCCCTACCTCTACGACGGGATCACGCTGCAGATCGGTATCGGCGGTATGCCAAATGCCTTGGGGGGGCTTATTGCGGAATCGGATCTTAAGGATCTGGGTATGCATACGGAGCTGATGAGCGACGGGTACCTGAAGCTCTATCAGGCGGGCAAAATCACCAATAAGAAGAAAACGCTCAATCGGGGCAAGGGCGTATTCTCCATCTGCTCCGGGTCCCGGGAACTGTATGAGTTCCTGGATCAGAACATGGACATTTTGTCCGCGCCCATGCGGTATGTGAACAATCCGGAGACCATCCGGCAACTGGATCACTTTGTGTCCATCAATGGGTGCATTGCTATGGATCTGTACGGGCAAGTTTGCTCCGAGACCTCAGGTACCCGCCATATCAGCGGAACTGGGGGGCAGCTGGACTTTGTCACCGGTGCGTACATGGCAGAGCATGGACAGGCATTTTTGGCCATGCCTTCCACTTTTACGGATAAAGAGGGCGTAAAGCACTCCCGGATTCTACCCAAATTTACAGACGGTGATGTCATTACCACGCCACGGACTCAAGCCCCCACTATGGTTACAGAGTACGGGACAGCGCGTCTTTCCGGGTTATCCACCTGGGAGCGGGCGGAGAAGATTATCGCCATTGCCCACCCGGATTTCCGGGAGGAATTGATTGCCGCTGCACAGCAGCAGAAGATCTGGCGTAGATCGAACAAATAATGACGGCTGTATCCTGTTAGAGAAGGGAGAAACCATGAAGAAAGTTTGCCTTGCAGGCTGCGGCAGGCTGGGACATGTCATTGCCGACGGCCTGATGGCAGGTAAAGTGCCGGGTGCAGAGCTGACCGCTGTTCTGGTTCAAACAGCGGAGAAGCTTCAAGCGGAGCTGGGGTGCCTGGTTACAACAGATCTGCAAGACTTGCTGTCGGCAAAGCCGGCATATGTCATTGAGTCAGCGGGAAATGGAGTGGTGAGACAGATAACCGTTCCGGTGTTGGAGGCGGGGGCGGATTTGATCGTTTTGTCTACCAGTATCTTTGGAGAGTCTGCGTTTTATGACCAGGCAAGGGCCGCAGCGACAAGATACGGCCGACAAATTCATCTGGCCCATGGCGTCATTGGGGGATTGGATGTCGTTGAAACGGCTGCTATGATGGGGGAGGTTACTGCCGGACTGACAAAGCGGAAATTTTCAAAGGGCTCTGCCAGGAGCGACGCGGCGCTGGATGCCCTGGCGGACGAGTTTCACGCAACAGCGGCAGAAGCGATGGAGCAGTATCCGGATCAATTGAATGTGGCAATTTCTCTCGCTTTAGCCGCCGGAAATCTGGAGAGGACAGAGGTTCATGTTTCTCCAGCAGAGATGGTAGACTTCACTATAAGGTGCGATGGCATATTCGGCGAGGCAGCCTTTTATACGCGATTGGGAGATTCGGGTCCGGATTTGGCGGCGTGGAGCGCTCTTGCAATGCTTCGCAGGCTCACATCCCCGATCGTTTTCTGATCTACATAATAATAAAACACATACCGGGCTGAGCTTACTCAGCCCGGTATGTGTTTTGTTTGGATGAAGTGCCGCGCAGCTCTCAGTTCTCCGCATATGGTTTCCGGCCCAATAAACCAAGACCGGGCAGGGGTGCCCGATATCCGATGCGGCGCAGGGCGTACCAGATAGTGGCTTGATTGCTGGTGAGAACAGGAAGGCCTGTGGCTTTTTCCAGGGGCTCCACCAATTCCACTGCGGAGATTCCTGTGCAACTTATAAACAGTGCGTCCGCTCCGGAGAGATCCTGCGCCAAGGCAAGCTTGTAAAATTCCTCGGGCTGGACGAAGGGAAGAACCGTGGTGTCTTCAATGCCCAACCCCTGGATGGCCGCGGTCTCATAACCTGCTGAGGCCAGGAAATTCACCTCCAGCGTATTGAGCGCATCACTGTATGGAGTTACGATGACCACCTTTTTCACGCCAAGGAAGGAGAAAGCTTTCATCAGAGCTGTACTGGTGGTGATGGCCGGGATACCGCTGACTTCCCCCATCTGGCGGATCAAGGTTTCGTCAAAGCCGGGTCCCCCCACCATGCTGCCGGTGGTGCAGGCGAATACCAGAAGATCAAAGGGAAAACCGCGGTACATGGCGGCGTAAGTCTTTACCTGATCCGACATTTGGGAAAGGCCGTTCAGTGTTACGCGCTGATAGGGAAGCGCCGCGGTAGCCAGAGCCATGCCTTCGGGCAGATATCTGTGAAAATCCATCTCTGTGGATGGCGTGATGCCTGGCCGAATCAGACCAATTCGACCTTTATCACCATACATAAAAACACCTCATTTAATGTGATGATAGGGTTTTGCGTTGAAAATCCAACCTAAGGCGGGAATTGGCTGATAGCAGTCCAGATATTCCAGCGCATATAAAAGGGTAAACTGCTCAGACAAAAGAAGAGGAATTCCGAGCGCCTGTTCAACAGCCGGGATGTTATCTGGAACCTGCAGACCCGAGGCGCCGAGCAGCAGTACGTCTGAACCGGAGCGCTTCAAAGCTTCTGTGTCAACCTGCTTCCAGATGTGTGTCCACTCCAGTTCTTGAATTTCCCGAATGGACTGGCAGGCTTTCCCGTCTGGACATACAATCTGTTTACTATAAGAAATATCCACGCCTTGCCGGTGCAAAGTGGCTCTAAAAAGGAGATTCAATTCTTCCTGATATGGTGTCAGCAGGGCCAGCCGGTTGAGGTGAAACCGCTTCAACAAATTGACCAAAGCCACAAGGGAAGTAATGCAGGGAATTCCGATACGCTGCTCCACACAGTTTTGCAGCATGGCATCCCGAAAACAGCCCAGCGTCAGACTACTGGAGATCAGGATGTCCGGTTCGGCGTGGCACAGGTCTTCCGCTGCCTGTTCCGTTTGCGGGAGCATCTCCTCCAGCGTTTTTACAGACAGCCTGTTCAGGGCGATACGGTTTGTTGCCACAGCGATCCCGGGCGGCGCAAAGCGATGATAGGTAGCTTCGATATTGACGTCAGAAGATGGAACAATCAGACCTACTGTTTTGGTATAGGGGCCTTGCATAGCAGTTCTCCTTTTGAAAAGACAGCAGGGGGAAGTCAGGAACCCATCATCAAATTGGGTAGCCACAGAGAAAATTCAGGCACAAAGGCTATCAGGAGCATGCACAGGATCAGAATAATCAGATAGGGCATGGCGGCTTTTGACACATAGCCGAGACTGCGCTTGGTCATATTCATAGTCACAAACAGGTTCATGCCGAAAGGAGGTGTGAGGTAGGATACTTGGGCGGCCATGACGCAGATGATGCCAAAATGAATCGGGTCTACTCCATAGGAGGCCAGCGTGGGAGACAGGATGAGACCCAGAATGATCATCAGCGCAACCAGCTCCATAAAGCAGCCTGCAACGAAGAAGATGCCCATGATGACTAGCAGGAACACGGTGGGAGAGGTAATGGTAGTCACGATCCAGTCGCTGATAATGGCAGGCAGGCGCTGGGTGGTGATAAACCATGTAAGAAGCTGGGAAGCAGAGATGATGAAGGTGATGCCTGCGGAATTGACCAGACTGTTTTTAAAGGCGTTGAATAAGTCCTTAAAGCTGGTGGTCCGGTAAACAAACAACTCTACCAGGATTACGTAAACAATAGAAATGGCGGCGGATTCGGTGGGAGTCGCCAGACCGCCATAGATGCTGCCCAAAATAATGACGGGATACAGCAGAGCGGGGATAGCCTTGAAGATGATTCCCTTAGCCTCGGAAAAGCTGTAGCGAATGGGCTTGCCGTACTTCTTGATAGAGCAGACCACATATGTATATACGCCCCAGGCCAGCGCCAGGATGAGGCCGGGGACTACACCGGCCATAAACTGCCGGCCGACAGAGGAGCCCAACGCCACGCACAGCGCGATCATGGGAGCACTGGGCGGGATCAGCACGCCGATAGAGCCGCCGGCGGTAATGCAGCCGATGGACATTTCATCTGGAAATTCCTGCTCCTTTAGGGAGGGGAGCATAATGCTGCCAATGGCCACAATGGTGGCAAAGGAGGAGCCGGAGATAGCGGCAAAAAATGCACAGGCAGCAACGGCGGCGATCACGCTGCCGCCGCGCATACGGCCAAAGATGATGGTCATGACCTGGCACAGATATTTGGAAGTAGAGCCCCGGGAGGCAATGGTTCCAGAAACAATAAAGAAAGGGATTGCCAGAAGGACATAATTATTCAGGCCGCTGAACATCTGCTGGACCACAATCTGCAGCGGCGTACCGGAATAAAGAATGACGCCCAGAGTAGAGGCACCCAATACCACCATGGAGATAGGAATGCCCAGTAACAGCAGGACAAAAAACGCAACAATTACAATCATGTGGCGGATCCTCCTTCCTGGGTGGTTACATCAGGGAGAGCAGCCTTTCCGGCCAGTGATTTTACGTTGCAGATCACAAGGTACAGATAGCGGATGCCGGCCACCAGCATCCCCAGTGGGATGATGAGATAAGGAACATACATGGGGATAGGCACGGAAGATGCCATAGAACCGGTGGAAATCATCCGCAGGATCTGCTGATAGCCGTAGAAAGCTACCAAAAACGAAAGAGCGGCACAGAACAGGTTGCCGATAAACAGCACGGCGTACCGGGGCTTATTGTGAAGGGCATCAGTCACAGCGGTCATTTTGGGGTGCTGGCCTGTTTCAATGGCAATGCTGGCGCCTAGGAAGGTGCTGAATACAAAGATATAGCGGCTGAGTTCCTCCAGCCAGGCAAGACCGCTGTCCAAAAAGGCGCGCATAAAAATGTTGACGACAATACAGATGCAGAGGAACGCCATAGGAAGTACCAGTAAGATATACTCCAATCGGCGAAACCATTCAAGTGCTTTTTTCATGAATTGTAAGCCTCCCAATATGCGACACAGAAGTGTAAAACCGCAAAGTCTTTTGCGGCAGGGTGTTTTATAGGATGGGGCGGCAGAAGTTGCCGCCCCATTTGGTGTTGCATCAGCCGCGCAGGGCGTCGATTTTGTTACAGACCAGTTCGTACACCGCGGGATCAATCTGAGGGACGTAAGTGTCGTAAACGGAGGAGGTGGCGTCCTTAAAGGCCTGGAACTCCGCATCGGTCAGCTCCGTGATCTCCACGCCGGCCTCCTCAGCGGACTGGATGGAAGCGTCCAGCTGCTCATGGATAAAGTCCAAATAACCGTCGCCCCAATTGGCCTCGGCGGTTTTGATGGCATCCTGCTGCTCAGGGGAGAGTCTGTTCCACACCTCGGTGCTGATCAGCAGGGGATTGCTCTGGATCATGTGGTTGAGGACGGTGTGATATTTTTCCACTTCGGCAAACTTCATCTTTGTCAGCATATCGGCTCCGTTGTCCTCAGCGTCGACAACGCCCTGCTGCAGGGCAGAGTAAACCTCGGAGAAGGCCATGGTAGAGGGGACGGCACCCAGAGCTTCAAAGGTATCGACGTAGATGGTGCCGGCCTGGATGCGGACCTTCTGACCAGCAATATCGGCGGGAGTGCGGACGGTGTGCTGGGTATTGGAGTAACCGCGGGATTCGCCAGAGGAGAATCCAATCAGGGTGATACCCTTGCTGTTCATGATCTCATTTGCTTTGGCGGTCACCTCTGGATCTCGGGCCACATTAATGAATTCATCAATATCGCTGAAGAGGAAGGGCAGGCAGAAGGCATAGAAGTCCGGCAACATGGTGGCGATCTCATTGCAGCCGACCATGGCCATCTCCAGCGTTCCGTTGGACAGACCATCCAGCATGACGACGGCGTCACCCAGCTGAGACTGCGGATACACTTCAATGAGAACCGCACCGCCGGTGGCTTCCTTGATTTCGTCTGCCATGGTCTCAGCGGCGATCTGCAAAGAGGACGCGGGAGGCCCCACATGCCCCAGTTTCAGGGTAATGGGGTTTTCTGCGGTGGGATAGTCGGCCTCCTGGGCGGATGTACCGGCTTCACCGGAATTTCTGGAGGAGTCGGCGCCGCCTCCGCAGGCGGCAAGAGTCAGAACCAGTGCCAGCGCGAGACAAAGTGAGACAAGCTTTTTCATGAGATTCCATCCTTTCTTTTCTATGCAGTATGCCGGAAGGCTTACAGGGAACCCTCCTGAAGGAACTGGTTGATCTGCTCCGCATTCATTCCAGACATGCCCAGCTTTTCCAGTGTGCGGCCGCTGGCATAATAATCGCTGCCGTTAATGGCAGAGGCCACGGTGACAAAGGCGCGGGCCAGAGGCGCGGACAGACCCACAGCATCGGCCAGAGAGGAAAGGAACGTGGCGCCGTTCTGGGCATCCTCGAAGATGTAACGGTCCTGCATGGTCAGGGGACCCTCCAGACTGCGGAAACCGTTGAACTGCGGGAACTGCTCCTTGTCGGACAGCTGCTTCATAAAGCCGACAGAGGAGCGGACTGTGTAGCCAAGCTTTTCAGAGATAGCGTCCCGCTCACTGCCCAAGGTTTCGATCACTTTCAGAACAGAGGGAGTCAGGCCCTGATCATAGAAGCAGAAGTTTTCCGTACGTTCCACAGCCCCGGTATTCAGAATGGAGCCGCCCAGGTGAACAATAATATTGGAGGCATTGAGCGTGGTCTCAAAGACGTTGACTGCGGGGATGCACTTGTAGAACTCGCCGATGACCGCGCAGAGCTTTTCGGTGTCTTTTGCAGGGAAAGCGGCGATGGTCTTGGGCTTGCCGCCGGGCATGCCAATAAAACCGGTGGCGTTGGGACGGATACGGCAGGGGAACATGTTGCCTTCCAGTTCGCCCACCACTATATCAGCAGTGCAGTTTTGAGCCTTCATGACCTGACGCAGGATGATAGAGCCGCAGCTGCCGGCAGAGAACAGGATGGTCTGCCCGTCTTTCAGATAGGGAACCATGGCACTGGCCAGCGCCTCGTGGCGGGTGGAGAGAGCAGTAACAAAAATAACCTCAGCTCCGGAGACAGCCTTCTGGAAATCGCGGGTTACTTCTGCAATCTCAGCATAACCGGTGGTAGCAAGACCCGTCAGCTCGAAGCCGCCGCGAGCTTTGATGGCGGCGATATTTTCATCGCACCAGCCTTCCTGCTCGCACAGAGTGACCTGATGACCCAGAAGAGTCAGCTCAGCGGCAGTGCAGCAACCAGTGCCGCCCGCCCCAATGACAGTGATTTTCCTCATGACAAAACGCTTCCTTTCTTTGTTTGCTGAATAGATCTGAATGGTTGATCTGCAGGAAATCAGTGGAGAATTTCGCCAATGTGGGACATGTCGTCCATGTTTTCGATATTCCGCAGGGTATCCAGAATTTCTTCGGCCCTTTCGGGGGTCAGGGCGTTGCGGGTCTGGACACGGAACCGCTCACATACCTCATCCATAGTCATCTGGTTCTTGGGATGGCCCTTGGGATAGTTGCAGGAGCGAGTCAATACACGACCGTCTTTGCACTTGACAGTGATGGTCTTGTCCACAAAGTCGCCGTCCTGGAAGGTGTTGAAGGATACCTGAAGATCCTGCTCGTTAGAAGGGCCGGGCCTGACCTTGCTGGCCAGAGCCAGCAGTTCGGGGTCGTGCATCCGTTCGGCGGTGTACCACTGGGCGCCGGGGGTGGGATCCAGCAGCAGGGCTGCAATACAGTAGGGAATGCTGTACTGAGCCTCGATGATTTTCTCATAGCCCTCAGGACGCAGGGTCATGCGCATCTGAGTGGGGGGATCTACAATAATTTCATCAATGTCGTCTGCGGTGATTCCGTCCTCTTTCATAAAAGCATCCATGATATCCAATGAGGCCTGAACCCACATGTTGGTGGGCCAGTGCTTCAGGAGCGTATCCATAATCAGATAACGGGTGCCCAGATCCTTTTGGTACCATTCGATCTCCTGTGCGGAAACTAGGTGGTGCTGTCCGAAGCCGTTTTCGCCATCAAAAGCGCCGGTCATACCGTCCACTCCGTGCTCAGCCAGCATGGCGCTAAGGACGCCGTCCTGTGCGCAGAAGCCGTGCTGATAGTGATAGATGTTAGACATGGTAAAGTGGACCAGGCTGTTGGGAACAGCCATCAGAACAGCGGCAATGCCGAGGGCCTGCTCATACTGCTCAGCCGTCAGATCCATCATCTTTGCCGCGGGAGCGCAGCTGGCGAAAATCTGCCAGCTGGTCAGGCCCCATCCGATGTTAGCTTTGAACCCTCTAGGAGGTTGGATTACCATGGCGATCCGCTGGTAGACTTCAAAGCCGGCAATGATCGCAGTCAAAAAGTCTTTGCCGGATTTCCCTCTCGCCTCGGCCAGTGCCAACGCCGCAGGAACAAGGCCGGCAGAAGGATGACCGGTCCAACTGCAGTCTTCCCAGTCAATATTATCGGAGATGATACTGTTTGCAAATACAGCACCCAATAGAGAGGTTTTTCTGCCGTCGAGCATCAAAGTGGCATCTGCCGGACCGCTGCTGTACTTTTTGGAAAAGTCCAGGACGCTTTGGGTAAAATCCATTTCTTTGCTGGCTAAAGCGGCGCCGATGGTCTGAATAGCCATTTTTTTGGCCATCTCAATGACTTCGGCGGGAATATCTTCATATTTCAGATTAACCGCAAACTGGGAAAGGGCTGCGCTGTTGTTCATGAAAACAACCTCCTTCAAATTTCCTGACTTGCACAACGTGTGCACACTACCCAATTTAAGCAAAAAATGTGCCAATATGAATATCATGGAAACACAAAGGAAATTAGTTTATAAAAAACTAGTAATTGTGCTTAAATTCTGCCGGCAAAGATTGTGGAAAAATTCATTAAGTTTTCGCTCCATGAAGCAAAAAACAGCCGAAAAACAAAAAAGAAATTTTCTTCAAACACCTTTGATGCTTAAAAGCTGTAAGAATATCAAAAACCACGTCGTTTTCAACAAAAATTTGACAAAACATATTCACCATGTTATAAAGAGTGTAAAACACTGGGAACAATCGCCGCAATAAGTATTAAGAGAGATCAGGATAGTACTATATGGGATACGAAAAACAGATAGGGATCATTGTCCCGTCATCGGGAATTGTTACGGAAATGGTGTTTCACCGATATGCGCCTGTCCACATCGGGATCTCGACTGCGCGTGTGAAATTTAACTATGTGTCCTTTTCCGGACTGAGTGATATGATGGATTTGGTCAGTGTAGCGGCTTCTGACCTTTGCTGTGTTGAGCCGAATATCATTGTTTTCAGCAGCATTATGGCCGGGGCTATCAATGGAAAGTCGATTGCCAACATTATTGAACAGTCTTCAGGAACGCCATGCATTACGGGATTTTACGCCCTTTTGGAGGCGGTGAATGCCTTGGGGGTCCGGCGGCCCCTGGTAATTTCACCGCACATTGAGGAGCTGAATCTTGTCTTTAAGCGGAAAATGCTTCAAAACGGCGTGCATGTAGCAGAAATCCGGCGGCTTTCCCGGCTGGAGTTTGGAAGCAGCATCCGCATGATGGAGCAAATTACTGTCGAGGATATCATCGAGTCCATGCATGATGCGGATCTTAGCCATTCTGATGCGGTGATTTTGAACGCTGCATGTATGCCGGGGATTGAACGATTGAGGGAGCTAGAACTGCGTTTGAGAAAGCCTGTCCTTCAGGGAGATCAGGTTTCCCTTTGGAGCGCCTTGCGCGCAATTGGGGACACTACCAGGATCCCTGAACTGGGGCGGATATTTGAGGTATAGGCCAGTGGAAATCAATAAGAAGTTATCCAGGCGTGAACGTGTATATCTGCAGCTTGCTGAAATGACGCAGCAGATCACGATGAATCGCATCGACCATTTTGATTTCAAGGAATACGATGCAACAGGTATTGGAAAGTGCCTAAATATCACCATGAACAACACCTGTATGGAGTTGAATTCCCTGGTGAAAGACGGACTGGTGGTGAAGATACTTGGCCGTCCTGTTTATTTTTTTGCCAGGGAAGAGTTGGCGCAGGTTACAGGTGTCAGACTCCCCCAGTGTATCTGGGAAAACTACGCGCAGTTTAGAGAGGCACTCAATGCGCCGGAAATTGTCCAGAGGGAGGAGGGCTTTCAGACTGTTGAAACGGATGCTGCTTCCAAGGCGGCGCTGGGCACCAGTTTTTCCAGATTCGTGGGGGCGGATCAAAGTTTGAAGAAGTGTATCGATCAGGCCCGGTCCGCTATTTTATATCCCCCTAATGGACTGCATACCCTGATTATTGGTGAAACCGGCACCGGCAAGTCGTATTTTGCAGAGGCAATGTATGATTTTGCCGTGGAAACAGGAATGGTAAACAAAAACACAAAGTTTGTCATTTATAATTGTGCCAGCTATTCAGAAAACCCCCAGCTGCTTCTTTCCCAGCTCTTCGGCTACAAAAAAGGGGCCTTTACAGGGGCTGACAGGGAGTGTCCAGGTATTATTGATCAGGCCGATGGAGGGGTATTGTTTTTAGATGAAGCGCATCGTCTCTCGCCGGAGGGACAGGAAAAGATGTTTTTGCTGATTGACAAAGGAATCTTTCAGCGGCTCGGCGAAACACAGAATTATCGAAAAGCGGCTATCCGGATTATTGCTGCTACTACAGAAGACCCCAAAAATGCACTGCTTTCTACATTTCTGCGTCGTATTGCAGTAGTCATAAATATTCCTCCGCTGGAAAAGAGAAGCTTTGATGAAAGGGTTCGGTTTGTATTTCGGTTCCTTTGGGACGAATCCCGCAATATTGGAAAGAATTTTCAGGTGGATTTGGAAGTGATTAAGGCACTGGTACTGTATAAGTGCCCGGGAAACATCGGACAGCTGCGGGGAGATATTCGCTGCTTGTGTGCGAGCGCCTATCTTGAATATTATTACCAGAAAAAATCCGAGGGGATTTCCGTTGAACTGACACATTTGCCGGACAGCGTTGAGCGGGGGCTGTGTGATGTAAACTTTTCAGGAAATGCGTTATTTCAGCGCTATGAATTTTTCCAGCAGACCTACACAGTAATTGATGCGGAAAAGGGAGGATATGAGGAGTTAGCCCGGCTTGTGAAACGGGCGGTCTGAAAAAATATAAAGGAAGTTTCCCAAAGAGAAGGGGGCGTAAAGTGATATCCTGCCTTGTCAAACAGATGCTGCTTTATACGGGAGAGCAGATCGATTGATGGTCTGCCACATAATTTCACAGGGCCGACAGTGGATCTATCAGAAAGGGTTGGACAAAGGTACATAGACTTTGCGGATTTTTTGCCTGTGAGTGCAGGGAAACCGTATGTTATTGAGAAGCGGAGCGGGTGCAATTCTATTTCTGTCCGGAACACAGAACCTCCTTTTAACGGGTTTGCGAACTACGGGCGCTGCTGCTTTGGAGCGCTATATAGCTATCCCGGTGCCACAGGGCGGGGAGCGTGAAGCGACGATGCGCTGTACATCTATTCTACAGTTCTGAAGGCACTGCCTGCGATTTCATGGCAACGCTGGCGGTGTTGCCGGGGCTGTTTTTTCGGATGCTGGCATAGGCATTGACGTTACCCGTCATCAGATGTCCTCCTGCCTCTTTGCGAAAGGTTCGGCTGATGCTCGGCGCTCTTTTTTCGCTTATCGGAGTCAGGGACTATCAGCCCACAACGCTCACCCGACCGCAGAGCATCAGTCGGCTTTATACTATAGACTATAGAAAAAGTCATGCCGGATTAGCTTCTCTTCCACTGCAATCAGAAAAGTGACCAGATGTTCGTCAGCTAGAACGCAATGTCATTAAGTTAAGAGCCGGGGCGAATACCCCGGTTCTTAACTTTCACTTTTTTGGGCGTTTTTCCGCAAGTTGCACGAAATAAGTTGCTGTTTTTGCGCTCTCCTATCAGAAAACGCGTAACTCAATGAAACTGCGTTAGAACATACACTGTTTTTGCGTAATCTGGGTGGCATGATCGGATGGATTGTTCAGAGGAAGTCACTGCACTGACCCAGGTCTCAGAGCATGACAGGATGTGGTGTGGATGCACCATGGACGGCAGTGGAGGAGTGTTCTCGGCTCTGGACAGGGCGGGATGTACACGGCCCCGCTCTTTGTGGGTATCATAATAATTTTCTTGAATCAGCGTCGGTGTCCTGGAAGAGCTTTTCTGATCTGAACGGGGCTTAACATTGTGCTCCAGGTTACTGTGACAGTGGTTTAAAGCGCCAGGGTGGAGGACTGGGATTTGTTTCGACCGCTTTGAATAGTGGCGTTCCGCACGGCTCTGTTTGGATTCACGCCCTGGCAGGCGGTGATGTTTTGGCGGAGTTTAGCTGTCAGTTCCTCTCGGGTATCGGCTCGGAGCTACCGCTGTCTTACGACTGATGACAGTGCACCCCTCCTGCCAGCTATTTTCAACTTGCGTACCATGCCGTCCGTCACCGGATGGCTTTCTTTTTATCATGGTCGTTCTCGCCTCCGGGATTTAATTTTGAATTGGCATTGCAGGAATTGCGTGGCCTGTCAGTTCGTTGCCGCCAGCAACACAAATACCGTAGAGACAGAAAACAGCCGCGGCAGATGCGTGCGGTTAGTCGAGAAGTTCACAACTTCGGGCGGAACTGTAATGGGATCGTAAACGCGTCGATGGCCCCTTGTGAATCTCCTCCGAAAATTTTGGCTTTAGCGGGACTATGGGCAGTGTTTGTCTATTCCGGCTACCTACAAGCCCCGCTCCTGAAAGACTGCAACTCAGCGCACCGCCCGCATATTTTTCCGTGTGATGTAAGCGCCACTGTGACTCATCTGCGCCATCATCGCCGCACACAACGGCCCACAGGCCGCTTGCCTGATGGTTTGCTTTGCCACGTGCTGCCGCGAATTCCAGCTGTTCCGGCTGGCGATGATAGTGCCGGTTTACTGCCGCCGGAATCGGCTGGAGGGTGCGGTCCAGATTCCCCATTGCTTTTTCTCCGGTCTTGTTGTCTCCGGCATGAACGCCTTTTCGCGGACATAGATTCTACCATCGAAGCAAAGGGGGATCACCATGAAAAAACTCGTCGTGCTGCTGTGCGCCCTGCTGGCGCTGGGGAGCAGTGCCCAGGCGCTGGAAGTATCCGCGCCCTCGGCTCTGCTGATGGAAAAGGAGACGGGCACCGTCCTCTTCGCCAAGGACGAACATGCCAAGCTGGAGCCCGCCAGCGTCACCAAGGTCATGACGCTGCTGCTGACCATGGAGGCCATCGACGCCGGACAGCTCCACTATGACGACGTGGTCACCGCGTCGGCCCACGCCTGCTCCATGGGCGGCAGCCAGATCTGGCTGAAGGAGAATGAGCAGATGACGGTCAGCGATATGCTGAAGGCGGTGTGCGTTGTCTCTGCCAACGACTGCGCCGTGGCGCTGGCGGAGACGGTGGCCGGCAGCGAGGAGGCCTTTGTGGAGCGAATGAACCAGCGGGCCGCGGAGTTGGGCATGGCCGATACCCACTTCTGCAATGCCACCGGCCTGCCAGCGGAGGGGCATGTCACCTCCGCATACGACATCGCCCTTATGAGCCGGGAACTGATCCGAAACCACCCGGACATCCGCCAGTACACCACCATCTGGATGGATTCCCTGCGGGACGGGGCCTCCTCCCTGGTGAACACCAACCGCCTGATCCGCTTCTACCAGGGAGCCACCGGCCTGAAGACCGGCTCAACAGACAGTGCGCTGTACTGCCTCTCTGGTACGGCCGAGCGGGACGGCATGGAGCTGATCGCCGTCATTATGAAGGCGCCCACCTCCACCCAGCGGTTTGAGGATGCCACCAATCTGCTGAACTACGGCTTTTCCACCTACACGCTGGAGAATGTGGTGCCGGAGTCCGCCCTGCCGCCGGTGCCCGTGTCCCTGGGGACCCAGGCCACAGTGCAGCCGGTGCTGGGGGAGAACACGCACCTCCTGCTGGAAAAGGCCAAGGCGGGCAGCCTGCAGCAGCTGGTCACCCTGGCGGACTCTGTGGAGGCGCCGGTGGCGGCGGGCAGTCAACTGGGGACCCTCACCATCACCTCCGGGGAAGAGGTCGTGGCGGAGCTGCCCATCCTGGCAGGAGAGGAGATCCCACGGGTCACCTTCGGCCAGATGCTGGTCCAGATGCTGCGGACGGCCTTCCTCTGCGGCTGACGGCGGCGGGGGGCGCTGCACCCCCTGAAATCCCGGCGGATTGCGACCGCTTTCCCTTGTGTCCCGTTTCGGGGCATGGTATAATAAGGCAACAAACCCGCGCAGCTTTACGAAAGAGAGGCCGGTCATGATGCTGGATGTCAAATCGTTCCAATTACAGTCTTTTCTGCCCCTGCCCTATGAGGAGGTCCTGGCGCCGCGGCTGAAGCGGGCCCATGAGAATCTCCAGAGCGGCAGCGGTGCCGGCGGAGAGTTCACCGGCTGGGTCCATCTGCCCCGGGACTATGACCGGGAGGAGTTCGCCCGCATCCAGGCGGCCGCGTCCCGGATCCGGGCCAACTCCCAGGCCCTGGTGGTCATCGGGATCGGCGGCTCGTACTTAGGCGCCCGGGGTGTCATCGACTGCCTGCGCTCTCCCAATTACAACCTGAAGCGCAAGGATACGCCCAACATCTACTTTGTGGGCAACGGCCTTTCCTCCGACGCCATGGGGGAGGTGCTGGACCTGGTGGCGGACGTGGATTTCTCCGTCAACGTGATCTCCAAGTCGGGCACCACCACCGAACCCGCCGTGGCCTTCCGCTTCTTCCGGGCGGCCTTGGAGAAGAAGTACGGCCGGGAGGGTGCCCGGGAGCGGATCTACGCCACCACGGACAAGGCCCGGGGCGCCCTGAAGTCCCTGGCGGACAGCGAGGGATGGGAGACCTTCGTGGTCCCCGACGACGTGGGCGGCCGATACAGCGTGTTGACCGCCGTGGGCCTGCTGCCCATTGCCGTGGCCGGGGTGGATATCACCGCCCTGATGCAGGGAGCGGCGGAGATGATGGAGACCTGCACCGAGGCTTCCTTCCGGTGCCCTGCCTGGCGGTACGCCGCCATCCGGTACGAGCTGTACCGGGCGGGCCGGTCCATTGAGCTCTTGGCCTGCTATGACCCGGCGTTCCGGTTCATGGCGGAGTGGTGGAAGCAGCTCTTCGGCGAGAGCGAGGGCAAGGAGGGCAAGGGCCTCTTCCCCGCCAGCGTGGAGTTCACCGCGGACCTCCACTCCATGGGCCAGTACATCCAGGAGGGCAAGCGCCTGATGTTTGAGACCGTGGTGCGCCTGGGTCCCTCCGACCGACAGCTGACAGTCCCGGCGGACGAGGCGGACGGCGACGGGCTGAACTTCCTGGCGGGCAAGTCCCTGGACTTCATCCGGGATCGGGCCATGGAGGGCACCCTGCTGGCCCACACGGAGGGCGGCGTGCCCAACCTGATCGTGGAGACCTCCGGCAGGACGCCGGCAGACCTGGGGCAGCTGATCTACTTTTTCGAGTACGCCTGCGGCCTCTCCGGCTATCTGCTGGACGTGAACCCCTTCGATCAGCCGGGGGTGGAGGCCTACAAGAAGAATATGTTCGCCCTGCTTGGCAAGCCGGGCTATGAGGACCGGCGGGCGCAGCTGGAGAGCAAACTGGAGGGGTGACCAGCCTCGGATTGGGCGGCATCCGTCCTGCCGCCCACTGTCAATCTCCATTATGAACAAAGTTTGAATCTTCATTTCTCCATTGTTTTTCACGCGATCTTGTGGTATGCTTAACATACCGAATTTCCCCCAGCGACTTTAATTGACAGGAGTGATTACTATGGTCAGACTGATTATGGGCGTGAAGGGCTCCGGCAAGACCAAGCAGCTCATTGAACTGATCAACAACGCGGCGAAGGACGAGCCCGGCAACGTGGTTTGCATCGAGGCTAACCGCACCATGACATACGATATCCACTACCACATCCGCCTGATCGACGCCCAGGAGTACAATCTGGACAGCTACGAGCTCTTCCGGGGCTTCATCAGCGGCCTGTATGCGGGCAACTATGATATCTCCCATGTGTTCATCGACAACCTGTGCAAGACCATCGGCCGGGAAGTGGACAAGGACACCGAGAATTTCCTGAACTGGCTGGACGCCTTTGGCGAGAAGAACAACATCAAGTTCACCGTCACCATCAGCGCCGACCTCTCCCTGGCTACTGACGGGATGCAGAAGTTCCTGTAAGGCTGCTGCGCTTTCCCATATACACAGACGCCGCCTCTGCCAACTGGCAGAGGCGGCGTTTTTCAGGTTTCAGATTTGCACCTGGGAGGATCCGGCGTCCAGCCCCTCCAGCAGATTGTAATTATCATAGTCCGCCACAGAGGACAGGTCGCTGAGGCACAGCTGGTCCACGCCGAAGAAAGCAGCCATCCGGGCCCGCTCCAGGGCGGCCTCGCCGTTGAGATACCACACCGCGGTGTCCCCGCTGCCGGAGGTGAGATAGGCGCAGGCGTAGCGGTCGGAGTAGTAATCTTTCGTCTGGGAGGCGGACAGCAGCTGCTCGATCTCGGCGGCGGAGGCCTGGCCGGTGTGCCGCCCATCCGTCCAGGCGGAGCCCGTGGTGGTCAGCAGCAGGCTGAGACAATCGGAATCCACCTGGTCCGCCAGTTCGGCCAGGGCGTAGTAGACCTCCTCCAGCGGCGCCAGGGGGGCGATGGGGAAGTCCTCGGACACGTCGCCATAGTCCGCCACCCGTACCACCAGCTTGTCGGCCGGCTCACTCAGGGCGGCATAGTCATAGCCGTTGTATGCGGCTCCCTGCCAGACGGGCGCCTCCACCATCAAATAGAGCAGCCGGTCCTCTCCCAGTTCGGCCCGCAGCGCCTCCGCCAGCGCGGTGAAATCCTTCTTCTGGGCGGAAGAGAGCTCCGCCAGGTCCAGAAACAGCCCCTCATAACCGCCGCTCTCCACCGCGGCCGCCAGTACCTCTGCGGTGTGGCTGGGGTCATCCTTCAGTGCCGAGGCGCTCCCGCCCACATGCAGCAGCGGCACGGCACCGGCGGCGGTGATGGTCTCCTGCAGGGCGGCTGCGGTCTCTGCATCGGGGGTACCGGCGAGCCGGGACTCCCCGGCGTAGATCAGCCGGGCGCCGCCCACCGCCACGGCGCCATAGCCGGTCAGGTCTGTCAGACCCTCCGCGGAATAGGCGATGCCGGTTTTCTCCGGGGCCGCGGCGTGATAGCTGTCATACAGCCGGATCAGCATGACCGCCGCCTGCTCCCGGGTGGCAGTCTGATCCGGGGAGAAGGTGGTGGCCGCAGTGCCGTTCACCAGCCCCAGCTCATGGGCCATGGCGATATAGCCCACGTTGGTGGTCACATCTCGGAAGGGCATGGGCAGGTCCTGGGCCAAACCGGCGATGGTGCCGTAGCCCATAGCCCGCACCAGCATGACCGCCAGCTCCTCCCGGGTGATGGGCTCCCGGGGGCGGAACGTATCCGTCTGCCGGGTGATGGCCCCGTTGGCATAGGCGGTCTCCACCGCGCTGTAATACCAGGCACTCTTGTCCTGGTTGTCCGTATAGGACCCGGCCTCCGGTGTTACCATCTCCCAGCCGAACAGGCGGCACAGGGCCACCACAAAGGCCCCCCGGGTCATGGGAGCCCCCAAGCCGAAGCGGGTGGGCGTCTGCCCCTGGAACAGGCCCAGGTCCACAGCCCGACGGATGGAGTCCGCCGCCCAGTGGCTCTCCGGCACGTCGGAAAAGCCGGTGGAGGCCGCTGCCGCGGGCGCCGGCAGCGCCGCTGTCACCAGCAGGGCGCAGAGCAGCGCGCAGGAACAGAACCATTGCAGTCGTCTTTTCATGTTGTCATTCTTCGCTCCTTTAGCGTCAGATTTCTTTCAGATTCTGGCAGAGATGCCCGGATTCGCCCTCTGTCGGTATGCCATTGTACCAGAATCTGCCGCCGCCGTCAAACGAACGGTGTCGGAACGCAGAAAAACCTTTACGTTTCACCCCTTGCCTGCTATAATAATTTAGTTATGATGGCTTTTTATTACCTTTGAAAGGGAGGGAACGTGCCATGAGATTCAAAAAATGGAACATCGGGACCCCGGCTGAGCGGGACGTTGCCCTCCTGCGGAGTGCCGGATACCCCTATCTCCTCTCCACGGTCCTGGCGGCCCGGGGTGTCACCACTGCCGAGGCGGCGGCCGAGGCGCTGGAGCGGGACAGGAGCCTCAGCATGTCCCCCATGCTGATGCGGGATATGGACAAAGCCGTCGCCCGCATCCAGCGGGCGATCAGCCAGGGGGAGACCATCGCCGTGTTCGGCGACTACGACGTGGACGGCATCACTTCCACGGTTCTGCTGATGGACTATCTCAAAAGCTGCGGCGTCCGCTGCCTGCGGCATATCCCCCGCCGGATCGAGGAGGGCTATGGCCTGTCCAAGGAGGCCATCCAAGGCCTGCGGGACCAGGGCGCCACGCTGATGATCACCGTGGACTGCGGCATCACCGGCAACGAGGAGGTGGACTTCGCTGCCTCCATCGGGCTGGATGTGGTCATCACCGACCATCATGAGTGCAAGGAGGAACTGCCGCGGGCGCTGGCAGTGGTGGACCCCCACCGCAGCGACTGCCCCTATCCCTTCAAGCATCTGGCGGGAGTGGGTGTGGCGCTGAAGCTGGTGCTGGCCCTGGGAGGCGAGAGCCGGGAGGATGCCCTGTTCGCCCGGTACTGCACCCTGGCGGCCATTGGCACCATCGCCGACGTGATGCGGATGGAGGGGGAGAACCGCACCATCGCCTTCTGCGGGCTGGAGGCCCTGCCCCACACGGACTTCGTGGGCGTCCACGCCCTGCTGAAGGAGGCGGGGCTTCTGGGCAAGCCCATCACCTCTGTCCAGATCGGCTTTGTGCTGGCCCCCCGGATCAACGCCGCCGGCCGCATGGGCGCGGCGGATCTGGCCGCGGACCTGCTGGAGACCGATGACCCCGCCCGGGCCGAGGAGCTGGCAAAGGCTCTGTGTGACCTAAACCGGGAGCGGCAGGCGGTAGAGCAGGCCATCTGCGCCGACGCCACCGAGAAGATCGAGCGCCTCCGGGCCGAGGACCGCAGCGCCCTGGTCCTCTCCAGCGAGGACTGGCACCAGGGCGTGGTGGGGATTGTGGCCTCCCGCCTCAGCGAGAAGTACGCCTGCCCAAGCTTCATGATTCATCTGAAAGACGGCGTGGGCAAGGGTTCCTGCCGGTCCTACGGCGGGTTCAACCTGTTTTCCGCGCTGGAGTCCTGCGCCGACCTGCTGGAGGGCTTCGGCGGCCACGAGTTGGCGGCGGGCTTTACCATCTCCGAGGAGAACATCGACGCCTTCCGGGCCCGGATGAACCGGTATGTCCGCTCCGCCTCCGGCGGGGAACGGGCGGTATCCTGCCTGGACGTGGACGCGCCCATCTCCTGCCCCGGCGAGGTGACGCTGGCGGAGGTGGAGCAGCTGGACCAGCTGGAGCCCTATGGCGCGGGCAACCCCCGGCCGGTGTTCGCCCTGCTGGGCGCCACGGTGGACGTCCTGCAGCCCGTGGGCCAGGGGAAGCACCTGAAGCTCCGCCTCTCCAAGGGCACGTGCCGGTTTGACGCCATCTTCTTCTCCATGACGGAGGAGACGTGCGGCGTGGCGGCGGGCATGCGGGTGGACGCGGCCTTTTATCTCCAGGCCAATACCTTCCGGGGCAATACCACCCTGCAGCTGCAGCTCATCGACATCCGCCCCTCCCTGACCCCCAGCCGCCATGAGGCAGCGGACCTGGACCTGCTCCACCGCCTCGTGGCGGGAGAGGGCCTCACCGGGCAGGAGCGGGCCCGGCTCCAGGCGTCCCGCAGCCAGTTCGCCGCCTTTTGGACCGTGCTGGAGCGGCAGCTCCGCCGGGGAAAGGCGGAGGAGGAGATGCTGCCCTTTCTGCGGCGGCTGTCGGCACTCTCCGGCGGGTGTGAGAGCTTCCTCCGGGCCGGCCTGGCCCTGGCCGTGTTCCAGGAGCGGGGCCTGATCGCCCTGTCCGTCCAGGGGGACCAGGTGACGCTTTCGCTGAATCCCATCCAGGGGAAGGTGGATCTCTTCGCCTGCCCCTATCTGTCCCGCCTGCGGGAGGACGCTGCCGGCAAGAGTGGAGGTGTTGTGTCATGACCATTCAGGAACAGTATGAGAACCTGGAAAAGACTGTCCGGGGCTACAATCCTGCGGCAGACTTCCAGCACATCCGGGCGGCCTTTGAATTTGCGGCAGAGGCCCACAAGGACCAGAAGCGCAAGAGCGGGGAGCCCTATATCATCCATCCCCTGGCGGTGGCGCAGATTGTGGCGGAGGAGCTGCGGCTGGACAGCGAGTCCATCGAGGCCGCCCTGCTCCACGACGTCATCGAGGACACCGCCGCCACCCACGAACAGGTATCCAAACTCTTTTCACCCACCATCGCCGACCTGGTGGAAGGCGTCAGCAAGCTGACCCGCATCCAGTACGCCACCAAGGAAGACGAGCAGATGGAGAACCTGCGGAAGATGCTCATCGCCATGAGCAAGGACATCCGGGTGATCCTCATCAAGATCTCCGACCGGCTCCACAACATGCGGACCATGGAGTACCAGTCTCCCGCCAAGCAGAAGCAGAAGTCTCTGGAGACTATGGAGATCTACGCCCCCATCGCCCACCGGCTGGGTATGCAGCGCATCAAGTGGGAGCTGGAGGACCTGTCCTTAAAATATCTGGACCCCATTGGCTACGAGGAAATCGTCTCCAAGCTGGAGGCCAAGCACCAGGAGTACGAGGACTTCATGCGCCGCATCCAGATCCAGATCGACGACCGGCTGAAGGAGCTGGACATCGATCACATCGTCTACGGCCGGATGAAGCATCCCTACTCCATCTACCGGAAGATGTTCAACCAGAACAAGAGCCTGGACGAGATCTTCGACCTGTTCGCCTTCCGGGTGATCGTGAACACGGTGGGGGACTGCTACAACGTTTTGGGTGTCATCCATGATCTCTACAAGCCCATTCTGGGCCGCTTCAAGGACTATATCGGTACTCCAAAGCCCAACGGATATCAGTCCCTCCACACCACGGTCATCGGCGCGGACGGCCTGCCCTTCGAGGTGCAGATCCGCACCAAGGAGATGCACGAGATCGCCGAGTACGGCGTGGCCGCCCACTGGAAATACAAGCAGAACGGCCAGGGCGCCGGCACCGAAGGGCGCTACGAGTGGGTCCGCCGTTTGCTGGAAAACCAGGAGGGCGCGGACGCAGAGGACTATATCCACTCTCTGAAGATCGATATGTTCTCCGATGAGGTGTTCGTCTTCACACCGGGCGGCGACGTGCAGAACCTGCCCGCCGGCGCCACGCCCATCGACTTTGCCTACGCCATCCACTCCGCCGTGGGCAACCGGATGGTGGGCGCCAAGGTGAACGGCCGGATCGTCACGCTGGACCATGTGCTGAAAAACGGCGACATCGTGGAGATCCTCACCTCCAAGAACGCCAAGGGTCCCAGCCGGGACTGGATGAAGATTGCCAGAAGCAGCGAGGCCCGCAGCAAGATTCGCCAGTGGTTCAAGAAGGAGAAGAAAGAGGAGAACATCGCAAACGGCCGTGCCGCCTTCGAGGCGGAGCTGAAGCACTGCGGCATCTCCATGAAGGACGTTCTCTCGCCGGAGATGCTGCCGGTGCTGTTGAAGCGGGTGTCCTACGGCTCTCTGGACGACATGTACGCCGCCATCGGCTACGGCGGCTTCACCGCCCAGAAGGCAGTGAGCCGGATCCAGGGGGAGCTGAACCGGGTGGCGAAGCTCCACCAGGCGGAAAAGGCCGCCGAGGAGCTGGCGGAGGCCAAACCGGCGGAGCCTGCCAAACAGCCCTCCGCTCCCAAGCGGGTGAAGAGCGAGCAGGGCATCATCGTGGAGGGCCTGGATAACTGCCTGGTGAAGTTCTCCAAGTGCTGCACCCCGGTGCCGGGGGACGACATCATCGGCTTTATCACCCGAGGGTACGGCGTGTCCGTCCACCGGTGCGACTGTCCCAACGCCTCGGAGGAGAAGCGATCCCAGCCGGGGCAGGAGGGGCGCTGGATCAAGGTCTCCTGGGGCGGCGACACCAACGACAGCTATCCCACGATTTTGGAGGTGGTGTGCAAGGACCGGCAGGGCCTGCTGCTGGACATCTCCGCTGCCCTCTCCACGACGAATACCTTTGTGCTGGGCATCAACTCCCGCAGTACAGAGGACCAGTTTGCCATCTTCCGGCTGGAGATCCGGGTGAAGGACGGCGCCCAGCTGAAGTCCGTCATGAACAAGCTGAACCAGATCTCCGGGGTGCTGAAGGTCAACCGACCGGCGGGGTGAGAGAGGCTTCCGCCGGGGGTGATTCGATGGCGGAAGAGCTTCCGGGGGGGATGTAGGGGCGGCGATCAACCGCCCGGAGATGATTTGGGCCGCCGAACGGCGGCCACGGGGGATTCTGCTCCCGCAGGGGGCCGCTTCCACGGGGGATGCGCCCCCCATTGTCGTCGTCGCAAAGTCCGCTCAGCTCCGTTTCCGCCTGCGGCGAAAACTGCGCCCGCTCCCTTGCGCCTCCTCTCCCCACCGCGCGGGGCGCGGCGGGGGCCCCTTTCGGTCTTGCCAAAAGAGAAATGGGCCGTGCACGGTCTAAAGAGAAAAGTGTGTGGCGCGCTGCGGTGCAGTGGCCCTCCGCGCTGACGGAGGTCGACGTATCGGTGCAAGCGCCGATTTTGGCCCGCCTTCGGGCACGCTTGGGCCTTCTGCGATTTTCCTAACTGCCGTCCCATGGCGGGAGTACCAACCTTGTCGGGGTGGTTATCGCATGGAATTGCTTCTCTTTTCGCTGCCGCTGGCTGCCCCTCGGGGGAACTGGCGTAGCGGGCCGATAAAGGCATCGGCCCCTACGGAGATACCGTCGGCCTTGCGCATTTTGTGGGGGCCGACCTGCGTGTCGGCCCTTGCGAGGGTGACGAAGGCCACAAGCCCGGTAGGGGCGGACGCCCTTGTCCGCCCGCCAGCACAAGCCGCCACAACCGCCCAGGCAGCGCGTAGCGACTGCGCAGCTGTTGGTGGCTCTGCCGTCTTACGGATGCGGCGTGCTCCCTGCGGGCAAGCGGAACGCGCGGAAGGAGGAGCCAGTGGAACACTGGTGACGGAAATACGGGGAGCGCCGCAGCGCGAGACAGGAAAAGAGGAGCGGTTCAAATGCGCCCGTGTCCTCCAATCCAAGACGCACTACGCCGCGGGAATCCGCCGCTAAGTCTGCACCGCACCCCGCCGCGCCCGTCGGGGGACCCTCGCAAACACGCAGGCACCCTCTCGCGCCGCCCCCCGTACAGCAACTTTGCACGCATGTGTAAAGTTGCGGCCAAAGCGCCTTTTTCTCTTATACCGGGCGCGGCGCGTTCTCTTTTTGGCGCTGACAAAAAGAGAATGGGGGCGCATCTGCACGGCCGTCAGCATGGCTGATATTCCCCGCAGAAATAGAAGCCTTCCATTTTGAGTGAACCATAGAAAGGAATCCATTGTATGCGTGCAGTTGTGACACGGGTGGCTGGTGCCTCCGTAACCATTGCCGGGAACGTCAACGGCCGGATCGGCCGTGGCTTCCTGGTGCTGCTGGGCGTGGGACCCAACGACACCGAGGAGACCGCCGACCGCCTGGCGGAGAAAATCTGCAACCTGCGGGTCTTTGAGGATGAAAACGGCAAAATGAATCTGAATCTGGAGCAGACAGGCGGTGCCCTGCTGGTGGTGTCCCAGTTCACCCTGTACGCGGACACCTCCTCCCGCCGCCCCGGCTTTACCGGCGCCGCCAAGCCGGACGCGGCCATCCCCCTGTATGAGCGATTCATGGCTCACTGCAGGGAGCGGGGCTTCGACGTTCAGCATGGGGAGTTCGGCGCTGATATGCAGGTGGACTCCCGGAACGACGGCCCCGTCACCATCCTCTTCGACACAGAGCGGCCCTTATGAGGGAAGCGGCGCAGGGCGGCGGCGAAATGGCGCCGCCGGAGCTGGTGCGGACGTTCTATGAGACCGTGGTCTCCCAGCACCGTCTGGAGGACCTGCCCCGCTTCGTCGAGGAGGGCTGCGTGCTCCGCCAGGGGGAGTGGACCACTCCCCTGGGTCCCGGCGGCATGGTGCGGCATCTGGCGGCTCTGCGGGAGACGTATCCGGATTACACGGTCCGCATCCTCCGCCAGCACTGGGCCGCGCCGTATGTCGTCTCCGAGTGTGTTATGGAGGGGACCCACCTGGGCCCTTGGCCCGGAACAGTCCCCACGGGAAAACGCCTGATCTTCACCGGCGTGAACATCGACCGGGTGGAGGGCGGAAAGATCGTGGAGCACGGCGGCGCTGTGAACACCTTTGAGACCCTGTGGGACGCGGGCATGATCCGCCCTGCGGAGTGACAGGGCATTTGTCCATTCCACACATGGGCGGGCGGGATTTCCGCCGCCTGCCTCTGATATTTTCATTTGGCAAGGGAGGTCTCCCATGAAGATCAAGTGCTTGCAGGTGGGCCCCATCGGCACCAACTGCTATCTCCTCTGCGACGAGGATGCCAAGACCTGCGCCGTCATTGATTCCGGCGGGGATGGGGCGCGGATCGCCGCCGCGGTGGCGGAAACCGGCTGTGTGCCCTGCGCCATCCTGCTGACCCACGGCCACTACGACCACACCGGCGCTGTGGGAGAGCTCCAGGCCAAATGGCCGGAGACCCCGGTGTATCTGAATCGCCGGGATGTGTACGCCGATGCCTGCACCCAGCAGCTGTTCCCGCTCCTCAGCGGGGACGTGCGGGACTACGACGAGGGGGACACGGTGGCTGTGGGCGGCCTGACGGTGACCGTTCTGGCCACCCCCGGCCACAGCGAGGGGTCTGTCACCCTCCGGTGCCAAGACGCCCTCTTCTGCGGGGATACGCTCTTTGCGGGCTCCTGCGGCCGGACGGACTTCCCCGGCGGGTCCATGGAGAAGATGATGGCCTCTCTGCGGCGGCTGGGGCAGCTGGAGGGAGACCTCCGGGTCCTGCCCGGCCACATGGAGGCATCCACCCTGGACCGGGAGCGGCGCTGGAACCCCTATCTGCTCCAGGCCATGCAGTGAGGAGGGCGCGCCCATGAAACTGGTTTTCCGCGGCCATGACGAGCGGTATGTGGTGGAGCAGAGCCTGATGAATCTGTTCCCCGGGGAACTGCCTGTCTACGAGCCGATCACCCCAGGCGATGACAGCTGGGCCGTGATCTCGCTGGAGGAGACGGGGGACCTCTGCCGGGTGGCGGTCTCCCTCTGCCGGGGCGGCAAGACCACCGAGCAGACCTATCAGGAGCCCCTCTCCGGCGGCGATTTCCAGCGGGAGGGCCTCCGCCGCCACGCCGTCGGCGCCTGCTTCTTCCTGGCGGCCCGGGCGGTCACCGGCGTGACGCCCCCCTGGGGAATGCTCACCGGCGTCCGGCCCGACAAGCCGGTGACCTGGGCCCTGGAGGACGGGAAGTCCCCGGAAGAGGCCCGGGCGTATTTGGAGGAGCACTATTTCGTCACCCCCTCCCGGGCCGCCCTGGCCCTGGAGACCGGCGCCACCGCGGCCAAGGCCGCCCGGCGGCTGGAGAAGCGGGACATTGACGTGTACGTGGGCATTCCCTTCTGCCCAACCCGGTGCGCCTATTGCTCCTTTGTCAGCCAGTCGGTGGAGCGGAGCTTTGCCCTGGTGCCCCCTTATGTGGACGCCCTGTGTGGGGAGATCTCCGCCGGCGGCGAGATGGTTCGCCGGGCGGGACTGCGGGTGCGGACCTTCTACATGGGCGGCGGCACCCCCACCACCCTGACGGCGGAGCAGATGGACCGGGTCCTCACTGCTTTCGAGACCTCCTTCGACCGTACCGCCTGTGAGGAGATCACTGTGGAGGCGGGCCGGCCGGACACCATCACGGCGGAAAAGCTGGCGGTGCTCCGCAACCACGGGGTCACTCGGGTCTCGGTGAACCCCCAGACCTTTGAAGAGAACGTGCTGCGGGCCATCGGCCGGTGCCACACGGCTGCGGACATCGACCGCGCCACGGAGCTGGTGGCCCGGTGCGGCTTCCCCCACGTGAACATGGACCTGATCGCCGGACTCCCGGAGGATACGGCGGAGGGCTTCCGCCGCTCCCTGGACCGGTGCCTGACCTACGGCCCCGACGATATCACCGTCCACACCCTGGCGCTGAAAAAGGGCAGCCGCATCCTGACGGAGGGACTGCGGATCCCCGGCGCGGAGACGGTGGCCGAGATGCTGGATTACGCCTCTCCCACCCTCCGGACCGCCGGATACCGTCCCTACTACCTATACCGGCAGAAGTACATGTCCGGCAGCTTTGAGAACATCGGCTGGTGCCGCAGCGGCGGCGAGTGCTGGTACAACGTGGACATCATGTCGGAGCTGTGCTCCATCCTGTCCTTCGGCGCCGCCGGGTCCACCAAGATGGTGGTGCCGGGCACCAACCAGATCCAGCGGGCGTTCAACGTGAAATATCCCACCGAGTATATCCAGCGGCCGGAGAAGTGGCAGGCCAATCAGACCGCCTTCGCCGCCTTTTATGAAGCACTGTGAAAGGAGCATCGCCATGGCCTATTCCCTGAAAGAGATCAACGACGCTGTCCGCTCTGACCCCAAGGGCTTTGCGGAGGCGTGCGACGCCGCCTTTGCCAAAAAAGTGGAGACGGCGGCCCAGAAGATTGCCGATCACCGGAAGGAGTCCCGCATCATCCTGTTGTCCGGCCCCTCCGGCTCTGGCAAGACCACCACGGCATTGAAGATCGAAGAGCAGCTGGAGAAAATGGGCATCCAGACCCACACCATCTCCATGGACAACTACTTCAACACCATCGACCCGGAGACGGCGCCCCGGAACCGGGAGGGCGCCATCGACTACGAGTCTCCCTTCTGCCTCGACATCGAGCTGCTGAACCGACACTTCTCCATGCTGGACCGGGGGGAGACCATCCACGTGCCCAAGTACGAGTTCGCCCGACAGATGCGCTCCGACATCCTGTCTCAGCCGCTGAAGCTGGGGCCCGACGAGCTGGCTATCTTTGAGGGCATCCACGCCCTGAACGACGTGATCGTGGGAAAGAATCCCAAGGCCTTCAAGCTGTATATCGCGGCCCGGTCCAATGTGGTGGACGAGGACGGCGCCGTGGTGTTCCAGCACCCCTGGCTGCGCCTGTGCCGCCGGATCGTCCGGGACTACAAGTTCCGGGGCAGCGACGCCAACTTCACCCTGAAGATGTGGCCCAATGTCCGCCGGGGGGAAAAGCTGTATATCTCCCCCTATAAGGAGAATGCGGACTTGATGTTCGACTCCTCCCTGCCGGATGAGGTGGCGGTGCTGAAGCCCTTCGTGGTCCCCCTGCTGGAGGCGCTGCCCCAGGGCAAGTATGAGATCGCGGACGACATCCTCCGGGGATTTGAGCGGATCGAGATCATGGAAGAGTCCAACATCGCCCCCAGCTCCCTGGTGCGGGAGTTCATCGGCGGCAGCATCTATCCCAGCTGAGCGGGGCTGCCCCTCTGCCCCAATCTTTCTTTGGAGGTCATACAAGCCATGAATGAGCGGTTGCAGGAACTGCTGGACGCGGTGCAGCGCACTGCCTCCCAGGTGGGCGGCAGTGCGGCGGATGCCGCCTACGGCATGGGAAAGCGGGCGGGAGAGCTCCTGTCCGTGGCCAAGCTGAATATCCGGATCATGGACCTGAAGGGAGCGGTGAGCACCGCCCTGCGGGAGGTGGGGGAGATGATCTACGCCACCCACACCGGCACCCTCACGGAGTCCGAGGTACTGCTGGCAAAGCTTCAGGAGATCGACGGGCTCCGCCAGCAGATCGACCGGCTGGAGCGGGAGATCGCTCGGCTCCAGGGCGGCGCGGTGTGCCCCTTCTGCGGGGCGGCCGCCCGGAGCGGCGACGTATTCTGCCGGGAATGCGGCCAAAAGCTGTAAGGAGGAAGCGTAAGATGGAATATACATTCGCACAATATCAGGAGAGCGCCCAGGCGCTGAGAGACCGCCTGGGGGCGTTCCGCCCCCGGTGCCTGCTGATCTTGGGCTCCGGCCTGGGCTCTTTGGGCAACGAAGTGGAGTCCCCCATTGCCGTCCCCTATGAGGATGTGCCCCACATGAAGCGATCCACCGCCCCGGACCACGCGGGCCGGTTCGTGTTCGGCCGCCTGGCGGGTCAGGACGTGGCGGTGATGCAGGGCCGCCTCCACACCTATGAGGGCTGGTCCTTTGAGGATGTCAGCTATCCTGTCCGGGTGCTGCGGCTGCTGGGGGCGGAAACGCTGGTAGTCACCAACGCTGCCGGCGCGGTGAACACCGCCTTCTCTGCCGGGGACATCATGCTGATTACCGACCACATCAAACTCTTCGGTGTCAGCCCCCTTTGCGGCCCCAATCTGGAGGAGTTCGGCCCCCGGTTCCCGGACATGAGCCATGTGTACACGCCCCGACTCCAGGACACCGCCCGGGAGGCCGCGGAGGAGCTGTCCATCCCCCTGCGCCAGGGCGTCTATATGTACTTCCCCGGCCCCCAGTACGAAACGCCGGCGGAGGTCCGTGCCGCCCGGGTGCTGGGCGCGGACGCCGTGGGCATGTCCACGGTGCCGGAGGCCATTGTGGCCGCCCACTGCGGCATGGATGTGCTGGGCTTCACGCTCTGCACCAATATGGGGGCCGGGGTGCTGGACCAGCCTCTTTCCTCCGACGAGGTGCTTGCCGCCGCCGCCACGGCGGGGCCCCAGTTCTCCGCCCTGGTAAAGGCGTGTCTGGCCCGGTTATAAACGGCAGCGGCAGGCCATAGGCTCATAGGGGCAGCAGATTCCGCCGCCCTAGTTCTCTGTTGTAATTTGAGGTAATCGCTTCATGTCTAATCAAAAAAAGCAATCCTTCCTGGGCGGCGCCGCCATCCTGGCCGCAGCTGTCGTTGTGGTGAAATTTATCGGGTTCTTCTACAAAGTCCCCCTGAACAACATCCTGGGCGGCCCCGGCAAGACGTATTTCGACACTGCCTATAAGATTTACAATTTCCTGCTGACCTTCTCCACGGCGGGCCTGCCTCTGGCCATCTCCAAGCTGACCAGCCAGGCCCATGCCCAGGGACGGGAGAACGAGAAGCGGAAGATCTTCCGCACCGCCATCGTGCTGTTTTTCGTCCTGGGCACGGTGGGCGCCCTGTTTATGTTCTTCCAGGCAGAGGGCTTGGCGGGGTTTCTGGAGAACAGCCTGGCGGCCCAGCCCATCCGGGCGCTGGCTCCGGCGGTGTTCTGCGTGTGCCTGCTGGCCTGCATGCGGGGCTACACCCAGGGCCAGGGCAACATGACGCCTACGGCGGTTTCCCAGGTACTGGAGGCGCTTTTGAAACTGGCTATCGGTCTGCCGCTGGCGTGGTATGTACTGCGCATCGGCATGAGCCTGGAGATGGGCGCCGCCGCGGCCATCCTGGGCGTCACGGCGGGCACGGCGGTCTCCATGCTGTTTTTGGTGGGATATTTGGCGAAGCACCGGAATCGGACACAGTCCCTGGATGTCCCCTCCGGCAGCAGCCATCTGATCCGGCAGATCCTGGCCATTGGCATCCCCATCACCCTCAGCAACTCCGCAATGAGCATCCTGAACATCATCGACACCAAGATCGTCATGGGCCAGCTGCAGAACGCCCTGCTGCTGTCGGAGGAATCGGCCGCTGCCCTGAACGGCCAGTACAGCATGGCCATGGATATGCCCAACATGGTGGCCTCCTTCGTGTACCCGGTGACCATGAGCTTGATTCCATTCGCGGCGGCGGCTCTGGCCCGGCAGGACCATGCCGGAGCGGACCGGATCATCTCCTCCGCCTTCCGCATCATCGCCATTCTGGCCCTGCCGGCGGGCATCGGCCTCAGTGTCCTCTCCACGCCCATCATGGTCCTGGTGCTGCCGGCCCAGCGGGAGGATGCCCTGGCGGCGGGCCCCCATCTTCAGGTGCTGGGCATCGCCCTCATCTTCATCTGCCTGATGATCCTGACCAACGCTATCCTGCAGACCTACGGCAAGGAGAAGCTGCCCATCTTCACCGTGATCGTCGGCGGCATCGTCAAGATCATCATGAACTATTTCCTGGTGGGGAATCCGGACATCAACATCCACGGCGCACCCATCTCCACGCTATGCTGCTATCTGGTGATCGTGGTGCTGAATCTGTTCTTCGTGTGGAAATACTCGCCCCAGAAGCCACGGTATCTCGAAGTTTTCGCAAAGCCCGTGGCCGCTTCCCTGCTCATGGGCGGCGCGGCCTGGGCGATCTATGGCCTGGCCAGCCGGGTGCTGGATGGGGCTTTCCTCGCCTTGGCACAGCAGATGTTTGCGGATCCGGATAAGATCCAGCTCTGGTCCGTATATCTGGCCAACGCCGCCTGTGTCCTGCTGGGCATCCTGGCCGGCGTGATCGTCTACGGTGTGCTGGTGATCGCTCTGCGGATCCTGCGGGCGGAGGATGTGCGGTCCATTCCCCGCGGGGAAAAGCTTATTAAACTTCTGCACTTAAAATGAGAAACCGGGCGGCCGCGCCCCCTTCCCAAGGGGGCGATCCGCTAAAATTCCTTGAAAAATCAGGGGTTTCCCGTGAATTTTTCTTGCAAAGGCAGGCATCTTATGGTAGAGTTTCAGCGTAAGGATTTTTACAGCTACGAGGATTTTCTGGAGATCATGCGGCTGCTGCGGGCTCCCGGGGGTTGCCCCTGGGACCGGGAGCAGACCCACAGCTCCATCCGCCGGAACTTCCTGGAGGAGACCTATGAGGTTCTGGACGCCATCGACCACGACGACGCCAGCGGCATGTGCGAGGAGCTGGGCGACGTGCTGATGCAGGTGGCCTTCCATGCCCAAATCGAGGCGGAGCGGGGCCGCTTCACCATGGCAAATGTGGTGGACGGCGTGGCCCGGAAGCTGGTGTACCGCCATCCCCATGTCTTTGGGGACGTGCAGGCGGATACCTCCCAGCAGGTCCTGGCCAACTGGGACGTGCTGAAGCGCCGGGAGAAGGGCCAGCGGTCCACGGCGGACGCGGTGGAGGCCGTGCCCCACACGCTGCCTGCCCTGTGGCGGGCGGAAAAGATTCAGTCCAAGACCGCCAAGGCCGGCTTTGACTGGACAAGCTCTCTCCAGGCACTGGACAAGCTGGAAGAGGAGGTCCGGGAGCTCCGGGCCGCCCTGGAGGCCGGTCAGGCCGCCGACGCGCCCCACGGCATCCGGGAGGAGCTGGGCGACACGCTGTTTATGGCCGCCAAAATCGCCCAGATGTCGGGCGTGGACCCGGAGGACGCCCTCCACCGGGCCTGCGACAAGTTTGACCGCCGCTTCCGCGCGGTGGAAGAGGCCGCGGACAAGCCTCTGCCGGAGTGCGGTGAGGCGGAGCTGCTGGCCCTCTGGAACGATGCAAAATCCCACGATCCGTCTTAATCGCGGGCGCGCCTGCCTGCGTTAGGAATAAATCATCTAGCAAGCGCATCACACATTGTATAGGAGGATAACATCCATGAACAAAGCTGAACTCATCAATTCTGTCGCCGCTTCTGCCGACGTTTCCAAGAAGGAGGCCGAGGCTGTTGTGTCCGCCACGTTTGACGCCATCACTGCCGCCCTGAAAGACGGCGACAAGGTGCAGCTGGTGGGCTTTGGATCCTTCGAGGTCAAGAAGCGTGCCGCCCGCGTGGGCCGCAACCCCAAGACCAAGGAGTCCATTGAGATCCCCGCTTCTGTAGTGCCCGTGTTCAAGGCCGGCAAGGCCCTGAAGGACGCCGTGGCGAAGTGATCTGACCCTGTGATTTCGGGACTGCCGGTGCTGTGGTGCCGGCAGTCCCGTTTCCCATGAGAAAGGAGCCGCCCATGCGTTTGGATAAATATCTCAAAGTCTCCCGCCTCATCAAGCGGCGGACTGTGGCCAACGAGGCCTGTGACAACGGCCTGGTCACCGTCAACGGCAAGCCTGCCCGGGCCTCCTACGACGTGAAGGTGGGGGACCAGATTTCCCTGCGCTTCGGCCAGCGCATCGTAACGGTGGAGGTGCTGGACGTCCAGGAGACGGTGCGCCAGGCGGACGCCGGCACGCTGTACCGGGAGATCGGCCGGTAAGGCCGGACGCATATTCTCCCCGCCCCTCCCATATAGTTGGGACAGGGAGGGACGCGGAATGAACGACTACAACAACGCCATGTCCCAGGCGGGCCACCGTCTGGAGCTGATCGGCCGGGAGCGGCTCACGGTCTCCGGAGTGGAGGACGTGGAGCGGTTCGACGAGACCGGCATCATCATGTCCACCAGCGTGGGAACGCTGGTCATTACCGGAGAGGACCTGCACATCGGCAAGCTGTCCCTGGACGGGGGCGAGCTCCATGTGGACGGCCGGATCGATTCCGTCTCCTATGAGGACGGCGGTCAGGAGCGGGGGGGCCTTTTCCATCGGCTGTTCGGGTGAGGCGCCATGGCCCCTGCTCTCTCCCAGCCGCTCCTGCTCTTCTGTCAGGCGATCCTGCTGGGCATGGCTGCGGCGCTGCTGTATGACCTGCTGCGGGCCTTCCGCCTGCGGCTGCCCCGCCTGACGTCAGCGCTGGACATCCTGTACTGCATGGCCGCGGGCTTGGCGGTCTTCCTCTTCATGCTCCGCCGGGCGCAGGGGCAGCTGCGGCTGTATCTGCTGCTGGGGGCGGTGGGCGGCGGTGTGCTGTTTTTCACCGCCTTCTCCCCGTTTTTGCGGCCGGTGTGGGATTTTTGGGTGGATACCCTGGCATTTTTGCTGCATCTGACCGCCATTCCCCTGCGGGGAGCGGAAAATTTGTGTAAAAAAATCGGCAGATGGGGAAAAAATCTCTTTTATTTTATTCGCAAATGTTATACAATAAAAAACACCAAGCACGGCAGAAGGCTTTACAAAGGAGGCGGGCGGCATGGCAAGAGCAGAACGGCAGCCAAAGAAGCGGTCCAGAGGAAGCGTCCTCACCAAGCTTCTGATCCTGGTGATTCTGGCGGCGATCGGACTGCAGCTGCGCAGCCTCCACAGCCAGGTGCAGGACGCCCAGGCCCAGCGGGACGCCCTGACGGCCCAGGTCCAGGCCCAGGAGCAGGAAAACGCCGCCCTGGCCGCGGACATCGCCGAGGGCGCCACCGAGGATAAGATGAAGGAGATCGCGCAGGAAGAGCTGGGGCTGATCTCCCCCAATCAGCGTGTGTTTTCTGTGGGCAACTGACCGGAGCCGGGCGACGAGGGAGGCGGAGCGCCTCCCCCGCTTGTGCCGGGAGCCGGTCTTTTTTGATACGACCCGCTTCCACGGGAGCGGGAAAACCATCCGGAAGGAGAAACAGTACACTATATGGAGCTTCAGGTAGGGAGCATTTTGGAAGGAAAGGTGACCTCCATCACCAAATTCGGCGCGTTCGTGGCCCTGGACAATGGGAAGTCCGGCCTGGTCCACATCTCCGAGATCGCCAACACGTTTGTCAACGACGTACATGACTACCTGCAGGAGGGGCAGGCCGTCAAGGTCCTGGTGCTCTCCACGGAGAATGGAAAGGTCAATCTCTCCATCAAGCGGACGCTCCCCAGGCCGGAGCGGCCCGCCCGCAGTCCCCGGCCCAGCGGCAGCCACCCGGCGGGGGCGTCCCGTCCCGTGGCCCAGGCCCGTCCCGTGGCCCAGGCCCGGCCCGCCGCCCGGGCGCAGCAGCCGCTGCCCCCCTCCGGCGACCAGTCCTTTGAGGACAAGCTGAAGCAGTTCCTCTCCTCCTCTGAGGGGAAGATGGCCGACCTGAACCGCAGCCTGGACGGGCGGCGGGGCGGCGGCCGGCGGCGCAGATAACACCAGGGCGCGCGGCAATGCCGCGCGCCTTTTTCATGTCCGCCGGATAAAAAAGGGCCGCCCAGCGGTTTCACGCTGCGCGGCCCAAGCGGGTGGGATATTGGAAAGCTTCCGGGATTATCATACACCCGCCCTGCATCCCTTGTAAATAGGAGCTTTTGTCGGATCGGCTCCTCTTTTGTCGGATTGCTGCGGGCTCTGAACAATTTGTGAATTCCACCGGCTCGCCCCTTTTCAAATGGAAAGATTTGTGCTATATTAATAAAAAGGGGAGAGATCCCCGATTTCTCCCACACGAAAGGAGCGATCCCTATGAAGTATACCTTTGCCTGCAAGAGAGTCCCGCTGAATGATTCCATCAAGGAATATGCCCAGAAGAAGATCTCCAAGCTGGAGCGCTACTTCCGGGAGGAGGATACCACCGCGTTTGTCACTTTCTCTGTGGAGAAGGACCATCTGTGCTCGGTGGAGATCACGATCCGCGGCGGCGCCACGTTGCTGCGGGCACAGACGGAGGCTCCTGACGGAGATATGCGCGGCGCCATTGACGCCGCTGTGGGATATATCGAGCGGCAGATTCTGAAGAACAAGACCCGCCTGGCCAAGCGCCTGCGGACTGAGGGCTTCCCCCCGCCCGCCCCGGCGGACGACTTTGAGGTGGCTGAGGAGAAGGAGTTCCCCATCGTCCGTACCAAGCGCTTCTCCGTGAAGCCCATGAGTCCGGAGGAGGCCATCCTGCAGATGAACCTGCTGGACCACAGTTTTTTCGTGTTCCGCAGCAGTGAGGATGACGGCCTATCTATCGTCTACCGCCGGAAAAATGGCGGATACGGCCTGATCGTCACGGATGAAGAGGAGTGACCCGTACCTGGCAGACAGGGCGGAGCCGCGTCAGCGGCTCCGCCCTTTTTCGCTCCGCCCCGGAGATGGCGCGCAATGCCTCTTGTCCTTTTCGGCATCTTCTGCTATACTGATACCGGCAAATCCCCGCTATGGGTCAAAATACGAGGAAAGAAAGAACAATTTGATGAAGATGATTTTTTTGGTGGACGGCGACAACAACATTGGCACCGGGCTCCAGGGTATCGACCTGCTGACTGCCGAGGACACCGTCCTGGTCTTTTTCGGCAAGGGGCAGACCCTGGCCAACGTGAAAAAGCTGTGCGCCGGCACAAAGGCCCAGGTGCAGTATCTGGAGAGCGTGAAGGGAGGCAAGAACTCCCTGGACTTCCAGATCATCACGGAGCTGGGCGTCCTGGTGGGAAGAGGAGAGGCGGATTTCGCCTATGTCATCAGCCAGGACAAGGGATATGAGGCCGCCATGAGCGCCCTCCACGCACGATACGCCTCCACGTTCCGGGAGGTGGCTCTGCGCCCCTCCATTCAGGACTGTCTCCAGGCGGCGTTCCTGCTGCGGGCAGGCACTCGGGAGGAGCTGGCCGCCGCCCTGGCCCGGCAGTACGGCCCCGTGCAGGGTCAGCTGGCCTATGAGCATCTGGAGGCCCTGCTCACCCCGCCTCCGGTCCAGGAGGCGGCGGCCCCCTCCCCCGCGCCGGAAAACAAGGCGGCGTCCAAGCCCGGAAAGCGGCGCAGCCGCGCGGCGGCGAAGCCGGCGGAGACCGCCGAGCCCGCCCCGGCCCAGAGCGCCCCACAGGATGCGGAGGAGCCCGCCGGGACGGCGGAGCCTGCCACCCCGGCCGCCAGATCCCGCCGCAGCGGTGCCAGCCGCCGCCGGAAGCGGGCGGAGCGGTCCAAGGCAGAAAAAGCATGACAAGAGGCCGCGCCTTTGGCGCGGCCTCTTTGAATCCGCCACAGTGGGCAACACGGCGCCCGGCCAGACTGGCCGGGCGCCGTCTGTCACGTTGTCTGCTGTTCGTCCAGGGCCCGCAGCAGGGCTTCCACGGTCCGCTCCACCACCCGGACCGTCTCTTCGTCCTGGTCCCGCAGCAGATCCATGATCCGCTGCACAGCGTCCCCGGGCGCGCCGAAGAGCACATAGTCGGCGTTCAAATCCAGCAGGCGGCACAGGCGGATAAAGTTCTCCAGCCGGGTGCCGGTGTTTCCCAGCTCCAAATCCGCAATAAAGGACACAGATAGATCGGCCCGCTCGGCAAGCACTTCTCTGCTCCAGTTGAGTCGCTCTCTGGCTTCCCGAAAGCGGCGTCCCATCTCTATTCTGTTTGGGTCACGTTTTCTCATAAAAGCACTGCTCCTGCTGTTTGAGAAAAGTGTACCCTATTTCCCAATAAAGAAAAATATAGTCTAGTACTTTATTGACAACGTACAAAGTACTATGTTAATATGAAAAAAAACAGGGCGCAGGCAGCTGCCCGCGCCCTAAAAAGCGTATTACCGGCTCTGGTCCGCTGTATGCATGTAGGCCATCAGATCCAGGATCTTGTTGGTGTAGCCCCACTCGTTGTCATACCAGGCGATCAGCTTCACAAAGTTGTTGTCCAGCATGATGCCGGCGGTCTCGTCGAAGATGCAGGTCTCTGAAAACCCCGTCAGGTCGGAGGACACCACCTGGTCGTTGGTGCAGGTGATGATGCCCTTCATGCTGTTCTGGGCGGCGTTTTCCATGGCCACGCACACATCATGATAGCTGGCAGGCTGCTTGAGGCGAGCGGTCAGGTCCACCACGGACACGTCGTTGGTGGGCACCCGGAAGCTCATGCCGGTCATTTTACCCTTCAGCTCCGGAATTACCACGCCCACCGCCTTGGCCGCGCCGGTGGTGGAGGGAATGATGTTGCCCAGGACGCTGCGGCCGGTACGCCAGTCCCGGCCCGCCCGGGCGTCCACAGCCTTCTGCTTGGCAGTGGCGGCGTGGATGGTGGACATCAGCGCCTGCTCGATGCCGAAGGTGTCGTTGATGACCTTGGTCATGGGGGCCAGGCAGTTGGTGGTGCAGGAGGCGTTGGAGACCACGTCCATCTCCGGGGTGTACCGCTTGTGGTTCACTCCCATGACAAAGGTGGGCGTGATGTCGTCCTTGGCCGGGGCGGAGATGATGACCTTTTTTGCCCCGTGCCGGAAGTGGGCGGAGGCCTTTTCCGTGGTGCAGTAGGCGCCTGTGGACTCGATGATGTACTCGGCGCCGCAGTCGTCCCAGGGGATGTTGGCGGCGTCGTCCTCACTGTAAACCCGGATCTTCTTGCCGTTGATAATCAGGTGACGGTCGTCCCGCTCCACCGTGCCCTGAAAGGTCTTGAACACGGAGTCGTACTTCACCTGATAGACCATGTAGTCCAGGTCCGCGTTCCGCAGGTTGATGCCGCACATCTGATAGGTGGCGCTGCCGCGCTCCACCATGATCCGCAGTGCCACGCGGCCGATCCGGCCAAATCCGTTGATTCCCACTTTGATCGCCATGTTCCCATTCCTTCCTGTATTCCGTATTCCGCCGCAGCGGATGTTGTCCTCATTATACCATATTACCGGAAAATGTCACCGCAATTTTGCGTAAAATTGCGCATATAAAACGCAAGATTTGTTGTCCGTTTTGCACAGACTGGACTTCTGTTCGGCCGTGTCTGCCGGACTTCGACAATTTTCCCCCTTTTTCGGCAAAGACCTTGTCTTTGCATCCCTTTTTTGCTATCCTATTGGTGTTCGAGGCAGGCTTTTCCACGGTTTGAAAGCCCTTCCCCGTATATGCTACAAGAGAGAATCCCAGCTGAAAGGATGCGCCTATGGAAGCAGAGCAATTTGACTTCTCCGTTGTGTTCCCCAACATCGCCGCCCAGTTGCGCAGCGTGTTGGGAAACCTGCACCTGGCGGCCGCCCAGCTGGCGCCTGCCATCCGGCGGGAGGGGGATCCGGCGCTGGATTCCACAGCTTCCCTGCTGGATCAGAGCTACTACCGCCTGCTGCGGCTGGTGAACAATCTGACGGCGGCGGGAGAGCTGGGGCAGGACGCGCCCCTCCCCGTCCGGGACCGGGATTTGACGGAGACGGTCCGTGCGGTCTGTGCCGGGGCTCAGGGTCTGTTTGCGCTCAAAAAGGTCCAGCTGGAATTCCGGAGCGCTGCGGACTGCCACACCTGCGCTTTTCACCAGCCCTCCATCGAGCTGCTGCTCTACCAGTTGCTCTCCAATGCCCTGAAGTTTACCCCTGCCGGAGGCGCGGTGACCGTGGAGCTGAAATTCATCAACCGATGGGTCCGCCTGTCCGTGTCCGACACCGGCTGCGGTATCCAGGAGGACCAGATCCCCTTCCTGTTCGACCGCTACCTTCACGACGATGCGATGGCGCCCCAGCCCCACGGCCTGGGCCTGGGACTGCCTATCTGCCAGCACATCGCAGAGCGCCACGGCGGCACCATGATTGCCGAGTCCCGGCCGGGGCAGGGGTCCCGCTTCACCTTGTCGTTGCCGGACCGGCGGTGCGGGACTGCGGACGTGTCGGACGTGAAGTTCGATTACAACGGCGGCTTCAATCCGCTCCTCCTGGCCCTGGCGGACGCCTTGCCCCCCCAGGCTTTCTCCCAGCGCCATCTGGACTGACCCTGGCTCCGGCTGGGGTCGGTTTTTTTCGCAGAAGCGGCTTTCCTTTTTTCCGGAAATCGGCTACAATAGCCCTATCACACGACCGGCGCTCCGTCGGCCTTTTCAGGAGGAACCCATTTATGTCCCAGCGTGTATTTGTGGCCATGAGCGGCGGCGTGGACAGCGCCGCAGCGGCGCTGCTGCTGCGGCAGGCCGGCTATAATGTCACCGGCGTGACGCTGCGCCTGCATCCCTATAAGGACCGCCCGGGCCTGTGCGGCTCTGCGGATGATATCGAGACAGCCCGCGCCGTGGCCGCCGGCATGGGGATTCCCCATGTGGTGCTGGACCTGTGCGATCTGTTCCGCGAGCGGGTCATGGACCGGTTTGTGTGGGCCTACACCCACGGCCGCACACCCAATCCCTGCATTGACTGCAACCGGGAGATCAAGTTCGGCGCCCTGCTGGACTGGGCGCTGGACCAGGGCGCGGACGCCATGGCCACCGGCCATTACGCCAGAGTCCGCCTCGATACGCCCTCCGGCCGCTGGCAGCTGCTGCGGGGCGCGGATCGACGGAAGGACCAGACGTACTTCCTCTATCAGTTGACCCAGCACCAGCTGGCCCATCTGCTGCTGCCGGTGGGAGACTATGAAAAGCCTGCCCTGCGGGCCCTGGCGGCCGCCAACGGCCTGTCCAACGCCCAGAAGGCCGACAGCCAGGACATCTGCTTTGTGCCGGATGGGGACTATGTGTCGTTTTTGCGGCAGTATGGCGGCGTGGAGCCCGTCCCCGGTGACTTCCTGGACTCAGAAGGCCGTGTGCTGGGCCGCCACAGGGGAATGGAATGCTATACCATCGGCCAGCGGAAAGGGCTGGGCGTCAGCGCCAACGCGCCGCAGTACGTGCTGGGGAAGGACCCGGACCGGAATGCCGTGATCCTAGGGGAGGACAACCGCCTCTACACCCGGGAGCTGACGGCGGAGCGGGTGAACTGGCTCTCCGTACCGGAGCCGGACCGCCCCCTGTCCGTCACCGCCAAGACCCGGTACAGCCAGCGGGAAGCTGCCGCCACAGTGGAACCGCTGCCCGGCGGCCGCATCCGCATGGTGTTCACAGAGCCTCAGCGGGCCGTCACCCCGGGGCAGGCGGTGGTGTTCTACGATGGAGATCTGGTGCTGGGCGGGGGCACCATCTGTCCGTGACGCAAAAGGACGCCGCGAAAGCGGCGTCCTGCAGTTCTTATCGCTGACTGGTGGTCCAGCTGTCCTGAAAGATCAGGTCATCCACATCCCCGCCGCTGATCGTCTGGTGTCTCATCATTTTATTTCCTCCTTTGCATTTGGGTTCTCAGCCAGTATATGCGCCTCCGGGCGGAAAATTGCACGGAAACGGGCACCTGTCTGGACTTTTTGCAACGGGAGTTGTCGAAAAAATTTGAAAGGTTTTCCTTGCCCGTGCTTGACAATGACTGGAGAGTATGGTATTCTAATCATTGCCGACAGCTGCCGGTGTGGTGGAATTGGTAGACACAGGGGACTTAAAATCCCCCGGTAGCGATACTGTACCGGTTCGAGTCCGGTCACCGGCACCACAGAACAGAATATCGCGGGGTAGAGCAGTTGGTAGCTCGTCGGGCTCATAACCCGGAGGTCGTTGGTTCAAGTCCAGCCCCCGCAACCAGAAAGTCCTGATTTCGCAAGAAATCAGGACTTTTTCCGCACTTTTCTGTCAAATAACTTACTTGCCGTTTTTTCTGACCCAAACGCTGACCCAAACGGGAGCTAAACTGTACCCAAGAAAATGGACACGATGGATTTGACCCACGGCCCCGTTTAGTGGACACGCATTTGACCCATAGG
>ENA-UESI01000018-UESI01000018.1-human-gut-metagenome-genome-assembly--contig:-NODE-18-length-113500-cov-8.329192_pt1 | contig 113500 bp, 82 predicted proteins | sample MGYA00243005_ERZ508006 | MGnify/ENA primary metagenome ERZ508006 (study PRJEB26167, sample SAMN06115436) | human gut metagenome | host: Homo sapiens | place: China:Shandong | collected 2015-06-10... | reverse complement strand
ATCGAAAGGTCTGACCTTTTTTTATGCCCTACTTTGAGGTGCGTCCCTTCCCTTGCGGAAAGGCTGCATTTCTTCAACCCCGCTCCTGTATCCAGGGCCGGGGTTTTTGGTGTTTACCGGAGGGAAGGGGCTCTGTCTTCCCGATGCCACGGCAAGAGCCGCCTAACGCCTCTGGAACTAATGAGATCGTACAACGGCTTGGGATAAGATAGTCTCGAAGAAGCTGCCTTGAATCTGTCGATTTCTCTGGATTCTGCCGCCTGATCTGTTATTTGTGGAAAAACCTCCCGGGAAGGAGGTTTTCGAGTTTTTTGGTGCTATTTATCCCGGTTGGCTAAATATTCGTCGAGTGTGATGGGCGCTGGCCGTTTGTGGATCTTCTGCACTAGTTTTTCCCGGACGAGGTAGTAGCTGGCGCGAAGCGTGCGGTTTATTTCGACGATTCCTCCGCGTGGCGGGAAAATCTTCATGGTCATTTCCCGGTCCCATTTCCGGGTGAAGAAGCTGCTGTAATAGCCGTCTTCGGGATTTATGAGGTATTCGATCGATCCTTCCCATTCGATGCGATTGAGCATCAGGTTGGGCTCGGAGACATAGAGCATTTTGTATGGTAACGACTGGTAAGGCAGGTAGTTGAGAAAAACCTCGCCGTAGTTGTTGCGGTAGTTTCCCGGCATCTTCTCCTTTTCGTAGAATACGAGTTTGTTGTCGATAAGCAGGATTACCCAGCGGTGCGATTCTTTGGGGAACATCAACTCGCCGAGCATGCTCGGGGTCTCGATATATCCGCGTTTGCCGACCCGGACTATCTCCTCGATGAATCGGGCCGGATTGTCGGCGTGCTCGAGGACCTGGTTGCAGACCACATAGTCGAACGCATCTTTTTCGAACGGGAGTTGTTCGCCGTCGGCCTCGATGAATTGCTGGTGGGGGTAAATCAGGACCTTGCCGCAACGGTGGGTGTTGTCGTGTGGAAATTTGTCGGCTATCACATCGGAACGAAACATCGGATCGTGTCCGGGACCGATTTCGAGTACCTTATCCCTGCGCTTGATGCGGAGATCCTGGCGTCCCAATGGATGGCGGGTTATCATAGAGTGAGTTTGATGAGTGTCCTCGCAAATATAGGAAAAAACCGGCGTAAAAAATGAATCGGCCGAATATTTTCGGCCGATTTGTAAACGATTTTGTCCGAATTGTGAATCTGTTTCCGAAATTGTCGTGTAATGCTCTTTGTTCGTGAGGTTTATGACGCGATTGATCCTCGGAAAATTGCCTGGAATGCCGCGTTGATTTGCCTGCTTGGAGCCGATTTCACAAATGAAGAAGAGGGCGGGGTATCCGAACCCGAAAGCTTTCCTGTCGGACTGCTGTCTTTCCGGTTCTGTGGATGAACACTTCCCTTAAGAACTCCGGACCTAAGCCCGGGTTCTCATTATTTCCGCCATCGTTTGAGGCTCGGAAAAAACTGCTGCATGCCTGCAACCGCTTCTTCACGGGTGTAACTGCTGCCGTCCTCGTGCTTGAACTCTTCGTAGAACTGTGCGCAATGCTGGATCATCTCCTCCATCGTGCAATCCTGCGTGAAGGCTCCGTCCTTGTAGCAGTATACGCAGTAATCGGCGCTTGCCGTTCCGTCGGCTTCCGTGCCGAAATCGGCTGCCGCCTGCAACGGCATCCCGCAACACTGGCAAAAAATCATCTCATCCATCTTCATAGGCTTTTGTTTTGTATCCGCGGCAGACCGTTATTGCCGGGATCGGTTGTTTTTGTGCAGCCCGCCGGAAGGCGGCTCCGTTACAAAGATAACCAATTCCGGGACTCCGGAACTGTCCGGGGCCTGAATTTGTTTTCGGCGATACAAAAAACGACCTCCGGGAGGGGTATCCTGCCGAAGGTCGTTCTGTCCGGAAAATTCGAGATCAGTTGTAATTTTTCGGATTTTCGTCCTGCCATTCGTTCACGCCGTCGCGTATGCGGTTGCGAAAAGTCAGCGTATCCTTGACGACCGTGTAGGTGTTATCGCCGTTGGCGTACCGGTAGTGGAGGAATATTTTCCGGTTCTGGAGCAGCCTTGCCCGGTTGAAACTGCTGCCGAGGTCCTCGATGGGCTGTGCGGCGTCGGTCGTGGCGACCGTGACGTTGGCTCCGTCGAGCGTCAGCCGCAGCGACCCTTCCTGCGTCCCTTTGAAATTCGTCGTGAGGGCGTCGGGCGCTACGGTCGTGAGCGTGTAAACGCCGTGCGTACCTTCGTCGCTGGGAATCTTCGTGGGATATACCTCGGACGAAAGCACCGTGCCTGCGGCATCTACGACGGAGGTTGTGCCGCCGTGATAATAGTTGCCGAAGAGCATGTTTTCGTAGCGTACGGCGATTACTTCGAACGATTTGGAGAGCAGGATCGTGTCGGCGTCGGCGCTCGTGATGCGGAATCCGAAGGCGTAGTAGGGTTTGTTGCTTGCCTGCGCGTCGGCGAGGAATGCCGCCGAATCGGCCTTGACGGTGATTGTCCCCGTATGACGGCCTCGTGAAACGGTCATTTTTTCCTCCTGGCTCACCCGGAAATATTCGCGCGGCAGGGGTGTCAGTTCCCGGATTCCGCTGGACTTGATCGCTTCGGTGACGTAGCTTTGGCTGACGTTTCCCGATGTCGATGCGCCGCTCATCACCTCGAAGGCGGTGAACGGCTCGGAGGGTTGCCCCAGTTCGTCCAGGCCGTTGTAATGCGCGAGGTTTCCGGTCACCAGTTCATCGTCCAGCAGGTAATAGACCGAACGGTCGCGGTCGTTCGACAGGACCCCGGCCAGCACCGAACCGATCTGGAATTTCATGCCTTCCCCGACCACGAACGTGCGCAGGTCGTATTGGTAGGCGATGTATACGCCGCTGTAATCGTAATCCTTGACGTATTTTTCGTAGCAGCCCGTGAGGACTGCGCTGGCCAGTAATGCAGCAAATATCTTTTTCATAAACAACATGTTTTTCGGATTTATTCCCAGTTGGACCATCCTTCGTTCTGGACGAGGCCTTTCATGCGGATCATCTCCGAGTAGGGAATGGGAACGTACAGCGAGGTGTAATTCCGCTTCTCGACTTCGGCGAACGACGTGCCCGAGCCCGTGATGACGAGTTTGCGGATCGTCTCGTTCAGTTCCGCGACGTTCGACGCCCAGCGGCGCAGGTCGTAGAAACGATGTCCTTCGAAACAGAGTTCGATGCGGCGTTCGTTGCGTACGAGAGTCTCGAAAGCCTCTTTGCCGGCCGCTGCGCATTCGTCGAGATAGGGGTCCGCCGTAGCTCCGACGCCCGGCGTTCCGTCGTTCGTGGGGCGGCTGCGCAGGTAGGCGATCGCCTGTTTGGGCGTGTAGCCGTAAAGGGGTGTCGTGGGGCCTGAAACCCGGTTGGCTGCCTCGGCGAAGGTCAGGCACATCTGTGTCCAGCGGAGGAAAAAGATCGACTTGGGCATCGTCTGGATCTTGTCGTCGGCTTTGTTCCAGCCCAGGTAGACGAATTTGCGGATGTAGTAGTTGGTCATCGTGTTGTTGACGCCGCCCGCTTCGTCGCGTCCGCCGACCTTTGTATCGAAGGTGTACATCACTTCGTTGTTCGTGATGCGCCGGACTTGGGCCCCGTTGTAGAAAATAGTGCTGTAAAACCGCGGGTCCCGGCCGATGTAGGGGTTCTGCGGGTCGTTGTCGGCCGACGGATGGCCCACCGGATAGCCGTTGGCGGCGGGAAAGGCGTCGACGAGGTTTTGTGTCGGACCCACGCCGCCCGAGCCGAGGAACCCGTCGGGATAGAACAGGTTCTCCATCGTGCTGCTTTTCGAATAGTCCGACGACCAGATGATCTCGGGGCTGTTCGGGTCGGTCCACGAGAACGATGCCGCCGGGTTGAATCCATGCGCACCGTCCTGGGTGAGTTTGAAATCCATCACTTCGGCAGCATAGCGGGCGGCCTGTTTCCAGCGCTCTTCGTCGTTCGAAGGGTTGAAGGCCGGAGACGCCCATTGCAGGTAGGTCATGGCTTTCATGGCTTTGACTGCCAGGCCGTCGAACCGGAGCCAGCGCACGGCTCCCTCGACGGCAATGTCCCCGGCCAGCCAGTCGCGGTTGGCCGCCGGGAGGTAGTAGAGCGCCGAGTCGCAGTCGCGCAGGATCTGCTCGACGCATTCGTCGTAGGGGGCGCGCGTGAAATCTCCGGCATCGGCATCGAAAACGTCGATCGGTTCGGTGACGATCGGGAATCCGAGCAGGCGCCCGTCCGTGCCCCTGCCGCCCCATTTGCGGAGCAGGTCCAGTTGATACCATGCCCGGAGCGCATAAGCATCGCCCTGCAGGGAGCGTTGTACGCGGAGGTTCTGTTCGTTGTCGATCATGTAGCGGGTGTTGAGCCCCAGGAACTTGTCGAGGAACTTGTTGGCGTACATGATGCCTTTGTAGTCGCGTATCCAGTAGGTTTTGAAGGGGTCGCTCGCCGGAGTGCCCGAACCGACGGCGAAACGCCGCATGGCGTTGGTCTGGGCGGTGATGACCACATCGTCGGTCGCCCCGTCGAGGTAGACGTATTCGCCGCCCGAATAGGACGTGGGCAGCAGGGCGTAGCTCTTTTCGACGAATCCCCGGATCATCGAGGGGTAGTCGAGCAGGTTCTGGTCGGTATAGTGGCCGTTCGGCAGCGGGTCGAGGAAATCGGAACAGCCCGCGAACGGCAGTGCGGCAAACAGGACGATCAGGAATCTTTTCATGGTCATGTTCGGTTAAAAGGTGAATTTGAATCCGGCGGTAAAGGTCCGGTAGAGCGGGTAGGTCGAGACGCCTGCATTGATATTCTCGGGGTCGACATCCTTGATGCCGCTGATCGTGCAGAGGTTTGCGCCGCGCAGGAAAATGCGCAGCCCCTTGACGGCGGATTGGCTGCGGAAGCGCACGTTATAGCCCAGTTCGATGTTCTGGATTTTGAAAAATCCTCCGTCGCGCAGCCAGAAGTCCGAGCCCTGGAAGTTGTTCGTGGCCTTGATGTAGGTCAGGCGCGGGTAGTCGCCGCCGATGTTGTCGCGGACGAAATTCGAGATGCTGCCGGTGCTCCAGCCGTTCCAGAAATAGCGGTTGGTCATAGCCGTAACGTATCCGGCACGTCCGGTCCCGACGACGGTGAAATCGAAATTGCGGTAGCGCACGTTGATGCTCAGCGAGTAGTCCACCTTCGGCGAGGTGTTGCCGATCACGCGCGTGTCGTTGCTGTCGATCAGGTTGTCGCCGTTCAGGTCGGCGTATTTCAGGTCGCCTACTTCGACATTGTCGTCGAAAAGCTGCCGGGGCGAGGTCTCGATCTCTTCCCGGGAGGTGAATTTGCCCAGGCAGACATATCCGCGGTAGGCTCCGGTCATCGTGCCGGTTACCCGCTGGTAGTCGTAGACAACGTTTTCGTTGTAACGCAGGTACTTGCCCTTCGTGGTCGTAAGGCTTCCGCCGATGGTGTAATGCACGTCGCCGATCCGGTCCGACCAATAGAGCGCCGCCTCCCAGCCCTGGTAGCGGATGCGGTTGTAGTTCTCGTAGGTGTTTATGCCGTCCATGCCGTAGAGGGCGGGCAGCGTGCCGCTCATGTCGGTGATGATGCCGTCGCGCAGGGCGTTGTAATAGCTGGCCTCGACCGAAAGGCGGTTGCCGAACAGCATGGCGTCGATGCCCACGGTGACCTCCTTGCGTTTCTCCCACGTGAGGTCGGGGTTGCCCAGCCGCGAGATGGTGTTGACGTAGGACTGGTAACTGTTCGTCGAGCCGATCCACTGGTAGCCGGTGGTATAGGGGCCGAAGTTGATGCCTTTGCTCTTGACGTAGTAATCCTCGTAGAGCTCCTGCGACCCGAAGGTGTCGTGGCCGATGATTCCGGCCTGGCCGCGTAGTTTCAGGTAGTTAACCCATTTTACGTCCTGCATGAAACCCTCCTCGGAGATCACCCAACCCACTCCGAACGACGGGAAGGTCCCGTAGCGCTTGCCGCGCTGGAACATCGACGATCCGGCGTAGTTGACTACGGCCTGGAACAGGTATTTGTCGCGGAAGGCGTAGTCGAACGTCCCGATGAGCGTCTGCTGGCGTTCGCGGAAACTGTTGCCCGAGCGGTCCACCGATTCGAGGTAGTAGGTTGCCGATGCGCCGACGCGGTGGTTGTCGTTGCGGTATTCGTAGCTCAGTTTCTCATGTAGGTAGAGTCCCTGGTGGGTCCATTTCCCCATGTTCGACTTGCCCGATACCTGCGTGCCTTCGTGCGAGGTCTTGACGCTCTCGCCCGTAGCCGGGTCGTAGATTACGGCCGTGTAGTCGGGATTTTTACCGATGCGGGTCATGTTGAAGAGGTTCAGACCTACGTAGGACTGGAATTTCAGCCCCTTGACCAGCGACCCGAGGTCGTAGGTGAGCGTGGCGTTGACTACGCCCGAACGCCCGCGGTCGGTCGAGAATCCGTTTTCGGTCAGCGAGGCGTAGGGGTTGTTCGGGTAGGTCGAACTGACGCCGTAAATGGTGTTGCCCGTCTCTTCGTCGCGCGAAACGACCAGCGGGAAGGCCAGCGCAGGAACCGTGAGGACTTCGCTGATGGCGTTTTCGAACTCGATCGTCGCGGAACTGCCGTAGCCGTAGCGGGGCTGGCGGCGGAAGGTAAGCCCTCCGGCAAACCCGAAGTCGATGTCGAGGTCTTTCGTGATGGCGGCTTTGAGGTAGGTGCGGACGTTGATGCGGTTGAAATCGGCTTTGCTCCCGACCTTGTAGATGTCGCCCTCGCCCGTATAGCCGATGTAACTGCTGTACTGGAGCTTCTGCGTGCCTCCGTCGATGGATACGTTGGCCTTGTAATAGGGCCTTGTGTCCGAAAACATCATGCTGCGGTAGTCGACGTTCGGATATTGCAGGTCGTTGGGGTCCTTGCGGGCATAGGCGGCGATCGCCTCGTCGGAGTAGAGCGGGGTGTAGCCGCTGTTGATGCGCGCCTGGTTGTTGAGCCGGGCGTATTCGACGCCGTCGGCCCATTCGGGAAACCGGTCGACGACGCTGACGCCGCTTTCGAACCCGAATTTGATGCTCCGGCCGTGGGTCAGCCCGCGCTTGGTGGTGATGTTCAGGATGCCGTTTGCCGCCCGCGATCCGAACAGCGCCTTGTCGGCCACGTCGCGGATGAGCGTCATGCTTTCGATCTCCTCGGGATCGAGCTGCAACTGGGTCATGTAGACCGGCATGCCGTCGACGACGTATACCGGGGAGAAGCTGCGCGTGTAGAGGACCGTGCGTGCCGTTCCTCCGGCATAGGTTACGCCGGGAATACCGGCTTGTTCGCGGACGGCGAGTCCGGCGATGACGCCCGTGAGCGAGTTGCGGAAATCGTTGGTCGGGTATTTGTCGATGTCCTGCTCGTAGTAGGTCGTGGCATTGCCGGTCGCGACCGCCTTGCGGGTCGTACGGCCATAGGGCATGTCGAGTTTCTGGTAGATGCGCATTGCCCGGTCGGCCTTGACGATCGAGTCGGTCCGGAGTGCTTCCACGGTCGTTATGGCCTCGCCGGAATCCGGCCCGGCGTGGCGCGCTGCGCCGTAGGCCGTTGCTGCAAAGAGCAGCAACGCCGTGCCCATCAGGTATTTGTAGCTGTTTTTCATAGTCGGTCGGGGGCTACCAAAGTTCATTGTTGACGAAGTTTTGCATCTTGTTGGCCTCTTCGGCAGGGAACGGCAGGTAATACATGGCGTTCTTCCAGTTGGCCTGGCGGTTCGAGGGGATGACCCGGCGGATGTAGCGGCGTCCCCGGGGGTATTCGGCCGAGACGGCTGTTTTCTCGATGTACATGCCCATCAGGGGCTGAGTCATCGTCTGCGGGGCGATCTTCCAGCGCCGGATGTCGTGGTAGTAGTGATGTCCTTCGAAGGCCAGTTCCACGCAGCGCTCATTGCGGATGCGCTCGCGCATCGACAGGGCGTCGCCCGTGAATTTGTCGAGTACGTCCGGCATTCCGGCCCGGTTGCGCACTTTGTTGACGGCCTCCGTGGCCGTGAGGGCCAGGCCTCCCGCCGTACCGTTCGGGCCATAGGCTTCGTTGACCGCTTCGGCGTAGTTCAGGTAGAGCTCGGCCATGCGGATCAGCGGGTCGGTGTGCTGGTGGGCGGCCGAGGTTCCCAGCGCGCCGTTCCACAGCTTGTTGACGTAATAGCCCGTATTGGAGTAGCCTTTCTGGTCGTTCGAACCCCAGGCGATGCCGAACGTGCGGGCGTTGTTGTTGAGCGACGAGGTGGGGTAGGTTCCCGTGGCGGGGTCGTAGTGGATGTTGACGCCCGACGGGCATCCCGCCACGACGCTGCCGTCGTGGAGAATCGTCTTGTCCAGGCGCGGGTCGCGGTTGGTGTAGGGGTCCTGCTCGTTGTAGTGGCCCGCGGCTGCGGCTGCAATGCGGTCGGTTTCGGTCAGGAGCGGATCGCCGTCGAGGGTTTCGAAGCGGTCGACGAAATTCTGCGTCGGGCAGTCGCCGCTGGCATTCGTGTAGTTCGAAACGGGGTAGCCGAAGCTGGCCGACCACGTGGAGGTGTTGATCTTGCTGCTGCCGTAGTTCCAGGCCCAGATGTGTTCGTTGGTGTATTTCGTGCCGTAGAAATTGCTGTTCCATTCCGCAAAGGGAACCAGGTCGTATCCGTATTGCCCGGCCAGGTGGATGGCTTCGGCGCAGGCTTCGGCGGCGTTCAGCCAGTCGCTCTGGCCGTGAAGGTTGTTCAGGTCGCTGGCGGCGTAAACCAGGCAGCGGGCCTTGAGGGCCTTGGCCGCCACGCCGTTGGGATAAGCCATGTCGCTGCTCGTGAGGTGTCCTTCCGAACCGGGCAGGGCGTCGCGGCGCACTTTCCCGGCGGCCACGAAGTAGTCGTAGGCGCGGTCGAGGTCCTCGGCGCAGCGGGCGTAGGTTTCCCAGGCCGAGAGGCGTGTCATGTCCCAACTGTCGTCGGCTTCGAGCGCTTTGTCGAGGTAGGGCATACCGCCGAAGACGCGGCAGAGCGTGAAGTGGGCGAAGGCCCTGACAAAATAAGCCTGCCCGATGAGGTCGTCTTTGTCGATCTGCTTGGCGTTCTGCACCATGTCGATATTTTCGATACACTTGTTCGCGACGCGGATAATGCGGAACATCGAATAGGAGATCGGGCGGAGCGAGGTGCTGGTGGTCCACTCCGTGACGTTGGCGCCCAACGCTCCGGCCTTGATCTGCTGCGCGCGCAGCCAGCGTCCGCCGTCGCTCATGTCGGTCAGTGCATACCACGTAAAGCGACGGGTGTTGAAGTCGATGTAGAGCGGATAACCTAATTTGATGTTGATGTTGTCGCCGCTGTCCTTCTGTCCCGTACGTCCTTCGTAGACGTTGTTGAAATAGGCCTTGAAGTTGTCCCAGGTCGAGAAGACCTGGTTCTCGTCGAGTCCGGTTTCGGGATCCATGTCGAGGTAATGGCAGCCCGGAGCGGAGAGCGTGCAGGCCAGCAGGAGGGATAGTATCAGTTTTTTCATATGCTTTCCGTTTTTAGAATCCGATTTTGACACCCAGTTTGACGCTGGTCATCTGCGGATAGAATCCCGAGGTGAAGGTCGTGCTCTGGGGATCGCCTTCGACCAGGCTGGAGAAAGAGAACAGGTTGGTTGCCGTGAGGTAGAGACTCAGGCTGCGGAAACCCACACGCTGGCGGAGACGCTTGGCGTTGAACGTATAGGCGAAGTAGACCTCTTTCAGGGTCACATAGTCGGCCTTGCGCCATGTGCGGCCCGCAAGCATCATGTTGACCCCGGCGTCGCCGCTGCCGCCCGCCCACATATACATCGGGTGTCCCGACGTGCCGCCGTAAACCAGTGTGGCGTGGTTGGCGTCCCGGTTGTCCGGGCGCCAGTAGTCGAGCTGCGATTTGGTGATGCGGTAATCGCCCTTGTTGAATTCGATTTCCCAGCTCTTGTTGTATTCGACCCACTTGCCGAAGTTGGCGTACCACAGCATGCTGAATTCGAATCCCTTGTAGTTGAACCCGGCGTTGAACGAGCAGATGGCCAGCGGGTACTGGCTGCCGGCGATGGCGTGCAGGTCCTTGTCCGAGAGTTGTCCGTCGGCCGAGTAGTCGAGGTATTTGTAGGCGCCGATGTTGACGAAGTTCCAGTCGGTCGTGTAGGCGGGGTAGTTGTGGATGTCGTCGATGGATTCGTAGTAACCCGAGTCGACGATGTCTACGCCGCTGGTTTGTCCCTTGTAGGGTTTTCCGGCGGTTTTCTGGTAGTCGGGCGCATAGGGCGCATCCTCGTAGTTGGTGATGCGGTTTTCGTTGAGCGAGACCATTGCCGAGAGGTTGTAGCCGAATCCCGAAGCGGTTTTGTCGGCCCAGCCCAGTTCGATGTCGATGCCGTGTTTCTTCATGCTGCCGCGGTTTACCTCTTTGTAGGAGGTTCCCACCAGCATCGTAACGTTGGGCGAAACGAGCATGTTGGTACGTTTTTCGTCGAAAAGGTCGAGGTTCAGCGTCAGCCGGTTATTCAGCCACCCCATTTCGATACCCAGGTCGCGCTTGCGGGCCTCTTCCCACTGTGCGACGAGATTGGCCGCTGCGCTTTCGTAGATGTAGCCGTCGCTGCCGCTCGAATAACTGCTGAAATAGAGCCAGCGCGAGTCGGAGCTGTCGCTGCCGACAAGGCCGTCCGAATAGCGGATTTTCAACTTCGACCACCAGGGCATGGCGCGTTTCCACCATCCCTCCTGCGACGGAACCCATCCCACGGCTACGGCGGGGAAGAATCCGTACCGGTTCTCGGGCGAGAACTGCTCCGATCCCGTGTATCCGAGGTTGCATTCGAACAGGTATTTGTGCTTGTAATCGTACGTTACGCGGCCCACGAGTCCCTGCGTGCGGTAGGGGAAGTTCGTGGTTTTGATGTTTTCGCGCTGGTTGAACAGGGCGAGCGCCGTGACGGTGTGATCGCCGAACGTGCGGTTGTAATCCACCGCTCCCTCCCAGTAGAAGGTCGCGTAGTAGGTGTTCTCCATCGAACCCCGCGTCACGGAATAGGGAGTCTGTTCGTAAACGACCTCGCTGGCCGCGGAGTAAATCCACGGATTTCCTACCCCCGAGTCGTACCGGTCCCAGTCGATGTAGAACGTGGGATTGCTGTTGGCGGCCGTCTGCGAGACGCGCGAATAGTAGGTGCTCAGCGAAACGTTGGCTTTCAGCGAGAGTCCCTTGGTGATGAAGTCGAGTTTCTGTTCGAAATTGAGGTCGGTGTAGAGTTTGTTATCCGTAATCTGGTCGAACTCGCCCGTCGAGAGCGTCGTCCGGGCGTTCTTGAAGTAAGCCGTGCGGTGGCTCGAAATGCGGCCTCCCGTGGCGTCGGGATAGTCCGTGTCGGGAATCTCGTCCAGCACCCATGCCGGGAAATAGTCCGGGTACATCATCGGAGAGGCGGAATACATCATGTTGAAAAGTCCCGAGACACTCGATCCCGTGGGTTTATCGCGGATGCCCAGCACGCCGCCCACCTTGACCGACAGTTTGGTCGTTTTCGTCACGTCGAAATCGAGGTTCGAACGGTAGTTGATGCGGTCGTAACGGAAGTTGGCGTTGCTCCATTCGGAGAAATCCTTGAAGATCGAACCCTCGTGGGTGTATCCCAGCGAGAGGAAGTATTTGACGCGCTCGGAGCCTCCCGAGACGTTGTAGTTGGCATTGATCGTCTGGGCGCAGTTGCGCATGACGATGTCGAACCAGTCGTTGTCGGGATAACGGATCGTGTTGAGCCGCGACGAAGGCCGGGCGTATTCGTCGATCTGCGACTGGGGGATCAGCGAGCCGTAGCTCTGGGCGTTTTTCAGCGCCACGTTGAGCAGCGAGGCCGTCTGCGCCGAACTGATGTGGTCGGGAATTTTCGTCGGGAAGTCGAGGCCGTAGGAGAGCGATACGTTCATGCGCGGCTTGCCCGTCTTTCCCGTACGGGAGGTCACGATGATGACGCCGTTGGCTCCTTTGGCGCCGAATACGGCAGTCGCCGAAGCGTCTTTCAGCACCGAGATCGACGCCACCTCGTTGGGGTCGAGGTCCGTGAAACTGCGTTCCACGCCGTCGACGAGCACCAGCGGCGCCGAACCGTTCCAGCTCGATACGCCGCGGACGAAGATATTCGCGTCGTTGTTGCCCGGCTGACCGCTCGTCTGGATGGTCGTCACGCCCGAGAGTTTACCCGTAATGGCGTTGGTGATGTTGGTCGTGCCGGAATTGACGAGCTGTTCGTTGTTCACCTGAGAGATGGCGCCCAGCACGCTCTCCTTCTTCTGCACGCCGTAGCCCACGATGACTACGTCTTCGACTTTGTGGGCCTCCTCGGCGAGCGTCACCTTCAGGGGCGAGGCGTCGACGACGGCGATTTCCCGCGCCTGGTAGCCCAGGAACGAAATATGGAGTACGGCGCCTTTGCGGACGCGGAGCGAGAATGCTCCCTGCCCGTCGGTGATCGTGCCGCCGGCGGTTCCTCCTTTTATCGTGACCGCTGCGCCTGCGATCGCTGCGCCGTTGGTGTCGACGACACGCCCTTTGGCCTGAATCGTCGGTTGCTGCGCCTCGGCAGCCTGTTCCCTGGCGGCAACCGGTCCTGCCGCGATTGCGAACAGCAGCATCAACAGCGTCGCGCCCAGGCAGCGAAGCCAGGCGGACGTTATTGAAAACGGGTTGAGGTAGATTTTTTCCATGTATGAAGTTTATTTAGGTTCGGGGATGTGGCTGCGGGCCGCCGGCCGGTACGAAGGCCGGCCGGCAGTCCCTGCGGCCTGGTTTTTCAGGGGTCGATCCGGTAGAAGGCGATGGCGTCGAGTTCGCCCGTCGACCATTGGCGCAGGCGGGCCGTGCCTTTGGAATCCGGCTTGGTGATCCGGGGCTTGCCGGCGATCTGGCAGGCGGCCTCCGTTATGCGGATGCGGATGCGGATCGCGCCGTCGGCTATGGATTCGCTGAATGTGGCGTACTCGTTGACATCCACGGTCGCGCTGGCGGAAGGTAGTTCGTAGGTCGCTTCGACGGTCGAGGAGTCTCCCGGATAGACGAACGTGTGCAGGCTCGTGGGCTTCCAGACGCCCTGGTCGAAATATTCGACCGTCCAGTACCGCGGACCCTGGCTCGTGCTGCTCGAGGCGTAGCTCAGGCGGACGGTGGTTCCTGCGGTGAAGTCTTTGACGGGAATGGTGAACTCCAGGTTGTCGTCGGTCCAGAGGTTTTTGAACGCATAGTGTCCTTCGCCCTTGCCGCTGATGATATAGCTCGTCGTGTAATTGATGCCGTTGTCGCCCTTGTGCCATTGTCCGTAGGCCGTCGTGCCGTTCGGGCGGTCGGCGGGCATGAAGCCGTTGACCGTCCAATTGGGTTCGGCGGTGTCCTTGCTCTTGAGCGTTTCGTCGGTGAGCGTCCACCATGCCAGCAGCACATCGCCGGCGGCTTCCTGCGTAACGGTGATCACGACATCTTCCAGCGCCGGGTCGTCGGCATGGATGGTCAGCGTGCCGTTGCGCGCCGCGCCGCCGTTCGGTTCTGCCGTAAGCGTCACTTCTGCCGGGGCCGCAGATGCTGCGCCCTCGGCGGGCGATACGGTGAGCCAGTCGAGGTCCGTTTTGGTGACGGTCCAGTTGCGGTTGCTTTGGATATGCAGGGTCGTGGGAGTTTCCGGTGCATTGGCGAAGGCGAGTTCGTTCTCTTCGGCTCCCGTGACCACGAGCATTGGCTCGTCGCGGTAGGCCGTCTGGCGGACCGTTACGACGACCGGTTCCATGCCTGCGGCGCGGAACGAAACGGAACCTTCGCGGGCGTCGCCGCCGTTGGCCGTCGGGGTCACGGTGATCGTGGCTTCCTGTTTGCGCGAGCCGGACAGCGGGGCGACTTCGGCCCAGCCGAGGTCCTGTTTGTCGGCCGTCCAGTCGACATTGCTGTACAGCTTGAAGGTGACGGGCTGTATGTCGGTGAATTCGAACGCCAGCGTGTTGTCCGTGAGTCCGCTCAGGGTGATGGTCGGCGTGATGGGATAGGCGTCCTGCGTTACGGTTACTGTTTGCATGCAGGCTCCGGCGTAGATGGTCAGTTCCCCGCTGCGTTCCAGGTCGTCGTTCGCTTCGGCCGAGAGACGGATCGTCGCCGGGAGTTTCGAGCCGCCGTTCATCTGCGATACGGTGAGCCAGTCGAGGCCGCTTTTGGCGATCGACCACGTTTTGTTCGATACGATGGTGAATGTGATGTTCTCCTCGGCGTCGCAGGTGAATCTCACCCTGTCGTCCAGTCCGCTGACCTCCACCCGGTCGGCGGCTTCGGTGGCGGGGTCCGAGGAGCAGGACGCCGCAACGACTCCCGACAGCAGGAGCATTGCCGCGCATGCAATTTTTAAGGTCGTCATTCTGATGGTTGTTTAGGTTCGGTGGTCAAAAGTATCTCAAAGCATCCGATTCGTTTTTCACGAGTGTCTTTGTTTTTTGTCGCAAAGTCGCATCCGGCTCTGCACAGGGCATGCAGTGCGGAATTACATTTTCACGATCTCCGAAGCCGCCATCAGGAAGGCTCCGACGCCGTAAACTTCGGTCATGTCGCGTGTCGCCGAAGCGGGCGATCCGCCGATCGGCTGCACGTATTCGAGGCGTCCGTCGCTGCGCACGTGGGAGCAGAGCGCTTTCCAGCCTTTGCGTGCGGCTTTCCGGTAGGTGCTTCCGGTCAGGATGCCGCGGTTCACGCCCCATGCCAGTCCGTAGGTGAAGAATCCCGAGGCGCTGTTTTCAGGCATCGGATAGGTTTCGGGATCGAGCATGCTGGGATGCCATGAACCTTTCCGGTCCTGGCAGGCCACGACCGATTCGGACATTTCGACGAAAAGCCGCCGGTAGTACCCGTACATCGGATCGGTTTCGGGGACGGTTTCGAGCAGGATTGCCAGCGCTGCGTAGCACCAGCCGTTGCCGCGGCTCCAGAAGACCTTCTCGCCGTTCTTTTCCCGCTTGGGGATGAACCGGGCGTCGCGGTAGTAGAGCCGCTCGGCGGGGTCGTAGAGCGCCGCCGTCGAAGCATAGAATTCGCTGTTCATGAATTGCAGGTACTTCGGGTCGCCCGTGATTCGGGTCAGCAGGGCATAAACCGGCGGGGCCATGAACAGCGCGTCGCACCAGCTCCAGCGTTTCGACCCGTTCTTGGCTTTGATGTGCAGTTTGGTCTTCGCCGGGAACGCAATGACCGAATCGGCCCGCTGGAGGACGGGACGGAGCATTGCCGTGTCGCCGTAGCGCTGGTAGAGCATCAGGTAAGCCTGCCCGACGCAGATGTCGTCGGCGTGGTACTGCCGCCGTCCCATACACCAGCCGTTGCGGCGGCCGATGCCGAGTACGAACTCTTCGCAGGGTTTGTAACCCGACGTTTCGGCCCAGACGACCATTCCGCGGTAGAGGGCGCCGTTGGCCCAGTGCTGGTCGCTGCGCCGGTCGCCTTTCGAAAGGTAACGGCCGAAATTGTCGATCTGCCATTGCGCTACGCGGTTGGCGATCTGCGTGTCGCGTTTCCCGGCTTCGGCGCTGGCCGGGGCGCCGAGGATTGCCGCCGTGAGCAGCAGGAACGTGATAAGTCGTTTATACATGGTGTGTCGTATTGGAATGGGTTGTCTAATTGCGGGGTTTGCCGCCGGGAACGGGCTCGGGTTTCTGCCACTCGGCCTTCATGGTGTAAGGCATGCGGAAAACATCGCCCTTGTCGTTGCAGAAATAGAGGTACGAGATGCTCAGGCTGTCGGGATTGCCGTCGGCCCAGAACGCATAGAATTTCCGGTCGGCGTTGAGCGGCCGGCGGGCATAGCCGTGGTTGCGCGGGCTGTCGTGGGTCAGCGTACGGACGCGTTCCCACGTTTGGCCCTTGTCGCGGCTGCGCCACATGACCATCTCGCCGCCCGTGCCCCAGTACTGGGGGCCTGCGTCGGTCGGTGCGACGACGGTCCATACGTCGTTGCGGTCGATCCAGAGGCTGCCGCTGTCGTAGCAGTGCGTCGAGGTGGTGATCTTGCTGTAAACCCATTCGCGGCCGTTCCAGTGGACGGTGTGCCATTGGCGGATGCCGCCGTCGGGGCCCGTCAGGTGGTTGTCGCTCGTCAGGTAGAGGATCACGGGCTGTCCGTCCGTCCCGAAATTGATGTCCTTGATGTAGCAGTTGCGCTGTTCCGACTGGTAGTCGTGTACGAGTGCATTGTTTTTCGACCGCGTGATCGGCAGTTCCACCGGTTTCCCGTCGATCGTCGTCCAACTCCGGCCCCAATCCTCCGACTGGATATAATAGATATTGGTGCGGGTGTCGACACTGCCGTTGATGTGGCGGTTGAAGCAGCACATCAGCTTGTCGCCGCAGAGGTTCGAGAACTGGTAGTGTCCCGATTTGGTCTCGCCCTCGTCGATGATCGAGGCGATCTGCCGGTAGTCGGACCATTTGCGGCCGTCGGGGCTTGTCTGGTAGAACAACTGCCGCACGCCGTCGTAACGGGTGAAGAAGAGGAAGAATCCCTTTTCGGGGTGGTAATGCACCTGCGGGTAAGTCATGATGCTTTCGTTGACATACTCGAATTCGGAGATGTCATAGGGCTTTTTGCTGCGATAGCGGATGCCGGGGCGCTTGTTGGCCCGGCCGGCGACGAATACCCAGATGTATCCTTCCCGGTCGATCTGGATCGTGGGATCGTCGTGGGGGTCGCAAACGCCGTCCACCCCTTTGTCGAAGACCACGACCGGACGGCGCAGCATTCCGGTCTTATGGTCGTAGCAGCCCGCCATGCAGAGCAGGTATTTCTGCTCCTCGGAGGGTGTGCCGCCGTAGACGAAGAAGGTCTTGTCGACCTGGGGCGCATAGACCGCCATCGGGATGTGTTTCATCGTGTAGGTTCCCAGTCCGCCCGAATATTTGGCTCCGTAGGCCGAACGGGCCTGTCCGATCGTGAACCAGATGCCGCGGTATCCGTCGGCGGTTTGATTGTCCATTGATGTGTGTTCCTGCGCTCCCGCGGCCCATACCGTGAGAACGAGTGCCAGTGACGCTAAAATCTTTTTCATGGTTATTTCTGTGTTTTGTAGTTTTTAAGCCGGAGCAAAGCTTCGAGGAAATAATAGTCGCCGTAGATGATCGGCACGTCGACCTGCGAACCCGAAGGTTTCGACCCTACGCTGTGGTCGATCAGAAAGCCGCACTTCTTCCCGGCGGGAATCAGGTAACGGTCCGAAGCGAGCGACGTGAGGATTTTCCGGGCGGTCCCGTAATAGGATTTTTCCTTTCCGGGGGCGTATTTGGCCAGTTCGAGCAGGGCTGAAGCGGTGATGGCTGCTGCCGAAGCGTCGCGCGGTTCGTCGGGAATCCCGGGAGCGTCGTAGTCCCAGTACGGCACGAGGTCTTCGGGCAGGCGGGGATGGTTGATGAAATATTCGGCGCATTTCACCGCGCGGTCCAGATAGCGCGGATCGCCCGTTTCGCGGTAACACATCGTAAAGCCGTAGAGCGCCCAGCTCTGACCGCGCGACCAGGCCGACGCGGCCGAATAACCCTGTCCGCCGCGCTGTCCGGTGACACGTCCCGTTCCGGCGTCGTAACAGACGATGTGGAAACAACTGTTGTCCGGGCGGAAGTGGTTTTTGAGCGTGTTGTCGGCATGGCAAACGGCGATGTCGTAGTAGCGCTTGTCGCCGGTGAGTTTCGAGACTGTGAACAGCATTTCGAGGTTCATCATGTTGTCGATGATGACCCGGTAGGGATTCGGGTCGCCGTTTTTGTTGTCCCACGAACGGATCAGCCCGACGGCCGGGCTGAAGCGGGTGAGCAGGGCGTCGGAAGCGTCGATCAGCAGTTGCCTGTACGCCTCCTCTCCCGTCAGCCGGTAGGCTGCGGCGCAGGGACAGCCCACCATGAACCCCAGGTCGTGGGTTTTGGTGTAGCGGCGCAGCGTGTCGAGGGGCGCCGTTCGGCGGCGGGCCATGTCGAGCCATTTCGGGTCGCGGGTATATTCATAAAGGAACCAGATATTTGCCGGGAAGAATCCGCTGATCCAGCCCCTCGCCGAATTGGTCTTGATCGTTCCGTCCGTATTCCACGAAGCCGGGAACAGGTCGGGCGAGGTGAGCAGCGAGTCCAGCAGGGCGGTCTGCCGTTCGGCGCGGGCGAAGGATTTGCGGACGATGCGCTGCGCTGCGGCATCTCCTGCGATGAATGCGAGCAGGCAAAAGGTCAGTACGAGTCGAAGCGTTTGTTTCATGTTTTTGGGGGTTGGTTTTGTCAATGCAAAGGTATTCCGGCGGCGTTTAAACCTTCGGTACGGCAGTCTTAAAAATATGTCCGAGAATCTCAATCGGCCCTCCGGGAGGGGTCAGACCCCCCCCCGCGTCGCGTAATCTTTCGGCGTAATACCGAAATGCTGTTTGAAGCAGCGCGAGAAATGCGACTGCGAACTGAACCCCAGCAGGTCGGCCACTTCGTTGAGGCGGTAGTCCCGGCTGCGGATCATTTCGGCCGCCCGGTTGAGGCGGTAGATCAGGATGAAATTGTTCGGTGTGACGCCCGTCAGCGACTTGATCTTGCGGAAGAAGCTGGCGCGGCTCATGCACATCTCACTGCTGAGGGCATTGATGTTGAGTGTGCTGTCCGAAATGTTGTTGTCGATCAGTTGGCGCAGTTTGTCCACGAAGGCCCGGTCGGCGGCCGAGAGTTTCACCTCCTCGGTTTCTGCCCCGTCGGACGTTTTCCCCGATTCGGAAAGAATCATGTCGCGCAGTTTGCTGCGCGTAGTCAGCAGGTTGTCGACCACGGTTTGCAGCAATTCGGGGTTGAACGGCTTGGTCATATACACGTCGGCGCCCTCCTGGTAACCGACGATTTTGTCCTGGTCGGTGACTTTCGCCGTGAGGATCACGACGGGAATATGGCTCAGCACTACGTCGTTCTTGACCTTGCGGCAGAGTTCGTATCCGTCCATCTTCGACATCAGGACATCGGTGATTACCACGTCGGGCATTTCGGCGTTGATCAGGTCGAACCCGTCGACGCCGTTGTCGGCAACGAAAACATCGAACCGCGGGGCAAAGATCGAGCGGCAGTAGAGTTGCAGTTGCGGATTGTCTTCGACGAGGACGATTTTCGGCCGCGATTCCGAATGACCCCCCCCCAGCCTTCCGGGCAGTTCGTCGCCGGAGAATATTTCCCGGGCAGCGGCCGCCGTCATGCCGTCGATGAATTCGGCGGAAACGGTGGGCTCGCCGACGAGGTCGTACAGCGTTTCGTCGACCGGGATCGCGAAGGTGAAACACATGCCGCCTTCGGGCCGCACTTCGGCTGCGATGCTGCCTTTGTGTACAAGCAGCAGTTGTTTGACATAATGCAGGCCGATGCCGGTTCCGGTTGTGTTGCGTTCACTCTGGGTCAGGCGTTTGTAACGTTCGAAAATACGCCCTACGTCCTCCTGGCTCATGCCGATACCGTCGTCGGTGACGCTGACGACGAGGTAGCGGGACGATGCGGCCGCTCCCGCGAGTTTTTCGGGGAGCGAGTCCGTGAGTGCCAGCGCAACGTCGACGTGACCGTGTTCGGGTGTATATTTCAGGGCGTTGGAGACGAGGTTCGAAAGGATTTTGCTGAATTTGTCGGCATCGACGGCGACGACCATCCGTCCCGGCGGTACGCTCGTCGTTTGCAGGTCGATGTTCTTTTCCCGGGCGAGGCAGGCGAAGCCGTCCGTCAGTCGGTTGACGTAGGGTATGATATCCTGCCGGCAGACCGACAGCGGGAGGGTGTCGTTTTCGATGCGGCTCAGGCTGAGGGTCTGGTCGATCAGTTTGAGCAACTGCTGGATGTTGTAGTTGATCAGGTTGACCAGTTCGCGCGAGCGTTTTTCATCGGTGATGCCCGGCAGCATGTTTACCGGACCGTAGATCAGCGAGAGCGGCGTGCGCAGTTCGTGGGATATGTTGGTGAAGAAGTCGATCTTCATGTTGGTGAGTGCCTTTTCGCGTTCCAGCTCCGTGCGGGCCAGTTCGAGTTCCATTTTTTGCAGCCGGCGGCGCAGGTAAAGCCGGTTGGCAAACCAGGCGGCTCCGCCTGCCGCGGCGATGTAGAACAGGAAGGCGTACCACGTCAGCCACGGTGAAGGCTTGATGACGATTTCCAGCCGCTGCGGCTCTTCGTTCCAGAATCCGTCGGGGTTCTGGGCCTTCAGTTCGAAGGTGTAGTGCCCGGCGGGCAGGTGTGCGTAGTTGGCGCTGCGGCGGTTTTCGACATAATTCCACTCCTCGTCGATCTCGCCGCCGTAGAGCCGGTAGGCGTAGCTGACCTTCTCCGGCGAAAGGAACGTCACGGCTTCGTAGTTGATGTCGATGTTGCGCTGCTTGTGGTTGAGGACGATGCGTTTGGTGTCGTTCAGCGGTTTGGTGAGGACTTTGCCTTCCGAGGGGTGCTGGACGATGCTGTTGATCCTGATTTCGGTCAGCACCAGCGGCACGGGCGACTTGGTGATTTTGGGAATGACGCGGCCCGGCGCGAACTGCGCCAGTCCGGTGTTGCCGCCGAAGTAGATCATCGCCGCCGTGTTGAGCGAACAGTGGGGGTAGAACTGCTGGGTCTGGAGCCTGTCGGACTGGAAGTAGGTGGTGACCCGCTCCGTCGAGGCCGTGATGAGCGAAAGTCCGTAGGAGGTGGCGACCCAGGTGTTGCCCTGGGGGTCCTGTGTAATGCCGGCGATCTCGTTGCTGGCGAATCCGTCCCGGAGCGTGTAGCTTCGGAATCCCTGCTGCGGGTGGTAGCGCAGCAGTCCTCCCGAGCGCGTACCGATCCAGAGCGAACCGTCTTTGCCGCAATAGAGGCAGGTGGGGCGGCGCAGGGCTGTGGCGATCATGCTGTCGGCCGTTTCGATGCAGGGCCGGGCGTCGAATTGCCGGGTATCGACGGTGTAGATACCCTGTCCGGACACGGCGGCCAGCATCGTGGAGTCGTCGAGCCGCACGACATCCTGCACGTCGCACTCTTTGAACCCGGCTTCCTGCAGCCGGGTCCCTTCCCAGAAGACGAGTCCCGAACGCGTGGCGGCCCATACCCTCCGGCGGGCGTCTTCGCAGAATCGGTTGACAAGGACCCGGTCGGGCAGCAGCGTGTGGCTGCGGATGTTTACGAGTTCCGTGGTGCACACCGCGATCCGGTCGTCGATGTTGGCCCACAGCCGCCCGGATGAGTCGTAATGGAGCGCCGTGATGCCGTTGCTTCCGAGTTGCTGCATGAGCGGGCTGTTCTCCGTCGTATGCCACCGTGTTGCGTATTCCCGGTTGTTGTAGCCCAGCAGGCCTTTGTAGTGGCTGCCGATCCAGAGTGTGCCGTTTTCCCCGATCGTGATGGCGTTGATGTATTTGCCCAGCGTCTGCTTGCCGAGGCGCGCCATCTGCGAGAAGTTCTTTTTGTAGGCAAAGCGCACCGAATATCCGCGGTCGGCCGTACCGACCCAGACGTTTCCTTCGCGGTCGCAGAACCCGCAACTGAAATCGCTCGTATAGTTGAGTTTGTAGAACCGGTTTACGACGTTGTGGTCGAAGACGTGGTTCGAAAGGTCGATTGCATGGAGGTTGTCGCCCTGTGTGCCGATGTAAATGGTGGCGTCGTCCGCCGGGGCCAGCATCGTGACGTTGAATTCGGCTGCATGGGACAGACACCGCAGCAGCCGGGGGTCGGTCGTGGGGCGTCCTGTCGCGGGGTCGAGGACTACGATGCCCTGTTCCGTGCCGAACCAGATACGGCCTTGCCGGTCGCAGCATCCGCAACGGAACTTTGCCGGGCGTGCGAGGACCACCGAGTCGCAGAGGCCCAGTTTCCGGTCGTATTTGAAGACGTTCTGTCCATCGGCGCTTCCGCCCCAGAAATAACCCTGCAGGTCGGCTTCCAGCACCAGGGGACGGTGGTAAGGCGAATCCTTCCGGGCCAGTATCGTGCGGCTGGCGGCGTCGAAGAGCACCATGCCCGCAGGTCCCGAACAGACGATCTGCGGACCGCTGCGGGTGATGTGGTGCAGTCCGCGTTCCGTCAGCAGGCGCTCGAAGTTGTCGTACAGCGGGTTGTAGATGCAGATGCCGCCCGCTGTGGCGATCCAGAGCGTGCCGTCGTCGTCGGTGCGGATGTCGTGGACCCGGTTGGCGGGGAGCGATGCCGGATCGTCCGGCTCGCTCTGGTAGTAATAATAGGTCTGTCCGTTGTAGCGGCAAAGTCCGTTGTCGGTTGCGATCCAGATGTAGCCGACCTTGTCCTGCGCAAAATTGCGAATCGTCAGGTTCGGCAGGTGTTGTACAGCCTGCGGGTCTGCGGAGACGCCCCCGCAAATGCAGAGAAGCAGCGCCAGCAGGAGCAGGCGTCCGCTGGTCGGGGCAGGTATCTTGTCGGATAGGTGTCGGTTCATGGGGCCAGTAGCTTGGGAAGGGCTATAACAAATGTAGGGACTTTTTCGGGTATAAATGGTATACTGAAGTTGTTATTTTCCGATGTCGGACCGTGTGTCGTAAAACCGGGGAGCGCCGCGATTCCGGCAGTTTGGAGCTTCGTACAAAGAAAGGTATTCCCCGGGGTTTATTTTTGTCTGCCCGTGTCAAAATTTTGTCTTTCCGTTCAGGCGCAGTCGGCCGCGGCGCCGGGGTGTATGTCCGCGGTATGAGTGAAAAACCGGCTCCAGACGGCGTTGTGCCCCCGATAAAGGCGTACGCATGTGGTCCTTTCGGTAGTCCCGGAGGGGATCGCGGGCGGCTTTCCGGGCCCCTTGCGCAGGCTTGCCGATGCCGCATTTTAATTTTATTTTTGCTCGGAACAACAACCTAAATTCTACAATTCAACGCATTATGAACCCCTTCAAATTTAACCTTTTCACCGCTTTGTTTCCGGTTTTTGCGCCGATCCTCTTCGGGGCCTGTTCCGGAGACGACGGGATTGCGCCCGAAGCCGACGAACTGCGTGTTTCGGGAGTCGAACAGGAGTTCACCATTGCAGCTTCGGATGTGGCGCAAATCTCCTTCACGGTCGAAAGCAACCGGGCGTGGGAACTCGTGAAGTCCGGTCTGGAATGGGCTGAAGTCAGCCCTGCCAGCGGAGCAGCAGGCATTCCGGTGCAGGTGAAGATTACTCCTTATTCCAATATCGGCGATCTGCGTACGGGCACGATCGCCGTCCGAGCCGGATCGCAGGAGCACACCATTACGATTCATCAGCAGCCCTCGTCCGACAGCCCTTCGATCGTCATCGAAGGACTGACCGACGGGAGCATCGTCTACGATGCCGAGGGTATGCCTCAGAGTTTTCGGGTCAACGCCAATGTAGTCTGGGAAGCCGTGACGGAGAATCTCGACTGGCTTACCGTCGCACCTTCGAAAGGCAGCGGCGGTACGACCGTGCGCGTCGTAGTCACTCCCGAAGAGAATGACGGCCCGGAACGGAGCGGCACGCTGATCATCAAAGCCGCCGCCGCCGAACAGCGCATCCCCGTCAGCCAGCAGCACAAACCGCAGAGCCCTGTTATCGCTATCGACGGATTGGCCGATAATTACGTGCGCCTTACTGCCGGAGACGCTCCGGTCCGTTTCCGCGTGAAATCCAACTATGCCTGGACCGTCGACCGTACGGGTAGCCCCGACTGGATTGCGATCACACCCGATGGGGGTGCGGCGGGCGAGACGGTGACCGTCGAGGTGAAGCCCGGATCCAATACGGGCGATTCGCGCAAGGGGCGTTTCTCGATCACCGCCGTCGGGATAGAAGGCGCTGCCACCGAGACGCTGTCCGTCGTGCAGGCTCCTGCGGCGGGCTGCGGCTGGGTGCTTTTCGAAGATGATTTCGCGTGGGCGACGACGCCTACGGATGCGATGTTCAACGTCGCTGCGATGGATCAGGGCGCCGGAATACTCCTCACCAACCTCTATCCTCCGGTGTCGAGCGTGATAACCGACCCGCTCGGTACGGGTTGCGAGATCATGCGGGGATACACGCGCGGCGGATGCCTGAAATTCGGCACGGCGAATTCGCTGGGTCGCTTCACGACCCCTGTATTCGCCGAAATCGAGACGAAAATGGACCTGACGGTAACTTTCCGGGCGCTGACCATGCGCGATTACGAGGCTGTGCTGGAAGTCTATTGTGACCAGGGAACGTACGATGCGATGGATTTCAAACGGGTCCCCGTGGGCCGCAAGTGGGCCGAAGATCCGTTTCAGGATTGGTACGACGTAACGCTGAACATTACGGGCGCCACGCGCGGCTGCCGCCTGCACATCCGTTCGGAGAGCGAGACCGACTGCTGCTGGTATCTGGACGACGTACGGGTCACCTCCCTGCGCAGCGATGCCGTGCCGGGCATCGTCATGGAACCGACGCGACAGATTATTTGCGTGACCCGAAGTGCCGCGGCAGCTTCCGACGGTACGTTCGAGATAGACGTGGACTGCAATACGGAGGTTTCGGTGGAGATGCCGTCGTGGGTTTCGCAGCTCTCTGCAACTTCCGTCGCCTTCGGGTCGGGACAGCGCGTTACCTATAAATTCCGGGCTTCGGAAAACACCACGGGTGAAAAGCGTGTGGGTCATGTTCGGTTCTTCAATGCCGCCGAGGGGCTTTCTTCCGAAGCCGAGGTGGTGCAGGCCGTGCACGGTCAGTCGGTTACCCGGGTTCAGTGGTGGCTGGGGGCCGATTACCTCTCCGACTACGAATCGACCTGGGTGTCGGAGCATCATGTCGCCGCCGAGCGCGGGGGCTCTTCCGCTCGTCTCTCCTATGTCGCGGGCGGCGTCTCGGAGACCAGTCCGAAATGGACGTTAACCGGTAAGGCGCCCGTGTCGTGTCCCAATGTCACCTATGCTTGGATCGGCGATTACTGGCTCTTCGAAGCGCCGCTCGACGGCCTCACGGCCGGGGTGCGCGTGAAGCTCGACTTCGTCATGATCTTCGGGAACAAGTGTCCCAAATACTGGATGCTCGAATACGAGGACGGCGGCGCCTGGAAACCCGCCCGGAGCGTCGAAACCGCTGTGGTCGAGGACGGTTCGGAACTCTCCTACAATATGGCTTTCGTACAGGACGCGTACAGCGTCGTTTCCCAGGACGTTGCGCTCTCTGCCCCGGCGCCGGACGGCGTGGCACGTTTCCGCATGCGCTGCATGTCGGGGATCACGACACAGGGGACTGCGGTGGCTCAACCCCAGAATACGGGCATGCGCGTTGTCAATGTCGACAGCAGCGGAACGGAACATCAGCCCACGGTATCGCTCATGGAGTAATTTCAACGAAAAATGCACATTATGAAACGCGTCGAAAATTTCAGTTCGTTCTTTTCCCGGAAAATAACCCTCTTTGCGATCCTGTCCGTTTTACTGGCCAGTGTCGCCTGTGAGCGGGACAATACTCGCGAAATCCGGCCTCCTGCGGCCGAAACCGTTTGGATTACAGGCATTCAGTTGCCCGCCGACGAGGTCGTGGCAGCCGTGGGCGAGACTTTCGAAGTCCGTGGGCAGGGCTTCGGCGATAAGGATGTTTTTCAACTGGTCGTCGAAGGCGGCAGTACGGAGAAAGCCTATTTCCTGCCGATGGAGGCTGCTGCCGACAAAGCCGTGGTGACAATCCCGCAGGGCCTGCCCGACGGAACCTATGCCGCCGTCGTGCGGCGGGCCGAGCAGGAACAGCGGCTCGGACAGTTGAGTGTCCGTATTCGCAATGTGGACGTGCAGGAGGAACTGCCTGACATTGCCGGAATGAATGTGAAAGGTGTTGTGCGTGACAAGAACGGGAATCCGCTGCCCGGCGTGGCGGTTTCCGACGGCGTCGAAGTCGTGACCACCGACGAAGAGGGGCGTTACTACTTCTATTCGGACAAATCGCTGGGCAGGGTGTTCATTTCACTGCCTTCGGGGTATATGCCCGAAACGGTGATGAACATTCCGCAGATTTCGCGCCGGTTCATGGCGACGAACCTTTCGGTCGAACAGTTCGATTTCACGCTTCGGCCCGTGAATAACGACCGCTGCGTACTGATCGCCTCCACCGACTACCACCTGGCGCGCCGCAACAACGACCTGGAACAGTTCCGCGATTTTGTCAACGATGTCAACCGCTTAATCCTGACCGAACAGCGTCCGGTCTATGTATTGACGATGGGTGATCTGGCGTGGGACGAGTACTGGTATAAGAATTACTTTACGCTCAGCGATTTCATCACCGAGATGAAGGATCTCAATACGGTCGCCTTCCATTGCATCGGCAACCACGACCACGATCCCTATTACACCGAGGACCTGGCCGCCACGCGGCAATGGCGCGACCTGGTGATGCCGGCCTATTATTCGTTCAACATCGGAAAGTCCCATTTCGTCTGCCTCGACGATATCGTCTACGTCAACAACGGCGGAGCTGTGGGAACGATCGGGGACAAGAGCTATCATAATTATGTCTCCGAGGACCAGATCGCGTGGCTGAAAAAGGATTTGGCGCTCGTCGAAGACAAGGCCGCCCCGCTGTTCATCATGATGCACGCGCCGCTGGCTTATCCCAACGCCTCGTTCGGCAATACATTTTACGACGAAGCGCATGCGCGGGAGCTGCTGGCCTGTTTCGAAGGGTTTTCGGAGGTCCACGTGCTTACGGGACACAGCCACGACAACCGTAACTGCCAGCTTACGGATGCTGTCATGGACCACAATACGGGTGCTGTCTGCGCCTGCTGGTGGTGGTCGGATGGCTATTCGGGCCGTCATATCTGCAAAGACGGTACGCCGGGCGGATATGCGGTCTACGAGTTGGAGGACCGTGACCTGACGTGGTATTACAAGGGGACGGGAATCAGCCGGGACGTGCAGTTCCGCACCTACGACATGAATAAGCTTTGGCTCGATCCCGAAACCTATCTGGACGATCGGACCATCACGGTCGACGGCACTCCCGTTACGATCCGCGACTGGTTTTCGCAGCAGGCCTACGGGCAGTCTTTCAACAGGCTGCGCAGTGATAACTGCGTGTATATCAACTGCTGGAACTGGGACCCGGAGTGGAAGATCGAAGTGGTCGAAGAGGGGCGCGGCAGCCTTGCCGTGGCGCGGCTCTGGGAATACGATCCCCTGCACCTGATCACGTATGTGATTCCGCGCCTGAACAAGGGCAGCAGGCCCTCGTTCACGGCCAACAAGATGGGACACCTGTTCAGCGTACAGGCATCGGACCCGTCGTCGACGCTCCATATCACCGTAACGGACCGTTTCGGCAGGGTGTATACCGAAACGATGAAACGTCCGAAGAACTTCAACGTCTATATCGAATAGCGGATTGCGTTATTCGCCGTTCACGAAACCGAGGATTGCCCGGGCGGCCGTCTCCGGCTCCTCCAGAAATCCCATGTGCCCCGCATGTTCGAGCCATACGACTCGGGCCTGCGGGTGCTCTTTTACCATCTTCTCGGCCGCCTCGACCGGGATATAGCCGTCCTTGCGTCCGAGGATGAAGAGTTGGGGAACCTTCGAGGCGCGCAGCATCTCGTTCCGGTCCTTGCGGGCGATCATGCCGTTGAGCAGGGCTACGATGCCTTCGTCTTCGGTGACGGCAACCTGTTCGACGAGGTCTTCGATGTAATCTTTCATGCGGGTACGGTTGTCCTCGGCAAATCCTGCTTCGGGAGCCACACGAGCCAGCGTATCTTTCTTCCCCGCCTTCACGAGCGCGATTTCGCGGCGGCGGTTTTCGGCCTTTTCCGGGGTGTCGGCATTGGGTGTCGAACTGAGCAGCACCACGCCGTCGAGCATCTCGGGATGGCGTTCGCAGAAAGCCAGAGCCACATAACCGCCCATCGAGTGTCCCACGAGCGTGCAGCGTGCGATTCCCAGTGCCCGCAGGGCGTCGGCCACCGTGTCGGCCAGGAACTCCATCGAATGCTCCTCGCCCTCCACGACCGAAATGCCGTGACCGGGCAGGTCGAGCGTTACCACGCGGACCTCTTTGTAGAGATAGGGTACGAAATCCTCCCAGACGAGCATCGATTCGAGGTATCCGTGCAGGAGCACTACGCACTTGTCCCCTTTCTGGGAGTCACAGATGTGCAGGGCGGTGGGGCCCGCCATGATAAATTTTTCGATCATTGAAACTGAATTTATTCCTCCTCCTCGTCGAGGTAATCGAGAACGGATTCGCGTTTGAGGGGGAATATCGGTTCCTCTTCGTCCTCCTCGTCGATGCTGCTGTACAGCGAGTGGCGCTCCTTGCCGCTTTTGCGGATCGGGTCGAGGCGTTTGGCTTTCCGAAGTTCGTCCGCGTCGTGTTCGCGAATTCCCTTTTGTGTTTTCATGGGGAAATAAAAGGTTGATTTTAGAAATTTTCGCTGTCGAACACCCCTTCGAAAACGCGGCGTGCCGGTCCTGTCAGGCGTATGTCCGTATAGGTTTGTGTTCCCTGTTCATGCGAAAACCGTACCGCAAGCGCTCCTCCGGGTACGGTAATCCGGAAATCGGTCGTCAGCGGCTGGTGAGCGAAGGCAGTTACGATGGCTGCCGCTGTGGCTCCCGTGCCGCAGGCAAGGGTCTCGTTCTCCACACCGCGTTCGTAGGTGCGCATGCGGATCGCGCCGTCGCCCGCAACCTGTACGAAATTGACGTTCGTACCCTGCGGGAAGCGTGCCGTATCGTGGCGGATGGCCCGCCCGCGGCCGATTACGTCGGTCGCTTCGAGGTCGTCGACAAATTCCACATAATGCGGAACGCCCGTGTTGAGAAACCACCAGCCGTCGCCCGTGCGGATTTCCCGTACGGCGATCATGCCCAGCTCGATCTCGCCCGACATGCCTTTAACGCGGCGGATACGGGCCGTGTGAAGCCCGTCTGCGGCGTCGAAGAATTTGGTTTCTCCGCCGATGCCCCGGTGTTCGGCGAACAGCGCGAAACAACGCGCCCCGTTGCCGCACATCTCGCCTTCCGATCCGTCGGCGTTGTAGTAGCGCATCGAGCAGTCGATCTCCGCGCTGCGCGCAAGGGTCATCAGTCCGTCGGCCCCGATGCCGAAATGACGGTCGCACAGGGCTGCGATCAGTTCCGCACGGGGCGTGAAGCCGCCTTCGCGGTTGTCGATCAGGATGAAGTCGTTGCCTGCACCCTCGTATTTTGCAAATGCCGTCTGCACTTTTTATCGGTAAAGGTCGTGTTGTCCTATCCGGGAGATAGGTGGTATATCCTTGGCAAAAATAGTAAAACTTCTAAAAGTTTTGCTAATTTTGTGACAAAATATCCGCCAAAGTTCGCAACGGCAGGCGGTTGTGTTATTTTTACAACAGGATTCAAAAATATTCCTTTATGAAAAGTGTGCTTTTCAAGCATCGTTCGATACGTAAATTCCGCCCGACGCCCATTCCCGAAGAGGTGTTGCATGAATGCCTCGAAGCTGCTTCGCGCGCCTCGACGTGCGGCAACATGCAGCTCTATTCGCTGGTGGTGACCCGCGATGAGGCGTTGCGCGAGAAACTCTCGCCATGCCATTTCAACCAGCCGATGGTCCGCCAGGCGCCCTGCGTGGTGACTGTCTGCGCCGATGTACACCGCTTCACGATGTGGTGCGAGCAGCGCGACGCCGATCCGGCCTACGACAATTTCGCATGGTTCCTCAACGCTTCGGCCGACGCCCTGCTGGCTGCGCAGAACCTCTGCGTCGAGGCCGAAATGCACGGACTGGGTATCTGCATCCTGGGAACGACGATCTACACGGCGGGCGACATTTCGCGGATACTGGAACTTCCGAAGGGTGTCATTCCGCTCACCTCCGTTGTCATGGGTTACCCCGACGAGTCGCCCGAGCTGACCGACCGCCTGCCGCTGGAGGCTGTGGTCCACTACGAGAAATACACCGATTATACGGCTGCTGAAATCGACGAACTGTGGGCTGAGCGCGAAGAGTCGGAGCTCACGAAACGCCTGCTTGCCGAGAACGACCTGCCGAACCTGGCGAAGGTCTTCACCGAGCGCCGTTACGTGCGAAAGGACAACCTCGCTATTTCGCAGTCGTATTTCGCGCTGCTGAAAGAGAAGGGATTCTTCAACAACTGACGGGGTGCAGGGATGGTATCGCATATTCGCCGCCGTGCTGCTGGGCCTCCTCTGCTCGGCTTGCAGCGTCACGCGCCACATCCCCGAAGGGCAATATTTCCTGCAAAAGGTAAAGATCGAGGACGACAAGTCCACGCCCCGCAAGGAGCGCATCACGGCTTACGACATGGAGAAGTACGTGCGGCAAACGCCCAACAAACGTTTCCTCGGGACGAATTTCTATGTCTGGCTCTACGAGCAGGCCAACCCTGCAAAGGATAACCGCTGGAACAACTGGAAGCGCAAGATCGGGCAGGCGCCCGTGACGCTGGACATGGGGCTGACCGAGAAGAGCGCCGAAAACCTGAAGGTCTACATGGACTCGAAGGGATTCTTCTCCTCGCAGGCGACCTATCAGGTCGACACCACTTCGCGCCGCAAGCGGGCGACGGTCACGTTCCGGACGCAACAGGGCGAACCCTACCGCATCGACTCGATTTCCTACGAATTCCAGGACAAGTTCCTCGAACAGATCGTGCTGCCCGATACCGTACATACGCTGCTGCACACGGGCGACATTTACGATGTGTCGGTGCTCGATGCCGAGCGGGAACGTATCACCGCTTACCTCAAGGAGCGGGGATACTACAACTTCTCGGTCAACAACATCTATTACAGCGCCCGGATGTTCGAGCAGGAGCGGCTGATCGACCTGCGGCTGGTCGTCAAACAATATCTTACGGGCTACAACGAACGCGGACAGGCCGTCATGGATAACAACATGGTCTACCGTATCGACCGGATCAATATCTTCGCCAATTACGACCCTACGGTCGCCCGGACCGATACGACGCTGCTTTCACGGCTCGATACGGTCTACTACCGCGGTCTGAACATTATCTACGAAAAACGGCCCAACCTGCGCCCCTCGGTGCTCCGGCAGGCCGTGCCGCTCTATCCCAACTACGTCTACAACTCGGCGCAGGTCAACCGTGCTTACTCCGACCTGATGGCGCTGGGCTATTTCAAGAGCGCCAAAATCGCCTTCGAGGAGCAACCCCAGACGACCGATGTCACCAATATCGTCTCCTTCATCGGCGCTTCGGCCGATTCGACACAGACACTCTATACCCGAGAAGGCTACCTGACATGCAATATCCTCTGTACCCCGACGCTCAAACAGAGCGTCAAGGTCGACCTCGAAGGAAGCACTACGTCGAGTTTCTACGGGCTGAAGGCCACCGTCGGCTACCAGAACCGCAACATCTTCCGCGGCGCCGAATCGTTCGATGTCTCCTTCACGGCGGGTTACGAGTTCATGAAAGCGCCCGACGCCAAACGCAAGCGGGCCACGGAGTTCGGCGTCACGACCGGACTGACCTTCCCGCGTTTCCTCGTGCCCTGGCGTACGGGGCGGTTCCGTACGGTGAACCAGCCGAAAACGAAAATCGAACTGTCCGTCAATTTCCAGGATAGGCCTTATTACGCCCGTACGCTTTCGAGCGCCGGCATCACCTACATGTGGACCAACAACCGCTATTCGACGTTCTCGCTGCGGCCGGTCGACATCAATGTGATCGACATGACGCGGCCGGTCGACCCGGAGTTTTTGGGCGAGACCTCCAACAAGTACCTGATAAACAGTTTTAAAACCCAGTTCATCGGCGGCCTTTCGTTCGGTTACGGTTACAACAACCAGCGTAAGAACCTCGGCGGGAACGCCACGAACATCCGCTTCAACGCCGAGACGGCGGGCAACCTGATCGATGCCGTCGAACATCTGTTTTTCTCTCCGGCCCGCAATAAGGATTACTATACGATTTTCGGCATCCAGTATTCGCAGTATTTCCGCACCGACCTCAGCCTGAGCCGTAAAATCATGCTCGGCGATGTCTCGGCGCTGGTGGGACGGCTCTACGGCGGTGTGGCGATGGCTTACGGAAACTCAACGTCCGTGCCTTTCGACCGTCAGTTCTACTGCGGCGGCAGCAACGGCATGCGCGGCTGGACGCCCCGAACCTTGGGGCAGGGGTCGGTGGCCAATCCCCACAACGACTTCCCGGTCCAGACGGGCGACATGAAACTGGAAGCCAACCTCGAACTGCGTTTCCCGATCTGGGGAATGATTCACGGTGCGACCTTCTTCGACCTGGGCAATATCTGGTATATCCGGCGCTATTCGGGGGAGTCCGAAGATTCGGTTTTCCATTTCGACAGTTTCTACAAACAGTTGGGATTCAACACGGGTCTCGGCCTGCGTTTCGACATCAAATTCGCCGTGCTGCGTCTCGACTGGGGTATTCAGTTGCACAATCCCAACAACCCTGTGGGCGAACGGTGGATTCACGATTTCAGGTGGAAGAATACGGCCCTCAATTTCGGCGTCGGCTACCCGTTTTAATTTTTCAGGGCCCGTTTCGGGCTTTCCTCTTTTACCACGAACGGGAAATACGTTTATTGCTTTGCCTTGTACTGCGACGGCGACATGCCGGTATTGCGCTTGAAGTAGCTGCCGAAGAACGATTGGTTGGGAAAGTTCAGGTAATAGGCGATCTCCTGTACGCTCATGTTCGAATATTTGAGCAGCGTTTTGGCTTCGAGAATAACGTAGCTGTCGATCCATTCCGATACCGATTTGCCGCTGATGCGTTTGATCAGCGTGGTGAGGTATTTGGGCGTGATGCACAACTGCCGGGCATAGAATCCCACGCTGCGCTCGTGGATATAGTGTTCGCCGAGTAACTGGGTGAAGTGCTTGAAATACTCCTCCGCACGATTGTGCACCGGGTTGTCCACCTCGGGGTGTTCGGCAAGGTAATGGTTCAGAATGTCGCCTACTTTGTAGATTGTCGCGGCAATCAGTCCGCCGATAATATCCTGTGAAAAATCCGTCTCCGGATTCCGGAGTTCCTGCTCGACCATCGCGATGAAACTGCGGAGTGCGTGGCTTTCCGTGGGGGTGAGTTCCAGGCAGGGATGCATTGCGAATTGCAGGAAGAGCGGCATCATGCGTTTGGTGTCGATGTTGATACGCCCCAGCAGCTCCGGTGAGATCACGATGACGTGGGCCCGGAACTGGTTGTTGGATTGTATCTGCAGGATGTTTTTGGGCCCGAAGATAAACAGCGAATCCTTTTTGAGGCGGTATTCCTGGAGATTGAGGGTTCCGGTGTTTTCACCCCGCGTACCCACGCCGATGACAAAGGCGTCGATACGGCTCGGGAACCGGAAGGCCTGCATTTCCGATTCGCTGTTGGCAGCGATACATTCACCCATTACCCCCGGGCGATTTTCGCCTCCGGCCATCGTGACCAGTTCGTTCAGGGTGAAGTTGGATATGGGCATTTCCTGAGTTGTCTTGTTCATTTTATTCTTGAATTTGGACAAATGTAATAATAATCTGTAATGAAATATTCAATAAGTTCGATTATGAGACTTTTTGAACAGTACAACCTCCATTTCGACCTGGAACACCCCTAAATAAAAACGCCGACCCATTCGGGTCGGCGTTTTTATCGCTCTGCGGAAAGATTCCGCGAGATGGCTTGATTATTTGGCGGCAGGTGCTGCTGCGGGAGCGTCGGTGATGCCCAGCTCCTTCTTCACAGCGGGTGCAACGTCGGTCAGCGTAGCTTCGTCGAAGTAAGCCAGCGAACCCGTCGAAGTGTCGAATACAACGGTGAATCCACCGGCTGCCGATACTTTGTCGATTGCGCCTTTTGCTTTGTCGATGATCGGGGCGAGCAGTTCGTTCTGCTTCTTCTGGTAGTCCTGCTGTGCACGCTCCTGGAACTCACGGGTGCGGTTCTGCATATCCTCCAGTTCCTTCTGCTTCATCTCCTTGATTGCGTCGCTGTAAGTGTTGAAATTCTTTTGGAAATCCTGCAGTTTGGTGTTGAACTCGACGTTCATCGTCTCGATGTTGTCCGACAACTCCTTGGCGAAGGTGTCCATGTTCTCCTGCATCGTTTTGGTCTCGGGCATCGCCATGATGATCTCCTGGGTATTGATGCGTCCGAATTTCTGAGCGAAGAGCGATGTGGAGCCCATCACCAGCACAACCGCAAGGGTTAGTTTAATTGCTTTTTTCATACAGTTTTATCAGTTAATGTTTTGATGTCGCTTATTTCTTGAGTGCGTCGATCACCTGCTGCGTCCGCTCCACCGAAGGATTGGTGTAGAGCAGCGTGGGGTTGTTCGCCGAGTCGAGAACCAGGTCGGCTCCCGCCTGCTTGGCATAGGCCTCGATGGCGGCGAAGACCTTCTTCTGAATCGGGCTGATCATCTCGATCCGCTTTTTCATCAGGGTTCCGTCCTGTCCGAACAGGCTTTCCTGATACTCTTGAGCCTCTTTTTCCTTGGTCAGGATGGCATTCTCACGCACCTGGCGCGCTGCCGACGAAAGCGTGGTTTTCTGGTTTACGTAATTGTTGTAGAGCGCTTCGACTTCGGCAAACTTGGCGTCTACCTGATCCTGGTACTGCTTGGCGAGTTTGTCCAGGTCGGAAATCGCCGTATTGTAGGCGTCGATCGATTTGAAAACTTTCTCGCTGTTGACGATTATGTAGTTCTGTGCCGCGAGGGTTCCTGCCGTCAGAACGAATGCCGCAATTAAAATCAGCCGTTTCATAATCTTTTGTTTTAAAGTTAATATTCCTTCCGGTTTCCCGGATTTTTGCTATAAATATAACTCTTTTCTTTCAAATATATTGCCATCACCGCCTTAATTTACGTTCCATCAGGCGAAGGGAATTCCAACCGGGCTGCCGCTGGTGACGTGCAATCCGGGGTTTGGCTTAGAATTGTTGTCCGAGCACAAAGTGGAACTGGCTGCCGCTCTTGGTCGAGGAGTTGGCCGGAGCGTCGAATCCGTAACCCCAGTCGATGCCGAGCATACCCACCACGGGAAGATAGAGGCGGACGCCGAAGCCGGCCGAACGCTTGATCTTGAAGGGCGAGAACTTTTTCCACGAGTCGAACGCATTACCGCCTTCGAGGAATCCGAGCACGTAAATCTGCGACGAGGGTTTGAGGATGATCGGGTAACGCAACTCGGCGGTGTATTTGTTGTAGCCGCGCGAGTAGTTGTTCGAAGGATCGAGTGCTCCGTCCTCGTAACCGCGCATCGAGATGATGTCGATACCGTAAATATTATATCCCGACATACCGTCGCCGCCGACCTCGTAACGCTCGAAAGGCGAAACCTTATACTTGTTGTAGGCGCCCAGGTAGCCCATTTCAGCCTTGAGCATCAGCACGAGGTTCGAGTTCCTCAGGAAGGACTGGAACCATTGTGCCTTGAACGCCCATTTATGGAATTCGACCCAGCGGTAACGCTCCTGATTGGCCCGGTCGGCCTCGGCGGTCGTCGAATTGGAACTGTTGGCGATCTGCTCCAGTTTCTTGTAATCCTTGCCGTCCCAGAGCGAGTAGGGGAGCGTGGCCTGCACCGAGGCGCTGAATTCCGAACCGCGGCGCGGGTAGATCGGCTGGTCGACCGAACTACGGGCGAACACCAGTTTAAGCGATGCCAGGTTAGCTGCACCGTTCGTCATCACGAACGACGACCAGTTTTTCAGTGCGTAGCGTTCGTAGCTGGCTTCGGCGTAGAATGTGAAGTAGGGGTCGGGCCAGTTCAGACGCTTGCCCAGGCCGGCTGCGACGCCGTAGGTCCGGAAATACTGCGTCGAGGTCTGCCATACGTAGTAGGCGTTGTTCTGCTCCGAGAAGTGCGCCGAGAGGGTGAACGAGTTGGGTTTCTTACCGCCCATCCAGGGGTCGGTGAAGCTGAAGGCGAAGGCCTTGTAGTAAGTACCGTTGGTCTGCGCCGAGAGCGAGAGCCGCTGGTTCTGGCCCATCGGGTAGGGGCGCCATGCGCCCTTCTTGAAGGTGTTCTTGATCGAAAGGTTGTTCAGCGTGATGCCCACCGAACCCACGAAGGTTCCCGAGCCCCAGCCGCCGGCAATGTTGAACTGGTCGGAAGCCTGCTCCTCGAGGGGCCAGTTGACGTTTACCAGTTCGTTCGAAACGGGTTTGATGTCGGGCATGATCGCCTCGGGGTTGAAGTGTCCCATCGAACCCAGCAGGCGGATGGTACGCATCAGCAGTGCGCGGTTGTAGAGTTCGCCCGGGCGGGTATCCAGCTCGCGGCGGATCACTTCGTCGTCGACGCGCTGGTTGCCCGTGATGCCGACTTCGTTGATGGTGAACTGTTTGCCCTCGAAGACTTTGACTTCGATGTCGATCGAGTCGGGGGCGATGATCGTCTCCGCGGGTTCGATCTGCGACATCAGGTAGCCTTCGTTCTGGTAGAGCGACGACACGGACGAAGCCTCGGGGTCGGTCTCCTTGCCGATACCCAACTGTTTATGCATCGTCTTTTTATCGTAGATGTCGCCTTTGCTGACGCCGAACATTCGTTGCAGGTCCTCGGTCTGGTAGACCGAGTTGCCTACCCACGACACGTTGCGGATGTAGTATTTGTTGCCTTCCGACACTTCGAGGTCGATCCCCAGGCGTTTTTCGTTGATCGGGTAGATCGAGTCGCGCACGATCGTGGCGTTACGGTAACCGCGCGAGTTGTAGAAGTCGATCAGCAACTCCTTGTCGGTTTCGTAGTCGTTCTCGTTGAGTTTCGTACCCTTGAAGAAGTTGATCGACTTCTGGTGGGTCTTTTTGAACGTGCGGCGCAGCCGCTTGTCCTTGAACTGCTCGTTGCCGATAAAGTTGATCTTGCCGATCTTCACCTTGTCCTTGCGGTCGATCAGGAAGGTAACCGTTACGGCCTGTCCCGGACGCAGCGTATCGTTGTCGATGCGCACGTCCACCTCCGTGTTGCGGAAGCCCTTTTCTGCCCAGTAGTTATGGATGAGTTTTTTGTTCTTGTCGATGACATAGTCCGAAAGTTCGCTGCCCCGCTTGAGCTTGAGTTTCTCCAGCAGGTCTTTCTTCTTGCCCTTCGAGATGCCCTCGAACTCCCAGTTGTAGACGCGGGGACGCTCCTTGAGGAATACCTCCAGGTCGAGGCTGTCGCCCTCGATCTCGGCGCCGATCTTCACGTCCGAAAAGAACCGCTGGCTCCAGAGCCGCGAAATGGCGTTGGAGATGAAGTTGCTCGGCAGGTAGACCGAATCGCCTTCGATCAGTCCGGCCGACGACTTGAGAATGTCGGGGTTGAGGTATTGCACGCCGTGGACACCGACGTTGCGGATGTAGTAGAGCCTGGGTGCACCCTCGTTCTTGAACATCGGGGCATCTTCTGAAATCGCAGGCTTCGGAGCCGCCGTCGTATCCTGCGGATTCTGCTCCTGGGCGAATATATTCGAGCAGCATAGCACAAGGGCCGCTGCTGCCGTGAATATCTTACCGGAATAATTCATCTATTTAAATCTAATCTAAGGTCATTTATTTTACCAGCCCGAAGCGGCGTTCGCGTCGTGCGTATTCCTCCATTGCGCAGTCGAATTCCTCTTCCGTGAAATCGGGCCACAGTACTTCGGGAAACCAAAGTTCGGCATAGGACGCCTGCCACAGCAGGAAGTTGCTCAGCCGCTGCTCGCCGCTGGTGCGGACGATCAGGTCGGGGTTCGGGTAGGGGGCCGTATCGAGTGCGCTGCTGATCGTACCCTCGGAAATCTCCGACGGGGCGATCTCTCCGGCCTCCACGCGGCGCGCGATTTGCTGCACGGCGTGCGTTATTTCGCTGCGCGACGAGTAGTTGAGCGCCAGGATCAGCGTCAGCGTCCGCCCTCCCGCGGTGCGTTCCTCGGCCTGTGCCAGGTAGTTCTGCACCTTTTCCGAAAAGCGGCTCCGGTCGCCGATCATGCGTACCTCGACGCCCTGGCGGATCAGTTCGGGCGTTTCGTTGATGACGCTTTTGCAGAAAAGTTCCATCAGGGAGTCGACCTCTTCGGCGGGCCGGCCCCAGTTTTCGGTCGAAAAAGCATAAAGCGTCAGGTATTTCACACCCCACCGCGCAGCAGCGCGCAACGATGCCCGCACGGGTTCTACACCCGCCGCATGGCCTTCGTAACGCTCTTTGCCGCGCAACTCGGCCCAGCGGCCGTTGCCGTCCATGATGATGGCGACGTGTTGCGGTATGCGTTTCTGATCGCTCATATTAGGGCACAAATATAGGGAAAAATTCTGTTAACTATGGAAAAATACAATAAATGATTAACTGCGGATGTCGATTCCCCACATCATCTTATTCCGTAACGTGTCGTAAAATGATATATTGTGCGGTACGGCCAAAAAAATCGTCTGTTCGGCGCGTTCCACGGTGAACGTTGCGCCGTGTGAAATCGGGTAGGTCCGGTTGTCCAGCGTAACGAACGCATCCGACCGGCGGGCATGTACGTTGAGCGTGATGATACTCGTGTCGGGAACCACTACCGGGCGCATCGTGAGGTTGTGGGGCGCGAGGGGCGAAATGATGAGGCACTGGCACGTAGGGGCTACGACGGGCCCTCCGGCGCTGAGCGAGTAGGCGGTCGATCCGGTGGGGGTCGAAACGATCACCCCGTCGCCGTGGTAGGTGGCTACCATCTGGCGGTCTACATAGGTCTCCACCGAGATCATGCCTGCGCCGTGGCGCTGGACGGTGAATTCGTTGAGCGCCAGCTGCGATTCGGGCTGGCGGGCGAATTCGCCCGTGACGCGCAGCATCGAGCGCGGCTCGGTCGAAATGTTTCCGTCGGCGATTTCCCGGAAAATGAGGTTCAGTCCGTCGCTCGGGGCGCTGGTGAGAAAACCCAAGTGGCCGGCATTGATGCCCATGACGGGAATCGGTGCGCCGCAGAGGCGGTGAACCCCTTCGAGCAGTGTTCCGTCGCCTCCGTAGCAGACCATGACGGTTTCGGCAGGCTGTTTGCCTATGTATCGTCCGTAGACTTTTTCCGGCGGAAGTTTCGTATCCGTGGCCTGCTCGACCAGGGGTGCGAACTCCTCGTTGACGGCGTAATCGAAGCCGAACATCCCGATCGCCTCGATCAGTTGACGGATCTCCTCGGGGGTGTGGGCGATCTGCGAACGGGAAAAAAGTATGATTTTCATCGGCGGAGTTTCGAAAAAATAAGTAACTTTACCACGCCGGAGCGACTCCGGGGCCTTTGCGGCCCGGCAATGCGCCGAGGTTTGGCATATCGCCAGCAAATATAGCGAAATTTATGACAAAGTTAAGTGTTAATATCAATAAGATTGCCGTGGTGCGCAATTCGCGCGGCGGCAATCTGCCCGACGTGGTCCGGACAGCTCTGGACATCGAACGGTTCGGCGCCGACGGCATCACGGTTCACCCGCGCCCCGATGCGCGCCACATCCGCTATGACGACGTGCGCAACCTCAAACGGGTGCTTGCGACCGAACTCAACATCGAGGGCAATCCCATTCCGGGGTTCATCGACCTGGTGCTGGAGGTGGTTCCCGCGCAGGTGACCCTCGTGCCCGACGCGCACGACGCCATTACCTCGAACGCCGGATGGGACACCGTCGCCAACCGTGATTTCCTGACGGGCGTCACGGAGCGCTTCCATGAAAAGGGCATCCGGGTCTCGATCTTCGTGGACCCTGTCCCGGAGATGGTGGCCGGGGCGAAGGCATGCGGCGCCGACCGCGTGGAGCTCTATACCGAAGCCTATGCGCGCGAGTATTCCGACGGCCCGGAACAGGCCGTGGCTCCGTATGCTGCCGCCGCCGAGGAGGCCCGCCGGCAGGGGTTGGGGCTGAATGCCGGTCACGATCTCTCGCTGGAGAACCTGCGCTGGTTCGTCAGCCGCATTCCGTGGACCGACGAGGTGTCGATCGGCCATGCGTTGATCTGCGACGCCCTCTATTACGGATTGGAAAACACCGTGCAGCTCTACCGACGCGAACTTAAAATCTGACGATTATGAAACGCATCCTGATTCTTGCCGCCGCATTGCTTGCCGCAGGTGCGGCCTTTGCGCAGAGTGAATACAACCTCCAGCGGCGCAGCCTTTTCGAAGTCCTTCCGGTGCTTTCGAGCGACATCGTGTTCCTGGGAAATTCGATCACCGACGGCTGCGAGTGGGCCGAGTTGTTCAACAACCGCCACGTCAAGAACCGCGGCATCAGCGCCGACCGCTCGGGCTGGCTGCTCGACCGCCTCGACCCGATTATCGCGGGACATCCCAAGAAACTCTTTCTGATGATCGGAACCAACGACCTGGCCGGCGGCGCTTCGCCAGAACAGATCGTGGCCGACGTGGCCCGGCTGATTGACCGTTTCCAGGCCGAGTCGCGCTGGACCAAAATCTACGTACAGAGCATCCTGCCCGTTAACGGCGAGGCTTTCTCGAAATACAAGGGGCACTACGCGCACAGCCACCTGATCGTGCCGACGAACAAACTGCTCGAAGCCCTGTGCGACGAGAAGGGCGTCACCTACCTTGACGTGTGGGGTGCGCTGGCCGACCACGATGGACGGCTGGACAAGCGTTACACCAACGACGGCCTGCACCTGATGGGCGAAGGCTATGTGGTGTGGCGGGACGCCATCAAGCAACACGTGAGGTAGCCGCGTGCCGTTGTCGAATCCCATATTCCGGCGGATTTCGCGTCTTGCCGACGCCGAGGGTGTGAGGGCCTTCGTCGTCGGAGGCTACGTGCGCGACTACTACCTGCGGCGTCCTTCGACTGACATCGACGTGGTGGTCGTGGGCAGCGGCATTGCGCTTGCCGAAGCGCTCGCGCGTGAACTGAAAGCCAAAGTATCGGTGTTCAAGACTTTCGGGACGGCGATGGTCCGCGCCAAGGGTATTGAGGTCGAATTTGTGGGAGCCCGCAAAGAGTCCTATACGCACGATTCGCGCAAGCCCGAGGTCGAACCCGGAACGCTCGAAGACGACCAGCGGCGGCGCGACTTCACGATCAATGCCATGGCGTGGTCGCTCAACGACGCTACGTTCGGCGAACTGGTCGACCCTTTCGACGGAATGTCCGACCTCGAAGAGTGCATCATCCGCACCCCGTGCGATCCCGATGTCACTTTTTCGGACGATCCCCTGCGTATGATGCGCGCCGTGCGCTTCGCGTCGCAGTTGGGCTTCACCATCGAGGAGGAGACTTTCGAGGCGATCTGCCGCAATGCGCAGCGCATCAAAATCGTTTCGCGCGAACGCATCGCCACCGAACTCAACAAGATCGTCCTTTCGCCGGTTCCCTCGATGGGTTTCGAACTGCTCGAACTGACCGGGCTTCTGAAACTTATTTTCCCCGAGATGCACAACCTCAAAGGGGTGGAGAAACGGGGCAAGCATGCCCATAAGGACAATTTTATCCATACGCTCAAGGTCCTGGACAACGTGGCGCGCCGTTCCGACGACCTGTGGCTGCGTTGGGCCGCCGTGCTGCACGACATCGCCAAGCCGCAGACGAAGGCCTACGACCCCAAGGTGGGCTGGACCTTCCATGGCCACGAAGTGTTGGGCTCGAAAATGGTTCCGGCTGTTTTCCGCCAGTTGAAGCTGCCCCTGAACGAGCACATGAAATTCGTGCAGAAGTTGGTTTTCCTTCATCTGCGGCCCATTATCCTCTCCGAAGACCTCGTGACCGACTCGGCCGTCCGCCGGCTGCTGTTCGAAGCGGGCGACGACGTGGAGGCGCTGATGACCTTGTGCGAAGCGGACATCACCTCGGGTATCGACGCCAAGGTGAAACGCTATCTGGCGAATTTCGAACTGGTGCGCCGTAAAATGAAGGATTTGGAGGAGCGCGACCGTGTCCGCAATTTCCAGCCCCCGATCTCGGGCGAGCTGATCATGGAGACCTACGGCGTCGGGCCGGGCCGTGTGATCGGCGATATCAAGGAGATTCTCAAGAACGCCATTCTCGACGGCGAAATCCCCAACGACTACGATGCGGCCTATGCCCTGATGGAGCGGCTGGCGGCCGAGCGGGGCCTGACCCGGGTGACGCGGTAACGGGGCGCGGTTCCTGTTTCGCGGCGCTACGACCTGCCGGTTTCTTTGGAATCCGGCATTTTAAGTTTCTCGGCCTCCAGTTGGGCCCGCGATTTCGACTTGGTGACGAGCCATACCCCGACAAAGACGCACAGCGCGGCGGCCGCTTTGGTGAACCCGAACGTGTCGAGGCCGATGGCCACCGTGAACAGTACGGCCACGATGGGCTGTACGTAGTTGTACATCGACACGACCGTCGGCCGCAGGTAACGCTGGGCGACGGGGACCATCAGGTAGGAGAAGAAGGTCGCGCCGACCACGACGTAGCCGATTCCGGCCCACGTTTTGGCCGCCAGTCCGGCATAGTCGACCTCGGTCAGCGGGCGGTAGTAGATCACCACGGCGGCCACGGCGGCAAAAAGGAACATCCATTTCATCGTCGTCACGGGTGAGTAGCGGACGATCACGTTGCGGAATGCCGTGAGATAGGTAGCGAAACTGATAGCGCTGACGATGCACAGCAGGTCGCCCTTGATGCTCGACGTGTGGCCCGCCCCGTGCTGGCTTACGAGGATCAGGATCAGCGCCCCGGCGCATCCCAGGAAGACGCCTCCGGCCTTGAGCCATGTGATCGGTTCGCGCAGGAACAGCGTCGCCAGCACCATCGTCAGTACAGGGACTATCGTGGCGATAATCGACGTGTCGATGGGCGAGGTGAGCGACAGTCCCCACAGAAAAAGCATCTGGTTGAGCTGGATGCCGAACACCGAGGCGAACAGCAGCAATACGATGTCACGCGGTGCGACACGTTCGCGGGGCAGGAAGAGCGAGACCGTCCAGAAGAGCAGTGCGGCGCCCACCATGCGGTAGACGCTCAGCGCAAAGGGGCTGACCCCTCCGGGGTTGGCCTCGGACCAAAGCACGCTCTTGCCGATCGGGGCGTTGAGTCCCCAGACGATGTTGGCGGCCAGCAGGGCCGCATGTCCTTTCAGTTTTCCCTTATCCATTTTTATTTTGCATTTAACGGAATCGCAGCACTTATCAGGTCTTGACCCGCGATTCCTGCCGTTGCCCTTAAAACCCGCCTCTTAGGCGGGCGGTAAAATTTGGTGCAATAATTGCCTCGTAGACCTTTTGTGAGTAAAACGCGCTATAATCTCGATCTGGTCTTTGCCAACGTCTTTTTCGGGGCGAATTTCTCGTTCTACGTCTCGCTTACGCGCAATTACCTCGACTTTCAGCAGATTTTCATGCTGCAGGTGCTTTCGGCGGCGGTTTTCTTCATTCCCTTTGCGCTCTTCTCGCGCTACTCCTACCGCATCACGTGGCGCGATGCGGGCAATATTCTGATCGTCACGCTGCTGATCGTCTACGGCTGGATGTACATGCTGCTGTGGGGATCGTCCTACACTTCGCCTATCGATGCGTCGGTCATCGCCACGTTAGGCCCCGCCGTGACGCTGATCATGGACCACCTGATGCATCCGCGCAAATACATCAAAGCGCGTATCGTGGGGGTGGTCTGCGCGCTTATCGGTGCGGGAATCCTGATTTTCAGCGACGGATTCTCGCTCACCCACGGCAGCCGTGCGCAGGGGAACCTGTTCGTGCTGGTGGCCGTGGTGGCCATCGCCATCAATACGGTGATTATCAAGCCTCAATTGGAGAAACTGGGCACACTGGTCGTCATGGGATGGTACTACATCATCGGACTGGCCGTTACGGCGCCCTTCTTCTGGAAATACATCGACCATGTGCAGTTCCTGCGGCTTCCGTTGCAGGCGCAGGCCGAACTGGCCTATATCCTCATCCTGGGAACGGTCCTGCCGATGTATCTGCTTTACCGCGGTACGGAGAAGCTGACCTCCGTCCATACGGCGCTTTACCGCTACATCCAGCCCGTGATCGCGGGCATCCTGGCCATTACGCGCGGGCAGGCGCATTTCGATGCGGCGAACGTCACCGCGATGATCTTCATCTTTGCGGGCGTTATCCTGGTGGTCGTCGGTTATAAATATTATGTCCGCCACGGGCTGCCGAAACTGCGCAGCGACGGGCGGCTGGAACACTAGTCGGCCAGCAGCCGTTCGCGCCAGGCGCCGGGAACCGGTTCGCTCTGCTGCCGGGCAAAGTCGAAGACGACCATCACCGAACGGCTTTCGCTGCGTACCTCGCCGCCGACCAGCAACTGCTGAAACAGCGTCAGGCTCTTCGTGCCCACCTTTTCGCAGGTGGTCGTCACCCGCACGGGGTCGTGCATCCGCACCTGCCCCTGGTAGGAGGTCGAAGTCGAAACGGTGAGAATCCGCAGGTCGCCCAGCAGCACCTCCGCGCCCAGCACCTTTTCGTAGTACTCCATCTTGCCTACGTCGAAATACATCTGCTGTGAAACGTTGTTCACATGCTGGAAGGGGTCGACATCCGAGAAGCGTTTCTGGATGGGGGTTTCGAGGGTCCGCGCCATCTTATTCGCGGATGATTTTCACCTCGCCGCCTTCGCCGAATGCGATGATCGACGAGGCTTTGCGGGTCGGTTTGCCTTCGAAACGGGGGTTGACGACGAAATCCACGCCATCGACGACCTCTTTGTCCACGTCCTGCAACCCCACGGGTGTCGCTTCGCCCGAGATGTTGGCCGAGGTCGAGACGATCGGTTTCCCGAGTCCCTTGAGCATCCGGCGGCAGAATTCGTGGTCGGGGATGCGCACGCCGAGCGTCCCTTCGTCGGGAATTAGGTTTTCGGCGACGCCTGCGGCTCCGGGCAGGATGGCAGTCAGGGGACTCGTCGCCATTTCCATCACCTCGAAGGCGATGCCCGGGGCTTTGTTGACGTAGCGCACGGTCATGTCGGCCGAAGCGCACAGCACGAGCATCGATTTTTTGTTCTCGCTCCGCTTGAGGCGGTAGATTCGCTCCACGGCGGCGGCGTTCGTCGCGTCGCATCCCAATCCCCAGACCGTGTCGGTGGGGTAGAGGATGATCCCGCCCGCCCGCATTACGCGCACGGCTTCGTCGGCCTCTTTCTGCATTTCGGTTTCTTTCTGCATGACCGGATTAATTTATAGGTAAGATTTCGATCCAGTAGTCATCCGGGTCGTTGATGAAATAAAGTCCCATGTCGGGATTTTCGTAGCAGATACAGCCCATTGCGCGGTGGTATTCGCGTACGTCGTCGTAGTCGCCCGCCACGCGCATGCAGAGGTGGCTCTCGTTCTCGCCCAGCTCGTAGGCTTCGGTGTGGTCGCGCAGCCAGGTGAGTTCCAGTCGGAACGGGGTTTGCCCGTCGCCCAGGTAGATGAGCGTGAACGAGCCGTCGGAGGCCTGCTTGCGGCCCACTTCCTTCAGTCCGAGTGCCTTGTCGTAAAAGGCGATGCTGCGTTCGAGGTCCGTTACATTGATGTTGAAATGGTCGAAACGACTTTTGATTTCCATGATCGCTTGTTTTTGTTTCGCACAAAAATAGGCAAAAAAATGCGAATTCTTAATTATGAATTCTGAATTGTTTTATACCTTTGCACCACTGAAAGAAAAAACCGAAAAAACGATAATTGTATGGGAAGAGCCTTTGAGTATCGCAAAGCGCGAAAAATGAAACGCTGGGGTCACATGGCCCGTGTCTTCACCAAACTGGGAAAAGAGATCGAAATCGCCGTCAAGGCCGGAGGCCCCGATGCTTCGGCCAACACCCGCCTGCGTATTCTGATCCAGAATGCCAAGGCCGAGAACATGCCGAAGGAGAACGTCGAGCGCGCCATCAAGCGTGCCACCGAGAAGGATGCCGCCGATTACAAGGAGGTGATCTACGAAGGATACGGTCCCAACGGCATCGCGTTTCTGGTCGAAACCGCTACCGATAACACCAACCGTACCGTAGCCAACGTACGTATGTACTTCAACAAGTGCGGCGGTACGCTGGGCAACAGCGGTTCGGTAGGCTTCATGTTCGACCACAAATGCGTCTTCAAGTTCAAGTCTGCGGCTGATGTCGATCCCGAAGAACTGGAGTTGGAGATGATCGACCTGGGTGTCGACGAGTTCTATCCCGAGGAGGACGGCATCACGGTCTATGCTCCTTACGAGTCGTTCGGCGCCATCCAGAAGTGGCTCGACGACAAAGGTTTCGAGATCGTATCGGGTGAATCGGTACGCATCCCGACCGACGTGAAGGAACTCGACGCCGAAGGCCGCGAATCGGTCGAGAAACTGGTCGAGAAACTCGAAGAGGACGACGATGTGGTGAATGTTTACCACACGATGAAGGAGCCTGACGAAGAGTAGGGACTGTTTTCGATCCTGTGGCGCACCTGCGGCGCATCGCTAGAATCCCCGGACGGAATTGCCGTCCGGGGATTTTGTGTGTTAAGGGTGGCGAAACGGGGCGATCCCGGATATGGACGGGTGCTTTCGGTTGCTGGGACCGAATTTCGGCCTGGCAGCTAAAATTGGCCTTATTGTGTACGATTTTCATCCTGCCCAAAAGGAGGCTTGCGTAAATTTGTTCATGATTCGGAAACCGTCGTGTCGGGCATTCCCGGGTATCGGGGCTTTCCGAGGATACCAACCTTAAACCTTAACTTCAAATTATGGAGAAACTGCGACTCTTAACGCTTTTGTTTTTGACGCTGGTTATCGCAGCCTGTCAAAAAGATCCCACGCGCGACGGATCGTCCGATCCGGATGTGGTCTCATTCCAGGGATCGGCTTCGATCAAGACTGTGGATCCGGCTGAAAAGGGCCTTGAACTGATCTGGGAAGCCGATGTCGACCGGATCGGTCTGTTTGTGGCCGACGGTGAGACCGTCGAGCATGCCAATATTTATTATGCGGCCTTTTCGTCGGCGGCAAATACGCAGTTCGTCTGTCCCTCGCAGGACCGGCGGATCGTATGGAACGCAGGCGCGGCTGCGCGCGATTTCTACGCCTATTATCCCTATCGTACGACATACGACGAATTGACGGCTGTTCCGGTGGCGATCGCCGCGGAACAGAAAGGGCCGCTCGGCAGTACGGCGCATCTGAAGCGGCTGGTTAACCTGTATGCTGTGTGTGAGGGTGTGAAAGGCCCGGCCGAGAGCGTATCCTTGCCGTTCGGAAGCGTTGCCGCGGTCGTCGAGCTACGGCTCGCCGCCGACCGGACGTTGTCGGAGGTTCGGAACATAACACTGCGTAGCGCCGACGGTGCGACGCTGGCTTTCGAAGCGGGAACGCTAAACCTGCTGAACGGAGAGGTAACCCCCGGGGAGCAGACGGCGACTGAGATAAACTATGCGGTCGAAGGACCTGCGGCGATTTCACGTACACCGGCGAGTTTTTTCCTGGCTGTGAATCCCGTGCAGGCCGGGCGGACGCTCGAAGTGCTGGCCGATTACGGTGACAAACAGTTGTCGCTGGGTTCGGCGGTCGTTCCCGAAGGCGGTATTCCCGCCGGACGGCTGACCGTCTTCTCGCTGGGTTACGAATTCCCGCAGCGCATTGCGGAGGACCTGAGCGCCGACGGTACGGCGAACACCTATCTGGTAACCAAACCCGGCACGACCTATAAGTTCCGTGCGACGACTAAAGGCAATGGTACACCGCGCACCTATTCGTGGTCGGTCGACGGCCGTCCGGTAACCAAATCCTATTCCGAGGCCGATCTGGCTATCGAGCCTGCCGCGGCGAAACTCGTGTGGTACAACTCGCCGAAGACGGCCGACGGCTGGGTGCGCGAAAGCCCCGTGATCGTCGAATCCGTAGAGTACGACGACTGGGAGGGTAACGTCTATTTCACCACTCCGGCCGAGTTCGTTCCCGGCAATGCCCTGATCGCGGTTTACGACGCTGGCGGCGAGGTGCTTTGGAGTTGGAATATCTGGGCTGTCGAGAACTACGACTGCGACGCCGAAGCACGCCAGGTGGGCCGCTATACGATGATGGGCCGTAACCTGGGCGCCATGGCGGGGCGCGAGGCGATGAACTCCTCGGACAAACGCGCGGCGGCCTGGGCTTTGGGCAACTATTACCAGTGGGGACGCAAGGACCCGTTCCCTGCAGCTGCGGAGTACGACGATGACGGGCTCGGCAGCGAGATGTACTGGGGACTTCCGACTTATACGCCCGTCGAGGGGCTGCAGCAGGATTATTCCTCCGAGAGTTGGGGCGCCGGTAACATGATGTTTGGCAAGATCGGGGCGAACAACGCCTATGCCGTGGGCGACAAAACCGTCGACGATGCCGTCGCCCTGTCGGTGAAATACCCCTACCGCTGGATGGCCAAGGAGGTCAGCGGCGTTCAGGCCGACAACTGGTACAGCACCTATTCGTGGTTCAACAATACGGGTTCGGCCGAGAATCAGACCGGATGGTTCTGGCTGTGGGGCAGCGAATATGTCGGCGACAACCTGAAGAGCGTTTACGACCCGTGTCCCGCGGGCTGGAAGGTGGCGCCGCCCGAAGCCCTCGATTTCGCCCTCGGCAGCGTCGCGTCGCTCGATGAGAAACCTTTCGGACGTTACTCCCGTGAATACGATCTCTACTTCCCTTATACCGGGCAGCGGCAGTCCGCCTTCAACGGCAGCCATATCCGGTCGCTTACCGGCAAGATGCTCGCACTGACCAGCTCCAGCGCCGGCGGCAATTATTACCCCGTTCTGGGCGTTCTGGGCGGATATTCGTCCTACAACTCCTATACGGGCGCCGGTTATCAGTTGCGCTGTGTCCGGGAGCAGACGACGGCGATGCCCAAGGGGCGTCTGGAAGGTCCGCGTGCCGTCCTGATCGGTAACTCTATCACGGAGGTATGGCAGGCGCGTACCGAGAACAAGACCTTCTTCTCCGACAACGACTTCCTGCCCAAGGGCATCAGCGGTCAGACCTCGCTCCAGATCAGTGCGCGTTTTTACAACGACGTGATCGTCAACGATCCGGCGTGCGTGGTCATCGCCTGCGGCGTCAACGACCTGGCCGAGAACGACGGACAGCCCTGTTCTGTCGAACGGGTCTTCGCCGACATCCGGCTGATGGCCGAAACGGGCGCTGCAAGAGGCTTCAAGGTGGTCGTCGGCTCGACGCCCCCGGCCAACCGGATCTGGTGGCAGAGCGAGGACTGGAACGCCGCCCATTCCGATATCGGGCAGCGCGTCATCGAACTGAACAAGCTGCTGAAACAGTATGCCGAAGAGCGGGGTTTTGTCTACGCCGATTACCATTCGGCGCTCAAAGACGATCAGAACGGACTGAAACTCGAATACTCCTGGACTTCGGACGACCGTGTGCATCCCAATGCAGCAGGCTATGCCGTGATGGAGAAGATCCTCAAGGAGGCCGTCGACAAAGCGCTCTACGATCCCGATGCGACGGACGGCGACGGACAGATCGACGACCTCGACAAATGGGAGGGCTGGGAGTAACCTTAAAACACTTAAAACACGATGAAACGAACCTATTTCATACTGTTGGCCGCTTTGCTGACGGCTGCATGCGCCGGGAACGGCGATACGGTGTCGCCGACGCCGCACGAGGGCGAGATTCTCTTCTCGGGATCGACGGCCGGCCCTGAGGTCCGGACCTCCTACGAAGATACGGAAACCGCGCTCCGGGTAAACTGGGTCAGGAACGACCTGATCGGTCTTTTCGCCGAGTCCGGCGGGCGGAGCCTGGGCGCAAATTTCGCCTACAAGGCGGTGACATCGGGTGCGGCGAGCGATTTTACGGCCGCTTCGCGGCTTAATGTGATCCGCTGGGCCGACGCAACGTCCGACCACGATTTCTATGCTTATTATCCCCATGCGGAGACAGTCGCGGTCGATGTGACAGCCGTTCCGGTGTCGGTTCCCGCCGTGCAGACCCGTGCGGAGAGCGATCCGCTGGCGACCCTGGCCGCCCATGATTTCCTCTACGCTGCTGCACGTGGGATCAAAAAAGGCGACAACGCCGTCAGTCTACAGTTCAAACACCTTTTTTCAGTGCTCGAAATTCGGCTGACGACCGACCTGCGCGCGAAACTCGAAGGCGTGATTTTCCGCTGCGTTTCGGACGAGAAGGCCGCCGTGTCGATGGAGAACGCCACGGTCGATCTGCGTACGGGCGAAATGAACCTCTCCGGGGCTGCGGTTTCCAATGCCGTGCGGCTCGACTGTTCGGGCAACACCTCCGACGCCGAGGCGCTGGTGCTGCATCTGGTCGTAACGCCCGGGCATGCCGGTGAGACGTTCGAAGCGGTCGCTTTGGTCAACGGTAAAGAGTACGTCTTCGCCACCGTGAAGGCCCCGTCCGACGGCGGTATTCCGGCGGGTAAAACGGTGGTCGTCGAAGGGGAGGCAGCGCTCGATCCCGAAGATGCGCTTCCGGTCGTCGACCTTAGCGCCGAGGGTACGGCTAATACCTATTATGTCGATGCTGCCAATACGTTCTATCGCTTCCGTGCCGACGTAAAGGGCAACGGCAAGGCGCTGACCTGCGGCGGCCTCTCCTACACGGAGGTGGATCTGAGGATCGAACCGAAAGCCGCCCTCGTGCTGTGGTACAGTTGTTTGCAGACGAGCTATCTGCCGTGGATACAGGCGTCTCCCGTGGTGCTCAACAGCGTGAAACTCAAGAAGGACGGCTATATCTACTTCGATACGCCCGAAACCTTCGTCAACGGCAATGTGGTGATTGTGGCGATCGACAAGGAACTTGACTCTGAGCAGATCGAGGCCGGTGCGGACAACCGCATCTCGAACGCCGAGGTACTCTGGAGTTGGAATATCGTTTTCTCGGAGGGCTATGATCCCGACGCCGCGGAGAATTGCATCGTCAAGGGCGGCTATACCTTCATGGGCCGCAATCTGGGCGCCGTGATCGATTGGTCGCAGGCCGACATCAAGCCTAACCAGCAGCAGGAGTCCGTCGACCTGGCCTGGACTTCGGGTAACTGTTACCAGTGGGGCCGCAAGGATCCGTTCCCCGGCCTGTCGGATTACACGAGCGGCAATGCCTATTACATGACCGGGCTGTGGTTCGCTCCGGCTTATACGCCGATTCCGGCGCTGGACCGGGGAACCTTCGAGGCGTGGGGCCGGCAGGCGCATCATCAAATTATCGGCAATACGAAGGCGACGGTCGTCATCGACATCAACACGACGCTCGGAGCGGGCTATGCGTCGCAGGATGCGTTCGACCTGGGCCGGACCAATCCCCACCTTTGGCTCTACAAGAACCAGAATTACCTGACCGACAATGCCGGAAAAGCGGCCTGGGGCAATCCGTCGAAGGATGCGCACGGCGTGAAGACGATCTACGATCCGTGTCCCCGGGGCTGGAAGGTGATGAGCAAGCAGGCCTGGATGGCGCTGACGGACAATGAAAACCCCGACGCTGTGGTCGACGTTTCAAAGACCGGGCGCGGTATCTGGCTGGACGGCAAGTGGTTCTTTCCGCTGACGGGCGGTGCGCAGCATTGGCACAATTCGGATGCGTCCTGCAACGGAACTACCTGGGGTGGTTCCTGTGCGACTTATTATGTCGACGGTCCGGATTATACGGATTGGGGACACGTCGGAGCCTTCGTGACGGAAAGTAATTTCCCCAACGATGAAACCAAGCGGGGCGTTACCTGCAAGTCGCAGAACACCTATTCTGACCGGGGTGCGGCGGTGCGCTGCATCCGGATCGACGAGTAGTGGTTCGAACCGGTATCGGAAAAAGGAGCGGTACACCGAGTGTGCCGCTCCTTTCGTATGGATGCCGCCGGCCGTTTACAACAGAAATCCGACCGAAAAGAGAAACGTGTCGTTCAGCGGGTTGAACTTGTCGCCGCCCAGACGCAAGGCGGCGTCGCACCGCACGGGGCCTGCGATGAATCCGCAGCCTAGCGAAGCATAGTTGCCGGCTCCTTTGTCTTGCTGGCCGAGGTGGTAGCCGCCGCGCACGACGCCGTGGCGGAAAAAGGTGTATTCGACGCCTGCGGCCAGACCGGTGATCCCTCCCCGGAACTGGTGGCCCAGGTCGAGGGCGACGCCGAGCACGTGGTTCGGGCGGAAAGGCAGGTGGAGCGAGCCTCCGAGCGCGCCGCGTGTCGGCAGGCCGTAGCGCTTCCCGTCGGACGCCTTCACATCGGGTCCGATGTCGGCCAGCCGCAGTCCGACGATCCAGCGGGCGCCTTCCACGGCGCGGAGCGTTCCGCGGTAAGCCGCGCCGATGTCGAACGAGACGCCCTGTATGGGCTTCTCGCCGAATCCCTGGTCGGAACGGGCATAGCGGGCTGTCAGCGAGAGCGCCAGATTCCGGCCTATGCGGCGGCCGTAGCCGATCTCCGCAGAGAGGTCGCAGGGACGGGCCGTTCCGGCCGGGAATCCCTGTTCGTCGGTCAGTCCGACCCGGGGGCCGCGGAAATAGCGTACGCCGGCCAGCAGGGCGTTCCGTGAGTCGGGCGAGTAAAAGCCTCCCGCGCCGTAAAGCACGTCGGCGCCGTCGAAAGCCGTGTCCCAGGGGCCGGTGAACAGGGCGGCCCCTGCGTGCCGTTCGCCCACGAGACTTAACGCGGCGTTGGCGTAGATGGCCAGCGGATTGTCCGCGACGGCTGTCGCGGCTCCCGCCATGCCGGCCGTGCGGGCGTCGGTTTCCATGCCGAGAAACGGCATGATTCCGGCGTCGGCGGTCTGGGCTTGCGCCGCATAACCGCCTGCCGCGAAGAGAAGCGCCGCGGCGAGGCGTTTGATCGATTGGTAGGTATACATGGTGTTTGCGGTTATCGTTTGATGATGTGGCTGCTGAGTTTGCGGCTGTTGCACTCGACCGTGCAGGTGTAGGTCCCGGGTGTCAGTCCGGAAATGTCGATGCGTCCCGTGTCGCCGTTGTCCCCGGCGCGGACCGAAACCTGCGCAGCGAGGACCTGCTGTCCCGCCGCATTGTGGAGCCGGATGGGGAAATCGCCTTCGATGCCCGGAATGCGTACGTTGAGCACGTCGCGGCACGGGTTGGGGAAAAGTTCCATCGGGGCGCCCGTGCCGTCGACGATCGCTTGGAATTTGGATGTCGCCGTGGCGCCGTCGAGGTCCTTCGCCGTTACGGTCAGCGTCGTGCGGCCTGCGGCGCGGGGCAGGACGAGCAGTTCCGAGTCCTGCACGCGGCATTCCACGACCTCTTCCGCGGAGGACGAAACGACGAACGTGAGCCGGTCGCCCGGCGCGTCGGCATCGGTGAAATGCTGACTGAGGTCGATGCTTCGGCCCGCTTTGTCATCGCTTTGTAGGAAGAGGTTCGGAATCGCTGCGGTCGCTTCGGGCGCGGTGTTTTCGCCGGTCCGGACGGAGATGACGACCGGGTGGGACGGAACCCCCGACGGACTTCGGCTGACGATCGCCAGGCAGTAGACCTGCCGCGGTTCCAGCCCTTCGATCCGGCAGGTGAAGGTCTCGCCGAGCCCCGCCGCTGAGGCAAAGGTGTACCGGACGGCCGTGGCGGGAATGTCGCCGACCGTGGCGGCTGTAAATGTCCGGGTGTCGGCGTAAACGTCGAACGACGCGACGGGACGTTCCGGGTAGCATCGCGGAACGCTCCACGACAATTCTGCATGGGTGCGGTGTCCCGATGCTGCGATCGTCCGTTCGTCGACCGGGTCCGGCTCGGCATCGTGGAAAAGGACGTATTCGGCGTCGACCAGCCCGTTGCCGAGCATTCCGGCATATTCGGGGTTGATCGATTCTGTGAATTGCTTTCGTCCCGAGCTTACGAGTATTTCCCGCAGTTTTTCGCTGGTAAAGCCCGGCCCCTGCGTACCGAATGCGGCGACGGCGAGAGCCGCGATGCCCGAAACCTGCGGCGCGGCCATCGAGGTCCCCGCGGAGTAACCGTAGCTGCCGTTAAGCGTGGTGCTGAAAACGCGGAACCGTTCGTCGCCTGTGGCATGGCCGCCCAGAGCCGCGAGGTCGATCCACGGGCCGTAGTTGGACCCTGTGACCTTACGGCCGTCGATGCCCAGCGACGCCACGGCCACCACTTTCTCGTAGGCTCCCGGGAACACCGGGTCGGAGATGCCGTCGTTGCCCGCCGCGAAAATGACGATGCCGCCCTTCATGGGACCCGTTTGGTTGCCGTCCTCGTCGCATCCGGCGTATTCGATGAAGTAGTCGATGGCCGCTTTGCCCGACTGCGACAGGTCCGCGAGGCCGGGAACGTAGGTCCAACTGTTCTGACTGATGACGGCTCCGTGGTCGGCCGTCCAGGTCATGATTTCCTCGATCGTCGCGGCGTCGCGCCCCGGCTCGTCGAAAATCTGGCAGCTCATCAGGCGCACGCCGCTTCCGGGCGTTCCGTCGCCGCCCGCGATGCCGCAGACGCCGATTCCGTTGTTGTTGACGGCTCCGATCGTGCCTGCGACATGCGTGCCGTGGCTGCTGGGGGTGATTTCCGTGTTATGGCGGCAGAAATTGTAGCCGCAAGCGCCCTGTTCGTCGTGCCAGATGTTTGCCGCCAGGTCGGGATGCGTGTAGTCGATGCCGCCGTCCACCACGGCGACGATTACATCTTTGTGTCCGGTGCTGACGCTCCATGCCGGGAAGATGTTGAGGTCGGCCACAGCCGTCGATCCGACGGCGGAACCCTCCCGGCGGTAGAGCCACTGATTGACCAGCAGCGGGTCGTTGAATCCGGAGCCGGCGGCATTGCCCGGACCTGCGGCGCCGAGCGGTCCGGAACTGATTTGTACGACCGCAGCACCGGCGGGAACCATGCGCGGGACGGGTTCGATGCACTCGACTTCGTCCACCCGGCCGAAGCGCTCCATGGCTTCCCCGACGGAGATCGTCCCGGAGAAACGAACATCGTACCACAGATGAAGTCCGGTCCTGCGGCGGCGTTCGCGGAAACGGTCGCCGTCGGAAAAGACGCGCTGTACGGCGGTCGCTCCGGCGCGGGTGGCCGCGGCGTCGAACGCCGCGATTCCCGAGCCGCTGCCGCTGCGGGTGAAGGCGCGGGTGTCGAGTTCTGCGGCTGTTCCGCGCAGTTTGATCCGGAATACGCCGGGTACGTAAAGTTCCTGTGTTTGGATTTGTCCACCGCCGGGAGCGGCGCCGGACTCCGGTTCCCCGGCGCAGGCCGTCAGCAGGAGAAGCGCCGGAAGGAGAGAGAAGTGTTTCATCGGTTTTCAAAGGAAAAAAGTCCGGAGCCGGCGGGCGGCATCCGGACCGAATGAATGTTTCTTACGGATTACGGAATCAGTTTGATGTCGAGGAATGAGTCGGTACATACGTAACAGTCTGATGCCGAGGTGGGTCCCAGCTGCCATTTGAAGGTTTGCATCGTCTGGCCCGGGAGACCGAGCGCCTCGCCCCGGAACGTGTAGGGGGCGTAAATCTGCATGACGTTGTCCGGCAGATAGATGACGCTGACCGGATCGCTGGCTTCGACCGTTTCGTAGACCGGATTTCCCGATTCGTCCACCTTCCCCCGGCCGTACTCGTCGGAGGCCTGACGACGATAGTCGTAGCGGAGCGTCCAGACCTTGCTGGCGGCGTACTGCCGGAAGTTGGTCGTGAGCGTTGCATTGGGCCGCGTGAGGGTTCCGATCTGTTCGCCGTTGGCCGTTACCTTGAACTCGGTCTCGTTGATCGCCAACTGACTGTTGCGGATGGCTTCGAGATAGCTCTCCGGGGAGTATTGCCCCGAAAGCGGCGTCATGCGAATCCGATTGCCGGTCTTGATACCCCGCAGGATAATCTCGTCGAAAGCCGGAGAGAGCGACATGAACGTGAATTCGTAATCGCCTTTCCATCCCTGATAACCTGCGCCGTTGTCTCCGGGGAACGAAAAGAAATGCAGGTAGTCGTTGTGGGTTGCGAATTTAAGCATGGGCCCGGTCGAAAATTCGATCCGGTATTCCGATTCCGTCCGCAGGGGATCGGCCTCGATGAAGGTGCTTCCCTCGAACCATGCTTTGACCGTGCGGTCGTCTTGGAATTCGACGATGTAGATCCAGCCGCCGTAACCGAGGTTTTCGTCGGGGAAGTACTCCATCACCCACGTCTTTCCGGCCTGCAATGCGAATTTGTAACGTTCGAGCGTCTGCTCGATCCGGGCCGAGGTCGATTCGCCGAAGTTGTCGTCCGAATCGTCGCATGCGGCGGCCGAGAGCAGCACTCCGGCCAACAGCAGCAATATGTTGATTCTCTTTTTCATAGGTTCAGTTTAGTCTTCGAGGTTTGTCCAGTCGATGTTTCCGAGTTCGGAGATCCGGCGCAGGTAGATGTCGCTCCATTTCGCCGCGTCTACGCCGAAATCGTCGCGGAGCCATGCGATGAGGATCGCGCGCTTCTTCTCGATCTTGGCGCGTCCGTCCGCGCTTTCGATCGAGGAGAGCATCGACTCCCACTCCTGGTCGTTCATGCTGATCAGGCGTCCGCCCGTTTCGGCGATATCCTCGGCGGGACTCGAACGCGCATACTTCGAGACGAAGCCCAGCTCCATGAAGTCGTTGCCGCTCTGGGCATACTTGTCGCCCACGTAGTCGCTCTGCGTGATGGTGTCGTAGTCGCTCGGCACGGGGTATGTACCGTCGAGGATGTGCATGAACTCGTGGAGCATTGTTCCGGCGATTCGTTCGCTGTCCTTCTCGCGGTCGAAGAATTTTACGCCGAGGACGTTGATCTGAAGGCCGTTTTCGGCCGAAGCCAGCACCGTGTTTCCGGTGCTGCTGATTTCGAAACTCCCCACCAGGTAGAGTACGCGCGGAAAATAGCTTTTTGCGAAGAGCAGCGGGTCCTTCCGGTCGGCCATCAGCTCCGCCATGGCGTCGAGCGTCGAGTATTTGATCAGCTTGGCCACCTCGATCGATTTGTCCACGGGCGGCGGCGACACCCAGTAGTTGAAGTGGGTTTCGCGGTCGGGCATGCGGTATTCGAAGCGGATGTTGTAGGGCTCCGTGTAGTGCCGGTCGAGCCAGAAGTCGAATTCGGTCTTTTCCTCGGTGGGATCGACGAATATGCTTTTTCCGTCCGGTTCGTCCTTGTCGCACGAGGTCGTCGCGCCTGCGGCGAGCAGGAGCAGGAACAGCGGTATGATTGTCGGTTTCATATTCAATATGGATGTTTGGCGGATGGTTACTGACAGAATGGATGGTCGGGACGGTTCTCGTTGCGGGGATTCGCCTCCAATCCGGCCGTGATGACCTCCTGGGGCAGTTGGAGGGCGCGGCGAAGGTCTTTCTCGCCGAGCGTGGCCGCAACCGTGAACCCGGTCGTGTTGTCGTCGTTGTAAGCCGAGTCGTCGAAGCGGTCGATCACGATGCCGTAGCGTTTGATGTCGCTCCAGCGCAGTCCGTCGGCGATGGTTTCGATGCGGCGGCAGAAGAGCGCGCATTGCAGCATGTACTCCTGTTCGCCGGCCTCGACCGGAAAGCCGTGGGGATGGAGCGGCTTGCGCGATGTCGGTTCCAGGGGCGTGTACTCAGCGATGTAACGGTCCGACGAAGGATCGCCGTAGACCTCGGCGATGCGTTCGCGGGTCAGCGGTTCGATATCGTTCTGTCCGACCAGGTAGAACGAACCGATCCAGGCATTGAGGTCGGCGACAGCCTTGTCGTACTCCTTGAGGTGGATGTAGGCCTCGGCGCGGCTCAGCACCGTTTCGTTGGTCGTGAACGCCACCATCGTCGAGCGGCCGATTCCCACGCCGGTTACCGGGTCGGTTACCTCCCACTGGTTCGGCCATTTGGGCATGTAGATCTTGTTGTGGTCGTTGCCCTGCCAGATGAAGGGCGGGTGCTGGTAGACCTTTTCGATGCAGTTGTCCTTCCATTGGTCCCACGGACCGCCCATCGGCCGCTTCGCGCGATAGGTCTCCTTCTTGGCGATGCGGTAGTTGTGGGTGAAGCGTGCGCCGGAACTGCTCCAGGCGTTGAAAAGCGATCCGTTGCCGGTCACCATGGGAATCATCAGCAGGTTGAACGAATGTCCGACGCTGATGTAGTCGAGCGTGCGGACCGAGCCGTCCCAGGCCAGTTGCTTGACTGCTGACCAGTCGCGCATCACGGTCGAGGGATCGCTGCCGAGGACCTCGGAAGCATATTTGACCACCTTCCCCCACTTCAGGTAGTAGAGGTTGAACCTGGTGGCGAAAGCATAGGCGGCGCTGCGGTTGAAGTGGTATTTCGGAACCGAGTAGTTGGCATCGTTGATCAGGGGCAGCGCCTCTTCGATGTCGCGGTCGATCTTCTCGTATACCTTTTTGAGATCATCCCGGTGGTAAACCGGGTTAAGCGTCGTTTCGGGAGCCTCCATGTAGGGGATTCCCAGGTATTCGCCGCTCTTCTCGGGATGGTAGGGGAGGCAGTAGAGCATCGTGAGGCAGAAGTGCGAATAGGCCCGGCAGAGCAGGGCTTCGGCTTTGGCCGGAAGCAGTTCTTTGGGCGTACCCTGTTTCTCGATCGCTTCCAAGGCGGTGTTGGCCGCGGCGATCGCGGAGTAATAGGCCTGCCAGGTGTTCTTGTTGCTGTCATTTTCGGCCTCGTTCATGTCCATCCAGTAGCTGTTGTGTTCCAGCAGCCGGCTGGTGTTGGGGTTGCCTGCCCCCATGTCGTCGCAGTTGTCCGATGCGATTTCGCACATGCGGGTGAAACTGCGCGAGGGGTAGGCCGACACGAGCAGCCGGTTGATTTTGTCCGGCGTGTCGAGTTCGGTTCGGTTGTCGGGCAGTTCGTCGAGGAAATCGTTGCAGGCAACGAGTGTGAGCGAACCGATGCTGAGAAACATTATGCGTGATATCAGTTGTTTAATTTTCATGGCGGAGCGGATTTAGAAGCTGACGCGGAGCGTCAGGGTGAACTGTTTGGGCATCGGCACTGCAACGCCGCCTGTGTTGAAGAATTCGGGGTCCTGGCCTTGCAGTTTCTTGTCCGAATAGATCAGGAACGGGTTGGTTGCCTGGAACTTGAGCGACAGACCGCTCATGCGCAGCTTCGAAGTGATCGACTGCGGGAAGTCGTACGAGAGCGAAATCTCCTTCATGCGGATGAAATCGCCCTTGGCGACCCGGACATCGGAATAGTTGTAGGCGCTGTACGCGACGTAGAGGTTGGGGATGTCGTTGTTTTGCCGCGTGCTGGCGATGACCGGAACATTGGTCCGCCGTTCGTCGCCGGGATTGAGGTAGCGGTTGGCGAATTCCCGGGGCATAGCCGTCAGGTCGGAATAGCTGTTCGAGAAGATCGGATCGAGACGGACGACGTTCCCGAAGGAGTAGGTCATGAAAACATTGAGCGTGAATCCCTTGTACTTGAAGATGTTGCCCAGACTGCCCGTGATGGTGGGATCGACCGGACCTTCGTAGACGAGGTTGCTCATGTTCATCGTTTCCTGGAACTGGATGTTCGTCGAGGTGATGCTGCCGTCGGCAGCGAGGAACGTCGGGATGCCCATCTCGTTAAGACCCTTGAATTTCAGCGAGAAGAGCGAGCCGCGCGGTGTCCCCTCCATCGAATAGCCCGTGCCGGTGATGTAGTCGATCATGCGCGTCGAGGTTTTGAGTTTGGTAACCTCGTTGTCCATCCAGGCGAAGATGAAGTTGGTCTGCCACTTGAAGTCCTTGCGTTCGATGTTGCGCGTGAAGAGCGAAAGTTCCACGCCCTGCGATTTCATCTCCGCAACGTTGCCCTGCTTGTCCACGGCGCCGCCCAGGCCCATCGTTACGACGTTGCCGATCAGGTCGAAGTTGTTGCGCCGGTAGGCGTCCATCGAAAGGGTGATGCGATCGTCGAGGAATCCCATGTCGAGGCCGACGTTCAGCTCGTGTTTCTTTTCATAGGTCAGTTCCGAGTTCTCGGGAGCCGAGATGCTCAGCGCCGGTTCCCGGATTTCGGTCGCTCCGCGCCACGGGTTCAGCGGGTAGATCGTGGCCGTGGAGTTGTTGACCCATGTGGGTCCCCGGTCGGCCGTGAGACTGTAGGAGAGGCGCAAAGCGAGGCTGGAAAAGGCCGGACGAAGCGGTTCGAAGAACGACTCCTGATCGACGCTCCATTTGCCGGCTATGTTCCAGGTCGGCAGCCAGCGCGCCTTGCGCGAGCGGCCCAGCCGGTTGGAACCCTCGTAACGGAGCGTACCATTGATCGTGTAGCGGTAGTCGTAGGAGTAGGAGAACGTGCCGGCGAAGGCGGCGTTGCGCTCCCGCGTGTTGGACAGGCTGTAATACTGGGTGTTCTCCTCCAACTGCTTCTTGAACAGGTCGAGGATATAGAACGGGGTTTCACCCATGTCGTATTGCAGGCCCCAGCCCTGGAACGAGGTGGCGCGGCGGTCGATGGCGTTGATCTCCACGATGCCGAACAAGTTCAGGATGTGCTTGTCGTCGAACGTGTCGTTGTAGCTGATCGAAGCGCGGAAATCGCGGCTCTTGGCGCGGAAGTCGCTCCGTTTGTAGATGCCGCCCTGGGGCAGGATCGAGTATTTATCGCGGTTCGGGGCGTCGGGGTTGTCGTAGAGATAAGGGTTGTTGTTCTGGATGATCGAGGTGGCCATCGAGCGGTAGGCCTGCGCCTGGTTCGAACCGTCCTCGATGTGGTGTTCGGTGCTCGAAGCCTGGTACTTGATCGCCCCGAGAGCCGAAACTTCGACTTTCGGCGTGATTTTCCATTTGAGCTCGGCCTGGAATTTCACGTCGCTCACGTTCAGGTCCATGTAGTTCTTCGACAACTCGTCCTTGATGTTGAACGGCGTGTAGTTGCGGGTGTAGAACTCGTCGGGGTCGAGTGTGCGCGACGAACGCAGTGCGTAGGAGTAGGGGTTGATGTCGAAGTCGCGCTTGACGGTCCCGAACACGGCGTCTACCTCCGACGAGAGCGATCCAGGCGCACGCTGTTCGCGGTACGAGGCGTTGCCGATGAGGTTCAGCGTCAGTTTGTCTTTGAGGATGTGCTGCGTGGTGTTGACCAGAAGCGTGTAGCGGTTCACCTTGCTCTGGATGCTCCATCCCGGATCGACCATCGCGCCGACAGAGGCGTAATACGAACCCTTTTCACCGCCCGAGGAGATACTGGCCGAATGGCTGTGCTGGATGCTGTTGCGGAAAAGTTCCTTAAACCAGTCGGTGTTGCGGAATTCGGCCTGCCGCAGGTAGGCGTTGCGCCCTTCGGGGGTGTTCAGCACGGCGAACTGCCCCGTGGCGGGATCGTAGGTGTTGATCAGTTGCGACAACTTGCCGTAGACGCCGCTCTCGGAGCGGTACACGGTGTTGGCGTAGTTGAGCCAGCCTTTGTCGTACATCTCCTGGTAAACGGCCATCTGCTCCTGCGAGTTCATGATGTTGAAGTTCGAGTAGCTGGGCGTCATGCGCATCGTGAATTCGCCGGTGTAGCTGACCTTCGTAACGCCGGGCGTGCCTTTCTTCGTGGTGATGACGATGACGCCGGCCATGGCGCGGGCGCCGTAGATCGAGGTCGCCGAGCCGTCCTTGAGAATCTGGAAACTCTCGATGTCGTCGGCGTTGAGTCCGGCGATGGCCGAGCTGATGAGCGTCGTAGCGTCGCCCGACGACAGGGAGTTGGCGTCGACGTTGATCACGTCCTCCATGATCACGCCGTCGACCACCCATAGCGGCTTGGAGTCGCCGAAGATCGACGTGGCGCCGCGGATGCGGATTTTGGGTGCGGCGCCGAAGGTTCCGGAGACATTCTGCACCGACACGCCGGCCGAGCGGCCTTCGAGACCGCGGCTGATTTCGCTGATGCCGTCCAGTTTGACATCCGAGGCCAGGAGCTGGTCGGTGGCTCCGGTAAAGATACGCTTGTCCATCTTCTGCATACCGGTTACTACGACCGATGCGATCTCCTGCGCGCTCGCTTTGAGCACGAAGTCCATGCGGTCGGCGTCGACCTTCTTCTCGACCGGGTCGTATCCCAGGAAGGATACCCGCAGCACGGCCCCGGCGGGAACATTTTTGAGCGTATAGAGTCCGTCGATCGCTGCCGTGGCGGCATTGTTCGTGCCGACGACCTGGACGACGGCGCCTGTCAGCGGTGTGCCGTCCTCTTCGGATACTTTGCCTGTTACCACGCGGTTCTGCGCCGAGGCCCGGCACATTACCGCTATGGCGAGCAGGATGAGTATGGTCAGTTTTTTCATAGGTCAGTCATTGAGGTTCTTGGTTCCGGTGCACAGGCGGGACCGCGGCCGGCGAAGGTCGCGGCCCGCCCGTTGCATCGGGTGATAGGTTAGTAGTTTTTGGAAAGTTCCAGCGCGTTGGTCAGGCAGAGTTGTCCGGTGAAGCTCCAATATCTGTCGTTGTTCTCCCAGAAGCAGAGCGTTTTGGCCACCTTGCCGTTGCCCTGGCCGTTGTCGCCGAACACGAGCTGGATCGTGCCCGCGCTTTCGTCGAAGACGGGCTCCGCCGCCCAGGCGACCACGCCCGCCTGCGACCAGATGTAGTTGCCCTGGCCGTTCTGCGGCCCGTTGAAATGGAGGGTGTAAAACTTCGTTCCCGAGGAGCCCAGTTCCTGGCCGGTCTGAATGACCACCTTGCCGTCGGCGAACTCCGCCGTGAACGGATAATCCTTGAGTGCGGGATCATTGATGGTAACCTTGTACGAATATTGATTTTCCCTGACGGTGAACGTGATCGACGAGAGATTCTGGATGCTTCCGGCCAGAATGTCGGTTTTGGTTACGTTCCACGTGCCGAGCAGGAAGTCGTAGGTGCTCTTTTTGGGCTGTATGAGCGTGATGATCACCGGCTCACCTTCCTCGGGTGTGAGCTCCGCGCGGCCCTTCACCTCGACGCGGCTCGACGCTTTGTTCGACGTGAAGCTGATGCTCGTGCCGTCCTCGCTCTTCGAGAACGAGAAGGCGTCGTTCGGGTTCTCGGTGAGTTTTACTTCATAGGTTCCGGAGCAGGTTACCGCTGCGGAAAGCGTGCGGTCCGTGTCGGAGAAGATGAGCGTCGTGGGCGTAACGACGAGTCCCCTGAATTTATCCTGAACGACGCTGATCAGCAGCGGGGCGAGTCCTTCGGCCTTTACGGTAACGGTGGCCGTGCGCTCCCGATCGCCCGTATACGCCAGAACGTTGAGGTTGACGGTAGAACCGATGACTGCGGTGCGGCACCACGTTTCGCTCGATTCCGCGGTTATATTCCTTCCGCCGGCATCCACGACGGCACTGGCGAGGCCGCCCTTGTAGTCGAATTTTTCACGCGTGATACTTCGGAGCGAAACGGACGTGGGATCGTCGTCTTTTTCGCATCCCGTCAGCATGGCCAGGGAAGCCAGCAATAAAAGTAGGTAATGCTTCATAATGGGTAATTTTGGGTTGGTTGGTTGATTCCGCATTGTCGACCCGGCCAGGCGGCCGGACCGGATTCAATGTAAAATTACCGAATCGGGGCTTCTGCGTTGAAAAATATCGTTCACTTTTACGACAAAATCGGCCCGGAGGCTCCGGATGCCGGAAAAGGGCTTATTCTTCCTCCGGCGCCTGTGTTTCAGCTCCCTGTTTTTCGAGGAATTCGGTCGGCAGGATTCCGAACTGCTTGGCGAAGCATTTGGCGAAATAGGACGACGAACTGAAACCGGTGAGGAACCCGATTTCGGTGATGCGGTATCGGCCTTCGATGATCATGTGTTTCGCCTCTTTCAGGCGGATGAGTTTCATGAAGTCGTTCGGCGTCATGCCCGTGACGGCTTTCAGCTTCCGGAAGATCAGCGTGCGGCCCATCGCCAGTTCGCGGGCGAGGAGTCCCACCGACAGGTCCGGGTCCCGCATGTGGGCGATGATCACGTCGCGGCATTTGAGGATGAACTCCTCGTCGAGCCGGTTGTGCTGTGAAACCGGCTCGAACTCGGTCATGAATTTGCCCGCATAGAGACGCCGTATCTCGTCGCGCGTATGGAGCAAACTGGAAATCTGCGCTTTGAGCTGGTCGGGTGAGAAGGGCTTTTCGATATAGGCGTCGGCGCCGCATTCGAGTCCCTCGATCTTGGAACTTACACCGGTCCGTGCCGTGAGCAGGATCACGGGAATGTGGCTCGTGGAGATGTCGTTCTTGATGCGCCGGCAGAGTTCGATTCCGTCGATGTCGGCCATCATGATGTCGCTTACGATCAGGTCGGGATCGTTGCTCCGGAGCAGGTTGAGCGCCTGGCTGCCGCTGTTCGTCGAGATGACGAAATAGTCGCTTCCGAGCATCTTGACTAGGAAATCGAGGATGTTGCTGTCGTCATCCACGACCATCACCGTATGGGTCCTGACCGTCGCGTCGGCAGTCTGTTGTACAGCCGCTTCCGGACGGGTCTCTTTTTGCGGCAGCGGTTGCTCGACGGCTTCTGCATTGAGCGGCGTTTTTGCGGGAATCTTCGCCCTTTCGCCCGCAGGTTCGGGGATGAATGCCGTCAGCAGGGCCCCGGGCTTTCCGTCCGGACGTTCCGCCGCGGCGATCGTGCCTCCCATCAGGCGGATAAAGAACCGGCACAGGTGCAGGCCGATTCCGACGCCGGATGCGAATCCGTTGTTCCGGGCCTGGTAGAAGGCGTCGAAAACCTTTTCGCGCTCCTCGGGCGGGATGCCGGGACCGTCGTCCCATACCTCTACCGTGAGACCGTTGTCCCTGCGGCCGATGCGGATGTGGATTTCCCCGTCAGCAAAACGCAGGGCGTTGGACAACAGGTTGCTCACGATCTTGGTCAGCGCCTCCCGGTCGGTGATCTGCATCAAGCGGTCGGGGATCTCCTCGATCAGACGGATGCGCCGTTGCTGTGCCGTGGGTCCGAACATGGCCAACTGCTCCCGGACGAGTTGCCCGACATCGCAGATGTCGTAGCGGAGCTTGTATCTGTTCGAGTCGATCTTCCGGAAATCGAGCAGTTGGTTGACCAGCGAATGGAGCCGGTGGTAATTCTGCTTGATGACGGCCAGATACTCCCCGTCCTCGTCGGAAATCCGTCGCGACTTCATCACCTGCTCCAGCGGACCGATGATCAGGCTTAGCGGGGTGCGGATTTCGTGGGTGATATTGGTGAAAAAACTGATCCGCTGCTCGTAGAGATTCCGTTCGTTTTCGCGTTTGATCTGATCGATCTTCTCCCGCTGCTGCTGTTCGGTGCGCCGCATCAGGTAGCGCAGGCCGGCGGCCGCTGCGAGGAGCGCAAGTACGGCATAGCCCGCCAAAGCGCCTTTCGACCGGAAAAATGACGGCCGGATGCGGATCCTGAGTTTGGTCTCGTCGGGGTTCCATTGCATGTCGCCGTTACCGACCTGTACCCGGAAGCAATACTCCCCGGGGTGCAGGTTGTTGTAGTTGACCGAAGCGTTCCGGCTGTCGGTCATGGACCAGTGGTCGTCGAGTCCGTCGAGCCGGTAACGGTAGCGGCAATCTCCCGGGAAGAGATAGGTCGGTGACACGAAGCGGAACCCCACCGAGGTCTGGCGGTGCGACAGCGTGATCTTCCGGGTATGTTCGATGGGAACTGAAAGCGGCGATTCATAGCCCTCCGTATGGGTTACGGGTTGGCCGTCTAACGAAAACCGGGTGATTATGGCCGGATAGAGGCTCCAGTCGCCCACGATGTCATGGGGCGGGGTGAACGAACAGATGCCGTCGGTCGTGCCCAGCACGATGCGTCCGTCGGAAGAGAGGATTCCCGAATTGGACATGAATTGTTCGGTGTGGAGCCCGTCGGCGCGCGAATAGCGTTTCAGTTGTCCGGTCTCGGGATAAAAGACGACCAGTCCCCGGTCCGTCGTGATCCAGAGACGGTCGTTTTCGGGGATGATCCGCTGGATGATCTTACTGGGCAGGGACAGGGTCTCGTAGCGGACGAAGCTGCCGTCTTTTTCGTCGTAACTGCATAGCCCGTAACCGTTGGTTCCGATCCACAGCCGGTTTGCGCGGTCGACGGCGAGCGTGTTGACCGCATTGCGGCTGATGGTCGAGGCATCGTCGGGATCGTACCGGTAGTGCCGCAAGCGATCGGTGCGGGCGTCATAGGCGTAGAGTCCGTCTTCGTTCGTCGCGATCCAGAGGCGTCCGGCATGGTCCTCCGTGATGTCCGAAATCCGCACGCCGGGCTCGCGCGCCACGAAACGGTCGCCGAGCCGGTCGTAATAATAGAGACCTACCGAGGTCCCGGCCCAGATACGGCCGCTGCTGCTCTGGCAGAGGACGAAGACGCGCGAACTGGGATCCGAGGGGTCGGAAAGATAGGATTTCACTGCTCGGCTTTTCATATCCATGGCTTCGATGCCCCGTTGGAAGGCGGCGATCCAGAGCGTTTGTTCGTCGACGAGCAGTGAAAAGACGTTGTAGATGGCGGTCCCGACGTTTTGGGCCGTGCGGTACGGAACGATCGTGCCGTCGTGCTTGTCGAAGAGCAGGATGCCGTTGTTTTCGGTTCCCAGCAGGTAATGTCCTTCTTTTATTTCGCAGACCGCGCTGACGACCTTGCTTCGGTCGGAGTTGTCGTTCTCGCGCGTAGCGTAGCAGGTAAAGTTGCTACGGGCGGGATGAAACTCTACGCCTTCGTAACACGACCCGAACCAGAAATTTCCTTCGCGGTCGTACAGGAAGGAGAAGACGTTCCAGCATTTGGTGCGCGTGAAGGGCGCTTCGGCCTCTTCCACGGGACGCAACCCCGATTCGGAGACGCGATAGAGCGTGGCCCCGCTGTTTGCGCAGACGAGCAGTTCGCCCGGCGCCCGTTCCTTCAGGTAGTGGATGCGCTGCAGGCGGCGTTCCCCGCTGCGGTCGTCGTAATTGGTGAAACGACCCGTGCTTCGCTCGAAGCGGTCGAGACCGGAACTCACCGTCCCGAGCCACAGCGTGCCGTACGAGTCTTCCGTGATGGCGTCGATCGAGTTGTCCGAGATGCCGTTCCGCCCGTCGGTCTCTTTCCGGTAACGGGTGAAGCGTTCCGTTTGTTTGGAGAATGCGCAAAGCCCTTCGCTGTAGGTTCCGATCCAGATAGTCCCGTCTTTGCTCTCGTAAATGGTCGAAATATAGTCTTGCGCGATGGAAGTGTCGTCATCGGGAAGATGGCGGTAGACTGTGAGCCGGTTCGTTTCGGGGTTCCAGCGGAAAAGCCCCGAATTGACGGTCGCGATCCAGATCTCCCCCCCCGGTCCTCGATGACTTCGGTCGTCTGTCCCGTAACGGATGTCCCGTCAGCGGTCCTGGCGTCGAAATGCCGGAACCGGTCGGTTGCGGGCGTATAGATGTCCACGCCGTTGTCGAGTGCAAGCCAGATCTGCCCACGGCTGTCGAGCGTCATCCGGCGGATGTTGTTGCTCGAAATGCTCGACCGGTCGCCGTCGGCATGGGTGTAGCTGCGGAACTCGTGGCCGTCGAAACGGCACAGTCCGTTGTCGGTCCCGAACCAGATGAACCCCACCGAGTCCTGCACGATGCCGTAGACGTGATTGGACGACAGGCCGTCGTCCACCGTATAGTTGCGCAGGTTGTGGTAGACGGTGGCGTTCGCCGATTCGGTACGGCCCGGCAGGAATGAGACGAAGAGCGGAAACAGGAATAAAGCAATGCGACGAAAAGTTCGGTTCATGGCTGATTTGGGTTATTGCAAAAATAACCAATGCCGCGCTTTCTGCAAGATAATATGGTGCGAAATAGGGATAATTCCGTACACGCGGGCGTGTAAGGCCGCTTTTCGCAGCGCTGCGACGCGCAGATCGGGGAGTGAGTGGCCCGGACGAACCGTTTTGCGGCGCACCCCGAAAGGCCGACGGTGTCTTTCGGGCCGTGCGCTGTTTACGGGGTCAGGGGCGGGCGGGCTATTCGAACCAAACGAACTTTCCGCCGTCCGTCAGGCAGTGGGGACAGTAATAGTCGACGTACTCCGACGAATAGAGGTTGCCGCAGAGCGGGCAGACGGCGAACCGGCATGTGTCCGAATAGTTGGCGGCATGTTGGCGGCAGCGTTCCAGCAGGACGATGTTGTGCCGGTCGCCGGCCGATGCCCAGGTCAGCACCCGCGCCACGTAACGGTTGCCGCGCTCCATCGCACGGCGGATGTCCGCCCCGCGGCGCTCGCCGTAGCTTTTGAGTTCGTAATCAATACTCCGGTCGAGGTTGCCGTCGGTCGTACCCCCGAAGATGACGATTTTGCCCGGAGGTGCATAGTGCCCTCCGAGATGTACGATCGCTGTCGCACAGTTGTTTTCCTGCAGGCGTTGGGAGAAGGCCATGGCCCGGAACAGCCGTTCGGCTTCGCGGCGCTCCTCGGCGGCGGCAATGTTTGCAAAATGGTCGTACTGCGCCGATTTGACGTGTTTGCGGCGGCAGCAGGCGTCGAGGTCTGCGAGCGTTTCGGTCCACGGCGAACTTTTTGGTGTCCGGGGTTCGCGCGTTGCCGCGTAGTACAGCCAGACGAGGATGACTGCCGATGCTACGAAGAGCGAAAGTATCAGGCCGAGACGCAGTTTCATAATTTTAATCCGGGGAAAAGCCGTAGTTCGGAACGTGCATTTTTTATGCCAACGGATCGCCGGTTCTATGCCGCCGGGGAATTTTTGCGGCCCGGCTTTGGTTTTCGGATTCCAATTCCTATATTTGTAAATCCGTCCCTGCGGAAAACCAGGAACAGGGCGGCCGTATCTATGAAAATCGGACTGAAAATTTTAACTGCCGTCGTTGTGGCCCTGCTGGCCGGCGGTTGCGGCAGTAGCGATAAAGGCGGTGAGGACGAGTCGAACTACGACGGCTGGGTGCTGACAGAGTGGAAAGGCGGCGATGCCTTGGCCGGCACGGTCTACCTGCAGCTCGGCGAGGACGGGACGTTCACCCTCTACCAGAGCATCAAGACGTTCGGCTACGCTAAATATACCGGGACCTACACCATCAGCGCCGCGCCGGAGGCCGGACAGGTGCTTTCGGGAACGTATACCGACGGAACACCGTTGGACAACACTTATGTGGTTGAAAAAATGACGAAGAAGGAGCTGAGGCTCCGTGCGCAGAAGGACGGTATCGTCTCGGTCTATTCCGGGGTGACGATTCCCGCTTTGGTGAAGGACGGCATTACGGGCAAAAGCTTGCGTATGGCTGTGGAGACGAAAGCGTTCCTGTAAACGAACCGGGATAAATAGGAAGGGCGGACCCGCGGGTCCGCCCTTTTTCGGTTAAAAGACGGCGCAGACCTCCATACTGAAGGTGAGCTTGTGGAGCCGTTGGCGCGACGATGTCACCACAGGCGGCGCCACGTCGTAATCGGTCGTAAACCGCACGCCGAGGTTCTGGGTGGCGAGGTAGGTCGTCGACACTCCTGTTCCGAACGAGAATCCGGCCCGGCCTTCCAACCTTCGGAGGTCCGTGCGGGCCGGTTTGTAAATCTCGCATCCGCCGAGCAGTTTGCCGCCCACGAGCCACCGCATCGAGAAGGGGTAGGAGAAATAAGGTCCGGCGTACATCGACGCACACTCCAGGTTGTCGTTCTGGGCTATGCCGTTGACCTTCATGCGCAGGTTGGTGCACGACATGCGCCCGCCGACACCCCAGTAGGGCGATCCGAACCAGGCTCCCTGTACCGAGACGGCCGGACCCGAAAGGAACTGCATGTGCATGTCGGGATAGGGTGTGTAGCTTCCCGGAACGGTCGAAAACCCGAGGCTGAACCCGAGGAACGAAGGGCGGCGGTAACGGTCGTAAATGGAATAGGTTTCCGTGATGTTGAGGCCTTTTTCCTTGAAAATCAGGTCTGCAAGGTAATACCCCAACTCCGTGGCAAGGATGCCGATGCCCGCGCCGACCATGATGTCGCTCATCCAGTGGCGGTTGTTGAGCTGGCGGGTGACGCCCGTGACGGTTGCCACGGTGTAGCCGCCGATGCTGTACCACGGGCTGCGGTGGCCGTACTCCTTGTGGAGCATCGTGGCGGTCATGAAGGCTGTGGCTGTATGTCCCGAGGGAAAAGAGTTGCGCGACGACCCGTCGGGGCGCATCACGCGGCAGGAGTATTTGAGCGAGTTGACCCCGATGGTCATCAGTCCTGCCGAAAAAGCGTCGGAGACCAGCATACGGCCCCACGAACTGCGGCTCTTGACCCCGCAGGCCTTCAAGGCGACCATCGCCCCTGCCGGGGCGTACTGGAGCCAGTCGTCGTAGTTCTGGCGGAACGAACGGCTGTAACCGTTGCGCAGGCGCCGGAAATCGGCGTCGTAAGCCTGCATCACCACGCCGCCCACGATCAGCGGTGTGCCGATGAAGAGCATGCGGTAGGCTTTGGTCGAAGTGTGACGGTCGATGCGCTGGCGGAATGCACCGCCGGCGCTCATGTCCGTGCTGTCGGGCAACTGCGCCCACGCTCCCAGACCCACGAACGAGAGCAGACAGACGGCGGTAAGACGTTTGAGCATGTATGTAATGAACTACCTTTTTCTACGGATTGCACGGACGATTTCGCCACCGATGGCCAGCAGCGAGGTGAAGCCGATCACTTCGGCCCATTGCGTCCACGAGAGCGGTTCGGTGCGGAATACCTCGCCTCCGAACTCCACGATCAGCACCTGCCCCACGCCGATGGCCGCGAGGATGAGGAAAAATTCGCGGCAGCCGCCGAGGCATGTGAAGACCGAATGGCGTGTCTCGAATCCTTTGGCGTTGAACATGTTCCAGAATTGCAGGAAGACGAATGTCGAGAAGAATACGGTCAACTGGCCGATCGTGAGTCCGCCCTGTGTGATCGTCCACCGGAAGAGCATACCCAGCAGTACGACCACCATCACGATGCCGCATGTGAAGAGCGTGCGGGCCATGCCCGGGGTGATGATGAATTCGTCGCGCCGGCGGGGTTTGTCGCGCATTACCTCGGGATTGGGCGGCAGCGAAGCCATTGCCATCGCCGCAAAGGTGTCCATGATGATGTTTACCCAGAGAATCTGCACCACGGTCAGCGGCATCTCGGTTCCGAACACCGCGCCGATGAAGCAGATGGTGATGGCCGCGAAATTGATCGTCAGCTGGAACAGCACGAACCGCTGGATGTTGCGGTAGAGCGAACGTCCCCACATGACGGCCGTTGCAATCGAGGCGAACGAGTCGTCGAGCAGCGTGATGTCCGAAGCGTCCTTCGCTACGGAGGTTCCCGAACCCATCGAGAGCCCCACGTTGGCGAAATTGAGCGCCGGGGCGTCGTTCGTGCCGTCGCCCGTCACGGCTACCACTTCGCCCCGCTGCTGCAACAATTGTACGAGGCGTTGTTTGTCCAGCGGGCGGGCCCGGGACATGATTTTGATCTCCTGCACCCGTTCGAGCAACTCTTCGTCGCTCATTGCGGCGAACTCCGTACCGGTGATGTGGTTGCGGTCGCCGTCCACGGCGTCGTCCCACAGCCCGATCTGGCGGGCGATCTCACGCGCTGTCGCCGGGGTGTCGCCCGTGACGATCTTTACGCCGATTCCTGCTTGCAGGCAACGTCCCACGGCGGCCGGAACGTCTTCGCGGACCGGGTCCGAAATGGCCGCCACGGCAGCAAAATGCAATCCGCCCGTCTTGACCGCTTTGAGGCAGTCGTCCGACGTGGTTTCAGCCCATGCTACGGCCAGCGTACGCATGGCGCGGCTTTGGAAGCCGAGGAGTTGCTCGGTAACCTGGGTGTCCTTTCCGTCCGGGGCGCACATCGTGCGTACGATCTCCGGGGCGCCCTTTACACAGAGGATGCGGCGGCCCGAAATACCGCTTTCGACGATCGTCGCCATGTATTTGCGTTCGGTCGAGAAGGTCAGCCGGTCGACGATCTTCGCTTCGGCGCGCAGCGGTTCGTAATCTTCGCCCTGGGTACGGAGCCATTCGAGCAGGGCCCCTTCCGTGGGGTTGCCGATAATGTGTCCCTCGGCGTCGAGGAACGCCGTGGTGTTCAGCGCCACGACTTCGGCGAATTCCCGTTCGGGAAGCGCGTCGTAGCGGATGAGCTCCTGTACGTGCATGCGGTTCTGGGTGAGCGTTCCGGTCTTGTCGGTGCAGATGACCGTCACGGCGCCCATCGTTTCGCAGGCGTGCATCTTTCGTACGAGGTTATTGGTCTTGAGCATCCGCCGCATGGACATTGCCAGCGACAGCGTGATCGACATCGGCAGTCCTTCGGGCACGGCCATGACGATGATGGCTACCGAGACCATGAAGATGTTGAGCACCTGCTGCGAAATGGTCAGCCAGTCGCTGTCGAGCAGCCCGCCCACGAAGACCGCCTTGCCCAGCATCACGCAGAAAATCAGCGCTGAAAGGATGATGCCCAGCCGGCCGATCAGGCGCGAAAGGCGCGTCAGCTGCCGGTCGAGAGGCGTCTGTTCGTCGCTCTGTACGGTCGACTGCTCCGTGACGCGTCCGGCTTCGGTCGAGTCGCCCACGGCCGTTATGACCGCTACGCCGTAGCCGTCGGCCACGGTCGTGCCCCGCAGTACGGTGTTCGACGGATAGGTCGCCTCGGCGTCGAAATGGGCTTCGTCGACGGTTTTGTCCACTTCGGGTTCGCCCGTGAGCGTCGATTCGTTGATCTTCAGCGACACCGCCTCGACCAGTTCGCCGTCGGCCGGAATCGTCTCGCCGCTTTCGATATAGACCACATCACCCGTAACCACTTCGTGGCGCGGGATTTCGCGGATCGAACCTTCGCGCATCACCTTTACGGGAATATCGTCGTTGACCTGGTTGAGCCGCCGGAAACGCCGCTGGGCATCCCATTCGAACCAGAATCCGACGCATGTGGCGAGGATGATGGCGCAGATGATGCCTACGGACTCGGTAAAGTCTTTGTGGATGAATCCGATGGCCAGCGACAGCACGGCGGCCAGCAGCAGGATGCGGATGATCGGGTCGCGGAACTTTTCAAGCAGCAGACGCCAGACCGAATCGTCCTTCGGCGGGGTGATGACGTTGTCGCCGTGACGCTGGCGGCTTTCGTCGACTTCCTGAGAGGTCAGGCCCTTGGGATTGTAGTGTATCATGTGTGAGGGTTAGATTTTCTGCACGGAAAACTGTCGTGTCGAGGCGTCGAGCCTTACGGCGATGAACAGCAGGATGGTAAAGGCGATCAGCGACGAACCGCCGTAGCTCATGAACGGGAGCGGAATGCCCATCACGGGCATCAGGCCGATGGTCATGCCCACGTTGACCAGCACGTGGAACAGCAGGATTGCCGCCACGCAGTAACAGTAGATGCGCCCGAAGGGCTCCTGCTGCCGCTCGCCCATGCGCATCAGGCGCAGGATCAGCAGGCACAGCAACGTCAGCACCACGACCGAACCCGCGAAACCCCACTCTTCGCCCACGGTGCAGAAGATGAAGTCGGTGTGTTTTTCGGGGACGAATCCGTATTTGATCTGGGTTCCTTCGAGGAAGCCTTTGCCCCAGAAGTTGCCCGATCCGATGGCGATTTTGGCCTGGTTGACGTTGTAGTCGGTTCCGAGCGGATCGCTGATAATTCCCAGGAAACTCAGGATACGGTCGCGCTGGTGCTGTTTGAGGATCGAGTTGAAGATGTAGTCGGTGGTGGGCAGGAAGATCAGCGAGCCAACGAACAGCCCCAGCGTGATGAAGATATTCGCAAGGTTCGAACGATAGGCGTAGGCCGCGACGAAAACCACCCCCAGCAGGGTCATCGTGAGCAGGCTGTGGTAGAGGTCGAGTGTCCCCGGGGCGATGAATGCCATCGCCAGGCACAGCAGGATGCTCGACAGCATCAGCGCGGCCAGGAACACGAGGCGCGAGCGCCATTGTCCGTTCATCATTGCCTCCGAGAGCGTGCAGACCAGGATCAGCGTCACGAGCAGCGTCATCGGCGAGAGCAGGAACGAAACGATGAACAGTCCGGCGATCAGCAGCACCGGGATGCAGAGCCATTTGTTCAGCCCTTCGCGGTAGAGTACGAAGAGGAACGACCCCAGCACGATGCCCGAACCGGTGTCGTTTTGCAGGACGATGATAAAGAGCGGGATGCAGATCACGACGGCGACCTTGAAAAGGTCGTTGGCGCGGTTGATCGAGAAGGAGTATTCACTCATCACGCGGGCCAGGGCCAGTGCCGTGGCGATCTTGGCGAATTCGACGGGCTGCACGCGGAACGAACCGAACTCGAACCACGCCTTTGCGCCGTTGACTTCGCGGCCGAACAGCAGCGCAGCGGCGAGCAGTGCGATGCCGCCCAGGTAGGCCGGGTAGGCGAACATGTGGTAGAAGCGTTCGTCGAGCAGCAGCACGATGAGGGCCGTGACCCACGCCACGCCGATCCACATCAACTGCTTCATGTAGAAGTGCGAGAAGGAGAACAGGTCGGCCGTGCTGTCGTCGTACGATGCCGAGGTGATCGAGATCCATCCCGCCACGACGATCAGCACGTAGAGCAGGACGGTCCAGAGGTCCACCCCGTAAAAGATGCCGCTATGTCGGTTACTTGTCATAGGCGGGGTAATAAATGGGTGCGTTCTTGATGTATTCCACCAGTTCGGGCCGGCGGATCGTGTCGGTCAGGTAGTACTCTTCCAGCAGGCTGGCGATCGGCAGGGCCGACGAAGCGCCGAACCCGCCGTTCTCGACGTAGACTGAAATGGCGATCTTCGGGTTGTCCTTCGGAGCGAACGAGAGGAACGTCGAGTGGTCGCGTCCGCGCGGGTTCTCGGCCGTTCCGGTTTTGCCGCAGACATCCCATCCGTCGAGCCGGGCGCGGGTCGAGGTTCCCCCGACGTTCACGCCGCGCCACATGCCTTCGACGATCGGTTCGAAGTGTTTGGCGTCGACCTTCGTGTAGTGGCGTTCGTAGAAACGGGCGTCGAGCGAATCCCGGCCTTCGATCTTCTTCACGATGTGCGGGATGTAGTAATAGCCCCTGTTGGCGACGATACATGCGAGGTTGGCCAGCTGCAGCGGAGTGCATCCCAGCGCATCCTGCCCGATCGAGAGCGACAGCACCGTCAGCGAATTCCACGAACCCCGGTACTGGCGGTCGTAGTAGGCCCGGTCGGGCACGTAGCCGTTGCCTTCGTCGAGGAAGTCCGAACCCAGCTTGCGGCCGAATCCGAAACTCTCGACATATTCTTTCCAGACATCGTAACCCTCTTTCACGCTTCCGTATTTGGGGTTGTCGAGGATGTCGCGGAAAACGTAGCAGAAGTAGGCGTTGCACGAGGTCGCCACGGCAAAACGCAGGTCGAGCGGCGAGGCGTGGGCGTGACAGGCCATCTTCAGGCGGCCTGCTTGGTAGCCCATGTGGCAGGAGTGCATGTCCGAAGGCCGGAGCACCCCTTCCTGCAGGCCGATCAGTCCCTGCACGAGCTTGAACGTCGATCCCGGGGGATATTTGGCTTTCACGGCGCGGTTGAACAGCGGCTTGCGCTTGTTGTAGAGCATCTTCATGTAGTTGTTGCCCCGCTCGCGGCCCACCAGTTCGTCGGGGTCGTACGTCGGCGAGGAGACCATCATCAGGATTTCGCCCGTCGCCGGTTCGATGGCCACTGCGGCGCCGACTTTGCCGCGCATGAGTTCCTCGCCCAGCAACTGGAGCCGGGCATCGATGGTGCTTATCAGGTAACGTCCCGGTTCGGGAACCGAGTCGTAACGTCCGTTCATGTAGGAGCCTTTGATCGCTCCGTGGGTGTCGATCTCCTGTATCTTGACCCCTTTGCGCCCCCTGAGCTGCGGCTCATAGGCCGATTCCACGCCGCTCATGCCCACGTAGTCGCCCGTTTTGTACTCCGGATTGCGTTTCAGGTAGTCGGGGTTCACTTCGCTCACGTAGCCCAGCAGGTTGCCGCCCACTTCGCGCGGGTATTGGCGCACGGTGCGGTAGACGGTGTAGAAGCCCCGGAAGTTGCATTCGTCGAAGCGCAGCTTGTCCTCTTTGGAGATGTAGCTTGTCACCAGACGCGCCGCCCGCGGCCGCATCCGGGCGTTGGCCAGTTCGCGTTCGAGTTTGGCGCGCGAAAGTCCCAGCACTTCGCACATGCGGGTCGTGTCGAATCCCTGTTTGCCGATTTCGCTCGATATGACCATCAGGTCGTAGCACTCGCGGCTCTGTACCAGGTATTCCCCGTTGCGGTCGAAGACCTCGCCGCGCGGCGGGTATTGTACCACGTGGCGCAGTACGTTTGCGCGGGCCAGTTCGTTGTAGCGCGAATCGAAGAGCTGGATGTAGGCCAGCCGGCCGACGATCAGCGCGAAGATCAGCAGGACGACGACCTGGAGGGTCCGCATCCGCATGAAACTCTCGGAACTGCTCATATGCGCACGGGAATTTTCGCGGTGAAGATGCGGGCGATGATCCAGATGAAGGCCGCCGATACCGCCGTGCTGACGACGATGCGCAGCAGCATGTGGAGTACGTGGGCCAGCGAGAGGGTCTCCAGCCAGAAGAAGACGATGTGGTGCACGAGCGTCAGCACCACGAGGTAGGTGATGAATTTGCGCTGGCCCAGGCGTGCCGGGGAGGGAATGCCTCCTTCGCGGACGTTGTCACGGCCGCAGATCATCCCGGCGAGGGTCGGGCGCAGGAAGGCGATCAGCAGCGTTGCGATCGTGTTGATTCCGGCGGCCCCCATGGCGAAGTCCATCGTGACGCCCAGCGCCAGCCCGGCTCCCAGCACCGCTACGGGCGGCGTGTCGAGCGGCAGCAGGGCGATGAAGACGATGTATATGAGCGGGTTGAGGTAAATGCTGATCGTCAGGTTGTCGAACAGGAAAACCTGAAGCAGCACTGCCGCCGCAAAAAGTCCGAGGTATGGTAGTGTGCGATGCATTTATTCGGGCCGGGTGTGTTGTTCGATTTGTTCGCTTTGTTGCAGGTTGCGGATTTCATAGAGGTCGCGGTTGCCGACCAGTACGACTTCGCCCAGCCGCGACATTTCTGCCGCGAGCCGTACGCGCACCGTGTAGGCCGTGCGGGTTTCGTTGAGCGAGGCGCTCTCGACCCAGCCGATCAACACGTCGGCGGGGAAATACTGCGAGAATCCGGTGGTCACGACCTCCTGTCCGGGCTGCGGATCGGCATATTTCGACAGTTCGCCGAGAATAACGATATCCTGGTCGAGCCCGTCCCAGTAGATCGAGCCGTAATACTCGGTGTCGGCGATTTTGCCGCTGGCGCGGAACGAAGTGTTCAGCACCGACATGGCCACCGAATAACGTTCCGTGCAGTCGACGATATAGCCGGCCATCGCGCCGTCGGACGAGAGAACGGCCATCTCTTCCATGACGCCGTCCTTGCGGCCGCGGTTGAGCGTGATGAGGTTCTGCGTCCGGTTGATCGTGTTGGCCACGACCGACGCCGTCGCAAAATGGTATTTCGATTCGCCGATGTCCTGCATGTAGCTGTCCAGCCGCGCTTTGGTTCCGGCTTCCTCGTATTGGGCGAGGCGCTCTTCGAGCTGCGCCACGCGCCCCAGCAGCAGGCGGTTTTCGCGTCCCAGGGTGAAATAACGGCGCACGCCTGCAAAGAGTCCGTGCATGCCGCCGGCCACCTGGTTCGACCGGGCCAGCAGCCGCGCCTGGGTATAGTACGTGGAGTGGGCGTAGTAGCTGATGGCCGCGACCTCCAGCGCCACGAACAGCACTACGACGTAGACGCTTCGTATGAACTCGAACAGCTTGCGCAAAGTCCCTTGTTAATTTAAGATTGCGGACCGGGGCCCGCAATCGTTCTATTCAAAATATTCGTCAATCGGTCTTCCCTGAATCCGAAAACTATTTCATCAGGAAGGAGAAGCGGTTGATGTTCTTCAGCGCGATGCCCGTTCCGCGTGCAATGGCCCGCAGCGGGTCCTCGGCGATGTGGAACGGAATGCCGGTCTTCTCGTTCAGCCTCCGGTCGAGGCCCTTGATCAGCGCACCGCCGCCGGCGAGGTAGATGCCGTTCTTCACGATGTCGGCGTAAAGCTCGGGCGGCATGGATTCCAGCACCTTCATCAGCGCTGCGTCGATCTTCGTGAGCGATTTCTCCAGTGCGTAGGCGATTTCGCTGTACGAGAGCGATACGGTCTGCGGCAGTGCCGTGAGCATGTTGGGGCCCGTCACGACGAAATCTTCGGGTTCCTGCTCCAAATCCGAAACGGCGGCGCCGATCGAACATTTGATCGCCTCGGCCGTGCGTTCGCCGATACGGATGTTGTGCTGCTGGCGGACGTAGCTCTGGATGTCGTTGGTGAAGACATCGCCTGCGGTGTTGATCGACTCCGAGCAGACGATGCCGCCCAGCGAGATGCAGGCGATCTCCGTCGTGCCGCCGCCGATGTCGATGACCATGTTGCCTTCGGGGGCCTCGACATCGAGGCCTGCGCCGAGCGCTGCGGCCATCGGTTCGTAAATCATGTAGACCTCGCGGCCTCCGGCGTGCTCGGCCGAGTCGCGTACGGCACGTATTTCGACGTTCGTCGAGCCCGAAGGAATGCAGATCACCATGCGCAGCGAGGGGGCGAAGAGGCTGCCCGAGGTCTTGACTTTTTTGATCATGCCGCGCAGCATCAGCTCCGTGGCGTTGAAATCGGCGATCACGCCGTCCTTCAGCGGACGGATCGTTTTGATGTTCGGATTGGTTTTCTCGTGCATCTGGCGGGCCTGCTGGCCGATGGCCACGAGTTTGCCTGTGTGCACGTCCAAAGCCACGATCGAAGGTTCGTCCACGACAACCTTGCCGTTGTAAATTATCAGCGTATTGGCCGTTCCGAGGTCGATGGCCAGCTCCTGTGTCAGCGAAAAAATTCCCATACTCCTACACCCAACTGTTCTATTTTGTGAAATGCTTTATTTTCAATCGAATACCTATCCGCAGCGCCGCTTCGGGTCCCGGCGGATGACATATCCGGACAAAGGTACTAAAAAGCCCCGGAAATTTTTGTATTTTATTCTAATTTTTTTTAATTACATTTGTGCTGGAAAAACTGAATCTCCGCATGGAATATAAAATCGGAACCGAAGCCCGCTGTGCGGTCATCGGCTATGGAAGCTGGGCGACGGCTATCGTCGGACTGCTTGCGGCTGCCGGGCAGCGCGTAGGGTGGTATGTCCGCAATCCCGAGGTCCTCGAATCATTGCTCGCAGAAGGGCGCAATCCGCGCTACCTGAGCGATTTGGAATTCGACCGCGACTGCATCGCGCCCTCCTCCGACCTCGATGCCGTGGTGCGCGGCGCCGACATCGTAATCCTGGCGACCCCTTCGGCTTATCTCAAGGATTTCCTCTCCCCGCTGAGCGTTCCGTTGCGCGATAAATTCATCGTCTCGGCCATCAAGGGCATCGTCCCGGGCGACTACCAGACCGTCGTGGAATATATCCACGACCGTTACGAGTTGTCGTACAAACAGATCGGGCTGGTGACCGGACCTTCGCACGCCGAGGAGGTTTCGCGCGGCAAGCTTTCCTACCTCACGGTCGTCTGTACGGACCCCGAAAACGCGCGGCGCATCGGCGAAAAGTTCGCCGGCGACAACGTCCGCCTCAGCTATTCAACCGACCTCTACGGTATCGAATACGGTGCTATTCTCAAGAATATCTACGCCCTTTCGGTCGGCATCGCCGTCGGCCTGGGCTACGGCGACAATTTCCTCGCTGTGCTGATCGCCAATTCGGCGGGCGAGATGACGCGTTTCCTCGAAGAGAGCTATCCCGACGAGCGTAACACGCAGGTTTCGGCCTACCTGGGCGACCTGCTGGTGACCTGCTATTCGGTTTACAGCCGCAACCGCCGGCTGGGGCTGCTGATCGGCCACGGGTGCACGGTCAAGAGCGCCCTGAACGAGATGACGATGGTCGCCGAAGGCTATTTCGCCGCCGACTGCATCCGCCATATCAACTCCCGCCACCGGGTCGATATGCCCATCGCCGACATGGTCTACCGGGTACTTTATGAGGGAGCCTCGCCGCGCAAGTGCATGAAAGAACTGACTACCAAATTAATTTAGCGATATGATGAAAAATGTGAAATTGGACATTGCCAAAACGGGCATTGAGATTTCTGCCGATGTCGAGGCCAAGGCGCAGGCTGCCAACGCCCTGCTGCATTCGGGCGAAGGCGCCGGCAACGATTTTCTGGGCTGGGTGAAACTCCCCTCGTCGATTTCCGACGCCGAGATCGCCGTCATCGAAAAGGAGGCAGCGAAACTGCGCTCGAAGGCCGACGTGATCATTTGCATCGGCATCGGCGGCTCGTACCTCGGCGCCAAGGCCGTACTCGAAGCCATGAGCGACCCCTTCAAACTGCTGCACAAGGAACAGAAGGACCCCACGGTCATCTTCGCCGGGCAGAACATCTCGGAGGACTACACCGCTGAAATGCTCGAAGCCGTGAAGGAACATTCGATCGCAGCTATCGTGATTTCGAAATCGGGCACGACGACCGAACCCGCCATCGCGTTCCGCCTGATCAAGGCCGAGATCGAGAAGCGTTACGGTAAGAAGGAGGCTTCCGAGCGTATCGTGGCCATCACCGACAAGGCGCGCGGCGCACTCAAGACGCTCGCCACGCAGGAGGGCTATCCGACGTTCGTCATTCCCGACGACGTGGGCGGACGCTTCTCGGTGCTGACCCCCGTGGGTCTGCTGCCGCTGGCCGCCGCTGGCGTGGACATCGCCGCTTTGGTGCACGGCGCGCAGGAGATGGAGAAGGCTACGGCCGAAGGCGTGCCTTTCAAGGAGAATCCGGCCGCTGTTTATGCCGCCGTGCGCAACATGCTCTATGCCGATGGCAAGAAGATCGAAATTCTGGGTTCCTACGAACCCAAATTGCAGTATATCAACGAGTGGTGGAAGCAGCTTTACGGCGAGAGCGAGGGTAAGCAGGGCAAGGGCATCTTCCCGGCGAGCGTCACGCTGACGGCTGACCTGCACTCGATGGGACAGTATATCCAGGACGGCGAGCGTACGCTTTTCGAGACGATCATCTCGGTGGCCAAACCCGCTGCGAAGGTGCTGATCGAGGCCGACAAGGAGAACCTCGACGGGCTGAACTTCCTGGCCGGCAAGCGCATTTCCGAGGTCAACCGCATGGCCGAACTGGGCGTGCAACTGGCCCACGTGGACGGCGGCGTTCCCAATATCCGCATCGAGATTCCCGAGATTTCGGCGGGTGTGATCGGCGGCCTGCTCTATTTCTTCGAGAAGGCGTGCGGCATCAGCGGCTACATGCTCGGCGTGAACCCCTTCGACCAGCCGGGCGTCGAGGCGTACAAGAAAAATATGTTCGCCCTGCTGGACAAACCCGGCTACGAAGAGGCTTCGAAAGCCATCAAGGCCCGTTTATAACCCGCCTAAGAGGCGGGATTTAGAGGCGACAGGAGTGTTTTTGATCTGTTTCTGCGCTTCCTCCGGCTGGTTTCTAAAGCCGATACCGAAAAAGCCAATCCTCCGTGGATTGGCTTTTTTTATTGGCCGCGGTGCTTATTCACCGCGTACCCGTTTCCCGTTCGGGGTGAAGACTTCCGTCCGGCCGTCTTTCTGCATGTAAATCAACTTCTCCCGGAACCCGCCGTCCGGCGCAGAGGCAGCCTGTCCTGCTTCGGACGTGTCGGCAAGCGTGTCGATGACGAGATGTCCTGCCTTGTAATAGACCGCGTCGTAGACGCATGGAATTATCGGTCGGCCCTTGTCGCCGAGCACGCCCCACTTGCCGTCGCGCCGTACGATTGTAAATCCATCGGTAGGCTGGAGCAGGTAGGCCAGCTCGTAGACGCACGGCACGACGAGGCGGCCTTTCCGATTGATACAGCCCCATTTCCCGTCGGCGAAACCGAGGTTCTGCAACCGCGTGTCGGAAAAATCCGTGTGGCCGTCGTTCACGAATGCCCGCTTACCCATGACCGGGAAGATGAATCCGTAAAACGGCGTAACGAGCTTCCCGTTGCGGTCGATCAGGGCCGTCGGGCAGTCCGAGAGAATCGGAACTTTGAATTTGTCGACTTCGTTTTTGACTATCGCGACGCTTTTGTCGAACCCGTATTCCCCGAAACTGCTGCACCAGTCGTATTGCAGCGGAATAACTGTTTCGCCCGTGGGGGCGATAAAGCCCCACTTGCCGTCGCGCCGTACGGCGGCCCGGTCGCCGATAAACTGCCGGGCGTCTTCGTAATGGGCGTTGTTGAAGGCGACGCGGCCGTACTCGTCGGTGAAATAACACGGGGAGGAACCCCGCGTCCGGTTCATGTAAAGCTGCGGGCATTGCGAGGCGGCGCACGACGAGAGTGCGATGCAGGTGATCAGTAGGTAGTGACGCATGACGCTAAGAGTTAGGTAGGAGAAATATACGAAAAAAAGCGGAACTTCGTGCTGAAGCTCCGCTTTTTTCGTATGAACAGGGTTTCGGTTTACAGAACCCCCTGCTCGACCATCGACTTGGCGACCTTCATGAAGCCCGCGATGTTCGCGCCCTTCATGTAGTTGAGGTAGCCGTCCTTTTCCGTGCCGTACTCTACGCAGGCGTGGTGGATCGACGACATGATCTGGTGCAGCTTGGCGTCGACCTCCTCGGCCGTCCAGTTGAGTTTCTGCGAGTTCTGCGTCATTTCGAGGCCCGACGTAGCCACGCCGCCGGCGTTCACGGCCTTGCCCGGTCCATAGGGAATCTTCGCCGCGATGAAAGCATCGATGGCCTCCGGGCGGCAGCCCATGTTCGACACTTCGGCCACGAGTTTCACGCCGTTGGCCAGCAGTCGCTTGGCGTCCTCGCCGTCCAGTTCGTTCTGCGTGGCGCACGGCATGGCGATGTCGACTTTGACCTCCCACGGCTTTTTGCCCGCGAAGAACTTCGAGTTGGGGAATTTTTTGGCATACGGCTCCACCACGTCGTTGTTCGACGCCCGGAGTTCGAGCATGTAGGCGATCTTTTCGGTGTTGAGGCCGTCGGGATCGTAGATGTAACCGTCGGGTCCCGAGATGGTCACCACCTTGGCGCCCAGTTCGGTAGCTTTCGTCGCTGCGCCCCAGGCCACATTGCCGAAGCCCGAGATGGCGATCGTCTTGCCCTTGATGTCCATGCCGGCTTTTTCGAGCATCTGGCGCAGGAAGTAGACGGCTCCGAAGCCCGTCGCCTCGGGACGGATCAGCGAACCGCCGTAGGTCATGCCTTTGCCCGTCAGCACGCCGGTGTTCTCCTGGGCCAGCTTGCGGTACATGCCGTAGAGATAGCCGATTTCGCGTCCGCCGACGCCGATGTCACCGGCCGGAACGTCGGTCTCGGGACCGATGTGGCGCCAGAGTTCGAGCATGAAGGCCTGGCAGAAGCGCATCACTTCGCGGTCCGACTTGCCCTTGGGGTTGAAATCCGAACCGCCCTTCGCGCCGCCCATCGGAAGGGTCGTCAGCGCGTTTTTGAAAATCTGCTCGAAGCCGAGGAATTTGAGGATCGAGGGGTTTACCGAGGGGTGGAAGCGAAGCCCGCCCTTATAGGGGCCGATCGCGTTGTTGAACTGCACGCGGTAGCCCGTGTTAACCTGTACGTCGCCTTTGTCGTCTACCCATACCACCTTGAACGTGAAGGTGCGGTCGGGTTCCACGATGCGCTCCGCGATGCGGTTGGCTTCGAATTCCGGGTGCTGGTTGTAAGCATCCTCCACAGTCATGAGAACTTCGCGCACGGCCTGCAAATATTCGCTTTCGCCGGGGTGCTTGCGCTCGAGTTCCGCCATAATTTTGTTAACGTTCATAGCTCTATCGTTTTTGGTTGGTTGGCTTGCCTGATTGGAGTTTTATCTCTTTACAAATATAAAAATATTTCTTATAGATTGTAACTGTTTTTGTGAAATTTATTTTAATTCCTAATCTTTTTCCTCCTTTTCTCCTTCACGTACCATGCCTTTGTTCGATCGCCCGTCCATGCAGACCCACAGCGGGCGGTCGAAACGCACCTGCCGCAGGTAGGTTCCGTCGAACAGGGCCTTCCGCGCGTCGAGTTCCTGTTCGCGGAAGATGCCGTCGCCGCGGAAGGGATTGATCGTCAGGTAGCCCACGCCCAATGAGGTGACGTTCTGGAAGAAGTGTGTGCCCTGCGAGGGCTCCACGTCGAATTTCTCGATGCCGCATTCGACGATCACCTTGGCCTCGGAGATGTGGTTCCACTTGACCGGTACGCCGAGGAACGGGTCCGAGGAGCCCCAGCGGCCGGGTCCCACGAGGATGTACGACCGTCCTTCGTCGTGCATGCGGTTGTTGAGCATCAGCAGTTCGTCGGCGATCTTCTCGGTCGAGAGCGAATCGAAGGCGTCGGACTTGATGTAGATGATATCGGCGATGTCGGTCATCTGTCCGATGCCGAGGGCCTGCTCGCCGTAGACCAGCGCCCGGGAGGTGTCGACCTTGTCCCAGTCGATGGCCCGGTTGTCCTGGTTGTCGATGATCGGGCGTATTTGCAGCAGGTTGAAAATCTGCTGTTGTCCGGGCGGCACGTCCATGTTGACGGCGAATTCGACCTCCACGGGGCAGCGCATCTCCTCGGCGCCCATCTGGAGGATGTCGGAGATGATTTCGGCCAGTGGGAAGGTGTTGTATTTTAGGATGTTGTTGAACGTTATTACCTTGCGGCCCCGGTCGAAGGGGCTGTCCGAGATACGTTCGTTCTCGCGGTCCCAGATCGAGCAGACGAATTTCGAGTTGCGGAAGTCGCCGATTTCCGTAAGGCTCAGCCGGCGCAGGTTCACCGCGTCGTCGATCGACGTGCGGAACTCCTCGGGTTTGAGGCTCAGGGCCAGCACCTCGTTCTGCGTATCGCGCAATGCCAGTTCGGGCGTCGAGGTCTGCAATACCTTCTGCGGGTAACGGGGCGAAAAACGCAGTGTCCGCCCGCCGTCCACGACCAGCTTGCCCAGTCCCATCGCCACGTTGCAGACCCCGTCGCCGGGTTGTTCGTCGCCGATGGGGTAGTAGTTGATCGAGCGGGCCACGCCCGAGCAGGTGGGGAAGTAGAGCCCGTCCTGTTCCGTGCCGCATACCTCCTGGACGATCACGGCCATCTTCTCCTCCGAGATGAGGTTCTGCGACGACTGGATGTAGGCCCTCGACGCTGCGAAGTAAACCGAGGCGTAGACGCTTTTGACCGCCTTGAGCAGCAGGCGCAGCATCTGGTCCTCGTTGTCAACGTAGGGAATCATGTAGGTCGAGTAGATACCCGCAAAAGGTTGGTAATGTGAGTCTTCGAGTTTCGATGAGGAGCGGATTGCCAGCGGCGTGCGCACCGTGCGGATGTAGCTTTTCAGGGCTTCGCGCAACCGGAACGGGAGCACCGAACTGACGAATTCCGACAGGATTTCCTCGTCGGAAAAGTCCTGCGAGATGATGTATTTCAGTCCGTTGTGGCGGATGAAATCGTCGAAGAACTCCGTGGCGATCACCACCGACCGCGGAATCATGATGCGCACGTTCTCGTGTTTGTCGTACTGGCGGTGCTTCATGAGCATCGAGTTCATGAACGCCAGGCCGCGGGCCTTGCCGCCGAGCGAGCCGTCGCCGATGCGGGCGAAGGCCACGGCGTCGGAGTAGGTCTCCGTGTCGAAGCGCGCTACGACGCCCTGTCCGAGCAGCGTGCGGTAGTCGCGGATCAGGCCCACCAGCACGCGGCGGTGCTCCTCGACCGAGGTGAAGTGGCTTTTGTTGTATTGGCGGATCGACGCCGCCAGCGGGAACAGTCCCCGCGAATAGAGCCACTTGGAGAGGTGGTTCTGCGAGGTGTGGTACTCGAACGCCTTGTCGGGGATCGTGGCAATCATCTGCTGCATCTGCGTCAGGTCTTTTGCGCGGCCGATCTCGGCGCCCGTGTCGGGGTCTTTGAAGACGAAGTCCCCGAAGGCGAATTCGATGGCGATGTAGTCGTGCAGTTGCGAAAGCAGCGTCTTGGAGTTCTTGGCGATGAATCCCGCGCCCAGTTCCGCGGCCTGCTTGCCGAAGGCCACCTGCGACGATTGCAGCAGCACGGGCATCAAGGGGTTGTCCTGCTTGATACGGCGGCAAAGGTCGATGCCGGCGTCGAGTTTCTCGCTTTCAGGCGGGTCGTTGCGGTGGAGCACGAATCCTACGTCGGAGATCACGCCCAGCAGGTTTTTCTTATACCGTTCGTAGAGTTCCACGGCCTCTTCGTAACAGCGTGCCAGCAGGATTTTCGGACGGGCGCGTTTGCGCAGCACCTGCTGCTGTTCGTTGAAGGCGTCCTTGAGGAACTCGGTATTTTGCAGCAGGATCAGTTTATATAACTCCGGTAAATAGGTGGAATAGAAGCGGATCGAGTCCTCGACCAGCAGGATGGCCTGCACGCCCCCTTCGCGGATGTCCTCGTCGGCGTTCATCTTGTCCTCGATCAGTTTGATGATGGCGATGATCAGTTCCGTGTTGCCGTGCCACGAGAAGATGTAGTCCAGCCCCGAACGGTCCTGCTCCTCGATGCGGCGGTAGATGTCCTTCGAAAAGGAGGTCAGCAGCGCTACCGGGGTATTGGGATGCCGCTCCTTGACGATTTTGGCGAATGAAAAAACGTCGGGTTCGCCGACGTTGTACATCGTGAGGATGAAATCGAACGAATCGTCCCTGGCCAGCGCCTCCAGTGCTTCGGCGGTCGAACTGACGCGCGTCAGCGACGGCGGATTCGACATGTTGAGGTCGGTGTATTCCTGGTTGATCTGCGACTCGATATGCCCGTCCTCTTCGAGTATGTATCCGTCGTAGCTGCAGCATACGAGCAGGATTTTGTGGATACGGTATTTCATGAAGCGGTAGGGGAGTTTGTTCCCGTCGGGCATGTATTGCTCAAGGCTTTTATTCATTCGGATGCGATTTTTGATCTTCCAACAAAAATAAGGAAAAATTTGTTACCTTTGAAATCGGAAACGCTGAAAATAACCTCAGATAAGATGAGTAAGGATAAATATACCCTGCAAGAGGTCACCACTCCCGCCCTGGAGCGCGAGTGGCTCGACTTTCCCGAAAAGATTTACAAAGGAAACCGCAACTGGGTCCGTCCGCTGGACCCCGATATCCGCAAGATTTTCGACCCTTCGAAGAACGAACTCTTCGCCGACGGCGAGGCTGTCCGCTGGATGGTACGCGACGGCCGGGGCGAGGTCGTGGGCCGCATCGCTGCGTTCTACAACCGCGAAAAAGCCCTGATCGAGGAGCAGCCCACGGGCGGCTGCGGCTTCTTCGAGTCGATCGACGACCAGCAGGTCGCCGACATGATGTTCGAAGCCTCGCGCATGTGGCTGGCAAGCCGCGGCATGGAGGCGATGGACGGCCCGGTCAACTTCGGCCAGCGCGACGCGTGGTGGGGCCTCCTGGTCCAGGGCTACGAGTTCCAGCCGCTGTACGAGAATCCCTACAACCCGCCCTATTACAAGGAGCTGTTCGAAAACTACGGTTTCAAGAACTATTTCAACCAGAACACCTACATCTGGAAGATTTACGACGACGACGTGAACGCCATGGTACACGACCGCGCCAAGCGCCTGTTCGCCACGCCGGGCTACCGTTTCGAACACCTCAATATCAAGAATCTGGACGATGCCGCCGAGAGTTTCCGCGTCATCTACAACAAGGCCTGGTCGCTCTTCTCGGGCGTGAAGCCCATGTCGCAGGAGGAGGCGCTGAAGATCATGCAGACGATGAAACCGATCATCGACCCCAACATCATCTTCTTCGCCTATTTCAACGACGAGCCTATCGGGTTCTTCATCATGGTCCCCGACCTGAACCGCATCATCGGCAAGTTCAAGGGCAAGTTCGGGCTGTGGCAGAAACTGCGCCTGATGTGGGACCTCAAGGTGCGCAAGGCCAGCGACCGCATCTTCGGCATCATCTTCGGCATCACGCCGGAATTTCACGGCAAGGGCGTCGAGTCGGGCATGATGTGCTACATTCTCGAAGATTACATCCGCACCGACCGCAACCGCTACAAGACGATCGAGTTCGCATGGATCGGCGACTTCAACCCCGTGATGAACCGCATGATCGAGAGCTATGTCTGCGCTACGCGTCACAAGATGCACACCACTTACCGCTACCTGTTCGACCGGACGAAGGAGTTCCACCGCTGTCCGCGTCTGGGAGTCAAACGTCGTTCCGAATAAAAACCGCCTGAAATATGAAAACTACCGCATTTACCAAGTATCACATAGCCGCGGGGGCCAAAATGGCCGAGTTTGCGGGTTATAACATGCCTATCGAGTTCACGGGCATCACCGACGAACATATGGCCGTGCGCAACGGCGCAGGGGTCTTCGACGTGAGCCACATGGGTGAAATCTGGGTCAAGGGTCCCAAAGCCCTCGACCTGCTGCAACGTATCACGACCAACGACGTTTCGAAACTCTTCGACGGCAAGGTGCAGTATACCTGCATGCCCAACGGCCGCGGAGGTATCGTCGACGACATTCTGGTCTACCGGGTCGATGCCGAAACCTACCTGCTCTGCGTCAATGCCGCCAATATCGACAAGGACTGGAACCATATTTGCGCGGAGGGTAAAGCCTTCGGCATGGAGGCGGGCCGCGGCAAGGAGTTGTACAACGCTTCGGACGAGATTTGCCAGTTGGCCGTGCAGGGTCCGCTGGCCATGAAGATCGTGCAGAAGATGTGCGCCGAGCCGGTCGAAGATATGGAGTATTACACCTTTAAGAAGATGTCCGTCGCCGGGTGCGACGCCATTCTTTCGATTACGGGTTATACCGGTTCGGGGGGCTGTGAAATTTACGTGGCCAACGAAGACGGCGACAAACTCTGGAAGGAGCTGTGGGAGGCCGGCGAAGAGTTCGGTCTGAAAAATATCGGCCTCGGGGCGCGCGATACGCTGCGCCTGGAGAAGGGCTTCTGCCTCTACGGCAACGACATCGACGACACGACCTCGCCGCTCGAAGCCGGGCTGGGATGGATCACGAAGTTCGCCGAAGGGAAGGATTTCATCGACCGCGCCGCGATGGAGAAACTCAAGGCCGACGGCGTGGCACGCAGGTTGGTGGGCCTGAAGATGATCGAGCGCGGCATTCCGCGCCACGGCTATCCGATCGCCGCGCCCGACGGGACCGAAATCGGCTGCGTCACCTCGGGAACCATGTCGCCCTGCCTGAAGGTCGGCGTCGCGCTGGGCTATGTCGAGTCGGCCTTTGCCAAACCCGGGACCGAAATCGCCGTGGTGATCCGCGAAAAGCCCGTAAAAGCCGAAGTAGTGAAGATTCCGTTCGTATAAACCGTAAACCGATTTACTATGAAAACGAAATATCTCGGGCTGGACCTTTCGAGCCCCGTCGTAGTCAGCAGTTCGCCCTACACGGCGACGATCCGCAATGTCGAACAGTGCGTCCGCAACGGTGCGGGCGCCGTAGTCCTGAAGTCGATCTTCGAAGAGCAGATTTACCGCCAGGCCGCCTCGCTCGACCGTATGGAAGGGTATGGCGATGCCGGGGAATACCTCGAACGCTATCTGGGCGAAGCCTATAAGGCCGAGTTGCTGGAACTGGTCTCCGACGCCGCCAAGACGGGTATTCCCGTTATCGGCAGCATTAACTGCGCCGGTGCGGGCGACGTGTGGATCGAATATGCTACGGCCATGCAGCAGGCCGGGGCTTCGGCGCTGGAACTGAACATTTTCCTGCTGCCGACCGACCGGCTGGCCGGGGCGCAGCAGATCGAACAGCATTATGCAGACATCGTGCGCAAGGTTGCCGCAGCGGTGACGATCCCCGTGTCGGTGAAGTTGCCGATGCGCCTGACCAACGTGCTGTCGGTCGGTGATGCGCTGCTGGGCCGCGGGGCCAGCGGACTGGTGCTTTACAATCGTTTCTTCGAACCGGACATCGACATCGAGAAGATGTGTTTCGAGAACAGCGATCCTTTCAGCCAGCCGAGCGAACTGCGCAATGTGCTGCGCAGCACGGCGTTGTGCGCCCATGCGCTTCCGCAGTTGGACATCGCCGTTTCGACGGGTGTCCACGACGGGGCCGCTGTGGTCAAGTCGCTGCTTTGCGGCGCGGCTGCCGTGCAGGTCTGCACGGCGATCCATAAATACGGTTACGAGGTGATCGGGGAGATGAACCGTTTCGTCGACGCATGGGCTGCCCGCCAGGGCTTCGAATCGCTCGACGAGTTTCGCGGACGCATGGACTACGGCTCCTCGGAGGGCGAGTTCTACCAGCGTGTGCAGTATATGAAATATTTCCCGCACGATACGGAGTAAATTCGCATGCCTGAAACCAGAAATCCCGGATGCCGTTTGTCGGTTTCCGGGATTTTTTGCGGGGTTTCGGGTTGCGGTAGGCTAGTTAGCGGTTTAGCGGCTGTCATTCCGGCTTGTGCAGCGGGCCTATTTCGCAGTGGTTTCCGCGTCGAATGCCGTGTCGAAGATCGTCCGCAGCCGCTGCGGATTGCGAATCACGCTGCGCAGTTCTTCGAGCCGCCGGGCGTTTTCCGATTCTGCGATCCAGAGCTTCAGGTAACCGCCTTCGGCGTATTTCTCGTGCAGATGTGCGAGGCAGCGGTCGTACTGGGCTTCGCGGTCCAGCTCCGGATAGTGTGCCAGTCCGTACTGCACGGTGCGGCGGATGATCGTCACGGGGTCGATTACCCGGTCGGCCTCGGCCACGATGCGTCCGTAGATCGTGCGGGGCTCGTGGTCCGACGAGGCCCGGTGGTCCTCCACGGCGTCGCGCATCACGGCGATCTGCTCCTCCGTGAACCAGCGCCGTAACTCCGCATCCGCCGCGAGGATGCGCCCTGCGTCGATGTGGTGCTGTTCGCGCCCGTTCACGAGGCCCGTGTCGTGGTAGGCGGCGATGGTATAAACCATGTCGGCGTCCACGTCGTAATGCGCGGCCAGGCCGAGGCTTTGTGCGATGACTGTCCGTACGTGGTCCGTGCGGTGTGCTGCGTCGAAATGTGCATAGCGGGGGATGATCTCCCGTTCGATGTATTGTTCGAGTTCCCGGTTCATGGTGTAAAGGTATAAAAAAGTCCCGGATTAACGGATCGTGTTATGGGCGTATTCGCTCTCGCTGTTCCGGGCTGAGGGGCGTATGGCATGTATAAAAGAATCCCTCCTGCAAAGGAGGGATTCAACTGGATGCCGATGTTCCGGATGGCGTATCCGGGCAGGATCGGTTATTTCGCGTAGGATACGGCGCGGGTTTCGCGGATGACGGTGATCTTCACCTGACCCGGGTACGTCATTTCGTCCTGGATCTTCTTGGCGATATCGTGCGACAGTCCTTCCGACTCCTGGTCCGTGAGTTTGTCCGCTCCGACGATCACACGCAGTTCGCGGCCGGCCTGGATGGCATAGGTCTTCATCACGCCGGGATACGAAAGGGCGATGTCTTCCATCTCCTTCAGGCGCTTGATGTAGCTCTCGACCACCTCGCGGCGTGCACCGGGACGTGCGCCCGAAATGGCGTCGCAGACCTGGATGATCGGGGAGATGATCGAGGTCATCTCCACTTCGTCGTGGTGGGCGCCGATGGCATTGCAGATCTCGGGTTTCTCCTTGTATTTCTCGGCGAGTTTCATGCCGATAATTGCGTGCGGCAGTTCCGGTTCGTCGTCGGGCACTTTGCCGATGTCGTGCAGAAGGCCTGCGCGGCGGGCGGTTTTGGGGTTGAGGCCCAGTTCCGACGCCATGATGCCTGCGAGGTTCGCCGTTTCACGGGCGTGCTGCAACAGGTTCTGGCCGTAAGACGAACGGTATTTCATCTTGCCGATCATGCGGATCAACTCGGGATGCAGTCCGTGGATTCCGAGGTCGATCGTCGTGCGTTTGCCGACTTCGACGATCTCTTCTTCGATCTGTTTCTGGACTTTGGCGACTACCTCCTCGATACGTGCGGGGTGGATACGGCCGTCGGTTACCAGTTGGTGCAGGGCCAGACGCGCGATCTCGCGGCGTACGGGGTCGAATCCCGAGAGGATGATGGCCTCGGGCGTATCGTCGACGATGATCTCAATGCCCGTCGCAGCCTCCAGGGCGCGGATGTTGCGGCCCTCGCGGCCGATGATGCGGCCCTTGACCTCGTCGCTCTCGATGTTGAACACCGTCACGGCGTTTTCGATGGCCGTCTCGGTCGCTACACGCTGGATCGACGCTACGATGATGCGCTTGGCCTCTTTCGTAGCCGTCAGCTTGGCCTCTTCGACGGTTTCGTTGATATAGGAAGCGGCTTCGGTCTTGGCCTCGGCCTTCATGTTTTCGATGAGAATATTTTTGGCGTCTTCCGAACTCATGCCCGAAATCTGCTCCAGGCGCGTGTTCTGTTCGCGCTGCATCTGGTCGACCTCCTCCTTTTTGTGCTCGAGGATCTGCAACTGATTCTGCATCTGCTCTTTCAGCCGGTCGTTTTCGCGGAGTTTATTCTCCAGTTCGCGCTGCTGGTTTTGCAGGTTCTGCTCGATCTGCTTGGCGCGCTGCTCGCTCTGTGCGATCTTCTGGTTCCGCTCGTTGACCTGGCGGTCGTATTCGCTCTTGAGCTGTATGAATTTCTCTTTTGCCTGAAGGATACGCTCCTTCTTGATCATCTCTCCCTCGGCCTCGGCCTCCTTGAGGGCGGCTTCGCGGCGCTTGCGGATCGAGGTCTTGGCCACGAGGTTCGTTACGACCGCGTAGACTGCGACGGCGACCACGGCAGAGATTGAGGCAGCCAAAATGATACTATACATTGGTCTTTACTTGTTTTTAATTATTATTAGGGTTTCTTATTGTGTAGCCATAAAAAAACCGCATAGGATTCCTTAGTCTCGTTTGACGAATCTGCCGATCAGTCATGTGTGGGGGCTCCGGCAATCGCAATCTTCCAACGGTACGCCGTAACGTACTCCCCGTGAGGGTAGTAAGGCCTGATTTTGAAGCGCCTTGAGTTGCCCCAATTTAAAAAGTGTTCAGTTTCGCAAAGCTTTAAGGAATCTATGCGGGTAGATTCTTATATGTAAAAGAACGTTTTTCGTAACATGCATATTGTCCGCCGCCGGGCTTCGCTTCGTTGCGCCGCCCCTTTTTGCGGACTTCCCCGGAGGTTACTTCTTCGGGTCGTTCAGATACGCATCTATTTCCGTGCCGATTTTTTCAAGCTGCCGGAGATCTTCGTTGTCCACCTCCCGGCTTTGCCGCATTCCGACGTTCGCGATGGCGAATTTCAGTGCGGCCATCGACAGATAGTCCTGGTCGTTCCAGTTCTTGATATTCTGTTGTTTTATCAGTGCGAGGTAGCTGTTCACCTCCCGTTCGGCAAGCCGGTACACCTCCTCTTTCCCGCTCTCGATATTGAACGGATAGCTTTTGCCTGCTATTTTGAGGGTTATCGCCTGTTTTGCCATTTTTTTTCGGTTCGTTTATTATGCTTTCCTCTTCGTTGGGGCCTCCCGGCCGTTTTCCTCGTCCCGGCCTCTATTCGGCCTGTTGTTCCGCCGGGGCCGCCAGCGGCTGGCCCAGCAGTGCGATGCATTTGTCCACCTCCCGCATAAGACGGTTGACGCGTGCCCGCGCTTTTTCCCGGTTGCGGCTTTCGCCTGCAAGTCCCTCGGTCAACTGCATGCGCGCTACTTCGGCATCCAGTTCCCTGACGCGTTCTTCGAGCGTGCGTTTCTCGGAGCGGAGCGTGTCGCGCTGCGCAGTCAGTTCGGCGCAAAGATCCGACAGCCGTTTATGGTCGTCGATCAACTGCCGCACGCGGGCTTCGATGTTCGTTATCACGCTTTTGTCGGCCATGGCCTTCGGGTATAATTCCGGTTTACCTTTCAAAGGTACGAAAAAGAACGGTAAATTACAAATAATATTTCAAGAGGAGCGACTCCTCCGCTTTACAATCCGCGCAGACACACTCGCAGCCTCCGGCTGCGTTTACAGATTTGACCCACCCCTAAATCCCCGCCTTGGCGGGGACTTTCTGGTTACGGCCTCGCATTTACCGCTTCTCCGTAAAGGTCGTAGTCGGCGGCCGAGGTGATCGTTACGTCGTAGAAATGCCCGCGCAGCAACCGTCGTCCCGATGCCGGAATCAGGATTTCCTGGTCTACTTCGGGTGAGTCGTACTGCGTGCGCCCTACGTAAAAATCGCCTTGGCGCGAATCGACGATCACCCGTTCGGTACGTCCTACACGGCTGCGGTTGTTTTCGAGCGAAATTTCATTTTGCAGGGCCATGATGCGCTCTACACGCTCCTGCTTGACCGCTTCGGGCACGTTGTCCCGGAGCTTTTCGGCCGACCACGTTCCCTCTTCCTCCGAGTAGGGGAAGACGCCCAGCCGTTCGAAGCGCACCTCGCGCACGAATGCCAGCAACTCCTCGAAATCGGCCTCCGTTTCGCCCGGATAACCCACCAGCAGCGTCGTGCGCAGCGCCAGGTCGGGAATCGCCCCGCGCAGGCGGCGGATCAGCTCCATCGCTTCGGCCTTGGTATGGCGGCGGTGCATGGACGCGAGTTGTGCGTCGGAGATATGCTGGAACGGAATATCGAGGTATTTGCAGATTTTCGGTTCCGAAGCCATGACTTCGATCACCTCGTCGGGAAAAGCCGCCGGGTAGGCGTAGTGGAGCCGTATCCATTCGATGCCGTCGATGCGGCAGAGGCGGCGCAGCAACTCGGCGAGCATCCGCTTGCCGTAGAGGTCGATGCCGTAGTAGGTCGTGTCCTGCGCAATGACCATCAACTCCCGGACGCCCCGTCCGGCCAGCTTGCGGGCCTCCTCCTCCAGCTCCTCCATCGGAACTGAAATGTGCTGGCCGCGGATGAGCGGAATGGCGCAGTAGCCGCATTTCCAGTTGCAGCCCTCCGAAATCTTCAGGTAGGCGTAGTGCTTCGGGGTCGTCAGGCAGCGTTCGGTAGCCAGCGCCGGGTCCTCGGCGGCCCCCAGGGTGCGGACGATGCCGTCCCAGGTGCGGGCTCCGAAATAGTCGTCCACCTCGGGGATTTCGGTCCGCAGGCAGTCTGCATAACGTTCCGAAAGACAGCCCACGACGAAGAGCTTTTCGATCTTTCCGGCGCTTTTGGCCGCAGCGGCCCGAAGGATCATGTCGATCGACTCCTGTTTTGCGTCGCCGATAAATCCGCAGGTGTTGATCACCACGACCTTGGCGTCGGTGCGGTCGCTGTCGTACAGCACTTCGTATCCGGCCGCCGAAAGCCGTGCCATCAGGTGCTCGCTGTCGACCGTGTTCTTCGAGCAGCCGAGCGTTATGACGTTAATTTTCTTCATTTTTCTTTTTTAGCGAGTTTTTTCGCCCAGTGTCGGGGCGACTCCAGCATCGTGATCGGAAAGGAGACATCGAACCAGATTTCCGATCCGGTGAAATAACTGCCCTCCCTGGGAACAACCTCCATGCGGTCGCAGATAACCCCTTTGTCGTTTTTCAGCAGAGACTGACCTTTGACCTGGGCGACTCCCAGAAAATCGTACATGAATGTATATTCGTCGCTGACGTTTACCACCGGGATCGGGGCTTCACTGCTGCCGTCTCCCAGCGCCTGCATCCATCCGAGCAGTGCCCCGAGCCGCCATTGAAGGTTGCCGATCTCTTCGGCGGGACGTTCCAGTTCCAGGGCGATCCGAAATGCGTCGGCAAGGATGTGCGGCGTGGCGGGAGCGTTTTTCAGCGCCGCCCCGAGCAGTTTATACGCTTCTTCGAACTTCCCTTCCTGCATCGGGGTTTTCCAGAGTTGGCCTCCGTAGCCTCCGCGGTATTCGTCCCGGTAGGCGTATCCGTAATAAAGGACCAAAAAATCCGATCCGAAAAGGGTCGTGTCGGCCTGCTCGAAACGCTCTGCAAGGTTGTTGTAATACTCATTGTCGCGTGCATACCGACCGAGTACCCGGAAGTCGAAACCGTCCTTCGCGGTGGCTTCCTGCCATATTTTGTCCCGGTCCAGCAGGTCGATGAACTGTTGTTCGCCGGACGAAAGACTGTCCGGCCGTGTGGCGGACTGGATGGTGTCGGGATCCGTCTCGGCAGGCTGTTGAGCCGTTGCGGATACACAGCACCCCAGCATGAAGAGCATGCAGCAGGCTTGGAATTTCATAACAGGGTATTTTAGGTCGGTAGTTGTCCTATTTCGCGCCTTCGCCGAACAGTGCGTTGACGAACTCCTTGCGGTCGAAGATCCGCAGTTGGTCGATGCCCTCGCCGATGCCGATGTAGCGTACCGGGATGTGGAACTGGCCGCTGATGCCGATCACGACACCGCCCTTGGCCGTGCCGTCGAGTTTGGTGATCGTGAGCGAGGTGACCTGTGTGGCCTGCGTGAACTGTTTTGCCTGCTCGAAGGCGTTCTGTCCCGTCGAGCCGTCGAGTACGAGCATCACTTCGTGCGGTGCGCCGGGGATTACCTTTGCCATGACGTTGCGGATTTTCGTCAGCTCGTTCATCAGGTTGACCTTGTTGTGCAGACGCCCGGCGGTGTCGATCAGCACCACGTCGGCGCCGTTGGCCTTGGCCGATGTGAGCGTATCGAAAGCCACCGATGCAGGGTCCGATCCCATCTGCTGGCGGATCATCGTAGCTCCCGCGCGGTCGGCCCACACCTGCAACTGGTCGATAGCGGCCGCGCGGAACGTGTCCGCTGCGCCGATCCAGACCTTGCGCCCCGCTTTGTTGAGTTGCGCCGCCAGCTTGCCGATGGTCGTGGTCTTGCCGGCGCCGTTGACGCCTACGACCATCACCACATAGGGCTGGCCCTCGGTGGCGTCCAGTCCGAAATGCTCCGACGAACCGTGTGCGTCCTCCATCAGCGTCATAATCTCCTCGCGCAGGATCGACTGCAATTCCGAGGCGTTCATGTATTTGTCCCGGGCGACGCGCTCTTCGATGCGGCGGATGATCTTCACGGTCGTCTCCACGCCCACGTCCGACGAGATGAGCACCTCTTCGAGGTCGTCCAGCACGTCGGCGTCGATCGTCGAGCGGCCCGCCACGGCGCGCGCCAGTTTCGAGAAAAGCCCCGTTTTCGTTTTTTCCAGTCCGGCGCTGAGTTCTTCCTGTTGTTTCTGCGCCTGCTCCCCGGTGGGCGGCGTATCCTGTTTCTTTTTGAAAATATCGAAAAATGCCATGTCGTTATGAATTTCTTTGGAAAGGCTGCGTAAGCCGGCAGCAAACCAGGTTTGCCTGGGTTTGCCGGGGCGCCGCCTGCCTGTGTGAAAGTTTTTCTTTTGGCAAAGATAACAAGAAAGTTTGGAAAAAAACGTTATATTTGTCGTATATACCTTTATCTATAATGATGAAAAGAACCATTCTGCTGTTGTTCGCAGCGCTTTGCGGGGTACTGACGGCCGCCGCCCAGGACTTGATCGTCAAGACCGACGCCACGAAGATCGAAGCCAAAGTGATTGAAATTACGCCCGATGCGGTGCGTTACAAACGTTTCTCGAATCCCGACGGTCCGACTTACGTGCTTCCCGTTGCGGAGATTCATTACATCCAGTATGCCAACGGCGAAAAGGAGTATTATACCAAGAGTATCCCCGCAACGCCGCTGACCCCGGCTGTCCCTGCAACTCCTGCGGTTCCTGAGACTCCGGCAACCCCGGCCGTCCCTGCGGCTCCCGCTGTCCCTGCGCAGCCTGTTTCCGGCCAGTATGTGCTCAAACAATACGAGATCGGCGAACTCTATGATCAGAACGGCATCAAGGGGGTGATTTGCCAGCTTTCGGACGACCGCCTGCATGGCCTGGTGGTGTCGCTCGACGAAATTTACCTCCATTGGAGCGAGTTCCGCAAACCCGACCTGCGCGTGGCCGGCGCCGACAACCGTACCGACGGTGTGGAGAATATGGAGAAGGTGGCGCAGTACATTGCGGCCAACAACCTTTCGTGGGATGATTTTCCGGCTTTCAAATGGTGTCGCGACAAGGGCGAGGGCTGGTATCTGCCCGCCATCGACGAACTGCTGACCATCGGGCACAACTATAACGGCGGAACCCGTGTGACGAACAACCGTCAGGCGCGCAATAAGTTCAACGATGCGCTCAAGGATGCCGGGGGTAAGCGTATGGACCGCCTCGTGTACTACTTCTCCTCGACCGAAATGGACGAGAAAAACGCCTACACGACCCATATGGGTATCGAACCTCCCTACGTGATCGAAATCCCGAAGTACAATAAATTCCTCGTGCGCGCCGTACACAAATTCTGACGTTTTTATGCCTTCTTTGGAGCGAATAAATCTTTTCGTCGCCATCGACGAAAGTTATGCGCAGCATTGCTGTGTGATGTTGGTTTCGGTATTGGAAAACAATCCGGACCAGGCATTTGATTTCCACATACTGACCGACGGCCTCTCGGAGCGCAGCCGCAGCCGGCTCGAATCGGTAGCCAAACGCCATACGGATTGCCGGTTGGATGTCCGTCTTGTCGATGACGCTGATTTTCGGGATCTCAAACTCAATATTCCACACGTTTCGCGCCATACTTATTATAGGTATGCCATCGCCGAACTCTATCCTCAGCTCGACAAAGCCCTTTATCTCGATGCCGACCTGGTGGTCCGGGGAAGCCTTGCGGAGTTGTGGAATACCGACCTCACCGGGTACTTGTGTGCCGGCGTGCGTGACCTGGGAATCGAAGAGCTTCATTATAAGCCGGAGATCGGGTTCGAATTGGACGAGTTGTATATCAATGCCGGAGTGTTGTTGCTTAATCTTGCGGAGATGCGCCGGGAGGGCCTTTTCCGTCGGTTGTGCGATAAAACCGCCGAATTGGAAGGGCGGATTCGCTTTCAGGATCAGGATGTGATCAATATCGTCTGTCGGGGGCGGATTCTCGAATTGCCCGAGCGGTTTAATTTCACCTGGGAGCATACCCGGGCTTTCCCTGCCCGGCGTGCCGAGGCCGTCATCGTTCACTATACCGGGGCCCGGAAACCTTGGTCGGCGGCGTTTTGTTCTAATCCGTTGAAAGGGATTTATTACCAGTATCTTGCCCGGACACCCTATGCATCGGCCCGCTATGGATTACAGTTCCGCCAGGCCGTGCAGAAGATGCTTCCCGCATTTTTGCGTAAAAAACCGACTGGGGTGAAACCCATCCGGGTCGCACTGATTGTCAATGAATTTTTCGGCGGCGGGGGTACGGCTATCGGCGGCATCGGATTTCTTGCCCGCAATTATATTGCCCGGTATATTCCCTGCGACGATATCCGGATCGACGTGCTGATCGGACGGCATCATGGTCTCTCGATGGCCTCGCGGATTCGTGTGGACAATGTTTTTCTGTATCGCCTTCCGGGGCGTCATTTCATCGCCCGGTGGCTGAAGCGGAAACATTATGATCTTTACTTCTCTCCCGAAATGACTTGGGATATGCTGCATTACGAGGGGAAAAGCAATATTCCGTTATTACTCTGGGTGCAGGACCCGCGGCCCTGGACCGATTGGCTCGAAATCCAGACGGTCGGCATGTATCCCGAAACTTGTTACTGGAACACCCGGATTTACGAATCCGTACACCGGCTTTTCAAGCAGGGACGGGTGTCGTTCGTGACCCAGGGGCGTTACCTTGCCGAGAAGGCCCGTATCCTCTACCGGCTCTCCGGTCAAACCCCTGTAGAATACCTGCCTAATCCGATCGACGTGGAACCCGGGTTCGATGTCGAAAGCCATCCGAAAAAAGATATGGTGATTTTTGTCGGACGCATCGCTTCGGTCAAGCGGGCGTGGTTGTTCTGTGAGATCGCGAAGCGTACTCCCGAATATGATTTCTACCTGATCGGGCAGTCGCAGATCGAAAAGGACCGCAACGATGAGATTATGGCGCCTTATCGTACCGGTATTCCCAACCTGCATTTTACGGGGCATCTCGAAGGCGAAGAGAAATTCCGCCATATCAAGGATGCCAAAATCCTGATCAATACGTCGATTCACGAGGCGCTGCCCGTGACGTTCCTCGAAGCCCTGGCTTGCGGGACATTGCTGGTGAGTTGCCAGGATCCCGACGGAATGACTTCTCGTTTCGGTATTTATACGGGTCCGGTGTTGGGCGACGGATATGATAAGGTCGATCTTTTCGTCAATGCGGTCCGTACGCTGATCAAGGATGAAGCGCGGCGCAAGGAGTTGTCCGTTGCGGCGCGTGAGTATGTAAGGACCGTGCACGGCGTCGGGGAGTTTATCCGAAACACCCGCAGCCTGATTCGTGAGAACGCATTGCGACGTTAGCGGTCTCCATATTGGTAAAAAACACAAAGGGCATCCCGAAAGATGCCCTTTGTATTTAAGAGTGGTCTCTTAAAATACTTATTTCTTCTCGTCGAAGAAATCCTTTACCTGGTCGTTGGGAATGACGCCTTCCTTGAACATGTAGGAACCGGTTTTGTCCGACTTGACCATCTTGATGCACTTGGTGAATTGCTTACCCGTGCCGGTTTTCAGTGTTGCGACTACTTTCTTTGCCATAGAGCTTCTTTACTATTTGATTTCACGGTGAACGGTAACCCGCTTGAGGAAAGGATTGTACTTCTTACGCTCCAGACGATCGGGGGTGTTTTTCTTGTTCTTGGTGGTGATGTAACGGGACATTCCCGCAACGCCGCTCTCTTTTTGTTCGGTGCACTCGAGGATGACCTGAACTCTGTTGCCTTTCTTTGCCATTTGTTACTCGTTGTTTTTAGTACACGCTTTTGGGTGCGGCAGCTTCGCGAAGAGCGGCTGCGAGCCCTTTCTTGTTAATTGTTTTCATTCCGGCAGCGGATACCTTCAGGGTAATCCAGCGGCCCTCCTGCTCGGACCAGAAGCGCTTGGTTTTCAGATTGGGACTGAATTTGCGCTTGGTCTTGTGGTGCGAGTGCGAGACGTTGTTGCCCACAATCGCCACCTTGCCTGTGATTTCGCAAACTTTCATTGTTTGATTTTTTTTGGTTAAAACCCGGTTAAGGGAGTGCAAATATACAACCTTTTCGGCAAATAGCAAAGGCGGCCCCTTTTTTTTTCGGCCGGAAGCCCGATTCGGAGGCTGATAGGGGCTATTTGACGGGGATTGTCAGCAGGAATCGTGCCCCGGAGGCATGTCCCGTGTCGAGGCGTACATCGCCGCCTAGCGCGCGTGCGATCAGCCGGCTGACGGACAGTCCGAGCCCGAGGCCCTGGGTGAAGGTGTCGAGCTTGACGAACCGTTCGAAAATATGCTCGTGCTCTCCTTCGGGCACACCGGGGCCGAAGTCCGTAACTGCGAAGGTGATGCTGCGGCCGTCTTCGGACAGGTCGTAGGAGAGCGTAACGCCCTTCGCCGGGTCGGTGAAACGGACGGCGTTGCGCAGCAATTCGGTGAGCGCTTTGGAGAGCAGAAGCTCCGATGTCCTGAGCCGGAACGCTTCCCGTCCCGGCAGGAACTGGATTTCAGCCTGCTGCCGTTCGCTTTTCGCCAGGTTGTGAATACACTCCCGGCAGCAGGCGTTGATTTCGACCGGAGCGGCCGCCGGGGGATTGTCGGACGATTCGAGGTCGGCGATATAGAGTACGTCGCTCACCAGTTTTTGCAGATTGCCGCTGTTTTCCCAGATGATGTCGATATAGACGCTGCGTTCGGGATCGTCGTCCGCAGTCGTTGCGGCTAATTCGGCGAATCCGACAATCGAGTTCAGCGGCGTGTTGATCTCGTGGGTGATGTTGCGGATGAAATGGCTTTTCATCCGGTTGGCCTCCTCGGCGGCACGTTTGGCGTGGGCCAGGCGGCGGTTGAGGCGCGTCAGGATGACGATGAATGCCGTGGCCAGCAGCAGGATGACGCCCAGTCCGATTTCGAATATGCGGGAGCGACGCAGCCGTTCGGCCTGGGCCTGCTGCTGCGCTTCGATCTTTTCGCGGTCGAGGCGTTCGACATCGAAAAGCGTGGCGAATTCGTTGAGCGTCTCCCGGTTATTGTGCTCGTACCTCTCCTGTGCCAACGCTGTCTGCTGCGAAAGGTCTTCGGCTGCGGCCCTGTAATTCCCCAGTTCGTAATTGATCGCAGCCCGGGTCCCGAGCATCGGGATATAGAAATAATGCATACTGGACGTGCTGTCCTGCTGCGTTTCGTAGGCGGCCAACTGCTTGTTGACGATTGCCAGCGCTTTGTTCAGTTCGCCGCTGCCCCGGTAAATGGCGATCTCGATCTCCTCGATCTTGTTTTCCGAGACGTAGCCGTTGTTCCCCTCGCGGATTTCGCGCAGGAGCTGCCGGGCGTGCGAAAAATCCCCTTCGTTCGCATAGCGGTTGGCCCGGGCGATGCGGACACGCCAGATATGCTCGGGGAGCAGAATGGTTTTTTCGGCCATCCGGAGCGCCTCGTCGGCCTGGTCGTATTTTTTCTGCAGGGTATACATCTCGCCCAGTTGCAGGTAGAGGTAGGAGATATCGACCTCTTTCAGCCCGTTCGGACCGGCGATCCCGATGGCTTTGCGGTAGGAGTCGATCGCTGTGTCGTAAAGCGATTTGGTTCGGTATATATGCCCCAACTGCTTGTATGCCTCGGCGATGGCCGGTTTGTAGTCGTCCCGGATCGCCTGGTCGCGAAAGCGTTCCAGTTCGTATTGTGCGAGGGTGTATTTGCTGTATTTGGTGTAATAGGTGATCAGCCGTGTCCAGACGAAATAATAGTGCGTCAATTGGTTGTGCTCCCGGGTGAATTGCTGGGTGCGTGCGACCCACACTTTGACCGAGTCGAAGTTGCCGGTATAGTAGTAATAGTCGGTTTTCAGGCACATCGCCACGGATTGCATGCGGCGGTTCTGTTTCTCGCCCGCCAGCCGGAACATGGTGTCGGCTTTGAGCGGCATTTCCGGATCTTGTTTGTGGCGGTTGCACCAGCGGTAATAGGCTACAAGCGTAGTGTCGAGCCCGTCGGCTGCGGTTTGGGCGGTAGCAGACGATACGGACGCTACCAATATGGCTAAAAGCAGCAGGGCGTTTTTCATTACTTTTTGGGCTAAAAACGCTCAAAAGTAACCGTAAAAACCGTAAAAACCAAATAAAAAGGCTATAAATTCGCTTATTTAGGGATTATATCGGGCCGTTTTCTCTGTCAACAGTTCTTCTTCGAGCAGGGCGACGGCAGCCGTACCGGCTTTGCGGATGACTTTGTTGCGGCTGCCGTTTACGTGAATCAGCCGCGATACGGTGCGTTCGGGTGAGCTGACGGCGATCCAGATCGAGCCTACCGGGAGTTCGGGCGTGCCGCCCGAAGGGCCTGCGATGCCGGTGGTGGCGATTCCGTAGTGGGCGTCGGCCGCATGGCGGACGCCTTCGGCCATTTTGCGTACGATCTGCTCGCTCACCACACCGTAGCGGGCGATGGTGTCGCGCGAGATACCCAGCAACAGTTCTTTCGTCTGGTTCCAGTAGGCTACCACGCCGCCTTTGAAATAGGCCGATGCGCCGGGCATGGCCGTAAACCGGGCCGCGATGGAACCTCCCGTACAACTTTCGGCGACAGCGAGGGTCTGTGTACGGTCGATCAGCAGCCGGTGTACGTTTTTTTCCGGCTTGAAACTGTTGCAGGAGGCTGTCAGCGCGATTACAGCCAGTAGGGCGAGTAATTTATTCATGGCTGAAGTTTTAATTTCCATTGAGGCAGTCGCGCAGCAGGCCGAGGGCGAAGGCGCTGGCGCGGTCGATGATTTGTCCCCGGTCGGTTCCGCACTGTTTGAGGATGGCGACCGTCTGTCGGGGCGTTGCCACGGCTATCCAGACCGTGCCGACGGGTTTCTCCGCCGAGCCGCCCGTGGGGCCTGCGATGCCGGTGGTGGCGACGGCGTAGTCGGCGCCGGCCGCACGGCGGGCCCCTTCGGCCATCTGGCGGGCCACCTGTTCGCTCACGGCGCCGTAACGTGCGATGTCCGCGGCATCGACGCCCAGGAGCCTGGTTTTCGAATCGTTGCTGTACGACACTACGCCGCAGAGGAAGTAAGCCGATGCGCCGGGCATGGCCGTAAACCGCGCGGCGATCGAACCGCCCGTGCAACTTTCAGCCACGGCGAGCGTCAGTCCCCGCCGGGTGAGTATTTCGTGCACTACCTCCTGCATGGTCGCGGTCTCGAACCCGAGGATGTTGTGGGGAATGATCTTGCGCAGCGCCTCGAACTGGCTCTCTATTTCGCGGGCGACGCTCTCTCCTTCCACCTCATAGGCCGACAGGCGCAGGCGTACCGCACCCGGATTGGGCAGGTAAGCCAGTTTCAGGTACGGGGGCAGGGCGTTTTCCCATGCTTCGATCCGCTCGGCGAGCATCGACTCGGCGAGTCCGGCGGTGATCATCGTGCGGTGGACGATCTGCCGCAGTGCGAAATGGGCCTTCAGGCGGGGCATCACCTCGTCTTCGATCAGGTGTTCCATTTCGAAGGGTACGCCCGGCAGCGAGACGATCACGTGCCCGTCGCGTTCGAACCACATGCCCGGGGCTGTGCCGTGGGCGTTGAACAGGACCGTGCAGCATGCGGGAACCATTGCCTGCGAGCGGTTGAGTTCGTTGAACCCGATGCCGCGCTCGGCGAGCATTTTCTCGACGTGCTCCGCTATCCGCTCGTCATAGCGCATTTCGCAGTGGAACATCTCTGCGAGGGTCTTCTTGGTGATGTCGTCCTTCGTGGGGCCGAGGCCTCCCGTGACGACGGTCACCTCCGAGCCCGCGAGGGCGTTTTCCACGGTCTGGATAATCTGCGCCCGGTCGTCGCCGATCGAGATTTTCTCGCGGACCACGATGCCGGCCGCATTGAGGTGTTTGGCAATGGAAACCGAATTGGTATCCACGATCTGTCCGATGAGTATTTCATCGCCGATGGTGATGATTGTCGCTTTCATGGCCGGATGGTTACTGATTTTCCGCAGGTTCCTGCGGCGTTTGCGGGGTGTTGGCGGCTTCGGGGAGTTCCGAGTCGCCGGTTTTCGGAGCTGCTGCTGTTCCTGCGGTCGCCTCGGCCTGCCGGGCTTCCGCGTCGGCGATCAGCGCGCGGCACACCTCTTTGACGATTCCGGGGCCGTTGTAAACGTAGCCGGTGTAGAGTTGTACGAGGTCGGCCCCGGCGTCGAGCATTGCCCGCACGTCGTCGGCCGACATCACTCCGCCGACGCCGATGATGGGGTAGTTTCCGCCCGAACGCGTGTGCACCCGGCGTACGACCTCTACGGCGCGGCGGGTAAGCGGAGCGCCGCTGAGGCGTCCGCTGCCGATCTTTTCGAGCGACGCCCGGCTCGTGTGCAGCCCCTCGCGACTGTGGGTTCCGTTGGTTGCCACGATGCCGTCGAGCGGTGTTTCGAGCAGCACGTCGGTGATCTGGTCGATCACCTCGTCGGACATGTCGGGCGAGATTTTGAGCATGATCGGCCGGAACTGGTTCTGGCCGCGCCGGAAGTCGAACAGCGGGTTGAGTATCTGGAGAATATGTTCGCGCGTATGTGTCAGCCCTTCCCGGCAGGCGTTGTCGCAGCTGATGTTCACGGTGAAATAGTCCGCGTACTGATAAAGGCTGCGGAAGAGTTTCAGGTAATCGGCCGGGGCGTTCTCGGCGGGTGTTGCGGTGTTTTTGCCGATGTTGCAGCCTACGATTACCCCGTTGTGCGGACGCCGGAGGTGGCGGATGGTGGCTTCGAGACCGCGGTTCGAAAGTCCGATGCGGTTGATGATGGCGTTGTCCTTGGGCAGGCGGAAGACCCGTGGCCGCGGATTGCCCGCCTGAGGACGGGGCGTCACGGTCCCCACTTCGATGAATCCGAATCCCAGTGCGGCCAGTTCGCGGAACGCTTCGCCGTTGCGGTCAAATCCGGCCGCCAGCCCGACGGGGTTGGCGAAGCGGATGCCGAAGACCTCGCGTTCGAGCGCCGGGTGCTTCACGGCGTAGCACTTGCGCAGCAGCCAGCGGCCGCCGGGAATCAGCCCGATGATGCGCAGCAACAGCAGCACCGCATGATGGGCCCGCTCGATGGTGAGCGAGAAAAGCACGGGCTTTATAAATCTCCGGTACATTTTTTTTCGAAGTAATTGCCGCAAAGATAGTGCAAGGCGAGTGCAGAAGCAAATTTATTTGCTTTTGCCGAGCCGCCGTCTGTCTGAGGCGAAGCCAAAGATCGTGCAAGCTGGGCGCGGAGCCGAATTTATTTCACGGGACCGGGATGCTGCCTGTCTGAGCCGCTATTTATCGCGGGCAAAGGTAATTAAAAAAGAGTGAATCCGCTAAAAATATTCGCGGCGGTAGGCATAATGGTCGCGCATGGACTCGAAATCGCCCGGCCGCTCCTTCAGGCGGCGGCTTTCGGCTCCGATGTCGTAAGCCTTTCCGATGGTTGCGCATAACTCCTGCCAACCGATCGGCCGCGGGGTCGCCGGGGCGGCTTCGGGCGGATACCATCCTTCGAGCGGGAACCCGAAACGGCGGGCCAGCGAGGCGACCGACATGGCCGTGGCGTTGGCTTTGCCCTGTTCGGAATAACCTGCAATGTGGGGCGTGGCCAGCAGCGCATGGGCCAGCAGGGCCGGGTCGAGGTGCGGTTCGTGCTCCCAGACATCGAGCGCGCAGTCGAGTCCGCTCGCCAGCAGGGCGTCGCCGTCGACCACCTCCCCGCGCGAAGTGTTGATCACGACGGCGCCGGGTTTCATCCGGGCGAACAGTTCCCGGCCGGCCATATGCCGCGTCGTGTCGTCGAGCGGTGTGTGGAAGGTGAGGATGTCGGCTTCGCCGGCTACCTCTTCCAGGGGCCTGAACCCGCAGTGTTCCCGCTCTTCACGCGGCGGGTCGCAGCAAATGACGCGGAATCCCCACGCCTCGGCGTACTCCCTGACGAGCGAGCCGACGTGTCCCACGCCCACGATGCCCAACGTCCGTTCGGCAGGCTCCCAGCCCTGTGTGCGTGCGAGGTGAGCGAGTGCCGCGCCGACCCATTGCAGGACGCCCCGGGCGTTGCAGCCGGCGGCCGTGGTGACCTCGATTCCGTGCTCCGCGCACCAGGCCCGGTCGATGTGGTCGAACCCGATGGTCGCCGTGGCGATCATTCGTACGCGCGAACCCGCCAGGAGCGCTTCGTCGCACCGGGTGCGGGTGCGTATCACCAGCGCGTCGGCGTCGTGTGCGTCGGCGGCCGAAATTGCCGTCCCGGGGAGGTATTCCACCTCGGCGAACGGCTCCAGGACACCCCGCAGAAAGGGTATGGCGCTGTCGGCAATGATTTTCATAATTTGGTGTATTTATCTCCGTTTCTCGTCATTCGGGTGAACAAAGATAGGTAAAAATTAAAATTTTCGTACCTTTGCCGTTCAAAACGGAACGTTTTCGCCGGGTGAATGCAAAGTCCGGGCCTGCATGGTCCCGGGCCGACGGCGGAAACGGCAAAAGAATGATGAACGTTATGGAACAGAAACCCTTCGATCCGGATGGTGTCGGTGTGGACAACGGGACCTATTTCGGGCTTCCGTTCGATCCCGAAACGGCGGAACTGGTGCTGATTTCGGCGCCGTGGGACGTAACGGTCTCTTACGGAGCGGGAGCGGCCTATGCGCCCGATGCCATTATCGAAGCTTCGACACAGTTGGATTTCCACGATCCGCTGGCTCCCGGCGCCTGGCGCCGCGGTATCGCCACGGCCGACGTGGACTATTCGCTGCAGGAATCTTCGCAGCGCCTGCGGGCCGACGCTACGCGGGTGATCGACCACCTCGAAGGGGGCGGTTGCCTCGAGGACGACTATGTCGTGCGCAAGGTCCGCCGCGTCAACGAGGGATGTATGGCGATGAACGCCAACATCGAGGCGCAGGCTTCACGCTGGCTCGACGCCGGCAAGACGGTGGGGCTCGTCGGCGGCGACCATTCGACCCCCTACGGGTTGATCCGGGCGCTGGGCGCGCGGCACGCGGAGTTCGGCATCCTGCATGTCGATGCCCACTGCGATTTGCGCGACGCTTACGAGGGATTCGAGTTTTCCCATGCTTCGATCATGTTCAACGTCCTGCGCGATGTGCCGCAGGTCGTGAAGATCGCCCAGGTCGCCGTGCGCGACTTCAGTGAGACGGAGGCTGCGCTGGCGGCCTCGTCGGAACGCATCGCTTCCTTCGACGACCTTTCGCTCGCCGCCGCCGCTTTTTGCGGCGAGACGTGGGACGCGCAGTGCCGCCGCATCGTCGACGTGCTGCCGCAGGAGGTTTACGTGAGTTTCGACATCGACGGACTCACCTTCGAAAACTGCCCCCATACCGGTACGCCGGTTTCGGGCGGACTTACATTCAACCAGGCCGTCTACCTGCTCGACACGCTGGTTCGCTCGGGACGCCGCATCATCGGCTTCGACGTGGTGGAGGTGTGTCCCGTAGCCGACGAACGAATCGACGCCATTACGGGCGCCCGCATGCTGTGGAAGCTCTGCGGGCAGACGCTCAGGTCGGCCGCCAAAAACAACGAACGATAAATGCGACTGTTTTCAATGTACCGCTGGGTTCGCCAGCGACACATGATGGGGCTTCGCGGCCGTAGTTTCCTGGAAGCTCCCTGGGCCGGAGGCGTCGTGCTGCTGGTGTGCGTCATCGCCGCCATGCTGCTGGCCAACCTGCCCGCGACCAAACTCTACTACCACCACCTGCTCGAAACCGACCTTTCGCTGATGGTTCGCTCGCCCGACGGAGTGATCGACTGGATCTTCCCGCGGGGAATGACCGTCGAGAAGTTCATCAACGACGGCCTGATGGTGATTTTCTTTTTCGCCGTGGGGCTCGAAATCAAACGCGAAATTGTCTGCGGGCAGCTTTCGTCCACCCGGCGGGCCATTCTCCCGGTGCTGGCCGCTGCGGGCGGCATGCTCGTCCCGGCGATCTTCTTCACGGCTTTCAACCACGGAACGATGGCCGCCAACGGTTGGGGTATTCCTACCGCTACGGACATTGCCTTTGCCATCGGCATCCTTTCGATGCTGGGCGACCGTGTTCCCGTATCGCTTAAAATCTTCCTTACGGCGTTGGCTATTGCCGACGATCTCGGGGCTATCCTGGTCATCGCGCTGTTCTATGGCGGCAAGGTGCAGATCGGCTGTCTGCTGGTGGCGCTGGTCATCATGCTCGGGGTTTACTTCATGAAGCAGATGGGCGAGAAACGCATGTTCTCCTACCTGGTCCCGGCCTTTGTGGTCTGGGGGCTGTTCTACTACTCGGGCGTTCACTCGACCATTTCGGGTGTGGCGATGGCCCTGCTGATCCCGATGGAGCCGCGTTACAGCAAGGAGTATTTCGCCCATAAGATGCGCTGGCTCAATGCGCTGATGCTCCGGGCCGCCTCCCATGAGGATTTCCCCAACGAAGAGCAGCGCTTCTACCTGCGCCGCATGCACGACCTTTCGTCCAATTCGGTCGGCATGAGCTACCGCCTGGAGCACGGCCTTGCGCCCTACGTCACGTTCCTGATCATGCCCGTCTTCGCACTGGCAAATGCCGGCGTCGAGATTTCGTCGCTCGAATACCTCAATATTTTCCATTATTCGCCCGAGATCGGTTCGGTCGGTATGGGCGTGTTCTTCGGACTGGTCATCGGTAAGCCGCTGGGTATCTTCCTCGCCAGTTGGGGCGCCGTGAAGACCGGACTTGCGGAGCTGCCCGAGGGGGCGACGTGGCGCATGCTGCTGGCCGTAGCCTGCCTGGGCGGTATCGGTTTCACGATGTCGCTGTTCGTCGATTCGCTGGCCTATACCGACCCCGACCTGGTCGACCGCGGCAAGATCGCGATCCTGATGGGTTCGACGGCGGCCGCCGTTCTGGGCTGCATGCTGATCCTGGCCTTCTCCGGACGCAAACGCCGGATTAAATAGGATAAATTGCCGCAGATTGCACTATTTTTGTAAAAAAAGGAGTTTGATAACTATGAAAAAGACCTTCCCGATCCTTCCGGCCCTCGTGTTGCTGCTGGCCGGAGCCTGCTCGAAAAATTCGGGCGGAGGCGGTGTGAAACTCAAGAGCGATACCGATTCGGTGGCTTACGTCCTCGGCATGAATGTGGGCATGAACCTGCTGAAAATGGATTCGACGATCAATGTGAACGCTGTCTGCGAAGGTATCCGCGACGTTTTTCGCGAAAATCCCAAACTCACGGCGGCTGATGCCGAGACGTTCTACCTGAGCTATGTGAATTACGCCCTTCCCGAGAAGGCGCGCAATTACGAAGAGCAGTTCCTGGCGGACATCGCCAAGTCGAACCGCTCTTATGCCCGCACTTCGTCGGGCGTGACTTATACGGTAACAGCGGTGGGCGACCAGGACCAGATTCCCGTCTCCGAGCGCGACAGCGTGGCTCTGCGGTGGGTGATCCGCACGGCGGCGGGAGACGAGATCGCTTCTTCCTACGAACGGGGCGATACGGTGCGTTCGCTGGTCCGCGACCTGCGGCGCGGCGTGCAGGAGAGCGTCAAGCTCATCGGCAAGGGCGGCAAGATCAACGCCTGGATGCCTTCATCGGCAGCCTACGGCGCTGAAGGCGACAAGGAGTTGGGCATTGCTCCCAATGCGACGCTCTATTACGAGATCGAACTCGTCGACCTCGACAAATATGCGACCCGGTCGCGGCGGCGCTAATCCGGAAAAACCGCCGGGCCGTGGCGGCATTCGTGTTTGTCGCCGCTTGGGGCTCTTTAAAATATAGTTGCTAAGAATCATTTCGTTAACAAAAAATTTATATCTTTGCGTGGAATAAACCCCCGCTTAGATAGGCGGCGCCCCGGCAGAGTCGAATAAATTCACCTCTGCGCCCGGCTTGCACTATCTTTGCGCATACGAATTGCGATAAAAGCCAAACATTAAAACATAGTAAAAACAACAATGAAAAAAATCTTTTTTGCGGCGGCGCTTGCGGGTGCTGCAATGCTCGCCTCCTGCGGAGGAAACAAAGGCGGGGTACAGATGGGCAGCCTGTCCGAATTCGACTCGTTGTCGTATTCGCTCGGAGCTAACATCGGCTACGGCTTGAGCTACGAAATGAAGGACATTCCGTTCGACTTCAAGGCCGTTGACAAGGGTGTTCAGGAAGGAGCCCTGGGCAAGGCTACCCAGGAACACGACAAATCGCTCGATATGCTGCGCGAGTATTTCATGTCGAAGCGCGGCGAGCGTGCCCAGGCTATCGCGCAGAAGCGTGCCCAGGCTGACAGCGTACGCCTGGCCGGCGGCGACTCGACCAAGGTGGAGTATCCCGCAGCCGATCCCGAAATGTTCGAGAGCGAAGAGGAGCGTGCCGAAATTTCCTATGCTTTCGGTAACGACATCGGTTACAACATCGCACAGAGCGGCATGCCTATCCAACTGGTTTGGATTGCCGAGGCCATGCAGAACGTGCGCGACAACAATGCCAAGATGAACGAGGACGAGGTAAACCAGTACCTGCAGTACTACTTCATGGTAAAGCGTCCGGCCGAGAATGCCGAGGCTTCGAAGGCGTGGTTGGCGAAAATCGAGAAGAAGTCGGGCGTGAAGAAGACCGAGTCGGGCCTGCTTTATAAGGTTACCAAGGCCGGCGACACTTCGATGATGCCGAAAGATCCGCGCGACGAGGTGAAGGTTCACTATACGGGCCGCACCCGTGATGGCAAGGTGTTCGATACCTCGAAGTTCGCCAACCGCTCGAAGGAGCAGCAGGAGATGCTCAAGAAGCAGCGTCCCGATGATTTCGACAAGGACGAACCCGTACCTTTCCCCCTCAACCGTGTGATTCCGGGATGGACCGAGGGCCTGCAACTGGTAGGCAAGGGCGGTACGATCACGCTCTGGATTCCCGCCGACCTGGCTTACGGTGCACGCGGCGCAGGCCGTGACATCGGTCCCAACGAGGCTTTGGAGTTCGAAGTCGAACTGGTCGACGTTACGCCTTACGAAGAGCCCGCTCCGGCAGATTCGACCGCAACGGCCGAGACTCCCGAAGTTGCTCCCGCAAAATAATTTCCGGGAATAAAATCGAATCCGGATGTGCCGTGTGCGCATCCGGATTTTTTTATAATAAGGTATATGAAAAACTCCGGTCCCAAAGGACCGGAGTTTTTGAATTTCAGGCGGGCGGATTCTTGCCGAACCCGGATTCCGTGTTTTGGGCAGCCTTCTTTCAGCCCCTCCCCTCCGTATTTAGAACGGCAGGTCGTCGACCTGCGCCGGCGACGACGCATAGGACGGTTCCTCGGCGATGGGCGGCATGTCGGGCATCGGGGCGGCCCCTGCGGTCTCCTGCTTGGGTTGCAGACGCCATGCGCGGATGTCGGTATACCAGCGGCCGTTGTATTCGCGTGACTCGACGTTCACCGAGACGTTGTAGGTCGAACCTTCCTGCAGGCGGGCCACGTCTTCGGGCTTGTTGAAGAATGTAACGCAGATTTTACGCGCGAACGAACCTTCGTTCATTTCGAAAACCACGTCCTGGCGCTGCCACTCACCGCGTGCCGACGTTCCTTTCGTCACGGGCAGTATTTTGAAAACTGTTCCTTCGAATTCCATAGTATAAATCGGGTTTATTTTTCACAAAGGTAGCAATTTTTCGGGACAATCGGAGCCTTTTCTGCGGAAAAAACGTTCGCGTCTCCGGTTGCCGCCCGCAAGTTCCGGTGCTGCTGCCGACAGCTTCGTCTACGAGGGCAAGCTTGGGCGCAGAACAGCGCACGGGCTTATTTCGCCGTCCGTTACAACAAATAACGGTTCATAATCTGTGTAAAAAAAGCAGAAAGGAGTTTGCATCTTTTCGCTTTTTTTCGATTATCTTTGCTCATCATGAAACAGTTACTGCTTTTTATCGCGCTGCTGGGGCTGGCGATGCCCTTGCGGGCGCAGGACGACAAGGCGCTGGCCGCCGCTGCGGCGAAAGCCGATCTGAAACTGATGTCGTTCAATATCCGTTACTACAAGCCCGGCGCCGACGGCGATAACGGCTGGGTTGCGCGCCGCGCCGCCTGCCTGGAGATGATCCGTGCGGAGTCGCCCGATGTCGTCGGGTTTCAGGAGCCGCACCGGCCCCAGATCGACTACCTGAAGGTCAACCTTCCCGAATACGCCGAGGTCGACATGGGGCGTGACGCCGCGACCGACATCGAAAAGAAACCCGACGGCGGCGAGCATCTGATGATCATGTACCGCCGTTCGAAATACGTTCTCGTCGACAGCGGATTTTTCTGGATCAGCCCCACACCCGAATGCCCGTCGCGGGGCTGGGACGCCATGTGCCGCCGCGTCACGGTATGGGTGCAGCTCAAAGACCGGAAAACCGGGAAGGAGTTTTTCTATTTCGACACCCATTTCGACCACGTCGGCAAGCAGGCCCGCGTCGAGTCGGCGCGGATGGTGGTCGCCCGGATGAAGGAGATCGCCGGGGAAAAGGCCGCCGTTTTCCTTTCGGGCGACCTGAATACGACCTACGACAATGCCTTGCTCGACCCGCTGAAGGCGTGGATGCAGTCGGCGCGCCATGCGGCTCCGGTGACCGACGAACTGCCGACGTTCAACGACTTCGGCAAACGTTCGCTGTGGATCGATTTCATCTTCGGCCGCAACGCCCGTGTGCTGGCTTACCGTACCCTTACCGACTCCGAACGCTACGGCGTGCCGTTCCTTTCGGACCACAATCCCGTCTATGCACTCTACAAACTGTAAATCCGGCCGTCGGCTGATAATTCCGATACAACCAAACTCGCATAAATGATGAACTTTCCGAAGATTTTCCGCAGCCTCGCGCTGC
>ENA-UESI01000016-UESI01000016.1-human-gut-metagenome-genome-assembly--contig:-NODE-16-length-114660-cov-6.498573_pt1 | contig 114660 bp, 108 predicted proteins | sample MGYA00243005_ERZ508006 | MGnify/ENA primary metagenome ERZ508006 (study PRJEB26167, sample SAMN06115436) | human gut metagenome | host: Homo sapiens | place: China:Shandong | collected 2015-06-10... | reverse complement strand
CCCATAGGTGCATCCCCCCTTGATTGGGCTTGATTGAATTGTAGGGAATGCAAAATGGGCAAAAAGAAAGACAGTGTGCCGAGTGGCACGCTGCCTTTCTTTCCAAATCAGTTTATACGAATCTGGTATTCGGTGTGTAGGAATTGACCGTCCTTGTAGACATCCCAGGCCTGCATAGAATAGGTACCAGGTATTCCATTAAACACCTTTATAATCTCACTTTCTCGCCAGGGCCAGAACATTTGGTACGCGAGATCTTCTGAAAAGCCAAGGTTGATGTGAACGAGTTGGTTTCCTTTTGAGGTGAGTTTGGGCGCTCCATTTTCCCAGGTGGTTGAGCTATCCCCAATAGCATTGTAAAGTGTGTAAAGCATCCGCCTGGTTTCATAGAGATTGAGGATACGGAGATGATCGCCAGTCTGGTTTTGGAAATGTCTCACCTCCACTTTCGGTAATTCTGGCTGTTCGAGCAAGCTCCAGTCACAGGTTGGCTCCGGCAAGGGACCGATTGGGCCGGAGGCAAACATGTTCTTGTCCCACCGGCTTACATCAGTGATGGTATAGTTGGTGCCGTCATCGCAGCGGATCACATCGCCCACTTGAGGGATATACTGAGAGCCGTCGGCGGGCGGGTTGATGGAGCCGTCTGCATTCCTGCTCAGGGTTTCCCCCTGATGCTCGCTGGAGGCATCAGTATTACCCAGTGCCCGGTAGAGCATGACCGCCAAATCACCGCGGGTGACTTCGGCTTTAACAGCAACTTCCACCGAAGTCAGCCCAAAGTCCAATGCCGTCTGGCAGGCGGTAGAGTAGTCCCATTCGGTGTCCGGCAGGTCCATATATCTCAGAACAACAGTGCAGGCGGCCGCAGGTGTCACTCCATCGTCGGCGCCAAAGGCCCCGGTATCATAGCCGACCATCAGGCCGTTGGCATAGCAGTAACCAACATAGAGCCTGGCCCACTCCGGCACATCCGGGAATTTACATTGTCCGGTATAGAATGCCTGATCGACCTGCACATGCTCTGGGTTTCCATGCAGGCGGGTCAGGACTGTGGCCAGCTGGGCCCGGGTCAGTCCAGAGTCCAGGTTCATCTCGCCATTGCCGTCACCGACCATGATCCCCTGCTCACGGAGATAGGCTGCGGAGGTTTCCTGCTCGCTGTTGTCTGCGGCGCTTACCTTAACCGGCAGTACAAACAGCAGGCACAGACAAAGGAACAACGGTAAAAGGCGTTTTTGTTTCATTCCATTATGCCCCCTTTCGATATAGCGTCGTGCTGGCGCTCATTTTTAGCCGCCGGCATGTGGGATCATATTCGCAAGTTTCAAAGATATTAAGACCCCACAATTCTAACTGCTCCGCAATCTCTTCAGGGACATCAAAGGTCATGTCCAGACTGACCCGGAGCGCGGAATTGTCCAGCAGCCACTCTTTTCCTTTCGGAAACTCCTTAACCATGACAATCCCCCCTTTTCTCGTTGGAGCGTCCTTACAAGACCAAAATAAGGCGAAAATCGGGACTTGTCAAAGGTTTTTTTGAAACGCCTTTACCGATAAAACGAAAGTCAATAAATATGTTCTGCGATTTTGCTATTTTCACATAATTCCCAATGAAAGCGCCAAGGAAATATTCGATAAAAATTTTATGAACTTATTTCGATCCCCTGAACACAAACCCGTTTGGTAGGCTGATTGGCCAAGCAGGTGATAATCGTGATCCGGTTGTCTGAGGTGCTGTTCAAATAGCTCCAGTCAGTCCAGTCTATGATCTTGACCGAACTCACCGCATAGGTCCTTGTCCCCAGGCTGGTCTGATACCGAATGGTATCGCCAATTTCCAGATCCTTGATTGCGCCGATGTTGTGGCTGGAGCCCCGGTTGTGTCCGCACAGACCGATGTTTCCCTCCCAGGCGCTTGTGCTGGGGAAGTGGCCCACACCTTTGCGCATGGAAGCAGAATCAGTACCGTCATAAGCCTTATAGCGAATTCCCAGGCTGGGGATTACCAGAGTACCAATGCTGCCATCGTTCCGCTCTACTTCGCTCACCGCTGTGAACTGGGTCGCTGGAAGCGTGGGAACATCTCCCCACTGGATGGGGTAGCTGCTTCCGGAACTATCGGGGTAAATGCTCCCACTTCCTGAATTGATCCCGTATTCCAGTGAAGAGCCGCTGTTGATGGAGATCCCGGGGGCGCTGTCGGCCAGGGGATCAAGAAAGTCCACCGCGTTTGTGCCACCGTAGTTATACTGAGCCCCGTAGACCTCTTCGTAGGAAGTGCTCCCATAGAAGTCCTTGGGCGCCGGTGTTTCAAAGTTGTAGTCCGCAGCAAGGGCCGGCGTAGTCATCAGCATGAGCCCCGCCAGGGACAGGCAAAGTCCCCTGAGCCTTTTCACGATTCACTTTCCTCCTTTTCCTCCGCATCCTCCTTGATGGCAAACCAGTAACTGTCCTGCCCGTCGTAGGCCTCCACCAGATGGGTGCGGCTCCCGCCATACATCTGGATAGTGATGATCCTGCCGGCGAGCTTATGGGCCAGCTTGCTGGGAAGCTCCACGCTTGCGTCTCCAGCCGGGTATTCCCGGAGCTTCGTCAGATCCAGCTTAGGGGTGCGGGTGGAAATCTTCTGCTTGCCCAATTTCTTATAGGCGACGCCTCGGGCGTTCATAGCATAAATTACTGCGCGGGGCCGTTTCATGATATAAATAATGCCCCCGGTACCTGCAAGCAGCAAAAGCCCTCCCCCGGCGAGGAGCCACATGGGATTGAGGCCAGCCAGGAATCCCACCGGACTTCCAAGGTAGGTCACGGTGTACTTGACTGCTTCAACACCCTCGGCCTTTATTTCGCCGGTATAGCTGGCCGTTGTCACATATCCGGTAGCTACACTTCTGCTCCCCGTAGCGGTATAAGTTGCCGTAGCCGTGTATGAAGTGGGAACCAGCGTATCATCGGCCAGGCCGGTCCCTGTCACGGTCCAGGAAATGTCACTCAGCTTCAAGGTGCTTCCGTTTTTGACAGTAGTAGTAGGGACATAGGAGGGATCGTTTCGGTCCAGGCCTGTAAACTGCTTGGTATCGGTAATCGTATAGTATTTAGTGGTATAGCCTGCGGCTTCGGTTTGGATTGTAGTGTGGTCCAGAGTCAGCACTCCGGAATAGCCATCCTTGTTGTACTCCATGCTGGCATCCAGCTGTTCCAGAATAGCCGCAAGATCATCTACATCTGTTTCCAGCGTGACGACCTCCGTTTGGATTTTAGAATCCTCGAATGTCTGTTCCTCTTTGACCGTTTCAAGATGGTGGTAGGAATAGCCCTCCACCTCGAAAGGCTCCTCTACCAGACCGCTGGGGTCTGCATCAGGGGGAAGCATATAGGTTTTGACGATGAGCTGTCGGCCATCCCGATTTTCGGATATTACATCCTCGGGAATATAGGCGGCGGAGGCAGTGACCGTCAGCATACAAAAAAGCGCCAGCAGGATTGCCACTTTTTTCATACCTTACACCACCAGCCTTTCCAGAGCGCCAGGACCAGTGCGGGGACTCCGATGGCAAGCCCAGCCCAAATGAATTTGTGTTTCGTCATACTGTGATACCTCCGTTGAGAAAGAATTTTATGGACAGCTCTTGCGTAGAGCATGATCCATCTCTGATGTGCGTCAAACAGTCCAGGGAGCGGTCCAGCGCCTGCATGGTGTTCCGCTTATGACGCTTGATAAACGGCGTGAGAAACAGGATGTCCCCGTCATCAGTGAGTGTGAAAATGATGCGGACCAGGTTTTTGCTCTTGGCTCGCAGTTCATAGAGCGCCTGGTAACGCTCGATGCAGAAGTGCTTGACATAGGGCTCGCGCATGACTGCCGCTGGAGATTGTAGGAGAAGGGCAAAAAGCGAAAGCAGCTTTTGCCGTTGCTTTTCATCCAGCAACCCAAAGAACTCCAAAAGGGGAACGCTCCCCTCAGCCGGTACAGCAATCAGCAGTTTCATTGGCAACCATCTCCTTCCCGTTGCTGGCCTGATTTTCCGACAGTTCCAGAAGCCGTTCTACAAAACCCAGACAAAACAGCGACAGGGCTGGTGCGCAGCCGGCCAGCCACCAGATGGGATCAGGGAGCGGTTTCCGAATGGTATCATACTGAAGGGAGATCAGCAGATAAATGTTCTGACAATCTTTGCGGGCGGCCAACTCTGAAAAAGCTGCCGTCACAGCAGACACCTCTCCTTGATCGGAGTAGAAATCGCACAGATCATCAAAAAATAAGCCGCCGAAGATCTGCACAAAAGCCCGCATTACTTCAACATTTACCTCGCCATCCGGGCGCAGAATTCCCATACGCTCCAGCCGCGCACCGGTCGAACTATCAAATGGGTCGGGGACACAGAGATAAAGATTCTTTGACATTGGCAACCGCCTCCTGTAAAAAGTAAAAAGAAAGACCCGGCACTCCCGGTCGATAGGGGTGCCGAGCCTATTTGCTTTACTGGACTATGAAGCATTTCCCATGGTCTTGAAATACAGAGCCAGGGCTTTTTGTATGGTTTCTTCGATTTGCTTTGTGGTGGCCTTGGGCGGGAAGTACGGTGCAAAGGCCGGAGGGAGCGTGACAGAAACGCGCCGCCCCGGTTGCTTTGAGGTAGACAAGCCGCCTCCGCTCAATATGGATTTGATCTGGGAGGCATCCAGTTTGCCGTCTTCAAAAGCGGCGCGGAGCTTTTTCCCTTTTGCCGTGGAAATAGAGGCACTCCCTTCCGAAATAAACTGATAGATGCACTCCTGAAGGCTATGGTCCTCCACGAAGCTGATTTCATACGCAGCCAGTTGTCCCAGTCGTTTTCCGCTATTCATCAGCAGAAGCAGCGGACGGTATAATGTAGCATAGCGGCAATACTTGGATACCTTATCCCTGGTCAGTTCATACTCCTGTGCGATTTTTACATCCGTATGGGACTTTTCCTGAGTGTCAGGAGAAGTTGTTTCAAAAGTCTGGAGATCCGTGCGGCGCCCCTGGCGCTTGAGCATATTGTAGTGGGCCGCAATGCAAAGGACTCTCTGAGAAAACAGCATATCCGCGAGGGACCGCTGCCGGAAGTTCATCTCATAGAACAGGTCTTCCGCGGTTTCCTGAGTTAAGTCTGTCCGGATAACGGCTGGGATTGTAGTCAATCCAGCAATCTTTGAGGCATTGACCCGATTGTGGCCGCTAATTATAATATAGGTGCCCTCAGCAGTTTTCCAGACCAGAATGGGAGACTGAACTCCATGCCGCCTGATGCTCTCCACCATGTCCTCCAGCCGCGCTCCGGTATAGAGAGGGAAATGCTCCTCGTGGTCGGGAAAACCACTCAACTGGGCCAGCGGAAAATCACAAAGCGTTCCACCCTCCATAGGAGAGGGGAGATCATCGCGATTGAAAAAGCATTGGTAGGCTCCCTCCTCCGGCGGGCCATTTGCCATCGCCGCCTCCGCTTCACTTCGTTTCCGTTGCCGGAGTGCGTCCTGCACTTTATTTCTGGCCATAGGATAGCACCTCTTGTGCGACGGCGGAGTAAGCCTTTGCAGCGGGGTTGTTCGGCTCGTATGCAAAGATACTGGCCGCTCCAATGGGATGTTCTGCAACACGGATTGAGAAATCAATGGGGGAGGAAAATACGGTAAATGCGTTGCCGTAGTCGGCTTGGATCTCGTCCTGTATGCCCCGGCACAGATTGGTACGCCCTTGGTACATCGTCAGCAAAATACCACCGACAGCTAATTTGGGGTTAATCCCTTGGCGGATTGTCTGAATGACCTCCAAGGTATCAGCCATGTCTTCCATAGCCAAGTAGTGGGCCTGCACGGGGACAATGGCTTGATGGGCCGCAGCCAGCGCATTGATGGTCAGCAGATCCATACTGTGACCACAGTCAATTAAGATGTAGTCATACTGCGACTGGAAAAGCTCCAGGACACGAGCCATAACCAGCTCACAGGGAGTACCGCCGGTCTCTCCGCCGCGGTAACGGCTGCTCATTTGCAGAGCGACCAGCCGGCTGGACACACCAGCCAGTTTGGAATTTGCCGGGATGTAGTGAATGCCAGCCCCCTCAATGACCGCCCTATTTACAAAGAGTTCAGGCTCGGTATCATCCAGCACTGCATTCATCAGATTTGCAAGCGTGTATTTCAATGATTTAGGGTCAGAGCGCATTACTTTTGTCAGATCGCCTTGGGGATCATTGTCTACCAGAAGAACGGCCTTTCCTGCTGCGGACAAGGCGGCCCCGAGGTTAGCGCAAGTTGTGGTTTTACCGACACCACCTTTGGAGTTTGTGATCGCCAAAATAATCGCCATTCTATGTACCCTCTTTCTTTCGTGAGAATTAAACCCGGAATAGGAAACGCCCACCCTCGGCGTTATGCCTGGAGTGAGCGTTTCCAGCTCGCTCCGACATGACTGCCCCCCTTTTTTATGGAGTATCGAAATGTCGGAGCCAACAAATATGGCGAATATGTTCTGGAATTTGGACAAAATCAGCGAAACAACAGCCATTCATAGTGGTTTCCGACTTTGCCCTATTATATCTCATTCGTCAATCCGTCTTACAATGCCTGTTGCTTTCATCTATATAGTTCCTCCTACGGTAGTTTTTTGGAAACAAAATATAGTATCCGCAGGAAATGGCCGGATATGCAGAATGCGTTGAGCCGGACAGAAAACGGTCCGCCGCCTGCGGAGAGCAGGCAGCGGACCGTTGATCTATTCTGTTGTGTGCTGACAGACGGCGATTTTTTGTCTGGATCCAGCCATCAAAGTGATTGAGCCTCCAACTTGCGCAAGACTGCCTGGAACCAGTCGGGCAGAGGACATTCCAGTTCCACTGGGCGGCCGGTGGAGGGGTGGATGAATTTCAAGCGCCGGGCGTGGAGGCACTGGCCGGCCAGGCCGGGCCAGGGCTTTCGGCTGCCGTACACCGTGTCGCCAAGGAGCGGGTGGCCGATAGAGGACAGATGGACCCGGATCTGATGGGTGCGGCCCGTCTCCAGCCGGCATTCCACATGGGTAAAGCCCCGGTACCTGGCCAGCACGGACCAGTGGGTCACGGCAGGGCGGCCTGTTCGGGGTTCAACCGCCATCCGCTTGCGGTCCACCGGGTGCCGGCCGATGGGGGCGTCCACCGTGCCGCTGTCCTCCCGGAAGCTGCCCACCGCCACCGCCTCGTACACCCGGGCCAGGGAGTGGTCCTGAAGCTGGGCGGCCAGGGCCAGGTGGGCCCGGTCGTTTTTCGCGGCGATGATCAGGCCGGAGGTGTCCCGGTCAATGCGGTGGACGATGCCGGGGCGCAGGGCACCGTTGATGCCGGAGAGGGTATCCCCGCAGTGGAAGAGCAGGGCGTTCACCAGAGTCCCGTCCGGATGTCCGGGGGCGGGGTGGACCACCATGCCCACCGGCTTATTTACCACGATCACATCCCCGTCCTCGTACACCACGTCCAGAGGGATGTTCTGGGGGAGGACGTCCACCGGCTCGGGGTCGGGGAGGAGAACCTCCACCACATCGCCGGCGGCGGGGCGGTCATTCTTTTTCAACGCTTTCCCGCGGCAGGTCACCGCCCCGTCCTCCAGCAGGCGCTGGGCGGCGGAGCGGGTCAGCCCCTCCACGCTGCGGGCCAGAAGGGCGTCCAGCCGCTCGCCGGACTGCTGGACGGTGAAGGTGAGGGCGGTCATGAGCGGTGCTCCTGGGGGTGCAGGCCCTTCTCCAGCCGCTCATAGCCCCATACATAGTAGACCGCGGCGGCGATACCCCCCACCACCACACAGATGTCCGCCACATTGAACACAGCAAACTCCATGAAGAGCACATGGAACATATCCACCACATAGCCCTGGAAGGCCCGGTCAATGAGGTTGCCCACCGCGCCCGCCAGCAGCAGGGCCAAAGAGATCCGGCCGAAGGGATGGCGAAAGAAGCCCCGCACCAGCGCCATTAGCAGCAGGACCGACATAACCAGAGAGATCAGAGTGAGCAGCCAGGTGTGCTCTGAGAACAGGGAGAAGGCTGCCCCGGTGTTCTGCACATAGGTCAGATCCAGGATATGGGGCAGAAAGGGGACGTACTCACCCAAAGGAATGTTTTGGACCACCAGGTATTTGACCAGCTGGTCCAGGGCCACCAGGGCCACCACAAGCACGGCATACAGCATGGAGGGTTCTCCTTTTCGACAGTCGCTTTGTTTGAACAGTCCTATTCTATCATGTTCCGCCCCGGGGGACAACGGGGAATTTTCCGGCTTCCGGTTGACAGCCCGGCGGAGGGCCGCCTACAATGGTGGGAGACTGCGGACAAGGAGGAGATTAGAATGGAGATCCAGGGCTTGCAGAAAATGACCCTGCTGGACTATCCGGGCAAGGTGGCCTGCACCGTGTTTTTAGGAGGGTGCGATCTGCGCTGTCCCTTCTGCCACAACGGAGAGCTGGTGGAGGGGGAGGCCCCCGCCGCCCTGGACGACGGGGAACTGACCGCATTTTTGCAAAAACGGCAGGGCCTGCTGGACGGGGTGTGCGTCACCGGGGGAGAGCCCCTGCTCCGGCCGGAACTGGAGGGGCTGCTGGGCCGGATCAAGGAGTTGGGCTTTCCGGTGAAGCTGGATACCAACGGCAGCCATCCGGACCGGCTGCGCCGCCTGACGGAGGCCGGTCTGCTGGACTATGTGGCCATGGACATCAAAAACAGCCCGGAGCGGTATGGAGAGACAGTAGGACGGTCCGGCCTGGACCTGGCCCCCTTTCGGGAGAGCGTCTCCTTCCTTCTCTCCGGGGCGGTGGACTATGAGTTCCGTACCACTGTGGTGCGGGAGCTCCATGACGGGGACAGCTTCCGGGCCATCGGCCCCTGGCTGTCCGGGGCCCGGCGGTACTACCTCCAGAGCTTTGTAGACCGGGATACGGTGCTCCGGGCGGGGCTCCACCCCTGGGACCGGGAGAGCCTGGAGGGATTCGCTGCATTGGTGCGGCCCTGGGTGGAGCAGGTGGAGCTGCGGGGGGTGTGATCCGGGCTCACCGGCTCCGGGGGAGGAGCACCGTGAACACGCTGCCCTGATCGGGGATGCTGTCCACCTGGATCTGGCCGCCGCACAGTTCGACGATGCGGTGGACGATGGACAGGCCCAGGCCCAGACCCTTCTCGGTGTGATTGGGTTCCCCCTGGTAGTATTGGTCAAAAATGTGGGATATCATCTCCGGGGACATCCCGATCCCGGTGTCGGAGATCTGGACCTGGATCTGCTCCGGGGAGCACTGGAGGGTGATGGAAACCTCTCCCCCCTCGGGAGTGAATTTGATGGCGTTGTTCAGCAGATTGATCCAGACATGGCGCATCAGCTCCTCGTTCCCCACATAGGAGACAGGCTCCAGGTCGGCGGAGAAGGCGATGCGCTTTTTCTCCCAGGCGCTGGAGAGCAGGATGGTGCACCGCTTGATCTGCTCATCCAGGGAGAAGGGCTCCTTCTCGGGGATGGAGTGCTGGGATTCCAGCCGGGACATCAGCAGGGTGCTGTTGGCCAGATTGGCCAGGCGGTGGGCCTCCTCGGCGATGATCTGGAGATACTGGCTGCGCTCCTCCTCGGTGAGTCCGGGTTCCTGAAGCAGCTCGGCAAAGCCGGAGACGGCGGTGATGGGGGTCTTGAACTCGTGGGAGAAGCTGTTGATAAAATCCTCCCGCAGGGTCTGGACCCCCTGGAGCTCCTCGGCCATCTTGTTGAAATCCTCATAGGCGGCGGCCAGCGGGCCGGCCCGGCGGGGGTCCAGCCGCAGGGAGAAGTTGCCCTCCGCCACGCCGCGCAGCCCCCCGGCCAGGCCGGTGAGAAACTGGTTAAAGCGGTAGTTCAGACCGCAGCCCAGGATGACGGTGGAGCAGATGAGGAACAGCAGGGGCCCCAGGCCGCTGGACTGGGAAGCGGGGAGGGGCGTCCCGGTCAGGAGCCAGGAGCCCGCCATGTACAGGGCGGTGCAGACCAGATTGGACAGGATGGACAGGATGATAAACTCCTTGGTCAGCCACAGCAGAAGGCTGACGTTGGGCCTCTGTTTCCGCTTCATTCCAGCACCTCCGCCTTATAGCCCAGACCCTTGATGGTGATGATCCGAAACTCCTCGATGGCGCGCAGCTTGTTGCGCAGGCGGCTGATGTGGGTCTTGACGGTGTCCTCCCCGCTCTCGGAGTCGAAGCCCCATATATCGTCCAGCAGCTGATTCCGGGTGAAGATCTGGCCGGGGTAGGAGAGCAGCTTATAGAGCAGCTCGAACTCTTTTTTGGGCAGCTCCAGCACCTGCTCGCCCCGGGAGACGGTATAGGTGTTGGAGTCCAGCACCACCGGGCCGATGACGATCCGCCGCTCGCTGGCGATATGGGCCCGGCGGAGCAGGGCGTTGATCCGCCAGGTCAGTTCCTCGTAGTTCACCGGCTTGGTCATGTAGTCGTCCACGCCGGAGGAGAAGCCACGGCGCTTGTCCTCGAAGGACTGCTTGGCGGTGAGAAGCAGCACCGGGATGCCGTTGCCCTGGTCCCGCAGGGTCTGGACCAGGGTATAGCCGTCCATCCGGGGCATCATCACATCGGCGATGATCAGATCCACGGGCTGCCGCTCCAGCAGCTCCAGAGCCTCCACGCCGTCCTTGGCGCAGATGATGGTAAATTGATGCTTCAGCTTGGCGCAGGTGAGCAGGCGCATGGAGGCCTCATCCTCCACCAGCAAGATGGTTGCCATCTCCATCGCTCCTTTGTGTCGAGATGGGGAACCGGCCCCGGGCTCATGCTCGGAGAGGGGCCGCCTCCCGGAGGGCGGTGTGAACCGCCTGATCTGTTTCGATTGCTTGGTACTGATACAGTATAGTATAAAGAGAAGAGCGGTCCACGTCAAAGCCGGGTGTCCCGCTGTGGACGGGATGCTGCAATGCCCCTTATATGTTGAGGGTAACGGAGCCTGGTAAACCCAATGTAAACTTCCTGCGCTTTTTTTGCCTTCTGTGATTTTGACGAAGAGCACCGGACGGCCGGAGAGGAAAACAGTGAGTGTGCACAGAGGGGATCCCGGCCTTGTTTACGTTGAGTTTACCTTTGGAGACTATGATGAAAACTGACAGAGACACGAACCGGACGAATGACCGATGTGAAAAATGGAGGATCATCCCATGAGACGAACATTTGCCCTGCTGCTGGCCGCTGTGATGGCGGCCGGCACACTGACGGGGCCGGCGATGGCCGCCGAGAGCCAGCAGGAAGGAACCGCGGACAGCGCCTCCCAGGAGGTACAGGAGGAAACAAAGCTCCCGCCGGACCCGGAGGGGACGGTGACCTGGGCCAATCTGGACAGCCGGATCCGGTCGGGGAGCCTGAGCGCCCGGGTGCTCTCGGAGAACATCAGCGGGATCGAGGGGATCGACTACGATCTGATGTACGAGGATCTGCGGCGACAGCTCAACGACATCGCCAACGCCCAGTGGTACATCACCGTCATGGGCGGGGATGACAGCGCCCTGGCCAACGCATACGATTCCCTTCGGGACACCTTTGACGATCTGAAGGAGGGCGAGGTCCAGGCGGACAACGCCGATGTGGTCTGGCAGCTGAACAGCACGGTGGATCAGATGGTGGCCGCCGGTCAGACCCTGTACATCACCCTGGTGGGTCTGGAGCAGCAGGCCGCCGACGGCCAGCGGAGCCTGGCCGCCCTGGACCGGAGCCTGGAGGAGCTGCGCCTGCGCCAGCAGCTGGGCCAGGTGTCCAGGCAGAACGTGGACGAGGTGGAGGCGCAGCGCACCCAGGTGGTCAGCCAGCTGAACACGCTGGACACCACGATCACGACCTATAAATCTCAGCTTCAGACCCTGATTGGGGCGGAGCCCACCGGGGAGATCTCCCTGGGCGCCCTGCCTGTCCAGGGAGAGGACGGGTGGACCGCGCCAGACTATGAGGCCGATCTGGCCGCAGCCAAGGCGGCCAGCTGGACCCTCCGCAATGCGGAAAAGACGCTGAAGGACGCCAAGGAGGACTGGAACGACGCCCAGAGCGACTACCGGGGCTCCCGGAAGCAGTACCTGCTCCAGGCTGCCGAGCACACCTGGGCGGCCGCCAAGCTGACCTATCAGTCCGCCTTCCAGGAATTTGAGACCTCTTTCCGCACCCTGTATGACTCCCTGGCGGACAAGGAGAACACCCTGAACAGCAAGCGTTCCGCCCTGGCCTGGCAGCAGACGGTGCTGGAGACCACCCAGAAGCGGTATGAGCTGGGTCAGGTAGCCAAGATGAAGCTGCTGGCCGCTCAGGATGACCTGGCGGCCGCCCAGTCCGCAGTGGACGGGGCCTGGAGGGATCTGCTCTCCGCCCGCACCAGCTACCGCTGGGCGGTGGAGCAGGGCCTGATGTAAGAGAAAGGATGGAAGATCACCCCATGAAACGTACCATTTCCGCTGTGCTCTGCGCAGCGCTGGCCCTGACGCTGGCCGGCTGTGCGGAGGAGAAGGAACCCATGTTGGACCGGACGGTGACAGTGGAGACCACCGCCGCACAGACCGGCGAACTGAGCACCGAGAGCACCTATATCGGGACCATTTCCGCAGAGGGCACCGCCAGCGTGGTCTCTCTGGTTTCCGGCAATGTGGAGGAGGTCATGGTCTCGGTGGGTGACACGGTTTCCGCCGGGGACCCCCTGTGCCGCATCGACGACGAGAGTGCCCGCCTGGCCCTCCAGAATGCCCAGGCGGCCTATCAGAGTGCCCGGGAGAGCTATAACAGCGCCCAAGCGGGCTACGGCGGCGCCGACCTGCCGGTGCTGGAGGAGCAGCTGCGTCTGGCCCAGGATAACTATGAGGATACCCAGCACCTCTTTGAGATGGGCGCCGCCTCCCAGGCGGAGGTGGACCAGGCCAACCAGGCTCTGCTGTCCGCCCAGGCCGGGGTCGAGGCGGCCCGGGCCGGCCTGAGCTCCGCCCGGGCGGGGATCCAGTCCGCCCAGGTGGGCGTGAACTCCGCCCAGTACCAGCTGTCCCTCTATAACATGACCGCCCCCATCTCCGGGGTGGTGGAGGCGGTCAATCTGACCCTGAATAACTTTGCTGCCTCCGGAACGGTGGCCTTTGTCATCTCCAACGGCAGCAATAAAACGGTCACCTTCTACGTCACCGACCAGGTGCGCCAGACCCTGACCGCCGGCCAAGAGGTCTCGGTGGTCAGTGATGGCCGTACCTATCAGGGCGCGGTGACGGAGATCAGCGGCGTGGTGGACGCGGCCACCGGCCTGTTCAAGGTCAAGGCGGTCATCAACGAGGCCCAGTCCCTGCCTGACGGCCTGGCGGTGGAACTGACCACCACCGCCTACCGGTCCAGCGGGGCCATCCTGATCCCCAGCGACGCGGTCTATTTTGACGAGGGCAACGCCTATGTCTATGTGGCCCAGGACGGGACCGTGGTGCGCACCGAGGTAACGGTGGGCCTGTACACCGCGGATACCATCGCCGTCACCAGCGGACTGACCGCCGGGGATGAGGTGATCACCACCTGGTCCGCCGGACTGAAGGACGGCGCGCCCATCCGCCTGGCCGGACAGGAGGAAGCGGAAGGGATTGCTGACGCCTCCGGCACATCGGATGCCTCCGGCAGTGCCGCCGGCGGGACGGAGGCGCCGTAATCCATGAAACTGATTCGATTGATCCTGCGCCGGCCCACCTCGGTGATCCTGATGATCCTGGCCGTGGTGGTGTTCGGCTCGGCCTCCCTGACCGGGATGCCCCTGGAGTATATGCCTGACATGGAGATGCCCATGGAGCTGGTGATGGTCACCTGGCCTGGGGCGGACGCCGACAGCATCGACCGGCTGGTCACCCAGCCCATTGAGGACGAGTGCGAGACCCTGTCCGACATCGACAGCGTCAACTCCTACTCCTTTGACAACTACGCCATGCTCCAGCTGACCTATAAGTACGGTGTGGACATGGATGAGGTCTACTCCGACCTGAAGAACTCCATGGACAACCTGATGCCTACTCTCCCGGAGGACTGCGAGGACCCCCTGATCATGGAGCTGAGCGCCGACTTCATGCCCACCATGATCCTCTCCGCTGTGGCCCCCGAGGGGATGGACGCGGCCAGCTACCTCAACGACACGGTGGTGCCGGTGATCGAGAGCGTGGGCGGCGTGGCCCAGGTGGAGGTCACCGGGGCCCAGGACGAGTATCTGCGCATCGTGCTGGATGAGGCGGCCCTTCAGCAGTACCACCTCTCCATTTCGGCGGTGGGCTCCGCCATTGCGGCGGCCGACTTTGATATGCCGGTGGGTGACGTCACCCTAGGCACCCAGGACATCGCCCTGGGCGTCTACGGCAGCGTGGATGTGAACGCCGACTTCCGGAACCTGCCCATCCAGACCCCGTCGGGCCAGATGGTGGCCCTGGGGGATCTGTGCACCTTCTTCAACGTGTATGAGAAGGATGCGGAGAACCTCAGCCGCTACAACGGCGGCGACAGCGTCATGCTCAGTGTGACCAAGCAGGACAGCGCCGCCACCGTGGACGTCTGCGAGGACGTCATGGAAATTTTAGACCAGTACAGCGTGGACGGCCTGAGCTTCGAGGTTATTTACAACGAGGCGGACAGCATCATGGAGACCCTGGGAGAGGTGCTGAACACCCTGATCACCGGCATCATCCTGACCATGCTGGTGCTGTTCCTCTTCTTCGGCGACCTGCGGGCCAGCCTGATCGTGGGCATCAGTATGCCCCTGTCCATCCTGCTGGCGGTGATCCTTCTGAACTTTGCCGGCTTTGCCATCGACCTGATGACCGGCACCTCCCTCATCATCGCCATCGGTATGATCGTGGATAACTCCATCGTCATTCTGGAGAGCTGTATGCGCTCCCGAGAGAACGGCCTGGACTTCCGGGAGGCGGCGGTGGAGGGCACCTCCACCATGATCATGTCCACCCTGGCCGGTACGCTGACCACCGTGGTGGTCTATATCCCCCTGGCGATGGCCGAAGGCCTGGTGGGGATGATGTCCGGTCCCCTGAGTTGGACTATTCTGCTGACCATGCTCTCCTCCTTCCTATGCGCTGTGGTGGTGGTCCCCCTGGCCTTCGTATGGCTCAAGCCAAAGGCGAAGGAGGAACTGCCCATCAACCGGCTCCTGGCCCGGTTCCGTGCCTTCTACCGCCGGGTCATGCCCGGCCTGCTGCGCCGCCCTGGCAGGGTGGTCTCGGTGGGCGTGGCCTGCTTCCTGGCGGCCATCCTGCTGGCCAGCCAGATGGAGTTTGTGCTGATGCCGGACAACTATGACGGCAGCGTCAGCCTGGAGGCCACCTTCCGCTCCGGCACCAAGCTGTCGGTCATGGACGAGCGGATCCAAGACCTGGAAGATGCCCTTCTGGCGGATCCCAACTTTGAAAAGGTGACTCTGAGCGCATCGGAGAACACCGCCACCTTCACCGCCTACGCGGTGGACGGCTGCAAGCGCAGCAGTGAGGCGGCGGTGGAGGAGTACACCAACCGCTTCGGCAGCTCCCCCGGCATGGACCTGGCGGTCACTCCCACCAGCGGCGACTCCAGCATGGGCGCCATGATGGGAGGGGGCAATACCAAAGATGTGACCCTGGTGGCCGACAGCCTGGACATCCTGGAGCAGGGTGCGGATCAGGTGGCCGACGCCATGGGCCAGGTCCCCGGCGTGATCCGGGTGGCCAACGGGTTCGACCAGAGCCGCGTTAAGGGCCGCCTGGTGGTGAACTCCCAGAAGGCTCAGGCCCTGGGGACCACGGAATCCGCAGTGGCCATGCAGGTCTATTACCTGCTCAACGGCATGACCGCTACCACCCTGGACAACTATGGAGACTCCGATTCGGAGTACGATGTGGTGCTGGAGTACCCTGAGGGCAAGTATGATGACATCACGACCCTTCTGGATTACCCTGTTGCCACCCAGAGCGGCCGTATGATCACTCTGCGGGACATCGCTGACGTGGAGTACATCACCACCCTGCCCAGCATCACCCGGCAGGACGGGCAGTACAGCGTTACTGTCACGGCCACCACAACGGATACCGCCAAGTACACCGCGGCCAGCGCCATCGACAGCGCGGTGCGGGGGCTGACCCTTCCCGAGGGGGTCACGGTGGGGACCGGATCGCTGGACTCCACCACGGAGGAGGCCACCCAGAGCGTAAGTACCGCCCTGCTGTCCGCCATCTTCCTGGTGTTCTTGGTCATGGGCATCCAGTTCGACTCCCCCAAGCTGTCCATCATGGTCATGCTGTGCATTCCTCTGAGCCTGGTGGGCTCTATCGGCCTGATGTTCCTGTCCGGTCGCCCCATGAGCATTCTGGGCCTGATGGGCTTCCTAATGCTGGTGGGTATTGCGGTGAACAACGGCATCTATCTGGTGGATGGCACCAACCAGCTGCGCCGGACCATGCCCCTGGGTGAGGCCCTGGTGGAGGCGGGCACCACCCGTCTGCGCCCCATCCTGATGACTACCCTGACCACCATTATCTCCATGGTGCCGATGATCTTCTCTACCGACAGCGGCATGAGCATGATGAAGGATATGGCCTATATCATCATAGGCGGCCTGGTGGCCTCCACGGTGCTGGCCATGTTCCTGATGCCCGCCTTCTATCTGCTGATTCGGCGCGAGAATCCGGACGGTACCAAGCGGAAGGCCTTGTTCAGCCGCCATAAGAACAAGGAAAATGCGGCGGTTTGAGTGATTTCGATCCAGACAGAAAACACACGGCTCCCAACGGGAGCCGTGTGTTTTTGTATTCTGTGAGGAAAGGTCAGTGGGCGAGCCAGCCGGCGTACTCCTCCGCGGCGCGCACCCGGCCCACAGCAGAGAGAGAGGCCCCCTGAGGGCGGAAGAGATGCTGGGCCAGCTGGCGCAGCTCCTGCCGAGTCACCTGCTCATAGCACTCCAGAAGCTCATCGACCTCCCGCACCCGGCCGTACAGAAGGCCGGAGGCGCCCAGGTGGCTCATTCGGGACTGGACGGACTCCAGGCCCATTAGAAGGCCGGCCTGAGCCTGTTCCCGGGCACGGTCCAACTCCTCCTGGGTGGGACCATGCTCAGCCAGGTCGCTGACGATGTTCCGCACGGCATCCAGGGCCTGAGCCTCCTGTTCGCTGCCGGTGGCGGTATAGATACCCAGCAGACCGGTGTCCGCATGGTCGGCCACATAGGAATATACGGTATAGCACAGCCCCCGCTTCTCCCGCAGCTCCTGGAAGAGGCGGGAGGAGCAGCCTCCCCCCAGGATGGAGTTGAGCAGCAGCAGGGCGTAGCGCTGGTCATCCCGATAGGACAGGCCGGGGTAGGCCAGGATCAGATGGTTCTGCTCAATGGCCTTCCGGCGCACGGTGACAGCGGGGTGGTAGACCGCGTCCCGCATCCGGCGGGGTGTGGAGGCGGGCAGGGCGGCCAGCCGTTCCCGCAGGGCGGTGATGTGGCGCTCCTCAAAGCGGCCTGCCAAGGCAACCACGATAGAGCCGGGACAGTAGTGCTCCGCCTGCCACTGGCGCAGGGATTCCCCCGTCATCTCATTCAGGGTAGAGGAGCGGCCCAGGATGGGGCGGCCCAGGGGGCGGCCCTTATAGACCGCCATGGACAGCCGGTCGGCGCACAGGTCCTCCGGGGCATCCTCGTACATCCCGATCTCCTCCAGAATCACGCTCCGCTCCAGTTCTACATCCTCCTGGGCGAAGCGGGAATGGAACAGCATATCGCACAGCAGGTCAGAGGCCCGGTCCAGGTGGCGGTCCAGGCACCGGGCGTAGTAGCAGGTGCTCTCTTTGGTGGTATAGGCGTTGACCTGACCGCCGATGGCGTCGATCTCCCGGGCCAGGTCAGCGGCGGAGCGCCGGTCAGTGCCCTTAAAGGAGAGGTGTTCAATAAAATGGGCCGCGCCGTTTTCTGTGGCGCGCTCGTGGCGGGAGCCCGCCCCCACGAAAAATCCGAGGGCGGCGGAGCGGGCCCCCGGAATGTATTCAGTCAAAAGCCGGGCTCCATTGGAAAGGGTAATGGTACGGTACATGGCTGTTTCCTCACTTTGACAAGTTTCGTGGATAAAGTATACCACATCTCTAGGGAATCCGTCTATCCAAGTTTCACATTTCTGTACGCCTTTCCCGCGGACGCTGAAAAAATGGAAGCCTACGGGTATAATGTGCCCCGAGCCTGTCCACAATAGGTTTCGGAGGTGGTTTCCATGAAACGGAACCGATTGGAAAAACTGGGCGACTTCGTGCTGGGAAAGGGCTTCTACATAGTCCTGTTCCTGTGCGTCGCCGCAATTGGAATTTCGGGCTATTATCTCATCCGCTCCGTCAGCGGGAGCGAGCCGGCGCAGGAGCCGGTCACAGCGAACCCCAGCGTCACCCTGCCGGACAGCAGCGCGGTCTTTCCCGGCGAGCAGTCCCACCAGCCTCAGCCTACGCCGGAGCCGGCGGCTCAGCCGGACGATCCTCAACCGAAGAAGGACGCGGAGACGGCCGCACCGGCGCAGCCCCGGGAGGTGGTCTACACCTGGCCGGTGAAGGGGCAGGTGCTCCGGGGCTTCACGGTGGAGGCCCTGGCCTATGACGAGACCATGGGGGACTGGCGGACCCATGGGGGGATCGACATCGCCGCCGAGGAGGGCCGGAAGGTGCTGGCGGCCGGAGAGGGCCAGGTGGCTGAGGTGTATGACGACGCCATGATGGGCACCACGGTGACCATTCTTCAGCCGGACGGGGTGACGGCGGTGTATTCCAACCTGGCCCAGAAGACCGCGGTGGCGGTGGGCGACCTGGTGGATACCGGCGCCGTGCTGGGCGAGGTGGGGCGGACAGCCCTGGCGGAGAGCGGCCTGGAGCCCCACCTCCACCTGGAACTACTGGCGGACGGGGAGCCGGTGAATCCCCTGGCCTATCTGCCAAAATTGAATTGACATCAAGCTCCGAGGGCGGCTGTCATACGACAGCCGCCCTCGGAGCATTCGGTCTCAGGAATGCCGCCGCGCGGCTTCCTTCAAAGAGGGATACCGTTTGATGGCATCCAGATAGGCCACCACGATCGCCTTTTTGGAGGAGCCGCCGTAGCGGCGGTTCAGCTCTGCCTCCAGCGTCTCTTTCCGCTCCCACAGATTCTGCCCCACAAAGAGGCGGGAGAGGAATGTCTCGGTCAGGTCCACCGTATGGGTGCAGCCGAATTGCAGGATCTGGTCGGTCTCCGGGTCTACCTCAAAGGCGAGGTAAAAGGAATTGAAGATCTTGGTGATGGCGTTATCCAGGTTGGTGCGGGACTCGCCGATCAAATACACACTCTCTGACATCACTGTGCCTCCTCCTGACTGCTGCTTATACTGTATGCTCTATTATGCCGTCCCGGGCGGCGGGAAGCAAGCGTTTTTTAGGACTTACAGGCTGTTTCTGTGGAAAAAGTCCAGTGCGTTCTGATAGAGGATGCCGGAGGCCACCGGCTCGGGGATGTTGCGGGAGAGCAGATACTCATAGATCCCGGCCGCCTTGGCAGGGGAGTCCAGGCACTCAGGGAGCTGGGCGCCGTCGAAGTCGGAGCCCAGAGCCAGGCACTTCTCCGCCCCCAGGGAGAGGAAGTGGTCCACATGGCGGTACAGATCATCCAGGCTCTCCACATTCCGGTCATCACGGAGGAAGGCCACGAAATAGTTCAGGCCGATGAGGCACTCACGGCGCACCATCTCGCGGATCATATCATCGGTGAGGTTGCGCTTGTGGGCGGCCACGGAACGGGCGTTGGAGTGGGTGGCGGTAAAGGGCTTCTGAGCTACCTCCAACAGGTCAGCGAAGCCGGCGTCATTCAGGTGGGAGACGTCCGCCAGGATATTGTACTTCTCCAGTTCAGGAATCAGCTTCTTGCCGAAGTCGGTCAGGCCGTGCTCGCTGACGTGGCCGGAACCGATTTCATTCTCACCGTTCCAGGTGAGGGTGATGGCCTTGACTCCGTCCTCTGCCAGCAGGCGGACCCGGTCCAGGTCGCCAGCCAGGGCAGAGCCGTTTTCTACACTGAGGAAGGCAGCAGTCCGGTTGGACTGGAACGCCTCTTCCATATCAGCGCAGGTGCGGCAACGTTTTACGCGGTCAGAGAACTTGTCCATCTGGCGGATGAAGTTGTCCCGATTGGCCTCGTAATAGCGGATGGCATCCTCACCGCGGCATTCATCGGGGATAAAAATGGCGTAGAACTGGGCCCAATGGACCCCTTCGGGGATGCTGGTCAGGGACAGGACACGCTGGGGATCATCCAGAGTATCGGTCCCAAGACCGCTGCTGTACTTGCAGTCAGTCAGAGTATCACAGTGCAGATCGATCAGTGCATAAGGTTTCATAGCTATATTCCTGCCTTCCAAACTTATGGTGGGATGAGGCCGGTTGGCTCTCTCGGCAGGGCAGATGCCACGCCGGGGAAGATCGGCCGTTAGGTGGAGCCCCCCGAACCCCAGTGGGGCCGGGGGGCGGGACATTGCAAGAGGTGTGCGTTACTTCTGGAACATCTGGGTGAAGATCACGGCACACTCCGCACGGGTGGCGGAACCGGCAGGCGCCAGGGTGGTGGCGCTCCGGCCGGAGATCAGGCCGCTGCCTACAGCCCAGCTCATGGCGTCTTTGGCCCAGACGGAGACGGCGGCGGAGTCGGCATAACCGGACAGGTCGGCGGTCTTGGACACATTCATGCCCTTCTTCTGGGCGTAGCTGTGGAGAATTACGGCCAGCTGCTCACGGGTGACAGGGGCGTTGGGATCCATGCGGCCGTCGGGGTAACCGGCGATCACGCCCTGGCCCTTGGCCCACTGCATGGCATTGTGGAACCAGGCATTTGCAGGCACGTCAGAGATGGCAGCCGCGCCGGAGACGGTGGGCTTGCCCTCACGGGCGTACAGGATCTGGGCGACCATGGCGCGGGTGACGGTGCCCTTGGGATCGAAGCGGTCGGCGGAGACACCGGCCATCAGGCCCATGTCCACGGCGTCCTGCACCGCGTCATAGAACCAGTCGTTCTTGGAGACGTCGGAGAAGCCGGGCTGCTCCGCAGCGCCCTCCAGGGCAAAGGTGGCGCGGATGGTCTGGTCGCTGGTGACATTCTTAAAGGTGTAGGAGTCCACAGCGCCCACGCTCTTGCCGTTGACGGTCACGTCAGCGATGGCGTAGCCCTTGTCAGCGGTGATGGTGTAGGTCTTGGAATCGTTCTTCTCCACACGGACGGTGCCCTTGGGGCTGATGGAGCCGCCCTTTCCGGCAGAGGCGCGGATGGCATAGGTGGGATCGGAGTGATCGCTGCCGCCGCTGGAGCTGCCGGTGTTCTCATGGAACAGATCAGCCAGGATCTCGGCAGGAGTCATATCGGCATAGCCATCAGGATCGGAGATCACGCCATTCTTCAGGTTCCAGCTGAACTTACCAGCATAGTCACCATAAACCTTGGTATAGCTGTCAAAGGTCAAACACAGGACCTGGTCACCGTAGCGCTCGCTCCACTGGGGGAAGTACTTGTTCATGTACTGGTTGGCCAGCTTATAGGCCTCGCAGTTCTTGTTAGGACCGATGGCGCTGATCTGCACACCGGCACCGTTGGTGGTGTTGGGGGTGGAGTGCATAAATACGATGGAGCCATCCTTGCAGGTGCCAAGGGAGATCCACACATGGCCGTTCATGGAGAAGATGTCGCCAGGCTTGAACTCATGGCCCTCATAGATGCGGCGGCCATCGCCGTCCTCATCGACCCAAGGCTTGCCGGTGGTTTCATCCATCAGCACATCGCCCATATCCATGGTGCCCCAGCCCTCATTGGAAGCGAAGACACCAGCCTGCTTGGTAGCGGACATCACGTAACCCTTATTGTCGGCCACGGTGCTGTTCTCGGTGTTCATCAGGTTGTAGACAGACCAGCCAACATAGCCGGAGCAGTCAATACCAGCGTAATAATACTGGTTCCATGCGTTGTGGGGATAGTAACTCTCAGCGGGATTGGGGTTCTTATAGTGGTAGGTCTTGTCCTGGCTCTGGAAGAAGTCGATCCAGCTCTGAGACAGGCCGATGGTCATGGACTGGTTGGAGGAGTTCACATCCTGCCAATCCCAGGTGCCGCCATAGACGTACAGGGCAGTGCCCACAGGCTCCATAGCGGTAGCCAGGAAGTTCTTCAGGGTCTTCTTGCCGGGGGTGCCAGACACAGGAGCCTTGTACTCTTCAGCGACAAAGGCTTTGTAGACGGTCTCGGCCTGATCGCCATTGACCATGACCTTGACGGTGTCGCCCACGGCAACCGTAGCAGCCTTGACGGAGGAACCGCCGGCCTTGGAGGTAATCTCGTAGGTCTTGGAATCTGCGGTGTTCAGGGTCTTGCCGTTCACGGTGATGGTGTCATTGCCGATGGCGGTGACCTCACCCATGACCACATTGCTGTGGCCCTTGTCCTTCAGCTCAACGTCAATGACCTGAGCCTCGTCCTTCACGGTGATGTCGTAGATATAGCCCTCCTGGAGCTGGTTCTGGATCTCGAACTTGCCGCCGTCAGCGGGAATGGTGTAAGTCTTGATGTCGCCATCGATGAAGAAACGGTGCTTGAAAGATTCCTTCTCATTCTTGGTTACAGTACCATAATTCTCAACGCCCAGATAGACGGCTTCCATGGTCTGCTGGGGGATTGTGATACCCTCGAACAGGTCGGCCAGGATCTCGTCAGCTTTCTTATTGGCATAGCCATCAGGGTCAGCGAGAGTGTTCTTCAGATCCCAGCTGAACTTGCCGGCATCTTTGCCGCTGTACTTAGTGTAGCTGTCAAAACTCTTATAGACCTTGTGATAGCGCTCCCACCACTGGGGATAGTACTGGCTCATGTACTTCTCGGCCAGCTTTACAGCCTGGCAGTTCTCGGAATCGCCCACGCCGTTGATCTGGACGCCGCCGCCGCCCTGGCCGTTGATGCTGTCAGAGGGGGTGGAGTGGAGGATGACCAGAGAGCCGTCCTCGCACTTGCCCAGGCAGATCCAGACGTGGCCGTTCATGGAGAAGACGTCGCCGGTCTTGAAGTGCTCCGGCTTAAAGGGCTTCTCCTGGCTCCAAGTGCCCCACTTCTGAGTCTCGGCGAAGTTCTTGGCCTGCTGGGTGGCGGACATGACGTAGCCCTTGTCACCGTTGGCGACAGAGCCATTGGTGGTATGCATGGTGTTGTAGACAGACCAGCCCACGAAGGCGGAGCAGTCGATGCCGCCGTAGTAGTACTGGTTCCACTGCTCGTGGGGGTAGTAGCTCTCGCTGTGGTCATCATTGTACTTGTAGGTGTAGTTGGCGTCCTGGCTCTGGAAGAAGTCGATCCAGCTCTGGGACAGGCCGATGGTCATGGACTGGTTAGAGGAGTTCACGTCCTGCCAGTCCCAGGAGCCGCCGTAGACGTACAGAGAGGTGCCAACGGGGGTCAGAGCAGTGGCCAGGAAGTTCTTCAGGGTCTTCTCGCCGGGGGTGCCGGACACAGGAGCCTTGTACTCCTCGGCAACAAAGGCCTTGTAGACAGTCTTGGCCTGATCGCCATTGACCATAACTTTAACGGAGTCGCCTACCTTGACAGAGGCAGCCTTCACAGAGGAGCCGCCGGCCTTGGAGGTGATCTCATAGGTCTTGGAATCTGCGGTGTTCAGAGTCTTGCCGTCCACAGTGATGGTGTCCTTGCCGATGGCAGTGACCTCGCCCATGACTACATTGGCATGGCCCTTATCCTTCAGCTCAACATCGGTGACCTCGTTGGCGGTCACATCAATGTCATAGACATAGCCTTCCATCAGCTGGTTCTGGAGGCTGTATGTGGCATCAGCGTCCACAGTGAAGGTGCGGACGTCGCCGTCTACGAAGAACTGGTGCTGGAAGGTGGGCTTGTGGTCCCAGTTGGTATTCCGGTCACCGTAGCCCTTGACGCCCAGATATACGGCCTCACCGTGATAGGTGTCAAACAGGTCGGCCAGGATCTCGTCAGCGCTCATATTGGCATAGCCATCAGGGTCAGCGAGAGTGTTCTTCAGATCCCAGCTGAACTTGCCGGCATCTTTGCCGCTGTACTTAGTGTAGCTGTCAAAACTCTTATAGACCTTGTGATAGCGCTCCCACCACTGGGGATAGTACTGGCTCATGTACTTCTCGGCCAGCTTTACAGCCTGGCAGTTCTCGGAATCGCCCACGCCGTTGATCTGGACGCCGCCGCCGCCCTGGCCGTTGATGCTGTCAGAGGGGGTGGAGTGGAGGATGACCAGAGAGCCGTCTTCACACTTGCCCAGGCAGATCCAGACGTGGCCGTTCATGGAGAAGATGTCGCCGGTCTGGAAGTGATCAGGTTTAAAGGGCTTCTCCTGGCTCCAGGTGCCCCACTTCTGAACCTCGGCAAAGTTCTTGGCCTGCTTGGTGGCGGACATGACATAGCCAGTGTTGTCAGCCACAGTACTGTCCTCGGTGTTCATCACATTGTAGACAGACCAGCCGACAAAGGCGGAGCAGTCAATACCAGCGTAGTAATACTGGTTCCATGCGTTGTGAGGATAGTAGCTCTCGCTGGGGTTGGCGCTGTTCTTATAGGTGTAGTTGGCGTCCTGGCTCTGGAAGAAGTCGATCCAGCTCTGGGACAGGCCGATGGTCATGGCCTGGTTGGAGGAGTTCACATCCTGCCAGTCCCAGGTGCCGCCGTAGACGTACAGGGCGGTGCCCACGGGCTCCATGGCGGTGGCCAGGAAGTTCTTCAGGGTCAGCTTGCCGGGCACGCCGCTGACAGGGGCGGTGTAGTCCTCGGCAATAAACATCCGGAACAGCTTGGTTACATGGTCATCAGAGTCTACTACGATGCGGACGGTCTCATCCTGCTTGAGCTCATTAAACTTGATGTCCTGAACAGTGGCCCCGCCGGCCTTGGAGGTGATGTCATAGAGCTCGGCATCCTTGTTGATCGTAAAGGACTCATTGTCCACCTTGATCCGCCAGTCGCCGTCATCATCGGTCCACACTTTGGTCAGGACACCGGCCACATCGCCCTCTTCCATCTCGGCACCGGTGACTGTATAGCCGCTGATGGTGATATCGTAGATGTAGCCCTCCTGGAGCTTGTTCTGGAGTTCGAACTTGCCGCCGTCGGCGGGAATGGTAAAGGTCTCTTCATGGCCATCCACAAAGAAACGGTGCTCAAAAGATTCCTTCTCATCCTTGGTGACCCTGCCATAGTCCTTCACTCCCAGGTAGACAGCATCGTCGCCGATGGCTGCCCGGGGGGCATTCCCTGATTCTGCTGCAAACGCTGGCACTGCCAGGGACGACAGCATGGACGCGGAGAGAAGCAGGGCGCAAAGCTTCTTCTTCATTCGTTGCACATTCCTTTCCTGATTGTTATGAGTTTAGAGCTCTGTATATTCCAGGACCTCCTTGGTCCTTAGGAATTCCTCATAGCGCAGGCCGCGGTCCTCGGTCTCCATCTCGCCCACCTGGTTGTCGTACGGGTCGGCGCGCCAGTGATCCTTGGGGACATCAAAGTCGCCCTGGAACTGGGTGTTGGCCACCATGCGGAAGGTGTCCAGGTTTCCGAAGTAGTGGAGACGGCGCTCTTCGTTGTTCTCCCGGACCGCACCGACTCCGAAGGAAGGATCCGCGTACAGCCAACCATAGGGTGCGGCATAGAACTGGGCCCAGTCATGGGCACCGCAGAAGCCGGGCTCTACCTTCCAACCGCTCTGCCACCGGGCGGGAACACCAGCACAGCGGCACAGCGTGATGAACAGCAGGGCGAATACGCCGCAGTCGCCGGTGCGGCTCCGCGCGCAGTTCTCCGCAATGTTTTCCAGGCTGAAATAGGCCGGCATGAAGTTGTAAGAGGCGTTTTTGGTGATGAAGTCATAGATCCGGCGGGCCTTCTCCAGGTTGGAGTCTGCGCCCTGAGTCAGAACCCGGGCCAGTTCCCGGAGATACGGAGTGAAGAGGATGTGGGGGGCCTCCTCACCCAGCCAGCGCTGGGCATCCTCGGGAAGTTCGGGGGCGCCAGGGGCGGTTTCCGGCCGGGTCAGATCGTGGTAGTGCAGGGTCTGAGTGAAGGAGAACTCTACCTCAAAGGGGTGGTTCTCTTCCATCACTTCCTCCCAGAAGATGACCCGCTGAGGAGCGTCCTCGGGAGAGATATGAGTGGGCTCGGGAGAGACCCGCTCGATACGGATGTCGCTCTGGGCATCACACGCACAGGGCAGAGGCAAATAGGCCCGTACCCGGCGGCCCGGCTCAAAGCACTCATCCTTCATCTGGACAGTAGCCCGGCAGCGCACACGGCTGGCGGCAGTTCCCTCTGTGCGGAGTTGATTTGCAACCCGGTCCAGACGGCCTTCGGGATCTTGCCCGTCCGCTCCGGCGGTCCTGACGCCCGCCCGGGCGGCAAAGGCCGCGTTGGTCTTGCAAAGCGTTTCAAAGAAACGGTCGAAGTAGTGGGGGACGCCGTGGTCATAGATCCAGTCGATCTTCCACTGGTCCTCCAGGGCGTCGAACTCCGCCTCGGTGAAGTCGGGAATGTGCTCCCGCACCAGGGCCAGGGCCTCCTCCTTGGGATAGGGGTAGTCCAGAGGCAGACGGAGGATGAGTTCACGCTGAACGGTCAGGCAGCGCTTGAGTGCCTCAGGAGTAGTGGGGGAAGCCAGGTGGCGGTCAATGGCGGCCACAGCTCCCTCAAAGTCTCCGTGGAGTTTCCGACGAAGTACATCGTTGGGCAGTCCGATGTGGAGATAACGGAAATTTTCGTTGATGTTCATGGTTCTCCTTTCCATTTTTGCCAGTGCTTAGATGAAAAAGGGTAAAAAGGTGCGCCGGACCTCCGGGGCCCGGCGCACCGGTGTCGCATCAGACGAACATATGAAGGATGGCGCCCATACCCAAACCGAGTAGGTTGCCGATGGCCGCGCCCAGCACGCCCATCAGAACGCCGATGCCGGCGAAGGACGCGTCATAAGCGGTAGCCACAATGGGGGCCGATGCACTGCCGCCGATGTTAGCCAGGGAGGCAGTGGAGACCATGCACAGATCCCAGTGGAAGATCTTGGACAGGATGAACATGACAACCACGTGCAGCACCAGAACCAGCATGCCGTAAACGACCCACATGGGGGCGGACAGCAGATCGGTGACGGAGGCGGTGGAGGCCAGCAGGGAGACAACAGCGTACAGATAGATGTTGGACATCTCCTCCACGGCGGGCAGCTTGCCCAGAGGAGTCATGGCGCAGATCAGGCCCAGTACAGTGACAAACACGGTGGTGCAGGTGCCCTTGTCGAACATATCCAGACCCACGTTGGCCAGACCAGCGTTCATGGCGGCGCCCACAGACTGGGAGATAGCGGAGACCAGCAGGGACAGACCGATCAGGAAGATCCAGTCGCCGGAGGTAGCCTTGCGGGCCTTATCCTTCTCCACCTCAGCGTTGGCGGCGGCGGCGATGGCGTCCAGGCCGGAGGTATTGGCCTTGGTGGCCTTGTTCCACTTGTTGGCATAGCGGACGGCCAGCAGCAGCAGGGCGATCCACACGGAGTAGCACACGGTGTCCAGAGCCAGGGCGCAGCTGTAAGCGCCGCTGTCCACGGGCAGGGCATCCTGCATAGCGGCCATGTTGGCGGAGCCGCCGACCCAGGAGGCGTACAGAGCGGCCACGGCGGCCCAGGTCTTCTCACCGCCGCCCAGGGGGCCCATAAAGACAGGATAGAACACCAGGAAGCCAAGGCCAAGGGTTAGGGAGCAGCCCAGGAAGATGGCGATCATCCGGCCGCCCAGCTTGGCCAGCTTGCGGAAGTCGCACCGCAGCAGCATAACGAAAATCATGGCGTACAGCAGGTTGTTCTTCAAGGCGGAGTAGACCGCGGAGCAGGCGTCCGAGGCGTACAGGCCCATGGTGCAGAAGATCATGTTCAGCACATAGATCCACACCAGGGGGGGGACCACATTAAAGACCTTCCACTTAGTGTACTTCTCCAGAGCCAGCAGACCGCCGGCCAGGAACATCAGAAATGCGATGTAAGTAAAGCCGTTTGTGATGGTAAACATAGTTTTGTTTCCTCCCTATTTCTAGTGATTGGGGATCTGTCTCCCAGCACACGACCCGGGGGACAGTGGGAAGCGGAGCTTCCCAGTTTTGACACACCTCTCTCTCCTTGAACTTGGGGCGCTGCGCTCTGTCCTCCTTCCAGTTGGTTTTGCATACAAAAAAACCAGCAAAAACAAGAAGCACGTAAAGACGTACCCTTATTTTGGCTGGATTTTATCTGTGGTGACGGGACGGAAAGGACCCCTCAGACAGCTAAAGCAGCAATTCACTTGATAATAGATATTATAGCAATTTCAACGAAAAAGTCAAGTGACTTTTGCGCTTGGATGTGGAAAAAGATAATTGGTGATGAAAAACCCCCTTCTATATGGGGATTTAGGCCCTGTCATAATGAAAAAAGTGTGGTGGACAAGCCGACGGGAACCGACAGGAAGTGTGTGGAGGTGGTTTGGACTGTCAATTTGCACAAACGATTGATAAGATGAATATTCTTTCATTCTGCTTGACGGGTGGACGGACCGCACCGTATAATGGAGCCCACAGAAATGGAGCGGAGCGGCCCAGCCGTGCGCTCCGAAGCAGAAGGAGGGAGGAGCAGGATATGGGACAAAAGGCGATCCTGATGGCGGGCCTGCTGACTGTGGCCCTGTCCGCCTGCGGCGGTCCGTTTTCCATGGAGGAGACTGCGGGAGGCGAGGGCGCGCTCTCCGGCTCACAGGCGTTGCAGAGTGGAGACGGCTCAGCCTGCTCCATGGAGCGGTCCTGTGCGGTGCTGTATATCGGCGTCGGGAACCAGTTTGCGGAGTATCCGGTGGAGTACACCGGCGAGTTGGATGAGAATGGACAGATCCCGCCGGAGGAGGTGGTGTCCGCCATGGCCAGCCTCACCGGCTGGAGCCTGGATCTGGCAGAGCCGATCTTTTCCGGAAAGGGCGGGATCACGGTCTCCTTCGCGGATACCTCCGCCCTGTTTGTCGGCCCTCCGGAGGAACAGAGGGAGGAGTTCCGTGTTTATGACGCCCTCCAGCTGGACCAGACGATTCTGGACAGCCTGAAGAAAACCCTCCAGTGCTGGGCGGTGGACCCGGAGCTGGGGGACCCAGACCAGGTGGACGTCTGGTTCTGCGGGGCGGAGGGCGGCGACCTGGCCCTCCCCGGCACAGGGGTGACCATCCCAGCGGCTCAGCCCTATGAGCAGTTCCCACAGCCCGGAGCTGGGGCGGCGCCGTAGACCGGCGTCGCCAGCTGGGATATGACAAGACGGCAAGAGGCCCCGGCGATCCGCCGGGGCCTCTTGCCTGTGTGTGTTGTAAAAGGAGAGGGAGAAATGGGAGAAATTTTAAGACTTCGTGTTTACATTCATATCCTACCCCATAATTAAGGCAAAATCGTGACGATGGTATGAACAGTTTGTAAACAGTTTCACGCAAAACCGCTGCTTTTCTCTCTAAAACATACAGAACTGATCCAGAGAGGGCATGGAACTGCCCTGCCTTCCGTCTTGACGGAACAACGGGCGGCGTGAGATAATATATTGATAAAAGACATAGATCTGCCGGGGCCTGTTGGCTCCAGCGGAGCAAGGAGGCATTTTGCATTGATCAAGGCATTGACCCGGCGCTGTCTGGGCGGAGCGGACCCCACCGCTCCGGAGGTCCGGCAGCGGTGCGGAACACTGGCGGGAGGCGTGGGCATCCTGCTGAATACCCTGCTGTGTCTGGGAAAGCTGGGGGCAGGGCTGCTCACTGGCTCCATCGCCGTGGTGGCGGACGGGCTGAACAACCTGTCGGACGCCGCCTCGTCGGTGATCACGCTGATCGGCTTCCGGCTGGCCGGGCAGGCGGCGGATGAGGAGCACCCCTTCGGACACGGGCGGATCGAGTACCTCAGCGGCCTGCTGGTGGCCATGGCAATCCTGCTGATGGGCTTTGAGCTGGGGAAGAGCTCCCTGGAAAAGCTGCTCCACCCGGAGCAGCTGTCCTTCTCCTGGCTGGCCATTGCCATCCTGGCGGTGTCCATCGGGATGAAAATTTGGATGTTCCACTTTAACCGCGTCCTGGGGGAGGCCATCTCCTCCCAGGCAATGAAGGCCACGGCGGCCGATTCTCTCTCCGACGCGGTAGCCACCGCCGTGGTGCTGGCCGCCGCCCTGGTGGACCACTTTCTGGACCTTCAGGTGGACGGCCTGGCCGGCCTGCTGGTGGCCGCGTTTATCCTTAAGACGGGCTGGGAGGCCGCTAAGGACACGCTGGACCCCCTGCTGGGCCGGGCCATGGATCCGGAGCTGGCGGCAGACATCGACAAGCTGGTGCTGTCCCACCCCAACATCCTGGGCATCCACGACCTGGTTTATCACGACTACGGACCCGGCCGGGCCATGATGTCCTTCCACGCGGAGGTCCCGGCGGACACCGATCTGCTGGAGATGCACGACATCATCGACCACATCGAGCGGGAGCTGAAGGCCAAGCACCACATTGAGACGGTGATCCACACCGACCCAGTGGTCAATGATGAGCGCACCAACGCCCTGCGGGAGCAGGTGGAGGCGGCGGCCAAGGCGCTGGATCCGGCCCTGTCTATCCACGACCTGCGGATCACCGCCGGCCCATACCACACCAACGTGCTGTTTGATGTGATGGTACCCTACGGCTTCCGCCTGACCGACGCCCAGGTGACCCGGGAGCTGCGGCAGGCGGTGGAGGCGCTGTCGGAGAAGTATTCCGCGGTGATCCAGGTGGACCACTCCTATGTGGAGCGGCGGGAGGACGTCTGACGGGGGATATTTACAAATTATTCACCCCAAACGCGGGGATCCCGTCTATAATAGAGGAGAAGATCCGGGTGGGAGGGGCAGAATGCGCCCGCCCGGGCCACCAATGAAAAAATGGAGGGTTTCACCATGTCCCAGAAGGTGCTTATTGTAGAGGATGACAGTAATATCGCAGAGCTGCTCCATCTCTATCTGGAGAAGGAGGGGTTTGAGACCAAAGTAGCCAAGGACGGCGGAAAGGGTGTGGAGTATTTCCGCTCCTTCCAGCCGAACCTGGTGCTGCTGGACATCATGCTGCCCATTATGGATGGCTGGACCGTGCTGAAAAAGATCCGGGAGGAGTCTGCGGCCCCGGTCATCATGCTCACCGCCAAGGGGGAGACCGAGGACAAGGTGACCGGCCTGGAGGGGGGCGCGGACGACTACATTGTCAAGCCCTTCGAGATGAAGGAGGTCCTGGCCCGCATCCACGCGGTGCTCCGCCGCACCGGCCAGGAGGAGGAGCAGGGAGATCAGAAGCTGTCCTTTGATAAGCTGGTCATCAACCTGGACTCCTATGAGCTGCTGGTGGACGGCAAGCGGGTGGATACGCCCCCTAAGGAGCTGGAGCTGCTCTATCATCTGGCCTCTGCGCCCAACCGGGTGTTTACCCGGAACCAGCTGCTGGACGAGGTGTGGGGCTTCGACTACTTCGGCGACTCCCGGACGGTGGACGTCCACATCAAGCGCCTGCGGGAGAAGCTGGAGGGGGTCAGCGACCAGTGGCGGCTCAAGACCGTGTGGGGCGTGGGCTATAAATTTGAGGTGGCCCCCGCCAACGGGGCCGGCTGAGAAAAAGAGGGGGGATTCCCTTGAAAAGCCTGTACAAGCGGGAATTGACCATGATGGTGGGCATCGTCGCCCTGTCCTTTACCCTGTTGTCCACCGCGTTCATGCTGCTGTCCTACCGGTACATCATCTCAGAGACCCGGGACCGGCTGGAGCGGAACGCGGGCTATATCGCCGCGGCCACCAGCGACTATTTGCAAAATGTGGACAGCCTCAGCCTGCTGGACGGGATCAAATGGACTTTGTACCAGAGCACCATGGAGACGGTTTCCGCGGTCTCAGAGGCCTCGGTGATCGTTACCAACACCCAGGGGGAGATCCTGTACGCCACGGACAGCGACCTCTACCACAAGCAGATCCCGGACCGGGTAGTCCAGCAGATCCTCCAGCAGGGGCACTACAACGGCATCACCAATCTGGGGGGGGTCTATGGGGCCAACCGCTATATCGCGGGACTGCCGGTGCAGACCAAGCTGACCCCCACGCTGGCCGCCAACCTGGGGCTGGTCCTGGTGTCGGGGGACACCAGCGGCCTTTCAGAGATGTGGCGGGCCACGGCCACCATCTTCTTCTTTGCAGCGGTGGTGGTGCTGCTCATCGCGGTGATCGCCAGCTCCATCACTTCGGCCCACCAGACCCGCCCCCTCACCGAGATGGCGGAGGCCGCCCGGAAGTTCGGGCGGGGTGAGTTTGACGTGCGGGTCAACAGCTATAAGGACCGCTGCGACGAGATCGGGGAGCTTGCGGAGGCGTTCAACTTCATGGCCAACTCCCTGGAGAAGGTGGAGAGCCAGCGGGCTGATTTCATCGCCAACGTCTCTCACGAGCTTAAGACCCCCATGACCACCATCGCCGGCTTTGCCGAGGGCATCCTGGATGGCACGATCCCGCCGGAGAAGGAGGGGGAGGCGCTGAATGTGGTGGTGTCCGAGACCCGGCGGCTGTCCCGCCTGGTCCGGAGGATGCTGGACCTATCCAGGCTCAACGCCCTGACGGAGACGGTCACCGCTCAGGAGCAGTTTGACATCATAGAGGTCATGTCCCGGGTGCTGGTCAGCCTGGAGGGGAGGATCACCGGCCGGGGCCTGGATGTGGACGCTCAGTTCCCGGAGGATCCGATCATGGTGTGGGGCGACCCGGACGCGGTGACCCAGGTGTGCTATAACCTGCTGGACAATGCGGCGAAGTTTGCTGCCCAAGGGACGGACATCACAGTCCAGATCACAAAAAAGGACGGAAAGGCCCTTGTCACCGTACGCAATCTGGGGGCAACCATCCCGCCGGACGAGCTGCCACTCCTCTTTGAACGCTTCCACAAGGCGGATTACTCCCGCAGCGTGGACCGGGAGGGTGTGGGCCTGGGCCTATATATCGTCAAAACCATTTTGGGCAATTTGAAGGAAAATATCACCGCCACCAGCGAGGATGGGGTGACTCAGTTCACCTTCACCCTGACGCTGGCGTGACGGCCGGCTGAGACCGGAGAGATGGGAAGTGCCGTTATGAAGGAACAGCCGAACGACCTCTGGAGGGGAGGCCCCTGGGAGCAGCCATCCCCCTCCTTCCCAACCCCGCCGCCGGTGGTGGTCCCAGCCCGGCGCCCGCCGGTCCTCAGGGTCCGGCGCCGCCGCCGCACCCTGCTGCCATTTTTGGCTTTGTTCCTGCTGGTGGTGGGCCTGTCCCTGGGAACGGTGGCGGTGCGCTGGCTGCTCCCCTGGGATGATGAGCCTCTGACCCCGCATCTGTCCGAACAGGAGGAGCGGGACCCCTTTGCCGCTCTGGAGCGGGCGGAGACGGGGACCGGCGTCCAGGTGCAGATCTCCCAGCGGGAGGGGGAGGTTATGGACGCGGTGGAGATCTATGAAAAGTGCGTCCCCTCCGTCGTCTCGATCCAAGCCGATGGGGAGGGGGAGTACAGCACCGGGACTGGTGTGGTGATGAGCGCGGACGGATACATTCTCACCAATGCCCATGTGGTGGCAGACAGCCTGCGGATGTCGGTGCTCCTGTCCGACGGGCGGGTGATGGAGGCCCGATTGGTGGGGGCGGACGCCGGGGAGGACCTGGCTGTGCTGAAGGTGGAGGCCAGTGGCCTGACGCCGGCAGAATTTGGTGACTCGGACCGGCTGCGCTGCGGTGAGATGGTGGTGGCCATCGGGGATCCTCTGGGCTACCGCACCTCTATCACTCAGGGGATCGTCTCTGCCCTCAACCGCACAGTGCCGGTGGATGGTGTGGAACTTCAGGTTATCCAGACCAGCGCGCCCATCAACTTTGGAAACTCCGGCGGGGCCCTCATCAACGACCGGGGACAGGTGGTGGGCATTACCACGCTGAAAGTGGTGGCCCAGGACAGCACCGTGGAGGGGCTGGGCTTTGCCATCCCCATGCAGAAGGTGAAGGAGGTGGCGGACTGGCTCATTGCCGGGCAGCCCGCCATGGGCTTCACGGTGGATTTCAGTGGCGGCAGCCTGCGGGTGGCCGCCTTGGAGGAGAACAGCAGCGCCGGCCGCGCCGGATTGCAGGTAGACGATGTGCTCCTGTCCCTCAATGGGGCGCCTCTGCCCACCATCCAGGAGCTGCGCCGGGTGAAAAATACCCTGATTCCGGGGGAGACTGCTACCCTGATGGTGCGCCGGGGCGGGGAGGAGCGGAACATCACTTTCTCCGTGCAGTGTGAGGCGGATTTCCCGGACCGGACGGCATAGCAAAGAATCGAAAACGCGCCGCGCCACAGAAAATGTTCTGTGGCGCGGCGCGTTTTGCTATATCAGGGCTGGCCGCTGTTTTGCTGAAGCTTCAAAGAGAGACTGATCTTTTTTTGGGCGTTTTCCAGGTGGGAGTTCAGCAGGTGGCGGACCTGGTCCACATTACCCGCCTTCATGGACTCGTAGATTGCGCGGTGCTCCAGAATGCCGTTGATGGTCTGGATCCGCGGCTGCTTCCCAAAGAGATAGGTCGCATAGGAATGGGAATTCAAATTTTTATAGACCCGAATCGCTGTGCGATTCCCGCTGGCGAGGATGATGAGTTCATGGAACTGCTGGTCGATCTCGTATGTTTCAAAATACTCCTCAGCAGTGCCGTAGTACTGGACCAGCTCCATATTTTTTTGGAGGTTGTCCTCAAAGCGCTTCTGGAGCTGAGGGGTGTTTTGGACTGCCACGGTGGCTTGTGGTGCAAAGCTGACCTCCATGATCAGACGCAGCTCAAATATCTCATCCAGCTCGGACCAGTTGAAAGGCCGTACCCGGCAGCCCTTGCGGGGGATATTCTCCACAAGCCCCTCCGCCATCAGGCGGTTGAGGGCCTGTTTGATAGGTGTGGGGCTGACCCCATAGCGGGTGCAGAGATCGCTGAGGTTGATCTTTTGCCCGGCGGGCAGATATTCCTCGATGATGTCTTTTCGGATGTTGTGATAAGCCACATCCACCAGTGTGTTGCTGGAAACGAGATGCGTACCGCTGTTCATGGATGATTTCCCCCTGTTAAAGTGGCTGAATCCGCTGTGACCGCCTGGGCCGGGAGACACCTTGGCCCCACACAAAATGGGGCAAGAAGGAAATGGGTGAACCATTTGGCTGCGGTCCAGTGGGGCGGCGTAGGATGTTTTGACTTGAATCTATTATAGATGGCGCCCGCCCCAAAGGCAAGAGGCGGTTACCAGTTGTGGTGGAAACTCCCATCCCGGTCGATTCGGCGGAAGGTATGGGCGCCAAAGCAGTCCCGCTGGGCTTGAAGCAGGTTGAGCGGGCCTGCGGGGTCGCACAGCCCGTCATAGTAGCTCAGGCTGGCAGAGAAGGCGGGGACTGCCACGCCGCACTGAGCGGCGGTGGATACAACATCCCGCCAGTCCGACTGGTACTGGGTCAGGACGGAGGCGAAGTCACTGGAGAGCAGCAGGTTCTCCAGCGTGGGACAGGCGCGGTAGGCCTGAGCCAGCCGGTCCAGGAAGGCGGCGCGGATGATGCAGCCTCCGCGGAAGAGCAGGGCGATGCCGCCCAGGTCCAGATCCCAGTGGTAGTGCTGGCTGGCCTGGTGGAGCAGTTCAAAGCCTTGTGCATAAGAGCAGAGCTTGGAGGCATATAGAGCGCGGCGGATCTTTTCCGCAAAGGCGTCCCGGTCCGGGGCGGGGAGCTCGTGAGGGGCCGCCTGCCTGGACATCGCCGCACGCACCTGGGCGCGGCAGGAAAGATCCCTGGCGAAGACGGCTTGCGCGATGGTGGGCAGGGGGACGCCCAGGGAGAGGGCCTCCTGCACCGTCCACATCCCGGTCCCCTTGCTGCCTGCCTCTCCCAGGATCTGATCCACCAGCGGAGCTCCGGTCTCGGGGTCTGGAACGGTCAAAATGTGGGCCGAGATCTCCATGAGATAACTGGAAAGCTCTCCTAGATTCCAGCGGCGGAAGTAGTCCGCGATCTCATCTGGGGAGAGGTGGAGAAGCCGCTTCATTAAATAGTATGCCTCGCAGATCAGCTGCATATCGCCGTATTCGATGCCGTTGTGCACCATTTTGACATAGTGGCCGGCGCCCTCCGGGCCGATATAGGCGCAACAGGGATCCCCGCCCACATGGGCGGCGATGGCGGTCAGGAAGGGGGCGGCCAAGCGATAGGCATCCGGATCTCCGCCGGGCATCAGGGCGGGCCCGTGCCGGGCGCCCTCCTCGCCGCCGGAGACGCCCATGCCCAGAAAACGGATGCCGGACTGCTGGCAGCGGAACTGGCGGGCCTGGGTCTCGGGATAATGAGAGTTTCCGCCGTCGATTACAACATCTCCCGCCTCCAGATAGGGGAGCAGGCCGTCCAGCACATAATCCACTGGTTTGCCGGCCTTGACCATGATCAGGATCTTACGGGGTTTTTCCAGAGCGGAACATAGGGCCTCATAGGAGGGGCACCCGGTTACAGAGAAGCCCAGCCGCTGGCCCTCGGCTGTAAAAGCGGCGGTCAGTTCCGGTTCCAGATTATACCCTGCCACGGAAAAACCGTGCTCTGCCAGGTTCAGGGCCAGGCCCCGGCCCATCACGGCCAGACCGACAACGCCGAATTGATACTGTGACATAACATACACTCCCCCATTTACTTGATCCATCAGATGAGATTTATACCAGGAAACGACACTCCCTGCCGAAAAGCACGTCCAGCACATTCTGGGCGGCCAGCATTCCCATATTATAACCAGCCTCATAGGTGGCGGCTCCGGCGTGGGGGGTCAGGATGCAGTTGGGCAGAGAGGCCAGGGGACTGCCGCAGGCGGGCTCCACCACGGTGGCGTCCAGGGCGGCCGCGCCAATCTGTCCCTCCTTCAGAGCCTGATACAGGGCGTCCTCGTCCACGATCCCGCCGCGGGCGGTGTTGACCAGAACGGCCCGGGGCTTCATCTCCGCCAGACGGCGGGCGTCCACCATGTTCCGGGTCTCCTCTGTAAGGGGGGCGTGGAGGGTGATAAAGTCAGACTCGCGGAACAGGGTGTCAAGATCCACATATTTGCCGTTGTGGGCCTCCACAAAGGCGGGATCGGGGTAGGCATCGTTGGCAAGGACCTTCATTTGAAAGCCGGAGGCGCGCTGAATGACGCCCTTGCCGATCCGGCCGGTGCCGACGACGCCCAGAGTCTTGTTCCACATCTCGACGCCAGTGATGGGCTTGTCGTGCCCACCGGCGCGGATGGCGGCGTCCATCGGACAAACATTTCGGGCAGCGGCGAGCATCAGGGTCATGGCCAGATCGGCCACCGAGTCACTGTTGGCCCCGGGAGTGATAGAGACCTTGATCCCCATGGCATGAGCGGCCTCCAGGTCTACCTTATCATATCCAACACCGTAGCGGGAGATGATCTTCAAATTTTTGGCCGTCTCCAGCATGGAGCGGGTGTAGGGCTCCAGACCAGCGATGACAGCATCGGCCTGGGGCAGCTGTTCCAGCAGCTGTGCTTGAAGATCGCCGCCGTTCATGGGAAGGCGGATCACAGTACAGCCCTGCTCCTCCAGCAGGCGAATGGGGGCATCGTCGTTCTTGGCAAAGGAACGTGGGGTGGCCAGTACGGTAAATGACATCGTTAAAACCTCCTGATTCATTGGCCCGGCCAGAGCTGACTCAGGGCGGGCCGCAATTCAATAAAGTAAAGAATTGAATTTTAAATTTTATTGCAAAACTATTCTATCACTGCAAAGAAGAAAGTCAATTCTATTTCATACAGGAAACAAAATCTTGTGGGAATAGCAAAAAGAACAGGCCCTTTTTTGGAGAAAGCGTAAAAATATATCATTCTTACAAAGGGTGGACAAGGGAGTGGAGGGGAATCATGGCGGTGGGGAGAAAAAGGAGGTGCTGGAGTTCGTGTTGGGCGTTTTGACTAAAAAACGCCTCTCTTTATTGGGGAATGAAACGAAAAACGCGTTTTCACAGGTTTAAAATAATTTATAAAAATATAAAATTAGAAAAAGAAGCAAAAAGAAATGTTAAAATAAAAAACTAAAAGAATAAAAATAATTAAGTAAAATATAAAGTAAAAAATCAGAACAAATATTGATAAACAATCAATAGAAGAGAAGAGCTAAGAATGGTAAAATAAAAATTAATGTCATAAAGTGGCGTTTCGTGCAAAATTCGAGGTGGTATTGACAAGGCGAAAGACTGGCTTTACAATATAGCCAAGTTGTGAATTTAAAATTCAAAATAAAAAATCAAATCAGACAATTAAAAAATATTTACCCCCGCCGGAGAGGTGCAAACAGAAGCAGGATCCAGGCGGAGCGACTTTGGAAAGGAGCGGATTCAATATGAAAGCTTTGATTTACGCGGGACCCAAGCAGGCGGTTTTAAAGGATGTGCCCGCACCTGCGGCCCGGGAGGGCGCGGTGAAGGTAGATGTCAGGTACTGTGGTGTGTGCGGTTCCGACATCGGGATCTATCTGGGGACCCATCCCCGCGCCAAGGCTCCTTTGGTGTTTGGCCACGAGTTTTTGGGCGTGGTGGCCGAGGACGGGAAAAAGTTCAAGAAGGGCGACCGGGTCGTAGCCTATCCACTCCTCTCCTGTGGACACTGCCGCGCCTGCCGTACCGGCAGCGCCCATGTGTGTAATACTCTGGGCCTGATCGGCATTGATGTGGACGGTGGGATGTGTGAAGAACTGTATGTGGATGAGGACGTTCTCTTTAAAGTGCCCGACGGTGTGAGCGACCGGGCTGCGGTGGTCACGGAACCTCTGGCCGTGATCCTGCGGGCCGTCCATCAGGCGGAGTTCAAGGCACGGGATGTGGCTGTGGTCATCGGAGCCGGCCCCATCGGAATGCTCACCGGCATCGTGCTGAAGAACATTGGCGCGGCCAAGGTATTTATCTCCGATGTGGCGGAGAAGCGCCTGGCCATTGCGGAGGAGCTTGGCCTCACCCCGGTGAATGTGGCCAAGGAGAACCTGAACGAGGTAGTAAAGGCCGCCACCGGCGGTGAGGGTTGCGATGTGCTCTTTGAGTGCAGCGGCTCTGCCCAGGGCGCCATGGACATGACGGAGATCACCCGGGTCAGCGGCACAATCTGCATGGTATCCGTTCATAAGAAGCCCCACGAGGTCAACCTCCAGCAGCTCAATTTCAAGGAGCAGTGGATGATCGGCACCCGGGTCTACACCAAGGAGGAATTTGGCCAGGCCGTGGAGTACACCAAGGACCTTCAGGAGCAGCTGGAGAAGGTCGTGACCCACATTGTTCCCATGAAGGATGCGGAGCGTGTCTTTGACATGATCGCCGACGTGAGCGAAGGAACCGTGAAGGTGGTCGTGGACTGCAAGGATTTTTAACAGCGTTCGCCGAAGCGGGGCCGCTTGGCGGCGCTTTGGAGAAATAAGACGTCAGGAGGCAGAAAACATGGAAATCCTGGTACTGGAAGCGAGTACCACTTCTGCGAAGGCGATGCTGTACCATACGGAGGACCGGAGCTTTGAGGTCAAGGTCCGGGCCTATACCGGAAACTATGAGGACGTTACCATCCACAATGCGGAGAACGTCTATTTGGACATGGTATCTGTGGGGCGGGAGCTGTTGGACGGCCGGCAGGTGGATATGATCGCCCTGGGCGGAACCTGGCACAGTCTGGTGCTGTGCGACGGGGCGGTGAAGCCGGTCACGCCGGTCTATCCCTGGTCCTATACCGGGGCCGCGCCGGTGTGCAAGCGTCTTCGCCATGATGCGGAATACGTCAGCCGCTACTATCAAAAGACCGGCTGTATGGTCAACGCCATTTACCCCTTCTTCAAGCTGATGATGCTGCGGGAGCAGGGGTATGACCTGAGCAAATACATCATTATGGGCCAGGGAACCTATAACAACTACCGGCTGACCGGGCAGCGGGTGATCACCCCCTGCCTGGCCTCCGGAAGCGGGCTGCTGAACACCTGGACCAAGAGTTTTGATCCGGAGCTTATGGCTGAGCTGGGGATCCGGGAGGAGCAGCTGAGCCGGCTGGTGGCTTATGACCAGACCTTCCCCCTCACGGAGGAGGCCGCTCAGGCGCTGGGTGTGCAGGCTGGGGTCCCGGTGATCCCGACCAACTCCGACGGCGGCCTGAATCAGGTGGGCACCGGCGCTGTGGCAGACGGAGTGATGACCTTCTCGGTGGGGACCAGCGGAGCGATCCGGCTGACGACTAGTAAGCCGGTGCTGCCTAAGGAGCCCAGCACCTGGTGCTACATGTCTCCTAAAAACTGGATGTCCGGTGCGGCGACCAACGGCTGCTGCAACTGCCTGGATTGGTTCAAGGAACAGGTGGGTATGTCCCGGCTCTCCTATGGAGAGCTGGAGCGGGGGATCAGCGACTGGGAGAATAACCCGGTGTTCCTCCCCTTCCTGTTCGGAGAGCGCTGCCCCGGCTGGAATGATGAGCGGGAGGGGGGCTTTGTACGGATCCTGCCCCGGCATAAGCTGCCGGACCTGTACCTGGCGGTGCAGGAGGGGATCCTGTTCAACCTGTACCACTGCTATCGGATCCTGTCCGAGGTGAACGGCTGTCCCACCCATATCCGGTTCTCCGGCGGCATCCTCCACTCCGAGCAGTGGACCCAGATGTGTGCGGACATCTTCCAGCGGGAACTGGAGGTCAACCGGAATGAGCATGGCTCCCTTCTGGGCGGCGCAGTCCTGGCGATGGAACTGCTGGGTGTGATCGATGACGCCTGTACCTATCAGCCTGAGGTGAGCCGCATCATCCGGCCCGATCCCGCAAGGGCGGAGTTTTATCAGAGAAAATTCCAGAGGTATCTGGAGTGCTACAACAAGGGAAATTGAGGAAGGAGCGCAATCCCCATGAAGCTGTTTGATTTGACTGGGCGGAAGGCCATTGTGACCGGCGCCACCCGCGGCTTGGGCCGCGGAATGGCCGAGGGCCTGATGGAGGCCGGCTGCGAGGTCGTAGTGGTGGGTTCCAGCGCCAGCGCCCTGAGCGTGGCGGAGGAGTTCCGGAGCAAGGGATTTGCCTGCCACGGGTTGGCGGTGGACCTGAGCGAGCGGGAGCAGAGAAGGGCGGGCTTTGCCCAGGCGGTGGAGCTGCTGGGCGGTCACCTGGACATCCTGGTGAATGGGGCCGGCATCCAGCGCCGCCATTTCTGTGAGGAGTTCCCCATTGAGGATTGGGATGCTGTGCTGGAGGTCAACCTGACCGCCGCCTTCGACCTGTGCCAGATGGCCGGTCAGCAGTTCATCCGCCAGAACTCCAAGGGCAAGATCATCAATATTGCCTCGATGCTGAGTTTCTTCGGCGGCTATACCGTGCCCGCCTACGCAGCCAGCAAGGGCGGCGTGGCCCAGCTGACCAAGGCCCTGTCCAACGAGTGGACCGGGAAGGGAATCAATGTGAACGCCATCGCCCCCGGCTATATGGCGACTGAGATGAATACCGCGCTGCTGAACGATGAGGGGCGCAATACCGAGATCCTTGGCCGCATCCCCGCCCACCGCTGGGGCACCCCGGATGACATGAAGGGGCTGTGCATTTTCCTGGCCTCGGACGCCTCGGACTACATTGCCGGCGCGGTGATCCCCTGCGACGGAGGCTATCTCTGCAAGTGATCCGCGGGCGCGCGGAGATCAACTGGTTATTGTGCGGCTCGCGCCGCATAAATAATAAAAAACAGGAGGAAAGAATGTTATGAAAAAGAGAGTTTTGGCGCTGCTGCTGGCAGGCGCCGCCGTGGCTTCCCTGGCCGCCTGCGGCTCCAGCGATTCCGGTGCGTCCGGAAGCGGTTCCGCTGCCGGAGGAGACGGCGAGGTCGTGGAGCTGGTCATGGGCAACGTGACCTCCTCCAGCGCGAAGGACGCTGTGACCGAGGTCCTGATCCCCAAGGTGGAGGAGTACTCCAACGGGACCCTCAAGATCGTCCACTTCCCCGACAACCAGCTGGGCAATGACGAGCAGTCCTTTGCCATGGCCCAGACCGGCGAGTGCGACATCGCCGTGGGCTCCACCTCTTCCGTGGCTACCACCTACAACGACCTGTATGTCTACGACGTCCCCTACCTGTTCCTGAACAAGCAGGAGGTCTATGACGTGGGCTTCAACGGCGAGACCGGCAAGGCCATCCTGGACGGCTTCTCCGAGTACGGCCTGAAGGGCCTGGCCTTCTGGGAGAACGGCTTCCGCAACATCACCACCACTGACAAGGACATCGCCACTGTGGCCGACCTGAGCGGCCTGAAGATCCGCACCATGGCCAATGAGATCCACCTGGAGGCCTGGAAGGCCATGGGCGCCAACCCCACTCCCATGGCGTTCGGCGAGCTGTTCACCGGCCTGCAGCAGGGCACGGTTGACGGCCAGGAGAACCCCCTGGGCATCATCACCGGCAACAAGTTCGAGGAGGTCCAGTCCTACTGCACCCTGACCGAGCATGTGTACACCCCCTACTATGTGGTTATGAACCAGGCCAAGTGGGACTCCCTGACTGCCGAGCAGCAGGAGGCTCTGACCAAGGCCATCGAGGAGACCACCCAGCGCCAGTATGAGCTGTCCCAGCAGTATGAGGACGAGGCCATCGAGGTCATGGAGGGCGCCGGCTGTGCGGTCCGCACCCTGACCGACGAGGAGAAGCTGGGCTTCAAGGAGGCCGCCGACAAGGCCAACAGCCTGGAGGCCGCCAAGAAGATCATGTACAAGCCTGAGCTGGCCGATCAGATGGCCGCTGAGCTGGAAGCTTACCGCAACAAGTAATCGGATCAAAACGAAGCATGGGGTCCCCCCTCGGGGGACCCCGCCCAGAAATTACAGGAGAGAGCAGAGGAGGAAGTCGTCTTGAAAAAGATCCTGAAATGGCTGGATGACAATATAGAGCTCTATATTTGTGTATTCCTCATGTCCTTTATGACCCTGCTGGTGTTCGTGCAGGTGGTCATGCGCTATGTATTCAACAATTCCCTGTCCTGGTCGGAGGAGCTGGCCAGATACACCTTTATTTGGCTGATCTATATTGGCATCAGCTACGGCTGCAAGCTGAGAAAGCACATCAAGATCGATGCGGCGCTTTACCTTTTCCCTAAAAAGGCACGTCCCTATGTGGTCCTGTTGGGCGACATCCTCTTCATCGCGTTTGCAGTTTATATCACCTACACGGGTTTCTTCTACTCCATGGAGCAGATCCGGTTCGATATGCGCTCCGCGGCGCTGAAGATCCCCTATCAGTACATCTATATGTCCACTGTGGTTGGCTTTGGTTTGGCGACGATCCGTGAGATCCAAACCATCATTTATCGGGTCAAGTGCCTGAAGAATGGGGAGGAGTATGACGGATGACTGGCATTGTTTTGTTTGTGACCCTTTTGGTCTTCCTGGTGTTGAATGTTCCGGTCGGTATTGCTATCGGCCTTGCTTCCCTGGCGGCGATCACTACAAATCCCCGTATGACGGACAGCTTCATCGTCAGCCAGCTGATCAGCGGAAGCGACTCCTTCCCGCTGATGGCGATCCCTCTGTTCATCCTGGCCGGCGAGCTGATGGCAGCCGGCGGTGTGTCCAAGCGGATCCTGAACGTCTGTAACGTGTTCCTGGGCCGTGTGACCGGTGGTTTGGCCATCGTCACTGTGGTGGTCTGTATGTTCTTTGCCGCAGTCTCCGGCTCCGGCCCAGCCACCGTGGCCGCGGTGGGCAGCATGGTGGTCCCCACCATGCTGGAAAAGGGGTACAGCAAGAGCTTCACCCTGGCCTGCGTGGCCTGCGCCGGCTGCATCGGCGTCATTATTCCGCCCAGCATCCCCATGGTCATCTATGGTACCTCCACCGGTACCTCCGTGTCCACCATGTTCATGGCCGGCTTCCTGCCCGGCATCCTGATCGGTCTGGCGCTGTGCGCCCTGTGCTACTTCTATTGCAAGAAGATGGGGTGGAAGGGCGATACCACCAAGTATACCGCTAAGGAGAAAATCGCCACTGTGGTGGACGCGCTCCCCGCGCTGATCGACCCCATCATCATCCTGGGCGGTATCTACGGCGGCTTCTTCACTCCCACTGAGGCGGCGGCTGTGGCTGCGGTCTATGCGCTGATCTGCGGCCTGTTCATCTACCGCGAGATCAATCTGAAGAATCTGTTCTCCACCATTGCCAATGCCTGCTCCACCAACGGAACCACCATGGTCATCATCGGCTGCGCCACCGCGTTCACCCGTATCCTGACCCTGGAGCAGATCCCCGCCCTGGTGAGCAACGCCCTGATCGGCATTTCTGACAATCCCATCGTCATCCTGCTGCTTATCAACCTGCTGTTGCTGTTTGTGGGCTGCTTCATGGATACGACTCCGGCCATGATGGTGCTATCCCCCATCCTGCTGCCTGTGGCCCTGGAGATGGGTCTGTCCGCCGTTCACTTTGGTATCATCATGGTGGTCAACCTGGCCATCGGCTTTATCACCCCGCCCCTGGGCATCAACCTGTTTGTAGCCGCCCGGGTGGGCAACACCTCCCTGGAGGTGGTGTGTAAGGGCATCGTGCGGTTCATCTTGGTGATGATCGTCTGTCTGCTGCTGATTACCTATATCCCCGCGATTTCTGAAGTTCTGCCGCGTATGACAGGTATGCTGAAATAAGTGCTTCCTCTTCTGCTGGGCGGGCGGGCCGTTCCAGGCCCCCCGCCCAGCCTGTCTGTTGATATGGGTGTGTTCTGAAGCGGAGAGAAGGGGTTTGGGATGGGACACCCCTTGCGTTGGAAGGAGTCCGAGCGATGGTTTACACACTGTTCAGCCTGATGTTCAAGGTATTCTTTGTGGCGGCCGCGGCCTATCTTCTGCGCCGGAGGGGGGCGCTGACGGCACAGGATCAGAAGAGCGTCACCAATGTGCTGATGCGCTTTGTGGTATATTTTACGGTAATCATGTCCTCTCAGCAGGACTTTTCTCTGAAAGCGGCCAAGGCGATCCTGGTCACGGCCATCTATGCGGTCCTGTTCTTTGCGGTCTTTATCCCGGCGTCCATCTTTCTCAGCCGCCGGCTGAAGCTGGAGGAGGCGAAGCGGAGGATTTTTGTCTGTTCCCTGGTGTTCTGCAACATCACCTTTATCGGCTATCCGATTTTACAGGAGCTGTACGGGAATATCGGCCTGCTGTGCGCCATTGTGTTCAGCATGATCTATAACGTGGTGTTCTACTCCTGGGGGATGTTCTATTTGGGAGACCGGGGGCGCGGGAGCCTCCGCTCCATTCTGACCAACAAGACCGCCCTGGCGTCTGTGCTGGCGCTGGTCATGTACTTCCTGCAGATCAAGATCCCGGAGCCCCTGTACAGCACCTTCAACGGGATCGGAGCGCTGACGATGCCGCTGTCCATGATCATCATAGGGTGCAGTCTGGCGGACTCCGGGATCTGTAAGATCCTGCGGGACCGGACGCTCTACCTTCCCACGGTGCTGCGGATGGCGGTCATGCCGGCTGTTGTCTGCCTGGTGATGCGGCTACTGGGGGTGGATCCGGAGATCATCCGCATCAGCACCGTGATCGCGGCCCTGCCATCCGGGACGATGACCAGCATTGTGGCGGCGGACTACGGCTGCGCGCCGGACTACGCGGCGAATATCATGGTGCAGACCATGCTGGCCATGCTGGCTGCCCTGCCCGCCTGGGTCTTCCTGGTGGGGATGTAGGCTTGGGACACAGAGCGCAAGCTTCCACAGTTTGTTTGAAAAAATAAAGGAGGGTATCACAACATGGTGATCACAAATGTAACGACATATCTGGTCCGTCCCCGCTGGGGATTTGTCAAGATCGAGACGGACGGCGGCCTCACCGGCTGGGGCGAGGCGGTGATCGAGGGCAAGGCCGCCACCGTCCTGGCCTGTGTGGAGGAGATGAAGGACTATCTGCTGGGGGCCGACCCCATGCGGATCGAGGACCTTTGGAATGTGCTGTACCGGGCAGGCTTCTACCGGGGCGGCCCCATTTTGATGAGCGCCATGGCCGGGATCGACCAGGCGCTCTGGGATATCAAGGGGAAGCATTTCAACGCCCCTGTCTATCAGCTGATGGGCGGTCCCTGCCGGGACCGGATGCGGGTGTACTCCTGGATCGGCGGGGACCGGCCCAGCGATGTGGCCAAGGCGGCCAAGGAAAAGCAGGAGGCCGGGTTCACCGCCATTAAGATGAACGGCACCGAGGAACTCCAGATGGTGGACAGCTATGAGAAGATCGACGCGGTGCTGGAACGGGTGGCCTCCATCCGGGAGGCGACCGGAAAATATTTCGGCATCGCAGTGGACTTTCATGGCCGGGTCCACAAGCCCATGGCCAAGATCCTGGCCAAAAAGCTGGAGGAATTCGATCCCATGTTCATTGAGGAGCCTGTCCTCTGTGAGCAGATGGAGGATTTCAAGGAGATCGCGGCGGCCTGTAATGTGCCCATCGCCACGGGGGAGCGTCTGTTTTCCCGCTATGATTTCAAGCGCCTGCTTCAGGCCGGAGGAGTGGACATCATCCAGCCAGACCTGTCCCATGCAGGCGGCATCACGGAAGTGAAAAAGATCGCCTCTATGGCGGAGGCCTATGACGTTGCGCTGGCGCCCCACTGCCCCCTGGGCCCCATTGCCTTGAGCGCCTGCCTCCAGGTAGACGCCACCTGCTATAACGCCTTCATTCAGGAGCAGAGCATGGGCATCCACTACAACGCCTATCACGAGCCGCTGGACTATATCCTCAACAAGGAGGATCTGGCCTTCCACGATGGCCATGTGGAGCTTCCAAAGCGGCCCGGCCTGGGTGTGGAAGTCAACGAGGCGCTGGTGCTGGAAGAGGCTCAGACGCCGCACAGCTGGAAAAATCCGGTTTGGCGGCACAAAGACGGCTCAGTTGCGGAGTGGTGAGTGCGATGGAGCGAGACGCGATTCGGATCCATCCCCAGGACAATGTGGCGGTGGCTCTGCGGCCTTTGGCCGAGGGAGAGGCCGTGTCTGTGGATGGACAGGCTGTGCGGATCCAAGAGGAGATCCCCTTTGGCCACAAGGTGGCTCTGACCGATCTGGCGGACGGGGCCATGGTGGTCAAGTATGGGGCCCAAATCGGCCATACCACCCAGGCTGTGCCATCGGGAGCGTGGCTGCACAGCCACAATCTCAAGACCAATCTGGAGGGACTGCTGGACTATCAGTATGCCCCGGCGGCGCCGCGGCAGCCGGAGCCTGGGAATGGAGCGGACACCTTCCTGGGCTACTGCCGTCCAGACGGCCGGGTGGGGACACGCAACGAATTGTGGATCATTCCCACGGTCTCCTGTGTAAACCGGACGGTGAGCCGCATGGCGGAGGAGGCCAGACGCCAGGGAATTCAGGCAGGGGACGGGATCTTTGCCTTTCCCCATAACGCCGGCTGTTCCCAGCTGGGGGATGACTTTGAGACGACCCAGAAGCTGCTGCGCAATTTGGTGAAGCATCCCAACGCAGGCGGTGTGCTGCTGGTGAGCCTGGGCTGTGAAAACAACGACCTGGACCACTTCCTGCCTGTGCTGGGGGACTATGACCGCCGCCGCATTCGGACCTTGGTGACCCAGGATATGGAGGGGGACGAGATCGAGGCCGGCCTGTCCCTGATGCGGGAGATCGCGGCCGTGATGGCGGAGGACCGCCGGGAGGAGTGTCCTGCCAGCCGGCTGGTGCTGGGCTTCAAGTGTGGAGGCTCTGACGCCTTCTCCGGCATCACAGCCAATCCCCTGTGCGGACGGATCGCCGAGCGGGTGACCGATCTGGGGGGGACGGCGGTGCTGACCGAGGTGCCGGAGATGTTTGGGGCAGAGACCCAGCTGATGAACCGGGCAGATTCAGTGGATACCTTCCAAAAGATCGTCCATATGATAAACTCCTTTAAAGAATACTATATCCGCTATGACCAGCCTATCTATGAAAATCCCTCTCCGGGTAACAAGCGGGGTGGGATCACGACGCTGGAGGAGAAATCTCTGGGGTGTATCCAAAAGGGTGGTCACGCGGTGGTGACCGACACCCTGGAGATGGGGCAGGTGTGCTGTAAGCCCGGCCTGAATCTGATGACCGGGCCGGGGAATGACAGTGTATCCATCACCAACCTGCTGGCCAGCCAGGCACAGGTGCTTCTGTTTACCACCGGGCGGGGCAACCCGCTGGGCACCGCGGTCCCGACCATCAAGATCGCCTCCAACAGCGCCCTGTTCCACCGGAAGCCGAATTGGATGGACTTCAATGCCGGGGCGGTGTTGGAGCGGGGATCGATGGACGAGCCGGCCCGGGAGCTGTGGCAGTTGGTGCTGGACGTGGCCTCCGGCCGGGTCAGCACCCGAAATGAAGAAAACAACGATCGGGAGATCATGCTGTTTAAAGACGGTGTGATCCTGTGATGAGGTGAAGCAATATGGCGCTGAGTACGAACAAAGAGGGAAATGTTGTGACCAAGCTGGCCTCCGCGACGGAGCTGCCCAGAATGGTGAAGGTCCGCCAGAAGCTGGACCACAGCCACATTGAGCCGGAGGAGATCCCGGCTCTGGTACAGCGGGAGCTGGAGCCGATGCGGTCCCGGATCCGAGCGGGGATGCGGGTGGCCATTACCTGCGGGAGCCGGGGGGTGGCCAATATCGCCATCATTACCCGGGCTATCGTGGATTTTGTGAAGTCCTGTGGGGGAGAGCCCTTTGTGTTCCCGGCCATGGGTAGCCACGGGGGAGCCACCGCGGAGGGCCAGCTGGAGATCCTCTGCGGCTATGGGGTGACAGAGGAGTTTCTGGGCTGTCCCATCCTCTCCTCCATGGAGGTGGTCCAGGTGGGCGAGACCGAGGAGGGGATGCCCGTCTTTGTGGACCAGTATGCATACGAGGCGGATGGGGTCATCCTGTGCGGCCGTGTGAAGGCCCATACCGCCTTCCGGGGCCCCTATGAGAGTGGGATCCTGAAAATGGCGGTCATCGGAATGGGTAAGCAGCACGGGGCAGAGCACGTCCATCAGGACGGCTTCTCCGACCTGGGCCGGCTGCTGCCCATGATCGCCCGGGTGATCTTTGACAAGGTGAATATCCTGGGGGCGGTGGCCGTGGCGGAGAACGCCTTTGACCAGACCTGTATCCTGGAGGGCCTTTTGAAGGAGGAGATCTTTGAGAATGAGCCTGATATTCTGCGCCGCTCCAAGGAGCGGCTGGGCAAGATCTTCTTCAACGACATCGATGTGCTGGTGGTGGACCGGCTGGGCAAGGACATCAGCGGCGACGGCATGGACCCCAATATCACCGGCCGCTATGCGGTGCCCTATATGAAAAGCGATAAAAAGATCCAGCACATCGCGGTACTGGATCTGACAGAGGAGACCCACGGGAACTGCAACGGGCTGGGTCTGGCCGATGTGACCACGCGCCGGGTGGTGGAGAAGATCGACGTGGACTGCACCTATCCCAATGTGGTGACCTCCACAGTGCTGTGCACCCCCAAGATCCCCCTGTTTACCCACACAGACCGGGCGTGCATCCAGATCGCGCTGAAAACCTGTAACTACATCGACCGGGCGAATCCGCGGATCGTCCACATCCGGGATACCATGCGTCTGGAGGAGATCGAGATCTCTGAGGGGATGCTGGAGGAGGCCCGGGCCAATCCCATGATCGAGATCCTGGACGAGCCCCGGGAGTGGCCCTTTGATGCGGAAGGGAATCTCTGGTAACGGGCAGGAAGAAGCAGGTCCGAAGCCGGCGGCTTCGGACCTGCTCGCGTTGGAGGATCTGGATCCTATCACAAAATGCTGTCGATTTTGAGAATGGAAATGATGACGCGCTTGGAATTGGCCAGGTGGGTGGTCAGGGACTGACGGGCCCCCTCCTCGTTCCCGTTGAGCAGATGCTCCATGATCTCCTGGTGCTCCTGGATCCCGGTGAGCAGCCGCTCTTTGGACTGCTTGTTATAGACATAATTGATATAGAGAAATGGGTTGAGGAACTGATAGAGGTCCATCAGCAGCTTGTTCCCGGAGCACTTGATGAGCAGATGGTGAAAGCCGATGTCGTACTCATAGTTGACCAGATAGTCATCAAGAGGGGAATCCGGGGTCAGCCGGTGCACGATCTCCAGGTTGTCCTCCACATTGCGGCGCAGCGCCAGGCGCATGGCCTCGTTGGTGTTCAGAGTCATAATGACATTGGAGATATAATAGCTCTCCAGCATGAGCCGCAGGTCGAAGGTCTCCTCGCACAGGTTGATATTCAGCGATTTGACCCGCATTCCCTGGCGGGGGAAATGCTCGATGATATTCTCAGAGGCCAGGCGGTTGAGCGCCAGTCGGATGGGCGTCTCGCTGGCTTCGTATCGGGTGGACAGCTCCCGAATGTTGATTTTTTCTCCCGGCTTGAGCTGGTTGGTGATGATGTCCCGGCGGATGCGCTCATAGACGCTTTCTGCCAGCGTGATTTTGGATGTGGATCGTTCCATCATACAGGCCTCCTGGTTTTATATTTTTTTGATGCCACAAGCATAGCAGAAAAAAGGGGATACGACAAGTAAATGAAGAAAAAATATTTTTTTAATTGACAATTTGATTTTTTAGATGTAAATTAAAATAAAGATAGGGCATAAATTCAATCGAAAAATTTTGGAAAGAAGGATGAATGATGTCTCAGGCGGTATTGGAGAAGATTTTGGAAGGCAAGATCATTGCAATTGTGCGCGGGATCCCCAGCACAAAGATCGTGGGTCTGGCTCAGGCGCTGGAAAAGGGCGGCGTCAACTGTATCGAGGTGACCTTTGACCAGAGCAGTGAGGAGAAGGCGAAGGATACCCTGGTGGCCATCCGGGCGATCAAGGACGCGCTGGGGGACAAGGTCTGTGTGGGCGCCGGGACCGTGATGAGCGTGGATCAGGTGCATCAGGCCGTGGAGGCCGGCGCGGAGTATATGATCTCTCCCAACGTGAACGAGGCGGTCATCCGCGAGACCAAGAAGCTGGACAAGGTCTCCATCCCCGGCGCTATGACGCCCACAGAGGCGGCCTTTGCCTATGAGTGCGGGGCGGACATTGTGAAGCTGTTCCCCGCCGGGCTGCTGGGTGCGGCCTACATCAAGGCGGTGAAGGCCCCCCTGAAGCACATTCCGGTGACCGCGGTGGGCAATGTCAATGTGGAAAACTGTGCGGAGTTCCTGAAGGCCGGCGCCGTGGGCGTGGGCGTGGGCGGAAGCCTGGTCAGCGCCAAGCTGGTGGACGAGGGCCGCTTTGACGAGATCACCGCAACCGCCAAGGCGTATGTGGAAGCTCTGGCCCGCTGAACGGACTGGGAGTGTGGGAAGTGAAGAAGGAATATATTCTGTATTTTGACTCCGGCACCTCCAATACCCGGGCCTACTTGCTGGACCGTGAGTTCCGGATCTGTGATTCGGCCAAGCGGGCGGTGGGCTCAAAGGACTCCGCCATTGCGGGGACCAACCGTGTGCTCATCGAGGGGATGAAGGCCCTCTATGACCAGGTGCTGGCGGCCAACTCTCTCACCGACGGGGATGTGGAGGCCATCTATGCCTCCGGCATGGTGACCTCTCCATATGGACTGAAGGAGGTCCCCCATTTGGTTCTGCCCATGACCGTGCGGGATTTCGCGGACAGCCTGTATCCCTTCCACGAGGACACCTGCTTCCACCGGGATATTTTCCTGGTGCCCGGCTTAAAGACCCTCAGCGACGACTTCTCCTTTGTGAACAATCTGCGGGGTGAGGAGATCGAGATCATCGGCGCGCTGGAGGAGCTGAAGGCGGAGCGGGATGTAGAAAATGTCGTGATGCTCATGCCCGGCTCCCATACCCACGGGATCTACATTCAGGGAGATCAGATCACGGGGATCATCTCGAATTTTACGGGGGAGCTGTTTTACGCGCTGAAGCAGGATACCATCCTCTCGCCGGTGCTCACCTCAGACAGCCTGGAGCTGGATGAGGCGATGGTGCGCAAGGGGATCGAAAATCTGGAGCGCTTCGGCTTCAACCGGGCCCTCTACATCTGCCACGCCATGCGGATCTTTGAACAGGGAACTCCTCAGCAGCGTCTCTCCTATGGAGAGAGCGTCATCATGGGCGGGGTGCGCCAGTCTCTGGAGTACTACTGTGAGCACTTCTGGAAGGAGTGCCGGACGGTGGCCCTGGTGTCCGATGAGTTTATGTACCGCCTGTTCTCCATGATCCTGGAGGGCAGCCGGTATATCGACCGGATCATCTGGATGCCTATTTCGGACGGAAAGAGCTATGGGGTCAGTGGACTGAAAAAAATCGTGAGCTTAAAAGGAGAACGCCATGAGTAAGAAAGTTTTGATTACCTCCCGGTCCTTTGGCAAGATCAGCAATGAGCCGCTGGACATCCTCACCGGGGCCGGATTTGAAGTTACCATGAAGGGCAAGGACTTTGACCAGGCGGAGTTTGAGGCCATGATCCCCGACTACGACGCCCTCATCATCGGCGCGCATGAGTTTCCGGAGGCGGTCATGGAGCGCTGCCCCAAGTTGAAGATCATCTGCAAGCACGGAGCGGGCCTGGATAATATCCATCTGGAGAAGGCCAAGGAATTGGGGATCGCCGTGTGCAACGTCCCGGGGACCAACTCCAATGCGGTGGCGGACCTGACCTTCGGTCTGATGCTGGCGGTGGCCCGGAACATCGTCAGCACCAACCGCTGGGTCCATGAGGGCCGCTGGCAGACCGCCATCGGTGTGGATGTGTGCGGGAAGACCCTGGGCCTGATGGGCTTTGGGGCCATCGCCAAGAATGTGGCCCGCCGTGCCAGCGGCTTTGGCATGAAGGTGCTGGCCTATGATCCCTATGTGAAAGAGCTGCCGGAGGAATTTCAGAGCTATGTCACCCTGTGCGGTGAGAACGAGGTCATCAGCGGCTGTGATTTCCTGTCCCTGCACCTTCCTTTGAATGATGAGACCCGGAATATGATCTCCGCGCCCCAGCTGGCCAGCATGAAGGCGGGCGCCTATGTGATCAACGCAGCCCGGGGCGGGATTGTCAATGAGAAGGACCTGTATGAGGCCCTGGTCTCCGGCCATATTGCCGGCGCGGCTATGGATGTGTCTGAGGTGGAACCCATGGCGGAGGAAAATCCTCTGCGGACCCTGGACAATGTGATCATTACGCCGCACATTGGGATGTATTCCAAGGAGGCCATCGGCGCGGTGAGCCTGATCTGTGCCCAGAACGTCGCCGCCTGTGCGGCGGGGGCGGAGCTGAAGTTCCAGGTGGTATGATCCGGACAAAAGTACCTGTGATTTTATGACTGTAAAATGTCCTCGGGCGGTCGATTTGGGCCGTCCGAGGACATTTTGGTAAAAATAGACGGAGCGGGAGGGAGACAGACCCTCTGGTTTTTTCTCCGCTGATACGGTATAATGGCCTCAAGATGCCCCAGCTGCCGCTTTACTGAGGCAGACAGCGGCATGGATATGCGCCAGGACGCGTCCCGGCGGAACTTTAAGGGAACATTTTGAGAAAGGCAGAGAACATGATCGATCTGATTTTATTGGCGGCGGGCCCCGCCCGCCGGTTTGGACAGGAGCAGCTGCTGGGAGATGCAGGCGGCGCGCCCCTGTACCGCCGCGCCTTTGAGGCGGCCCGCCAGGCGGCGGATGCCATGATGGGCCTGCGGGTGCTGGTGGTGACGGCGAAGGGGGTGCTGGACGCCCCGATCCGGGAGTTCGGCTTCAACAAGGTGGTGGTGCCGGAAAACCGCCCCCTCAGCGCCTCGGTGGCGGCGGGCGCCCGGGCAGCCCGGTCCGGGGCAAGCCGGTGCTTTCTGCCCTGCGACCACGCAGGCTTCAACGGGGAACTGCTCACCGGCTTTTTGCAGGGATACATCCTCAGCGGCCGCACCCTGGGGCGGGCCCGCTGCGGTGGACAGGAGGGGCAGCCCACTGTGTTCGCCCCCTTCCTGCTGCCCGGACTGCTGGCCCTGGAGGGGGAGGCGGACGGCTCCGCCCTGTTCCAGGGGCGGGAGAACCTGACCTTCTACTATGACGTCCCCGCCGAGGCTCTTCGGGAGGGTTTTGCCGGGCAGGGGGAGGCATCCGGTGAAGATCATTGACGCCCACCTGCACCTCTTTCCGCCGGAGCCCCGCACCGACGCCATGGCGGAGGCGGTGGGGCACCAAAACTCCACGGAGCATCTGCGGAAGGTCTACGGAGAACTGGGGATGGTCCACGGGGTGGTCATGGGCAACCGCACTTTGGAGACGGGGCGGCACTGCTATCCGGAGGATCTGTTCCACTATTGCGTGGGCCTGGACAGCCTGGTGCTGGACCGGGGACATTCCATCCCGGAGGACCTGCCCGACCAGGTGGAGGAGCACCTGAAGCGGCCCTCCTGCTGTGGGGTGAAGCTGTATCCGGGGTACAACCGCCTGTGGCTGACCGACCCGGTGTACGACCCCATCTACCGCCTGGCGGAGCGCTATGACAAGCCTGTGGCCATCCACACCGGCCTGACGGCCTATGCCCGGGCCCATTTGAAGTACAGCCACCCCCTGGCTCTGGATGAGGCGGCGGCGGACCACCCCCGCACCCGGTTCGTCATGTGCCACTTCGGGAACCCCTTCCTCCAGGAGGCCGCCGCCGTTCTGGGGAAGAACCCCAACGTCTGCGCGGACCTGTCCGGCCTGCTGGAGGGCCGGGTGGAGCTGGACCGCTATTTTGAGGAGCAGGCGGGCTACGCCGGACTGCTGAAAAGCTGGCTGGCCAGCACCTGCGCCTGGGACCGGATCCTGTACGGGACGGACTGGCCCATCGTCAATCTGGGGGAGTACATCGGCTTCATTCAGCGCCTGGCGCCGGAGCGGCACTGGGAGGCGGTGTTCTTTGAAAACGCGAACCGGGTCTACGGCCTGGGACTGTGACCGGAGGAAGGGAAGAATGTGCGGCCCAGGGCCTCTGTGCTCCCGCTGAGTGGTGTGAATGGGAAGCTGCCTGGGAGTTTGCCCGTATTTCCATACAAAATTTAATTCAGAGCAGCAAAGATCAGTTTTGACTGTCAGACATTGAACCAGTTTAGAATTAGTATCTCAAGCAGCCAAATGACAATGCAAAGAAAATCATACTGTGTCCGTCTCGTTTTCTCCTCTGCCGCGCGGAGCCCAAAAAATATTAGTCCCACAACGGGGAACGCAAAACTCCAGGTTCCATCTAAAGAGGGAAAGAATGGGGTTAGAATCAGGAGCAGTATGAGAGCCAGCGAGCTTTGAACAAGGTAGGATTTATCCGTATTTAGGAAAGATCGCCATTTTAGATAATACTGTTTGATTTGTTCCATAAGTCTTTAGTCAACCTTTCTCCCGCTTTTTATCTGATACCTGTTGATGGATCCTAAGCCCTATTCCCCCCGCAAAAGCGCCCAATGGAAATCCCGTTGCAAAGTATGCAATCGTACCTGGTAATTCACTGCCGTGCTGACTCAAGTAGAAAGCAACAAACCATATGATTACCACAACAGCAGAACTTGCGACGGTTATTTTCCAAGGTGATGTTCTGTTCTTTTCTTCAATCCGAAAAAACAGTCCCGCACAAAACATTGGAAACAACACAGGCAAAGAATATCCTATGTCAGCAAGCAGCCAATTCACAAAAACATCCTGTATAGTCATACGAAGTATAAACGACGATCAGAATGAGAAATAGGTCGGTTATTCAATACGGCCATGATGGAAGAACTGATCTGCTGGAATTTTCTGCATTATACAATGCTTCCAATTATTTGTAGAAAATATTATGTATTAGGAAGAAACGCCATAATTATAAATATTATTACCCCACAACATATACTTGACATCACAATATATTTTTGCTCCCCACCATTTTCTTTCAAGATTTCTCTGATTGCCTTTGTTAAAAAAACAGGGAACATGAACCCTAAAAAAGACGCTAATAATTTATAAAAAGCAATCATGTTCGTTTCCTCCTATAAAACGGGCGGTTAAAGCAGTGGATCACGCCGAAAGGATCGGAGTGATCCACCTTTTTTACGCCGTCCAGGTATAGCGATCGTAGTAATGGAACGTATGATTTCCTTCTGCCATCATTTCTTGTGATACATCAGGGCTTAATGAAAAAGAAATTGATGAATCGGCAATGTCTACTCCAAGGGAAATATCCCACGAAATATCAACTGTCATCGTTGTATGTGCATAAGCCACAAACACCTGAATAGTGTCCATATTATAGGAATCGGACTGTGTGCTTACCTCAGTAATTCCACTGATATGTTTTCCATAATTATAATCATGCATTAAATCTGGGTTTCCAACAACAGCTCTATTGCTAAAAGTATCCATATCAACATCTTTGAGGAGGGAACGAATGTGCGCCCAGGGCCGCTGTGCTCCCGCTGAGTGGTATGAATGGGAAGCTGCGGGACGGCCGCGGCGGGCTGGAAGAGCTGTGCGCCGTTCTGATCCATATCTCTGTTCTATGCTGATTTGGAGGGTTTGATATATTTTAAAATAACACTGAATAACGGTTTACCCGTTTATGCATAGTGTAACGGGTAAACTGTAAAAAACGGGGAAAGACATTTATTATACCTCTCCCCGTTTACTTATAGACTCACATCTCTAATTTTTTCTTAACGTCTCCAACCACCCGTTCCCGAAGACGAGGACTCGCAAGGATCCACATCAATCCCACCGACAGAAATAGGTAGCTTCTGCTTAATGTTCCATTGAGTATAAGAACTAGATCCCTGCCAAGCAGTTGCATTAGCTAGCATTGTATACACGGAAGATTTATTTTTTTCAACGCTAGAGCAAACAAGGCCAGATCCATAAACTCCCATCCTATATCCTTCTGGATTTCCTTCTTTATCAATAATAGCCTGATAAACAGCATCGAAATAAGGGAGAATATTACTTCTCACAACACTTTCCAATGGATCAAAGTCTACACAAAAGTAGATTGCAGTATTTTTAGGCTGTCTCAAATATCGCGCAAGTTCCAATGCCTCAATTACATCGCTTTTCCCTTGTGAGGCAGAATAGTGGGTACTCGAATTCATCCCTTTTGGCTGATAAAGTGAGACGATTTCAAGTCCAGCATTACAAATAAGCCCTACTTCCTTTTCCGTTAAATCATTATGAGCGCCTTTCAGGTAATCAATGTATCTTCCAACAAAAGAATACCCTTTTCCCACAAGAGCATCAACCCTTGAATCTGTTAAATAAGCCGCAGTGTCACAGCCTTTTGCCATATAAATCCTTCTTTCTCTATACGATTTATGGTATGCTTTTTTTCTGATTTTCTATTGTATTAAAAGTAGAGAGTATCGCTTGACCAATTCCATTCTTTGAAGTCGGTGCTACTCATATATAACTGGTAATGATTTTCTTCTTCTCCAATGAGACAAATTGGAAAACAAACGCTTTTAGAGGTAATAATGGGTGACATTGCTGTAACTGTAATTGGAGTTCCATATTCTTCTGGTACACAAACCTCTAACCGTTTCCATGACACACCTCCGTCCTTTGTTTCATAGATTTCAGGGCCTTGGCAGATAGTTTGACGAAAACAAATAAATCCGTGTTCCGAAGAAATAAACCCCACGCCAGTTATAGCAAAAGAAGGTAATCCTTTTTCGCACACATTTGAGCTGATTACAACCGGAGTCCATGTGCGTCCTTTATCAGATGATAAAAACACATTATATGGCGTCCAGTTAGCAGAAGATCTGCCGCAAATAATAACCCATTGTACGCCTTTGCTTGACCATCCATAAAATGCTGATACTTCATCCGTCACCTTGATCTCATTCTCTACAGCAGGAAATCCTTGTAAAGCCATGTCAATTGGAAGTTTGACTGCAAGTTCTCCTGAAGGATATTGTAATATGAGATCTTCTCTGTTTGAATAAGTCTGAAGTTGTACTGTGGTCGAAAAGGGGACATTACCCATATTCAAACTACTACAAGATAGACAACACAACGAAATCAATACTGTATAAAAAATAACTATTACTTTTTTCAATGTTTCCACCTTATTTAGTAATTTACATACCCAGAAACAGAAATGACCGAAGACGAATTGTTTCTCACCGCCAGATAGTAATGACCTCTTTGTGTGACCTCGATAGACCGGTCAAAACTCCCTGTTGTCGTATTCAGGCCGTAGAACAGGCCGTCTGGCGCGATCAGCCCAAAGTCTACACTTGCGGAAAACGGAGAGTACGTTGCCTTGATCGTTACGACCTCACCAACCTCCAGGGGGAAGCTGCTGCCGGCCTTTACGGTACGATTGGCTCGCACTTCCATATCAAACTTGCCCGTTGCGCGCACCACAGAAATGGTCTCCTCCGCGCCCAGACATTCTTCTGCGGCAGATACATTTACTCCAAAACAGGACAGCATCATGACCAGTGCCAGTATGACAGTCAAGCATTGGTTCTTCTTCATCTTTTTCACCCCCTTCCGTTTGCGGCTACCATTCCAGGTCAAATGCTTCTTCGACTTCTACCTTACTCCCCTCTATGTTATTCATTGAAACAGGATTCTCGTTCCTGTCCTGAAAAAACGTGGAACAGAGGATTACTGCCATGATCCCGATCCCGACCAGCATCAGTGCGAACCATTTTGGCTTTTTGTGATGCCCCACTTCTGTATTTTCCCCGGTTCTCCGTTCCACATGGGCGGGTCCTGGATCGTCCTCATTCAGCAAGTATTCCAGAGGAACATCGTATAGGGCCGCTAAAGTTTTCAAATTTTCCGTGGACGGTTTTGAGGCGCCCGCTTCCCACTTGGAAACCGCCTGCCGGGAGACTCCCAATTGTTCCGCCAGATTGAATTGGGACAGCCCATTTGCTTTCCGCAGGGAGATCAGCTTTTCTTCCAATTTCATCTTCTACACCCCTAACATACAAAAAGATTTGACAAAAGTAAACCAACTTGGGTTTACATTTTAGGCAACTGCTGGTTGCATTTCGTGTTTTTCATATTTTTTCTGAAACCTGCGGCCCTGTTCCCGGGTGGTCTGGCCGCCCGCTGTCTCTGTTGTAATTTTCTGTATTGTATAATACGGCCAGTTGTTTAGCAAGTACTTCCGCTTGTTTTTGTGATAGTGGTACAAAAGAGCGGGAAAACAGCCCGCCGAAAAGCCGGACTGGGATCGGGCTTTTTCGGCGGGCTTCCGGCGGTTTGTGCTCAGCCGGGCGGCCGACAGATGGGGGTCCGTCGCCGTCATGGCAGTCTGACAGAACTGTGCTGCCACGGCGGAGAAATTTCACACGGACGGAGCCGGAAAAAAGCGTGGAGTTGCCTGCCGCCTATTGCTTTTTTGCCGCCCCCCCACTATAATAGCCAGTATAATCAGAGCAGTGCGCCCAAGAGCGCATTTGCGTCCCTTCGGCGGTCCGGCCAGAGGGAAGGACGGGCTTCCCGGCCCGATCTGAATGGATAGGGAGGGATCTCTGACGTGCGCCGAGCCGTGTTTCCCCTGCTTCTTTTTTTGTTTGGCTTTATTTTGGGACTGCTGTGTCTGTTTCCCATCCACACAGTGTCGCCTAAGATGGATGCGGCTCCGCTGACCGCCAGCCGCGCGGGGGAGGAGCCTGCGTCCACTTCAGAGGCGTCCACCAGCGGCCTGCTGCGGGCCGCGGCCCGCGCGGCGGAGGCGCTGAAGGCAGAGGATTATGGGACCCTGGGAGATCTGGTCCACCCGGAGCGGGGGCTGACCTTTACCGCCTGCTCCACCGTGGACCTGAGCACTGACCGGAACTTTACCGCTGACGAGATCCGCGGCCTGACCGAGAACCCCAGGCAGTATCTGTGGGGATATGAGGACGGCCGGGGCAGTCCCATCCTTTTGACGATGGAAGAATTTGTGCGGCAGTATATCTTTGCTGTGGACTATACCCAGGCCCCCAAGGTGGGGGTGGACCAGGTGGTGCTCAGCGGGAACGCTCTGGAGAACGTGGCCCAGGCCTATCCGGACTGCCGCTTTGTGGACCTGTGCTATCCGGAGCTGGACCCGGACTTCGGGGGGCTGGACTGGTGTTCCCTCAAGCTGGTGTTTACCCCTCTGGAGGGACAATGGCGGCTGGTGGGTCTGATCCACAGCCAGTGGACCATCTGACCGGCGGACGGTCCGGCGAAGGATAAGAGAAATGAAGAGAGGTCGCTTGCCTTGAAAATCGTGATCGTAGGAAACGGCAAGGTCGGTTTTTCCCTGGCGGAACAGCTGGTCCGGGAAAAGTATGACGTTGTCATTGTGGATCTGCGGGAGGACACCCTCCGCCGGGCCGCGGACGCCCTGGATATTATGAGCGTGAAGGGAAACGGGATCTCCGCCGCCACCCTGATCGAGGCGGGGGCGCCGGACGCAGATCTGCTGGTGGCCGCCACCAACTCGGACGAGATCAATATGGTGTGCTGCCTGACTGCCAAGCATTTGGGGGCCAAGTATGCTATCGCCCGCATCCGCAACCCGGAGTATAACACGGGGCTGAGTGACTTGAAGCGGAACATGGGCATCGATATGGTCATCAATCCGGAGAACGCCACGGCGGTGGAGATTTCCCGCCTGCTCCGCTTTCCTCCTGCTGCCAATATCGAGACCTTCTGCCGCGGCCGGGTGGAGCTGATCGGGTTCCGCCTTTTGGAGGAGGACTTTCTGGTCAACCGCCCCCTCCACGCCCTGTCGGACCAGGTCAAGCAGCTCTCGCTGCTGTTCTGCGCCGTGGAGCGGCCTGAGGGCGAGGTGGTTATCCCAAATGGCTCCTTTGTGCCCCAGGCGGGGGACAAGCTCTACCTCATCGGGCGGCCCTCCAGCCTGGACCAGTTTTTCCGCCTTCTGGGGCGGTACAGCCCAAAAGTGAAGAGCGTCTTTATCGTCGGCGGCGGAAAGATCTCCTTGTATCTGTCGGCCGTGCTGGAGAAGATGAAGATGCGGGTCAAGATCGTGGAGATCCAGAAGGACCGCTGCCGCTTCATCAGCGAGCGGCTCCCCCACACCACGGTGATCTGCGGCGACGGCACCGACCAGGAGCTGCTGGAGTCGGAGCGGATGACCGCCTCGGACGCCTTTGTGGCCCTCACGGACCGGGACGAGGACAACCTGATCCTCTCCCTGTATGCCATGCAGAAGGGGGTCCAGAAGGTCGTTACCAAATCCAACCGGCAGAACTATGCCGGCATCGCCCAGACCATCGGCCTGGACAGCGTGATCTCCCCCAAGCTGATCACTGCGGCCCAGATCCTCCAGGTGGTCCGGGGGATGCAGAACTCCCAGGGCAGCGTGATGAACACCCTGTACCGGATCGCTGACGGCTCCGCCGAAGCCATGGAGTTCACAGCCAGCGCCAATACCCGCCACCTGGGGGTTCCCCTGAAGGACCTCCAGCTGAGGAAGGGGATCCTGATCGCCGTGCTGGCCCGGGGAGGGGACATCATCATTCCGGAGGGCTCCTCCAGCATCCGGGAGGGAGATTCAGTGATCCTGATCTCCCGGGATCTGCGTATCCTGGACTTGAACGACATCTATGAGGATGAGGGCGCCTTCCCTGTCCCGGGAGGAAGCAATGAACATTAAGCTTGTCCTGAGACTGGTGGGGCGGGTAATGGCGGCGGAGTCCTTTGCCCTGTTCTTCCCGATGGCGGTCGCCCTGCTGTACCGGGAGAGCCCTGTGCCCTTCCTGTTGAGCATCCTGATCATCCTGGCCATCAGCCTGCCCCTGGCCTCCATGCGCACAGAAAAGCACTTTTTCCTTCGTGAGGGCTTTGTCTCTGTGGGGCTGATCTGGCTGGTCACCGGTGTGGTGGGCGGGCTGCCCTTCTACTTCTCCGGATATTTTGAGTCCTTTGTGGACTGTATCTTTGAGACCTGCTCTGGCTTTACCACAACAGGGGCCACCATCCTGGTGGACATCGAGGCGCTGCCCCGTGGGATCCTGTTCTGGCGCTCCTTCACCCACTGGCTGGGCGGCATGGGTGTGCTGGTGCTGGCCACGGCGATCCTCCCCTCTCTGGGGGTGCCATCCCACTATCTGACCCAGGCGGAGAGCCCTGGGCCGGTCTTTTCCAAGCTGGTCCCCAAGCAGTCTCAGACCTCCAAGATCCTGTATACCATTTACTTCGCCATGACCTCTCTGGAGGTGGTCCTCCTCAAGCTGGCGGGGATGCCCCTGTACGACGCATTTATCCACGCCTTTTCCACCGCGGGGACCGGCGGCTTCTCAAACCGGAACGCCAGCGTGGGAGCGTACGGCAGTCCGGTGATCGATATGATCATCGCGGTGTTTGCCCTGCTGTTCTCCGTCAATTTCAGCGTGTATTTTCTGGTGCTCCACCGCCGCTTGAAGGAGGCGCTGAAGAGCGATGAGCTGCGCTTCTTCCTGGGGGTGGTTGCAGCGGCTACTGTGGTGATCACGCTGGACCTGCTTCCCATATACCAGAACACCCTGGAGAGCCTGCGCTATGCCTTTTTCCAGGTGGCCTCTATCATTTCTACCACCGGTTTTGCCACGGCGGACTATGTCCTGTGGCCCCAGCTGTCCCGGCTGGTGCTGGTCCTGCTGATGTTCTGCGGCGCCTGCGCCGGCTCCACCGGCGGCGGCATCAAATGCTCCCGGGTGCTGATGCTGCTGCGGGCCATCCGCCGGGAGATCCACCAGATCGCCCATCCCCGGTCGGTGGAGGTGGTCAAGCTGGACGGCAAGGTGGCGGAGGAGTCCACCGTCCACTCCGTTCTGGTCTTTGTGGGGTGCTACGGCCTGATCCTGCTGGGGGCTGCCCTGGTGGTATCGCTGGACAAGATGCCATTTGACGTGTCCTTCTCTGCCGCGCTCACCTGCCTGAGCAATGTGGGCCCGGGCCTGGCAGCTATCGGCCCCACCGGGAACTTTTCCGGGTTCTCGGATCTGTCCAAGCTGGCGCTGTCCCTGTGTATGATCGTGGGACGGCTGGAGATCTTCCCCATCCTGGTCATGTTCAGCGCCCGCACCTGGCGGCGGGACTGAATTATACAGAAAAGCCTGTCAAAATGTCTGAACTGGCATTTTGACAGGCTTTTCTGCGTCTTAAACGGACTTGAACTTGTGCCGCTTGGTTGAATAGTGATGATGTCTATACAAATTTTAGATTGGAATTATACCTTAAAAATTTAGATTAAGAGAACAATAAAATGAAATTCTCTGTTGCGATTCCTGCAAAATATGATAGAATAGAAATAAGAACGGAACTATATGATTAAAGTGGTGCGTTACATCAAAATAATGTAATAGATCCGGAAAGAAGGAGCGTGGATTGATTTGGAGAACTTATATTGGATCGGTTTCCTGGGCGCGGCCGCGGCGATCCTGTTTGCGTGGCTGCAAAGCAGGCGGGTGCTGGCTTTTTCAGAGGGCAGCGACGCCATGAAAAAGATCGCCTCCGCCATCCGCTCGGGGGCAAACGCGTACCTGTCCCACCAGTATGCCACCGTGGCGAAGGTCTTTGTGGTGGTATTCATTCTGCTGCTGGTCATGGCCTTCGGCACAGGGGGAGCCATGCTCTCCAAGTTTACCCCCTTCGCCTTCCTGACCGGCGGGATCTGGTCCATGCTGGCCGGTCTGGTGGGGATGAAGATCGCCACCAACTCCAATGCCCGCACCGCTCAGGCCGCCAGTGAGAGCTTGAACAAGGGCCTGCGGGTGGCGTTCTCCTCCGGCTCGGTCATGGGCTTCACCGTGGTCGGACTGGGGATGCTGGACATCTCCATCTGGGTTGTGATCCTCCGTCTGGGGGCCGGGATCGACGATCCGGTGACCCTGGGCAACATTATGGTGATGAACGGCATGGGGGCCTCCTTCATGGCCCTGTTTGCCCGGGTGGGCGGCGGCATCTATACCAAGGCCGCCGACGTGGGCGCTGACCTGGTGGGCAAGGTGGAGGCCGGTATCCCCGAGGATGACCCCCGCAACCCCGCCACCATCGCGGACAATGTGGGGGACAACGTGGGCGACGTGGCCGGCATGGGCGCCGACCTGTATGAGTCCTATGTGGGCTCCATCCTGGCGACCTTCTCTCTGGGGGCCTGCGCCGGATATGGCTGGAAGGGCATGATTCTGCCCATCCTGCTGGCAGTGTGCGGCATCCTCTGTTCCATCGTGGGCACCTTCTTCGTCAAGACAGAGGAGAACGCCACCCAGAAGTCCCTGCTGCGCTCCCTGCGTACCGGGACCTATCTGGCGGCCGCCTTGTCCGCCCTGGCCGCCGCGCCGCTGACCTGGTTCGTCCTGGGCGACTGGGGCGTCTACGCCGCCATCCTCTGCGGGCTGGCGGGGGGCTGTGCCATTGGCTACTTCACGGAGTACTACACCTCGGACACCTATAAGCCCACCCAGAAGCTGGCCGCCGCCTCTGAGACCGGTTCGGCCACCGTCATCATCGGCGGGCTCTCCCTGGGCATGATGTCCACCATCGCCTCCATCCTCATCGTGGCCGCCGCCATCCTCATCAGCTTCTATGCAGCTGGCGGCGGGGCTTCCTTTGACCGGGGGCTCTACGGCATCGGCATCGCAGCCGTTGGGATGCTGTCCACCCTGGGCATCACCCTGGCTACCGACGCCTATGGACCTGTGGCGGACAACGCCGGCGGCATCGCTGAGATGTCCGGTCTGCCGGAGTCTGTTCGGGAGCGCACCGACGCCTTGGACTCTCTGGGCAACACCACCGCCGCCACCGGAAAGGGCTTCGCCATCGGCTCGGCCTCCCTCACCGCCCTGGCCCTGTTGGTCTCCTATGTGAATATCGTGGCGGAGAAGTCGGAGACGGCCCTGGACCTGTCCCTCACCAACCCCCTGATGCTGGTTGGACTATTCCTGGGCGCTATGCTCACCTTTGTGTTCTCCGCCCTGACCATGAGCGCCGTCCAGACTGCGGCCCAGTCCATCGTGGTGGAGGTCCGCCGCCAGTTCCGGGAGATCGCCGGCATCATGGAGTATCAGATGGATCCGGATTACGCCTCCTGTGTGGCCCTGTGCACCAAGGGCGCTCTGCGGGAGATGGTGGCCCCGGCGCTGCTGGCCATTATCGTCCCCATCCTCACCGGCCTGCTCCTGGGCCCGGAGGGTGTGGTGGGCCTGTTGGGCGGTGTGTCCGTCACCGGCTTTGCCATGGCGGTATTCATGTCCAACGCCGGCGGAGCCTGGGACAACGCCAAAAAGTACATCGAGGCTGGGCACCACGGAGGGAAGGGCTCCGACTGCCACAAGGCCGCCGTGGTGGGCGACACGGTGGGCGACCCCTTCAAGGACACCTCCGGCCCCTCTCTGAATATCCTAATCAAGCTGGTGTCCACCGTCTCCATCGTGTTCTCCGGCCTGATTGTCGCGTTTCATATTTTGTAAAATTCAGCCTGTGACTTAAAACGAGGTCCAGGCAGACACACAGTGCGCCCCGCGTCTCTCCAAACAGGAGGCGCGGGGCGGCTTCTGTTTGGCACGCCGTCAATAAAATCGAACAAACAGGACAAAATATTAACGACATCCGGTCTGAGTGGGCGGCATCCGTCCTTCAGTTTGAAAAAACTTCAGAATTTCCGATTTTTTCCGGTGAGATCCTGGCCTTCCGCAGTTCGGAAGGGTTTCCAAAGTCTCACATGGAAACGGCGGGAGACTTCCCCTGGTTTGCCTCCGGCAGAGGCGGTCCATACTGGGAAAAGGCGGCCGGTGCTGGCCGCCGGAAACAGGATGGCCGCGGCAGTCCGCCTGGCCATCCGGGGGAGGGATGAGATTGGAACAGGAGAAAAAACAACGGCGGCGGCCCGGATGGGCGGCGGCAGGGGCGGCGGCCTTGGGTCTGCTGCTGGCCTGCCTTCTGCCTGGAAGGCCCGTCTGGGCCGCGCCGGCCAGACCGGACGCGGTGGCGGCAGCCGCGGTGGCAGGCGCCGGCGGGGAGGTGATCCCGCTGGGCCGTGCGGTGGGCATCAAGCTGTTCTCGGACGGTGTGCTGGTGGTGGGACTGTCCTCCATTGACACGGCGGAGGGCCCGGCCGCGCCAGGACGGACCAGCGGCCTGAAGGCGGGAGATGTGATCACCCACATCGACCAGACTGAGGTGAACACGATTGAGGAGGTCCAAAAGCTGGTGACGCAGAAGCGGGACGCACCCATGACGCTTCAGGTCCGGCGGGAGGGCTCGGCCCTCCAGCTGACGGCCCAGGCCGCCCGCTCCGAAGCGGGGGCATACCAGCTGGGCGTATGGCTTCGGGACTCTATGGCGGGGATCGGGACCATGACCTTCTACGATCCTCAAAGCGGCGTGTTCGCCGCCCTGGGTCACGGGATCAATGATGTGGACACGGCCAAGCTGATGCCTCTGGAGACGGGGAGCATTATGGAGGCCTCCGTGTCTGACGTGAAGCGGGGCCGGGCGGGGGAGCCTGGTGAGCTCCACGGAGAGTTCAACCTCACCGAGGATCTGGGGGAGCTGTATGCCAACACCGACCGGGGGATCTTCGGGCGTCTGGACGGGAAGCAGCTGACCCAGGGCCTGGAGCCGGTGGCAGTGGCCTCCCGGGAACAGGTGCATGAGGGGAAAGCTGTCATCCGCTCCAATATCTCCGGCGAGCGGGTAGAGGAGTACAGCATTGAGATTACCCGTCTCTACCCGGAGACGGAGGGGGAGACCCGAAACATGATGATCCGGGTGACTGACCAGCGTCTGCTGGACGCGACCGGCGGGATCGTGCAGGGGATGGTAGTGAGTTATAATAGGGACAACTCAGGAGAGAAACCCTTGCGCCGCAAGGCTTTGCGGGCTTGTAGAATAGGAGCGCCGGTGAGGTGCAGACGAGGTCAATATGGGACAACTCCTTTTTTACAAACAGGGTAAAGGGTGTTTCTGCTGTTATCCCCTTCTTCATTGACAATTTGAATGGGAACAACTTTACATAGGAGAAAGTAGGTGATTGTGAACGGAACAACACATTATAATGCCAAAGATGGAGGAATAGACATGAAACAATGTCAGATCATTTCAATTACCAATTCCAAAGGCGGTGTTGGAAAAACAACTACCGCTTTGAACCTCGCGGCTGCCCTCGCAGCTGAAGATAAAAAGGTCCTGCTGATCGACAATGACCCCCAGGGCAATCTCACCGCAGCTCTCGGCTATACGCCGGGTGAACAGAAAAACACGCTGGCAAAGCTGCTGCTCGTCCAAATCGACTCCCCGGAGGATCTGGAACTCCACCTCGATCGTGCTGTCCTACATACCAGCAGCGGCCTTGACCTGATCCCTGCTAACAAGCGGTTAGCGGACGCCGCAGCCCGCTTGCAGGTTATGCAGCTTTCGCAGTATAACGCATCTGGCATCTCGGATGACCCTTGCGAGAAGGTGCTGGACAAGCTGTTGGCATCCCTGTGTGGACTGTATGATTACATCATCATAGACTGTGGACTGAAGCATGAACTATTGACCGTTAATGCTCTGGCTGCGGCAGATTACTGCATCATTCCGGTGCAGGCACACTTCCTCGCCAGTGAAGGGATTCCCGATGTTTTAGAAATGGTGCGTAATGTACAGAATCGATTCAACCCCAATTTGAAGATTGCAGGCATTCTCCTGACTATGTATCAGTCCCGCCCGCAGCTCTGCCAAAGCGTTCGCTCCAGCGTGGGAGAGATCTACGGTGACAGCATTCATGTATTTGACCGCCCCATTGAGCAGACGATTAAGGTTGCGGAGTGTCCGGCAGCAGGCATGAGCATTCTCGATTATGCACCTAAGAATCCTGCTGCTGACTCCTATCGCTCCCTTGCCCAGGAGGTGCTGCGGCTTGGCTAAGAAAAACATGGATGACCTGTTAAAGCGGCGCATGAGCGCAGCGCAGCAAGCATCAGAGTTGGAAGTAGGCAATGAGGTTTATGAAACCATGTTTCAAGCAAAGGCGGATGCGGCAGCTCCCCGCTTTTGCGAACTGCCGATCAAAAGCCTTTGCCCTTTTCGCACGGCAGACATTGGATTTCATCCCTACCCGCCCGAAAAACTCCGTGCATTCTCTCAGCAGCTTGCCGAGCAGGGCATCTACGAGCGCATTATTGTTCGTCCGATTCCGAATAGTGAGCAGTATGAGATCCTTGCCGGACACAATCGTACTGAAGCGTGGCGGCTGACCGGACACTCAACAATTCCTGCGGAGGTCGTGGAGGCCGATGACGCAAGAGCGATTTCCATTGCCGTTGCCACCAATCTCCTGCGGCGGCAGGACCTCACCATCATTGAACGTGGCAAAGCGTATCGGGCGTTGCTTGATGAGAACAATCGCCACGGGCAACGGAACGCAACACCATCCTCAACAACTTTTGGCGATTCTCGCCAAAAGTTAGATGGAGATAGCAATGGCGAGACCTTTGGCGAGAATCGCCAAAGGTACAATGCCCGCAAGATCGTCGCAGATTTCTTCGGCGTGACGGAGTATGAGATCCGCAAGGCCATCAAGCTGGCAGCACTGATTCCGCCGCTTGCTGATATTTTGGAGAACAGTCCACGCAAGTTACCGATTGCCTGTGCGGAACTTATTGCCGATTATGATGCAGACTCTCAAAGGGCATTTGTAGAAATGTGCACCATTGAGGGATATGTACTCAATAAGTCAACCATACAGAAGATCGCCCATACCTGCCCACCTCCATCCGCTGAGCATCAAGACATTTACGCGGCTTGGCGGCAGGCACGGGCAGACGAGGAGCTGCGCCGCACTGCACTGCCTAAGAAAATCACCTTTGACCTTAGAAAATTTACACCTTATCTGGACAAACTGAACGGCGATGAAGATTTAGAAGAGCTGTTTCTGGAGTTCTTGCGGCAGCGAATTGGCTGATGTATAATCGAAAAAAGAAAGAGAAAGGATAGCAACGCCATGAGCGAACAGAATAAAATTCAGCTTTTTGAAAATCAACCCATTCGCACGGCTTGGAATGAAGAACAAGAGGAGTGGTACTTCTCTGTTGTCGATGTAATCCATGCACTGACTGGAAGTGAAAACCCTCGCAGATATTGGAGTGACTTGAAGCGCAAGTTGAAGGCTGAGGGGGCAACTCAGTTGTACGAAAATATCGTACAACTGAAAATGAAATCGTCGGATGGAAAGAACTATAAGACCGACGCTGCCACAACCGAGCAGCTTCTCCGCATTATCCAGTCTATCCCATCACCCCGCGCGGAACCGGTGAAACGCTGGCTGGCAGAGGTCGGCAGGGAACGCATTGAGGAGACTATTGATCCGGAACAGGCCATCGACCGTGCGTTGGAAACTTATCTGAAAAAGGGGTATGACCCTGATTGGGTTCATCAGAGGCTGCTCTCCATCCGCATTCGGAATGAGCTTACCGATGAGTGGCAGAAGCGCGGCGTGGAAAAGGGTCGTGAATTTGCGATTCTGACTGATGAGATCACCCGCACATGGTCCGGCATGACCACGCGGCAGTACAAGAATCTCAAGGGGCTGAAAAAGGAAAACCTGCGGGACAATATGAGTGATACCGAATTAGTCTTGACCATGCTGGCCGAGGCATCCACCCGTGATATTTCCAAAGCCTCCAGGCCGGAAGGCTTTTCCGGCAGTATGGAGGTCGCCCGCCAGGGCGGTGAGGTTGCCGGCGTAGCGCGAAAGGCTCTTGAGGAGCGCACCGGCGCTCCGGTTATTACTGCGCAGAACGCCGCACAGATGAACACCTTGGTTGTGGGCATGATCGAAGAAGCCGCCGCGCTGCCGGCGCAAGCCGAAGCAGATGACAAAGAATAATAAGACTTATGCCAGAAGGCTCGACACCGCAAGGTGCCGGGCCTTTTTCTATCCCATTGTGAGGTACAAGATGAAAGAAATGAATATACAGTTCCACAAAACACGACCGCAAAATCCGTTTGACGATGGGGCGAAGGCCCGTTTGCACCGTATGGGCCTTCTAAGGATAGATGGAAGTGTGGACGAAGCCACATTGAACGCCTTGAGCCGCGCCTATTCCGGCTTATTGTTTGATGACTTGTGCGACACTTGCCAGAATTCTTGTGAGATCACAGAGATCCTTCGGAGACTATATGAAGCTGCGAAGCAGGCCGAACCACGGCAAAAGTTTCTGCTGATCTGTCTGCAATATGACGCGCTCTCTCAGCCGCTTCCCAATCCGATTTGGTGGATCAGCGGTGATTCAGAGCTTGCCGGGGACTTTGCAGATCTCTTTATCTGCCATCTGAAGAAACTGAGCAGTGCAATGGAGGTGACGGAGCCATGAAGGGAATCCTGATCTATCAGCCAACAAGCAAGTCCGCTCCGCTCGCCGATTTTATTGACGGGCTTGACCCGCGGCTGCGGGAGAAGATCCTCCTGCGGCTGTATTTCCTGACCCAGCTTGAAAAGCCGGAAATGAAAGAACCGCATTTCAAGCGATTTTCAATCGAGCGCTATCGGGATCTCTGGGAGCTGCGGGTGAAGAGCAAAGTGCTCATACGCATCATTTTCTGCATGCTTCCCAATGGAGATATTCTGCTTTTGCATGGCTTCGTGAAGCGTCAGAAGCGGGATACAATGCAGGCGCTGGAGCAGTCTATCAGAATACTTGACGCGCTGCGGGAACATCCGGAGCGCGCGGTAGAATACAAGATCAAGGAGGAGAAAGCGTCATGAAGCAGGTATCCGGCATACCGCCTAACCGTTTGGCAGGAATGCACACCACAAAAATTATTTGAGAAGGAGGCTCTCCCAAACATGAAAAAAGTAATATCCTGTGTGCTGCTGATGCTGATTCTTACCTCCAATGCCCTTGCGTTGGAGGTGCCTACGGACACGGTGGTTCAAAACCTCAACGGCAGTCAGCAAGCGATCAAAACCTTTACAGTATCCCCTGAGCAGGATCCTGCAGCGCTGATTGAGGAGCCCTTTGAGCTGGAAGGGTATCTCTACACCTTTGCGGACATTGTAAAAAGTGAGAATCCCGTGGAAGAAAAGCGGATTCATACCGAGGTTATCACCGTTGAAACAACGAAAGATGACCTTGCTCTGATTCTGGAGCAGCTTAAGCCCACCATCGAATATGATGACGGCAGATTTCAGGGTACCCTCGCATTGGATCACACCAGTCTCAATACCGTAGCCGCCGGCTATGCTACGAAAAACTACACGGTGACGGAAACCAAAACCATCGGACAGCTTGACCGCAACGATATGTCCTATGTCCCCGCGACAACCATCAAGAACGGCAAAACCCTGAGCCTTGCCAATGTGGAGTGGCAGGTCACCGGCACCGATCTTGTGGGTGAGGCGCTGATGCCCTCTCAATATCAGGCTGTTGCTACCTACTCTGCGAAAGCGTCCTATCAGGCGGCTACAGGCTATGTTACAACAGCGGAGTATATCGGCGATGTGACTCATAAGGGTGTCGAAAGCGTTACTTATGTTCTGACCTATATCGGGACAGAAGCGAACCACAAGGGCGCTGCTGCCGCTCAGGTCGGAGCGTTTTTCGCGGATCACTTTCCTTGGATCTTAGGTGGAATTGTTCTGATTTGCGCCGCTGTTGGCGGCACGCTGCTTGTATGCCGCCGAAAGGCCGTAGTGAAAGCAGAATGTGAAGCGGATGAAACAGAGGAAAACGAAGAAGATCAGGAGGCGTAAAAACATGAAACTCTTTCAGAAACTGGTCTGCATGGCATTGACGGCGACAGCAACAGCATCCCTTTCTATTTGCGCTTTTGCCGCGGACTATACCTTTGACACAGCCGCGGACACCGACTATTACCCTTCGACCTCTTATGAGGACACCTACGGTACCGCGTATCATTACGGCAGCAAAAATCTTGTGGATTATCAGATTCCCGAACTTCCCTACGGCGTTCTCAGCACCACACAAACCGGCGTCATGGAAAAGCTCCGACTCCCCGGCCTACAGCAGACTGTAGGCGGTTCGGCTTCCGGTATCTACGGTGTGGATAGTGGCGTAGGTATCCCAGCGGTCACACCCGTCATTCCGTCCTATCAGGAGCCTGCTTATACAAGTGCCAAAGATATGGAGCGAAAGGACGGCAGCATCGGTACCCTGAAAATTCCCTCTCTGGACATCAACATGAAGGTCTGGGAAGGAGAAACAAAAGAAAGCATGAAAAAGGGACTGGGGCATTACAGCTCCACCTCAGCGTGGGACGGCAATATCGGCGTGTGCGGCCATAACCGGGGCGCCAAGTACACCATCGGCAGCATCAAGGATCTGGAAATCGGTGACACCATCACCTATACCACGATCCACGGCACCCGCACATATGAGGTCGTTTTGGTAAAGACCATCTCCAATTCCGACTGGAGCTATCTGCAGGCGACAGCAGACAACCGTATCACGCTTACCACCTGCCTCGCCAATCAGCCTGAAAAAAGAATTTGCGTTCAAGCAGTGCAAATAACTCAATAAAATGATGGAAAACGGATGGAATTGTGCAAAAAATGTTGTGTCTCCGTTTTATCGGCGTAAGGATTTAAAATAAACCTTTGACAGCCTGAATCTTCTGTATTATCCTCAAATCACTCCGGAGAATCTTAATCAAAAGGAAGTATCAGTTTGGTACAGAATTTCAGACCAAATAGGAAAGATGACGAAATACGGGTCAAAATGGACATCACTGTTGACCTTCCCGCGGAAGTCGCGGAACAGGCAGAACGGATGGGCATTTGCGAGTTTGATCAATGCACCTTTGACGAAGCAACCCGACGCATGACTGCAAGTGTAACCACCGTTTTTTACCGGAAAGGGGCGTGATCATTTGAAGCGGATCCGAGTTATTTCCCTCGCTGTAATTGCTGCACTATCCTTAACAGTAACTTCTTTTGCCGCCGACAGTAGTCCGCAGCAGCAATCTGCTGCCGCTTACCTGCGTGAAGCCGGCATTATGCTGGGCAACGAGTCCGGCGACATGATGCTGGAGCAGGGGCTGACACGGGCGCAGATGGCGGCGATGCTCACCCGAGTTGTCGCAGATCCTGAACAATTTGAAAGGGACAGCTCCTTTTACCGCAGCCTATGCAGCTTTACGGACGTTCCGGAATGGGCAAAAGGCTATGTGGGCTACTGCGCCGCAAATGATCTGGTTGCAGGGTATGGCAATGGACGCTACGGCTCCAATGACCCTGTTACTTCTGCGGCAGCCTGCACGGTGATGCTGCGGTGTTTGAATGATTTTGACGCTGAGTGGGATTATCAGTCTGCCTGCCGGACTGCCGTTCAGTTGGGACTTGCTGCGGAAGAAACTGTTGCGGACGCCGAGATTACCCGCGGAAATATGGCGGTGCTGATCTGCCACACGTTGGCAAGGCTTGGTTATGACGTGAAATTGTCCGAAACTGCACAGCCAAATCTCTCTGTCAATGGAACATCGGACGCAGCCGCCGTGCAGGAAACAGCAGAGCCCTTCGATGCTGCTGCGGCCAAGCAGGACATCATTGACCGAACCAACGCTCTGCGCCGCGAAAAAGGTGTTGCCGCGCTGACTGTCAACGACAAGCTCATGCAGGCGGCGCAGGTACGGGCAGATGAGATGGCGGCCAGCGGTGTCTACTCTCACACAAGGCCGGACGGGAGAAAGTATACGACAGTCACGGACTGCAAATACATCGGTGAAAATATTCACTTGATCGGAGAATGGCAGATTCGAGATTCTTCGCTCCCGTCCTTTGCAGTTGAAGCATGGAAGAATAGCGCGGCACATCTGAAAAATATGCTCAATACGAGATACCATGAGATCGGCGTTGGCGTTTCAAAAGGTACCGTCATGGACGAGCCCTACTGGTATTGCGTTCAGCTTTTCTTGTTGGACGGCTACAATGTCACATGGGTGGATACGCCCGCAGCAAAAGGGTGACTTCGCATAATCAGTTGACATTAACGGAAGTCCAATTACGATGAACAATTTCATAACACAACCAAGCAGACCGAGGAAACTTGGTCTGCTTATCTTTTGCGAAAAAGGAGGAAAAGACCTTGAAAAAGATTCGAACAAGACTTTTATCATTATTGCTTGTACTGGTGACCGTTCTGAGTCTGCTGCCTACCTCGGCACTGGCAGCGTCCAGCACCGGTACCGGCATCAAGCCCACCAACAACACAAACTACTGGACGACCCGCCTGCTCCACGATGGAACGCCCTACAGCTATAAGCCGCCCATGGCAGCGGGGAAAATGCTCTATTGCATGGACCGCGGCTACGGCTACCGCTGGGGTACTCCGTCGTTCCTCAACTCTTACACCTATACCTCTGCCACCGGAGCCGATGCGGACGCTGTCTTGAAAACGGCCTTGGCGCAGAGTGGCTTGGGAGAACTGGATGCCCAGCAGCTTGAAAATTTCAAATGGATGATGACCTATATCGTCGATTACAAGGGAGATATTCCCGGTAGCCTCTTCATGGCAGCACAGACCTATGTGTGGGATCACCAGACCTTTAAGGGTGAGGGCGATGGAGATATTGACGGTGGCGGTTACGCCAACGCGGATACCTATGAAACCTATCTCGGCTATATTGACTGGATGTTAGCCGAAAAAGCAAAGGAGGACGCAGCCTTCCAGAAGCAGATCGAGGAGTACGCCGCACAGGGCGTCATTGCTACGGTTGTTGAAGATGACACCGCAAAATGGGCAGTGTGGGCAAAGTCCAGCGTAAAGGGCCGCCAGAGTTTTTTCAACTATTACGCGCCGAGAAAACTCTCTCTTGAAGCGCAGCCGGGAGAACCGGATATTCCCCCTGCGGGTACAGGCGATATTACGCTGAAGAAGGTTGCCGCAGGAACCACCCGTGGTTTAGATGGTGCCCGCTTTCTGATTTACCGGGACGGTCAGATCGTGGGCAGCGATGTAACGGCAAACGGCGGCATCATCGAGGTCAACGATGTCACCAAGGGCCTGTGGAGCTTCGTAGAAACGGAGGCTCCGGTCGGGTACTGCGCGGACTCTACCCCTATCAGCGTCTATGTGGACACCACGGACGGTGATAAGCAGTACACCGTTACGGCAGAAAATTACGCGCTCCCCGATATGAAGATCACCAAGCGGGACGCCATGAGCGGCAAACCCATCGCCGGCACGGTGTTTTCCATTAAGTCCGTTACCGGCAGCTATTCTACCTCTGTCACCACGGGGGTGGACGGTTCCGCCACCCTCACGTCCATCCCCGCAGATGTTTATGTGGTACGGGAGGAATCCGTGCCCGAGCCGTACATCGTGAGCAATACAGAGCAGACGGTGGCACTCCGCCCCGGTAAGACCAGCGAGGTCACCTTTGTGGACTACGAAAAACCAGGTCTCGAGATCATCAAGAAGAACATCGCCAACGGTGAACCCATTGAGGGCGTAACCTACCGTATCGAGCAGATCGACGGCAGCTATTCCACAACGGCCACCACCGACAGCCACGGCCGCATTTTCCTTGAAAGCATTCCTGTTGGCACTTATCAGGTGACGGAGATCAATGTCCCCAACCATGTCATTCTCAGCCCCATTCCGCAGGAAGTGGCGTTGAAGGCTGGCGAAACCTCTACCGTCACCTTCTTCAACGCGCTCAAGCCGACGCTGGAGATCCGCAAGGTGGACAGCGTTACCGGCGATCCCGTCAAGGGAGCCAAGTTCCAAATCTGGTATGCCAGCAACCATACGGATACCGGCGAGTTGAATGACCTCGGCACTTACTTTTCTGACGCAAGCGGAAAAATCATTCTCCCCGAGATCAAAGATGGCTGGTACAAAGTGACGGAGCTGGAACCGGCGTCCGGATACGCCATCAAGGAGCCTGCCACGCAGGAATGCTTCATCGCCGGTGGTGAGAGCAAGGTGTTGATTTTCGAAAACGCACCCCTTTCCGCCATCATCATCCGCAAGGTGGACAGCGAGAGCGGTCAGCCGCTGGAGGGTGCGTGGTTCCGCATCCGCTACCTTGGCGGCACCTCCGGCACCGGCGGTACTGTGGTCGGAGAGATCAAAACCTCGCAAAACGGGACCGCCATTTTAACGGGCCTCGCCGCAGGCACTTACGTCTGCGAAGAGATCTCCGCGCCGGACGGGTACGTCATCACCGACGCCACGGAAACGGTCTATCTCTCCGGTAAGGATCAGGACGTCATTACCGTGACCTTCGGCAACGATAAAATGGGTTCTCTGCTCATCGTCAAAAAGGACGCCGTGACCGGCGCTCCCATTTCCGATGTGGAGTTCTTCATCACCGATTCGGATGGCAGCGTGATCGGCAATGCCAACGGAAAGTATGTGACCGATAGCGCGGGCACCATCCGCATTGACGGCCTGACCCCCGGCATGACAGTCATCGCCCGTGAGGTGCGGGCAAAAGACGGCTACATTCTGGACGATACCCCGCAGAGCATCAAGATCAAACGCAATGCCGTGATGACGCTGGAGTTCCGCAACCAGCCCAAGGGCGGCGTGCTCGTGAAAAAGGTGAACGCCGTGACCGGCGCTCCCATCTCCGATGTGGAGTTCCTTGTCACGGATTCCGACGGCAATCTCATCGGCAACGCCAACGGCAAATATGTGACGGACAGCACAGGCACTTTCACGATTACCGACATCGCCCCCGGCACCACGCTTGTCATCAAAGAAATCCGTGCGAAGGCGGGCTACATTCTCGATGATACCCCGCAGACCGTCAAGGTCAAGTCCAATGAAGTCACCACGCTGGAGTTCCGTAACGCCCCCAAGGGCAACCTGATCATCGTCAAGCAGGATTCCATCACAAAGGAACCGCTGGAGGGTGTTCAGTTCAAGATCGTCTATGCGGATGGCTCGTATGTAGATGCCGAGGGCGGCACGCTGTCCTCCAACGGCCTGTACTGGACGGATAAGGAGGGCAAGATCACCCTCTCCGGCATTTCCGGCACCGTTGTGGTGACGGAGGTTGAGACGATCCCCGGCTATACTATCGACGAAAACAGCCGCACGCAAACCGTTACCATCAATCCCAATGATACCCAGACGCTTCACTTTTACAACGATCCCGTGGGCGGCGTGGAGATTATCAAGGTCAATGCGGATAAGACCTCTCAGCGCATTCCCAACACTACCTTTGAGATTCGCAAGGTGGACGATGCGCTGGTGGACACCGTGACCACAGGGAAAAACGGCAGCGTGTTCTGCTCTTTGCCGGATGGCGCTTACTACGCCGTTGAGGTCGAGGCAGCGGATGGCTTCCGACTGGATAATACGCCCCATTACTTTGAGGTCAAGGGCGGCAAAACAACCACGCTGACCGTCAAGAACAAGGCGCTGTCCGGCATCCTCATCCACAAAATCGACAGTACCACTGGCGAGGGCATCTATGGCGTAACCTTCCTGCTCTATGACGGCAATAAGAATCCCATGGGACAGTATGAATCCGATCAGGACGGCTATGTTTACATCACCGACCTTGAAAAGTCCGGCCGCTACTATATCCGTGAGCTGGAAAACGAGGGCTACCATGTGGACAAGCAGCTCAAGACCGTCTATGTAACGGCAGGCAAAACCATTGAGATCGAGTGGGAGAACGAGCCTGTTACCGGTCAGATCCAGATTTACAAGTACGCCGCTGAATATAACGAAGTCACCGGCACAGCACCCGGCACGCCGTTAAAGGGAGCAGTCTATGAGATTGTCAACGCCCGCAGCGGCAAGGTGTTGGACTACATCACCACCGATGCGAGGGGTGTTGCGGCCAGTAAGCCGCTGCCTTTAACGCGGTATCAGATTCGTGAGGTCACAGCGCCTGCGTATTGGCAGGTGTCCTCGGAAGTGTTTGATGTTACGCTGGAATATCCCGGCCAGATCATCAAGCTGTCTGCCTACGATAAACCGTCCTCTCTGGGGGTTACGATCACCAAGCGCGGCAATAGTGCTGTGATGGCTGGCAGTCAGATGCGCTATGACTTCACCGTTGCCAACACCAGCAATGTGCCGCTGGAGTCATTCTTCTGGCACGACCGCATTCCTACGGATATTGCCAACGCGACCGTGCTGAGTACCGGCACCTACAGTGCGCGGCTTACCTACCGTATTCTTTATAAGACTAACTACAGCGCGAGCTATCAGGTGTTGGCGTCCAATTTGCTGAGCAGCAACAACTACAGCTTTGCCCTAAACGCCATCCCCATGCAGGCAGGTGAGGCGGTAACCGACATCTATTTTGACTTCGGAACCGTGCCGGTGGGCTTCCAGTCCGTGGCGAATCCCACTCTGAGCGTGATGGTTAAGGGCACGGCGGTCAATGGCTACCAGATGGTCAACCGCGCGGATGCCGGCGGCAAGTATCAGGGTACATGGCAGACCGCAACGGCCAGCTGGGTAACGATTATCCGAAAGATCGGCACTACCCCGAAACTGCCCAAGACGGGATATTAACTACTGAAAGGCGGCAACCAGCTTTACGCTGGTTGCCGCCTGCTATATACAAATTATGCTTCAATCATTGTGCGGAAATCGACTTGATGAGTACCGTTGTCAGAACACGCTGGCTTTCTCTGCTGCAGGATTCACAAAACTGATTTTTCATTGCAAAATCGACCGCAGAGGAAATGCGCCGAAGATCCTCAGAATCTAATGTATCCGCTGCAAGATGCTGCCATACACGGGAATAGGCTTTTCTCAGGTCTTCTGATGTATGATTATCAGAAAAAAAGGAGCCGAGAACTCCTTCAATCATTGCAATTTCCTCGCTCGTAAATATCAAAGCTATCACCCCATAACAATTTAATTATAACGAAACAATACCTTGATTGCAAGGACACTTTTCTTGGCTCGTACAATGAGTAACGGCAAATATCAAAAAATCTATTGTACTATGCAGCTTAGCTTTATTTTCATATGACAAAAAGATCGAAATTCCCGATTCCAGTATTCTCTCGTAAAAAGGAGCCGCTTTCTATGATCAGAAAATGCTACAAATTCTACACACTTATTATGACCCTGATGTGGGTTATGGCCGCGATGACCGCATCAGCCTTTGCCGTAGACGATATGTGGACAGTTGCCAACCGCATTATCGTAGATGTTTACACAAAAATTGTCGGCATCAGTACGGTGCTGGCAGGTTTAATGTCCGCCGTTGCCGTGATCGGCGCAAAGATTTCAAATAATCAGCATAAGACCGATCAGGCGTGGGATTGGCTCAAGCGCATTTGGGTTGCATGGGCCATTATTAACGGCATCGGCGCTTTTATCGCCTATGTTGCACCGCTCTTCAGCGGCCTTGCCACTCTGACGCCGTAATGAGGTCAAAGCTCCGGCGCAAAGGAGGTGTCCCCGTTGCTTGAGCTTATTTTTCAAGGCTTTCTCGAATGGGCCTATGGGCTCGCTCTGGAATGCTGGCAATATTTCTCTACGGCGCTGCTGGATATTATGAGTATGGATTTTGCATATCTGAAAAGCCACGCTCCCGTTGTGGACGAGATCATGCAGATTCTTCTGGCAGTTGGTTGGGCGCTCCTGATCGGCAATCTGGTTTTTCAGGCGCTCAAAAGTATGGCGGTGGGGCTTGGCTTTGAAGGAGAAGATCCAAAGCTGCTCTTTGCCCGCACCTTCGTTTTTGCGTTTTTACTGCTGGCAAGTCCGCAGATCTGCGAGATCGGGCTGAGTATGACGTCAAAGATCATTGAGCTGCTCCAGATTCCTGACGCAGTTAATGTCACATTTGTAGATGAGAGCGTATTCGGAGCCATAGGTGCAGCATGGCTGCTGGTCATTATTTTCGGCATTATCGTGATGTTCAAGGTGTTTAAGCTCCTTTTGGAGATTGCGGAGCGGTATGTCATCCTCGCCATGCTTACGATCACAGCGCCGCTGGCCTTTGCCATGGGCGGCAGCAAAAGCACCTCAGAGATTTTCACAGGCTGGTGCCGAATGTTCGGCAGCATGTGCCTTTTGATGGTGACGAACGTGATTTTCTTCAAAATGCTGCTGTCTGTCCTTGCCACGGTTCCCAGCGGCTTAGATGTTCTCCCGTGGATCGTGCTGATCCTTACGATTGTCAAGGTCGCACGGAAAGCAGACGCCATTGTAACACGCATCGGCTTAAATCCCGCCATCACCGGCGACTCTCTGGGAAGAGGACTCCCCGGCACGCTGACTTATATGGTGGTTCGCAGTGCGGCTTCTCAAATTACAAAGGCAGTGGGCAAGTCCGCAGGAAACGGCGGCAAAGGCGCTGCGCCCAACGCGCCGTCCGGCGGCCCCCGCATGGGCGGGCCCAGCGGAAGTCATGGCAACACGGCGGAGTATGTCCGGCAAAGCGCAGCGCAGCAAAGCAGCACAAATCAAAGCACATCACAGAAATCGTCTGATGCGCAAAGCGCCTCTGTACATACAGGCGCGCCGCAATCACCCTCGCAGGAAAAGTCCGCCCCATCTGCTGCGCAGGACAGTATGCCTAAAAATTCGACAGCGCCAAGGCCCTCGCAGGAACGGAAAAGTTCTGTTCCTCTCGGCACACGCCGCTCTCCGACACATATCAAGGCTGCAACAAAGATACCGCCTGTCGGTGCGCAGAATGCATCCGGCAGACCCGGTACGGCAGGAAAAGCTGGCGCTTCGGCACGCCCCAGTGTGGCGGGAGCGGCAGAGACTCTTCAAAGCGGCGTGCGCTCCCCAGCCTCGCAGCGCATGAGAGTACATTCGCCAGAGACAACGCAGCCCGGCCGTGCAGGAACGGCGGCAGCACCATCCGCTTCCCGTATGAGTCAGATAAACGCACAAAAAGTACAGGGTGGAGCAACTGGTCAGGTGACGCAGGCCGCAGAGCACACAGGGATCACGGTGGGACAAACCACCGTGAACACTTTGCAGGACAACTCTCCAAGACCTGCGGCGGGGATTGGTGGCGCGATGTTTACCACCGCCTCTGTTCGCGGCGGAATACAGACCGTGCAGCAACATACACCCAATGCGCGCTATACGCAGCGGCCACACAAGCAGCCAACCGGTCAGGCATCGCCGCCTCGGGCGGAAAGCCCGCACCCCGGCACCGCAGGAATGCAAAGCGCCGTTTCTGCGCAGCAGCCGTCTGGAGAACCGCGGCCCGGCAGGAATGGTATTCCAAGCCGCACGGCAGTTTCTCCGGATGCACGGCAGCATAGTCCGATCCGGCAGGAATCGCGCAGTGCTTCCGCAACCGCTGCGCCGACACTCAAAGGGACAGCGCCTAACCGACACCCCGACCCGGCAGGAACGGCGGCAGGCGTCCCATCGGCATCACAGTCGCGGCAGACAGTCAGACCGTCCGCACCTTCTGCGAAAAGCAGCGCGCAGCCCGGAAAGAAAGCGGTATCCACAACTGCGGCACTCAAAGGCAGCGTAACGGCAGACGGCGATGTAAAACCGTCAAGAAAACAGCGGGGTAAGAAGCATGGATGAGAAAGACAATTCCCGATCTTCCCTTCAAACGGCGGCTGATCTTGGCCGTGCCGCAAAAGCAGCCTACCGGATTGCGCAGGCTGCTGCGGTGTCTGGTGTTCACGGTGCCGCTGCCGCTGCGGTAAAAGAAACCGTTCCGGCCCTGGTAAAGTTTCTCCTTGCCGTTCTGCTCATCATGATCGTGATCCCGATGGTTATCTTTACAGCGCTGCCCAATATTTTTTTCGGCTACGATTCCTCTGATACCGCTTCGGTGATCCATATGACGGAACAAGCCATGCGTATCGGCGGGGCGTATATGAGTCTGGATGATTTCGAGCGAACGCAGATCGACTCCATCGTAACCGGTATTGCGGCGGAATATGAGGCGGATGGAACGGCAATTGACCATATTGAAGTCAAAAACACGATGAAAGAGGATGACCTGCTCTGGATCATTGCAATCAATTCCGCCGCCTATGAGCAGGATCTGGACGCCATGAGCGCGGAGCTGATTCAGAATTTCTGCCAATCCACCCTGTCCTATCAGCCATCGCTTTCTCTTCTGGGCGGCAGCACCTCTGCAACGCTGGAGGTAGAGATCAAGCGGATCGATCCGGAAGAGTTGATGGAGCAGATGGGCTTCAATGAGGATGCCAGACAGTGGGCAGGCGCCCTCTTTGAAACGCTGAAGGATAGCGGCGCGCTTGAGAAGTACGGCGGGTACTTCAGCGCCTACCAACCGGATTACAGCGGGGATGGCTCCTATTCCGGCGATATTCAGCATGGTACAAGCTATGATAATGACATTGACATTTCCCGTTTTGTCAGCCCTTCTACGAAAAATAATCTCGACCTTGCCGCCTATGCGGTGCAGGCGTGGGAGAACAACTGGGGCTATGTGTGGGGAACCTACGGCAATATTCTCACAGAGTCCCTCTTTGCCTATAAAAAGCAGCAGTACCCGGACGGAGTCGGCAATTACGCTGATTTTATTGAAGCAAACTGGCTGGGACGGCGCACGGCAGACTGCATCGGCCTGATCAAAGGCTATGCGTGGCTGGATGCTTCCACCATGCGCATCGGTTATGCCGCAAACGGAATGCCGGATTACGGTGCGGATCAGATGTATCAGGCGGCAAAGAATGCCGGCATTCAAGGAACAGACTACGGCACGGTATCCTCCATGCCGGAAATCCCCGGACTGATGTTATGGAAAAGCGGACACGCCGGCGTTTATATTGGCGGCGGTTACGCAATAGAAGCCATGGGAACGCGAAAAGGCGTTGTGAAAACCGAAGTCAGCGGACGCGGCTGGCAGGGGTGGTGTAAGCTGCCCTATATCGACTATCTGGAGGTGGAGTAATTGGCGGAGACAACCTATTTACGCTATATACGGCTGAAATGCGGCATTACGCTGATGGAATTGGAAGAGCACAGCAGCTTCAGCAACCAGTATTTGAGCCTGCTGGAACTGGGCAGGGCAAACTGTACGCCCAGAAATGCGGAAACGCTGGACCGTGCCATGCTGGATATCATTCTCTCCCGTGCAGAGGAGCTGATGAAGCTGGCACAGATTTGCTATGAGCACAAAGGACATCTGTTAGATGCCGTGGAGGTGGATCCGAATGAACTATGAGGTCTATCACATTCCTACCAATTTTACAGATGCAGGCCGCGTTATGGGACTCTTTGAGCTGCGGAATCTGGTGGAGGCTGTCCTCCTGACGCTCCCGGCACTGTATCTTTGCATTGCTTTTCTTCCGCTGGATCTGACTCCGAAAATCATAGTGACGCTGACGATCATTGTGCCGCTGGGCGGCTTTGGGCTGATCGGCATCAGTGATGACAGTATGACACGGTGGCTGGGAAACTGGTGGAAATGGCGGAGATCCCGCCGGATTATCTTATTTCGAGGGGAGGTCAGAAAATGAATCTCAAGGAACTGATTTTTGGCGAAGGCGTCCATACCGGCGGCAGCGGCGGCGTATACCGTGACAGCGTGCAGGCGTGGCTTCCAATCAAAAATATCATCGGCGGCGTAGTCATCACCAAAGATAACCGCTTTGTGAAGATCATGGAAGTGCTGCCTGTCAACATCTATCTGAAGTCTGCCATTGACCGGCAGAATATTATCTCGTCCTTTGCATCGTATTTGCAGATCGCGCCGGATGAACTGCAGATGATCGCCCGCACGCTGCCCGCGGACACGCAGGCGTATGTAGAGCAGATGCAGCGCTATGCAGAACAGGAGGAAAACGAAGCGTGCCGGGAGATGATCGAGGATAACATTCGGGAGATCGGTCATGGCATCGCCGGCGGCGCCATGCGGCATCGCTTTTTCCTTGTGTTTCAGTATGAACCCTCCATGCGGGCCAAGCGCAACACGGTGCAGGCCATCATCCAGCGGCTCAACGAAGAGGCCGACACCGCAAGGCGGTATCTGGATCTATGTGAACTGGAGGTATTGGAGCCTCAGTATTCCGATAATTTTGTGCTCAAGCTGCTCTATGAGATTTTGAACAAGAAAACCAGCCAGCGTGTGCGTCTGCCGGAGGGCGTTTTCGATATGACAACGGCCGTTCATGGGATCTATGGGGAATAACACGGCGGAGCGCATTTTTCTTGACGAGAGGTAATAATTCTTATATAATTAAGAAGTAATAAATACAAGGAGGCGTTCCACATGATGATTCGATCTGCTACTGCACTGCGGAATGATTATGACGGCATGGTGAAGCTGTCCATCGAAAAGCAAGAGCCGATTTTCCTCACGCGCAACGGAGATGGCGAAATGGTCTTTTTACCGATTGAGCTTTGGGAGAAGCGTCAGGCAGAGCTGGAACTGTTTGCTGAGATGCTTCGGAGAGAGCAGAACAGATTTGCCGGCGCAAGGACTTATTCTGCTGCGGATATGCAGGCGGAAACGGAGGAGCTGCTTCGTGAGAGTTGAATGGCTGAGCGAAGCGCGCAATGAGTACCGTCAATTGCTTCAGTATTATAAAACAGAAGTTGGTCTGCCGTATGCGCGGAAGTTTGCGAGTAAGATACTGACGAGCGTAAATCAACTCGAGCGTTTTCCAGAAATAGGTGTTTTGAAATATGACACGCTGATGGGAAAGCATGGTTTTCGGGCGTTGTTCATTGACCAATATGCTTGTGTCTATAAAATTGAAGGTGATACTGTCTATATCTACCATCTCGCAGACGCCCGGAAAAATTACATCTACCATATCTTCGGCATGGAAGAACCGGACTCAACAACTTAAAAAACAACAGCAAAAGCATCTCTGCGGAGGTGCTTTTTTGCTGCCCAAAACGTATGCAAAGGATGTGATTCAGTGGTTAAAACGAAAACGAAAAAGGCGCCGGCGGCAAAGTCCGCTCCGGAGAAGACTGGTAAGAAAAAACAGCCTGGGGAGAGTCAGATCAAAAAACAGCCTTTTTTGAAGCGGATGCTCTTTGGCGAGGAAAAGCCGGATCTCAGTGAGCTTGAAGCAGGCTCCACCACCATTCTTGACATTCTCTCTCCCACCACGGTGGATACAAAAAGCCGTGACTACATCATCGTAGACGACGTGTATCATGCTTATCTCTATATCACGGGCTATGGCTATACCACTACCGTCGGCACCTGCTGGCTTGCGCCTTTGGTGGAGGCTGGCGAAGGGATTAACCTGAGTTTTCTCGTCAAGCGTCAGCCCAAGGAAAAGATCCTCTCCAAAATCGCCCAGACCACTATGGTCAACCGCTCCCGGATGCGGGATGTGGGCGATACGCGGCAGGACTACGAGGAACTGGATAGTGCGATCAGTTCCGGCCTCTATCTCAAGGATGTAATGAACCGGCAAGGCGAGAATTTCTATTATATGCATACCTTGATTGAAGTGACGGCATCTGATCCCGAAACGCTGGAACAGCGCGTCACAGAGGTGGAGAAGCTGTGCGTATCCGTGGATATGATCGCACGGCGCTGCGACTATAAAAACGAGCAGGCGTTTCTCTCGGCTCTTCCCATTCTGGCGCTTGATCCGGATATTGAGCGTAAGGCACGCCGCAATGCGCTGACCTCCGGCGTGGCAGCAGCCTTTCCGTTCGTTTCCTATGAGCTGAGTGACCACGATGGGATCTTTCTGGGACTGAACCTCTACAACCGCTCTCCGGTATTTCTCAATCCCTATGATGATTATAAGTACACCAGCGGCAACTGGTGGATCGGCGGCTCTACCGGTGCAGGCAAGACGGTGACGCTGCAATGTCTCGGTGGGCGGCTGCGGGAACAGGGCAAGCGGGTCATCATCATCGTTCCCAAGAAAGGGCATGAGTTCCGCCCCCTCTGTGAGCGTCTGGGCGGGCTGTATTTGCGGATGTCGCCGTCCTCAAAGGACTGTCCGAATCTGATGGCGATTCGGCGGAAATCGCTGGACTCCTACGCAAGACTGAAAAATATTGCCGCGCGGGATGACTCTGTGCTGGCAGACAAGATCGCGCAGCTGATCATCTGGTTTTCCCTGAAGAAAAAGGATCTGAGCGAAGAGGATAAGAGCCGCCTTGACTCCTCGCTGGTGGAGGTTTATAAGCGCTACGGCATCACCTTCGACAACAGCACCATTGTCGATGAGAACGGAAATTTCCGCACCATGCCCATTCTCTCGGACTGGTATGAGATTCTTTATCAAGAGCAGGACACGCGGCATCTGGCAGTAGTGCTCTCTCGCTATGTCACTGGCTCGGCTGCGGCAATGGCAGGCCGAAACGACATTGAACTTAACAATAAGTACATTGTTCTCGACCTCTCTGGTATGCCGGATGATATGATCGCGGACGGCACCTTCTGGGCCACCAGCATCGCCTACGACCTCATTATGAACTGTGAGGACGAACTCTCGGCGCTTCTGGCAGACGAGTTATGGAGTCTTGTGGGTGCTACGGCAAACCCGCAGGCGGCCGGGTTTGTGCTGGAAATGGTAAAGACCATCCGTGGCCTTGGCGGGATCGCAGTTACCAGCACCCAGGGAATGCAGGACCTTTTCAGTCTGGAGGGCGGGAGTTACGGCAAAGGAATCCTCGATTCCAGCCGCATTAAACTGGTTATGCAGATGGAGGAGCAGGAGGCACGGCTCATTCAGGATAAGCTGAACCTTTCCGAAGATGAGGTTCGGCAGATCACCCGCTTTCGGCGCGGCGAGGGACTTCTCTGCATCGGCTACAACCATGTTCCCATTGCGTTCCACACGACACCAAAGGAATATGAAGCCATTACCACTTCACCCACCGATCTGCGCATAAAGCGAACGGGGCAAATCGATGAATGATCTAAAGCGGGATATGATGCGGATTCAGGAGCTGATCGGCAATGCCTTCCGACAGACCGGCTCTCTGGTTGCCCTGACAGACGGCGGGCAGATGAATCCAAACAAGCTGCAAAAGACATTGGAACAGACGATGGAACAATTTGAAGCAGCCACTCTGGAACTGCGAAAACTCTGCGAGCGGTACACACCGGGAAGCGGGGGCTTTGCGAAAAAGCCGATTCTGCCATCCATGGATGTAACGGGCAGCGTGGAGGCCTTTGGCTATGGCTGGCTCCATATCACGATCAATACGCTGCTGCCCCATTGCCGGTATCAAAGCCCAAACTGGCTCAGCGATACCATTCGGCGGCTGCTGGACAGCTATGAGGCGTGTGGAAAGGAATTGCCGTTTTTTGAGCGGGCCATGCTGATCATTGATGAGCATACCGCCATGGAAGGCCGGCATATTTTCGATCAGGACAACAAGGGGTGGAAGGCGGTCAGCAACGCCATCAAAGGAAGACTTATTCCGGATGATGACCAGCATACGCTGGCAGTCGCCCTTCTTTCTACGGCAGTGCAAAGCCAGGAGTGCTGTCATATCACCGTCCTGCCCCTGTCCGATGCTCATGACTTTTTCTCCGCACATTCCAGTGACTATGCCCCCGGAAACTTCTATTTCGGTGGATGGTGCTGATGGGCAAAGCAGGTGAAAAAGCTGCGAAAACACCCAACAGATTGCTGCCTGATTTCAAGCACCTTGGAGCTGCTTTGCAGCGCGGCTGGCCTGTTGGGTGTCAGCGGGCTTGGAAGGCTTGAAACAACAGCTTTTTTGAGAAGTGTTTTTGGCCGGTTTTCGCATACTGACCTGTCTACTATGTGGGGGCAACAGGCTGCGCCCACATAGCGGCTCGTAAGGACGCCGAAATTGTTCTTGCGCCGTTTTCGGCGCAAGGGCGATTTCGGCGTTCGCAGGAATTGGGAAGGGAGTGGTTCATGTGTGCTTATGAGCGTAAGAGATATGGATGTTCTGAGGCTTCTCTGCTGGTGTCAAAATGTCCGTCCCGATGATTTGAGCAGTATCTCTACAGAAACAGAGCGTGAAAACTTGATAACGCTGGGCTTGATCAAACGCCATCAACGAAGTGACACGCTGCTTCTCACAAACAGCGGTAGAGCCTTTTTGCAGGCAGCCTTAGAGGGTGATGTTCCAAACTTGACGCTCTCGTACCATGATGCGGCGATTGAGCGGCGTGTGCGGCTTTCCGCTCTGATGATGACTGCTTACCATGCGGGGATCAATGTATTCACAATAACAGCGAACAGTCTGGCGGAGCCTTCCACGCTGTTTATTACTGCGATTACAAGAAGCCGCGGACACAATCCATGGGGCAGCGCCCGCGTCGGGGCGATTGCACATCTGGGCAGCACTTACTACGCGGTACATTATATCTATTCTGGAATCGGCCGCATGGCGGTCAATGACGAACTGGCAGCGTTTCATAATCACACCAATTTCGGCAAAGACACGCAGCGTGCCTTTCTTTTTGCCGGAGCTTCCTACGCTGACATCATAGAGGAACTCAAGGTGCGTGATGAAAAGCGGGATACCAAGCTGATCCGATACAGCGAAGCCTATCGAGGACTTCATTATCCCGTTCACCTGCTCTCCTGCGATGAAACAGGCGCGCGGCAGCTTCAGATCATGGCTGTTCCGGACTACCGCGTGAAGCTTGCAAAGCTGATGTTGCGCTCTGCTTACCGCCCTCCGCCGGAGGATGCTCCCGCGTGGGACGCCATCTACCAGAACCGCCCCTTCGTCATTGGAGCGGATATGAACCTGCGGCGGATTGATGCCGCCATCGCAAGCGCAAAAAAGAAGGGATGCCTGCCGATTTCACTGGCCGCCTTAGACGCTCAGGGTGACGCGGTGCTGTTGCGGCGCTATAAAGATACCGGCTACGCCGTTATCTATAAGGTGACGGAGAGCGTTCTGACGGAGCTGTTTGGCCGTCCGCCGTCGCTCTATCTTCCCCCTTGCACACAATATCTGACGAAGAAAGGAGCCGTGGTGGATGCCCCGCTTATCCAAGTTGATCGAAAAGATAGAGGATCGCCTCGCAAATAAATGGGGCTGCTGGTATGAACGAAATAAGGCCCGCGTGCCGCTGTATGCGGTGCTGGGCGGCATCGGCTGGTATCTCTACGGAATGTTCCTCAATTCCCTCAAGTTGGGAAAGGAATCCGTATTCAACACCACCGGTGAAGTGATCGAGAGCATTTGGGTATTCAACCCCTTCAAAAATCTCTTCGCTGTTTTTACGCCCTTTGGCCTTGGCGTTTCCGCCTTCATTGCCCTTATGGTCTGCCTTATTACGAAAAAAGGTTACAGCTGGTTTTCAGGCTACAAATTTACCCGGGACGCCCGCGGCTTTGACATTCTGCCGGACGGCACTCACGGTACCTCTGGATTTGCGACAAAAAAGGAGCTTGCTGAGCATCTGGAGCTGGGCAACGCCGAAGAAGTTACCGGAATGCTGCTTGGACGCATTAAGGCGCGGCCGGATGATCCGGAAAAATACGCCACCTACGTGGCGCACCGCATGAAGCCTGGGGAAAACAATAACATCCTTTGCATCGGCGCACCAGGCTCCTATAAATCCAGAGGCTTTATCATTCCCTTCCTTATGGGCTGCGCGCAGCGAAGCAGCGGCGAACACCCTGAATCCGTTGTCGTGACCGACCCCAAGGGCGAACTCTTTGAAAACCTTGCACCATATTTTCGGGAGCATGGCTTCTATGTCAAGGCGGTCAATTTCCTCGATATGGCACACTCTGACGGTTGGAACTGCCTTGCGGGACTGGAAGCAAATCCTGACCTTGTGACCACCGTGGCCAACACCATCATTCAAAATACCTCCGGCCCCAAGGAGGCGGATGACTTCTGGAGCCGTGCGGAATTGAACCTCCTGATGGCACTTATCCACTATGTCTGCAATCTGAAGGATGCCCGCGGCAATCTTCTCCCGTTGGAGCAGCGCAGCCTCGGAGACGTCTATAAGATCCTCGCCTACAAAAGCGTCAACGAGATCAACCGCATCCTTGCGGAGCTGCCGCCGGAGCATCCCGCCAAGGGGCCCCACGGCCTCTTTCTGAAGGCAAGGGAAAACCTCTGGGGCAACATTATCATCGGTCTTGGCAACCGTCTTGCGGTCTTTCAGAATCCACTGGTGGACAAGATCACCCGCAACCACGATGTAGACCTGCTTCTTCCCGGGCAAAAGCCCTGCGCCTACTTTGTCATCATCTCCGCACAGGATAGTGCCTACCGCTTCCTTAGCTCCCTCTTTTTCTCCCTGACCTTCCCGCAGCTATCCAATTACGCCCGTCTCCACGGAGGACGGCTTCCCGCTCTGACAAACTTCTGCTTGGAAGAATATCTCAACATCGGCTACATGGAGGGCATCTCCGATGTTTTCAATTCCATCCGCGGCTTCAATATGTCGGTGCAGGTGGCGGTGCAGTCCCTCTCCCAATGGCAGGAAAAATATCCGGGGAAGGAATGGGAAAATCAGCTCGGCTCCTTTGACATGACCCTCTACATGGGCTGCAACGATATGACGAGTGCGGAATACTTTGCTAAAAAGTGCGGCAAGGTTACGATCTCCGTCACCAACAATCAGTTTCCCTTGGCACCGCTGTTTTCTCCCATCTACAGTACCACCCGCCCCTATTCCCAGACGCGAAGCAACACCCAGCGAGACCTCCTCCAGCCCGATGAATTCCTGCGGCTCAATAAGTTTCTCTGCATTGTGATGTTCAACCACTATAAGCCCGCCCAGCTCTATAAGATCATGCTGGAGGAACTGCCGGAATACAAAAAGCTGAAAAAATGCAGCGTCTTTGACTATGTGCCAGAATGGAAAAAGAGAGAAGAAGAGGGTGCAAAGCATCGCACGGCAGGAAATCGCACATCGGCCGCTGCAAGGAACACATCATCTGCTCCGCCCGCATCGCAGCCGTCGCCTGCATCGGGGAAACGGCCGGATATGCAGCCCCAGACTTCTCCCACCGAAGAAGCCGCAGCCAGCGGAAGCTCCTGCGGAAATGACAGCATGATGCCGGAGGAGATCGGCCTTGTGGAGATGACCTGCGAAGCCATTCTGGAAGGTGATGATCCGGAACTGGAAGAGATGGATGATCCTACACGCATTCCACCCGGGCGCGGAATATGAAAAAGAGGTCGAGCAATCGGCCTCTTTTAAAGAAGATATTCCATTGTCAGCGTACTGTTTGCCCGTACTCTCGCTTCATGGTGTCAATAGAAACGACCCATTGCCTATATCGAAAAAGAAAGAGGAGGTGCCCGTTATGAGGGCAGCGAAAATGAAAGAGCGTCCTACCTTCCGGCTGATGTGCCAGACAGACGTGCAGAGTATTTATCATATGCAGATGCCGCGCTGGTTATTTTCTGATCCACGTTACTGCGAGATGAGCCTGGATGCCAAGGTGACCTACACCTTTCTCTTAAACCGTTTCCAGCTTTCCCGCAAAAACGGTTGGGTCAATGACCGCGGCGAGGTCTTTGTGATCTTTCCTCGCAAAGCGCTTGCCAAAGAGCTGCGCATCTGTGAGCAGCGGGTCACGGCGGCTTTTAAGAGGCTGGTGGAGCTCAAGCTGGTATGGGAAAAACGCTGCGGGCGAGGTGATGCCAATCAGATCTATCTTGCCCGTGTCACACCGATCGAAGATCCGGACTATTCCTGTGCGCCGTTTATCACGGAGGATGAATCGGAAGTACGCGGTTCAAGAACCTCGGATCTGGAGGGTCTTGCTGACGGGGAACCCTCAGCAGCATGCCAAGAACCGCAGAATCTGCTGTCCAAGAATCGTGAAGATTGCGCTTCAAGAACTGCAAAATCCGCGTTCCCAGAACCGCAGAAATTGACGCCAAGTAAGAAAGAAAAAAGAAAGATTGATCAAAGTCATATGGAAGTCCGTCCGTCTGTCAGAGCCCCAGCGCAGGACGGACGGACCGACGGGGACGCAGAAGAAGAACTTTTGGATATTTTGGACGGCTGCGAGCTTGAATGCTTCGCACCGGAAACCGCTCTGGTGTTTGAAAACGCCATTGAGCGGCTTTTTTATGCCGACAGCTTCCGTATTGGCAATGCCACGCTTCCACAAAGCCGCGTGCGGGCAAAGCTCAGACGGCTGGACGGCATGATCCTGCGGGAGGCAGAGAGTAAGCTCCGCGCCAATCAGGAGCGGAATGTAAAAAACAGCACGGCCTACACCATGGCGGTGCTGTTCAACTGCATTGCCGAAAGTGAGAGCGATCTTATGATCGACCCATATCTCAATACCATCTGCGCGGCCGTTTGAAGGGAGGGAAAACAATGCTGCTATCCAACCAGCAAAAGTATATCCTCGAAATACTCAAGGAGTTTAAGTACCTGCGTGTCCGCCAGCTCTATGCTCTGGTGCAGGCCCATTACCGTACACAGGGAATCAAAATTGACGAAAGGCGCATGGAAATCATGCTTCGCCAGATGCGCACAGGCACCAATTATGTCTGGCTGCGAGGTGATGTGGTTTCTTACGGAGACCGCAGGATAGACCCTCGGCTTTTGGAAGCACTGGACGTTATGCTGGAGCTTACAAAGGCGCAGCCCGGATTTTACTCGAAAGACGGACTGCATGAACCCTTTCTCCTGCGCTTTACCGGAAACGGAAAGGGAGCCGGATACCTTTTCAGCGTGGCATGGCTGGACGCCGCTACTCACATTGCAACCGTTCCCCGTATGAAGGGCGAGCGGATCATCTGGATTTCTGAGATCGGTTCCTTTGGAGAAATCGATCTGCCCCGGCACCACTTTTTTGCCGCCCGTCAGGAGAACGGCACCCATCGCTTTTTTGGCTCCAATGAGCCGGAAAAAATATAACACTTAGGAGGAACATTATATGGCAAGGAAAAAAGTTGCCCCGGAAGAAAAGATCGTAAATGCTGTCGGTGAAGAAACTGCCCTGGGGAGCGTCCCTGCGGATACCGCGCCGCCTGATGAGACAGGCGCAGATAGCGGAGACTTTCCCGCAGAGTTGCCGGAGGGGGATTTGCCTGCGGAGGAAACGGCAGAGCAGTCGGAAACGCTTCCTGCAATGGAGGCAGCCGAGGCGAAACCGCTTGGGCTTTCCACAGAAGAGAAAACTACATCCCAAGACGAAAGCGATACCGCAGAGGAGAGAGCGGAAGAAGCGGAGCTGCACGAAGAGATGTCGGAATTTCCGGATTCAGAGGAGAATTTGATTTCAGATTTGCCCACTTCTGTTCTACAGGTTTCTGAGGCCGATGAAGCGGACTGGGGCTTTAGGGAGCCGGTCCCGGAAGAAGCCGCAGCAGAAGCCGCAGAGGATGAATACCTGGCAGATGGTAACTCTGAAATGCCTGATGCACCGGAGGAAAAGAGCGAACGCACGCTTTTCTACGAACTGGACTTCAACGAACTGGATCGGGGGCTAAGTGAAGAGGAGCGGAAGGAATGGAACTCTATCTATGCCTCTTTCCGCGGTCGCAGTGCCATTACCGGAACGATCATCGGCGTGGATCTCTACGCAAGATACCTTCCGCGCAGTGAGGCAAGAATGCTTGAAAACAGACGGGAGCTCTGTGCCGTTGTGGTGCCGTATCGCATCCCCATTCTGATCCGCGAGTCCGAAATGTGGGAGCTGGGAGAGGAGCGACCTGACTTCGTGCTGCGAAATATGGTGGGGGCCAGCATCGATGTGATCGTTACCAAGGTGGAGCGTGCCGCTAACCGCGCACAGGCGTCCCGCCGTCAGGCAAGCCGCAGCCAGCGCCGCTTTTTCGCTTCCCGTGAGGATCTTCATGCTGCCGGCTCCCGCATTACCTGCAGGATGCTGGCAGTCGGCCCACGCCGCTGCCTTGTGGACTGTTATGGCTACGACCTTGATATGACCCAAAGAGAGATCCGCTATGCGGCCATCCCGGATCTTCGCACGGAGTTCCACCCGGGCTCAGAGATCGACTGCATTGTAAAAGAGTATCATCCTCGCACCGGTGAACTGATCGTTTCCGCCAAGGAAACGGAGGTCAACCCCTTCTTTGGTGCGGAGGAGCGCCACCCCGTAGGCTCCCGCCGCTTTGCGATGATCTCCGGCAAATATGGCGGCGGCGTTTTCTGCAACCTCCCTGACGGCGTGACCTGTATGTGCAACTACTCCTATCAGCACGAGGATGCGGACTTCATGGTTGGCGAGCACGTCATGCTGATGGTGCAGCGCTACGATCATGAAAAGCTCCAGATGTACGGCAAGATCATGAGCAAGTGGTGAGAAGCAGCACATGGTTTAATATCATTCCGAAAAGAGGGCCTCTGCCGATCCAGTTGTGTGTCGGCAGAGGTCCTTTTTCGTTTAGTCCTGTAAGATTTTCAGATACTTATCCAGTCGTGCATAGAAAAATGGAAAACACAAAAGTTTTTTTCGTGTACAAGATGAGATAGAAACTATGGAAAAACTCCAACTATACAGCCTTCCCCTGTGATGCTACAATGAAGCTGTATTTCAGGGCGAAGTAAGTTAGGGCGGAGTAAGTTAGGAAAGAAAGAGTGGAAAGGAGGTAGTATGCCCTTTGCACAGCTCATGGCGGTTTTACCGCTTAGAGATGTGGCATGCTCCTTGCGAGTACCGTCGAACCCAAACGGCTTGAAATATAATAAGGACGAGAACGAAACCGTAATTGCTCATAGGAGTGATTGCGGTTTTTTTTTGTTTCGTCAAAAGAAAGGAGTCAGGCAATGAATGTCCAATAGTAAGCTGATCGAGCTGAGTTACTATGACCCATCCGCACAGGTGCGTTTGTCGGCCTATGCGGATACGCTGGTACTCGACCACGATCAAAACGGCAGCATCATCAGAGCCATCCGCTTCGGCGGCTATCCCGAAATGGTGCGGGCAATGGCAGATGCCATCTACGGCGGCGCGACGATAGAAGCCGCCCAAAACGACACGACCCGAATGCTCCAAAGCAGCCTCAAAAGTTATCAGCGGCAGATCACGCACGATGGGATCTACGCCGTGGCAACATTGATGGCTGCGGACACCGTACAGGAGGATGACAGAAGCGGCAAGCATGAAAAAGACGAAGATACAAACCTCGTAGATACGGAGCAGATGGAGCTGCAGCCCCGCAGGTGTTACATCTTCTGTCCTGCCAGGGATCAAAAGCGGCTCTTTGAGGAACTGGATCACAAAACGGCAGCGCCGTTGATCCCGGAATTTCAGGATTATGTGCTCAGCAGTTTGCGCCAACGGGGAGATCTCCGGCAACTGGAGGTCATTTCCCTGAAAGAGCGGATGGACGCATGGGTGCTGGATCTGAAGCCGCTGGATCAGAATGTGGTGGAGGTGCTGGAGCAGGGCTTGCAGAGCGGAGATATCCAGATCCCCGGTGCAGTCCCCAATATGCCAGACGGTTTTGAAAATGTGGAAAATGTCACAGGCTATCTCAATACATTTGGCGTTACCGTAGCTGACCGTATCCGCAATCAGTTCATGCCCCTTTTTGATCCTGCCAAGGAACCGCTTTCCGATGAAGTGCTCGCTATCAACGATTGCATCATGAGCCGTGTGGGATATTCTCTCTACGATGCGCAGCTTGCGGTGGCAGAAGCCGTCAAGCGGCAGCTTGCGCGTAAGCGGGTGGCGCTCATTATCGCAGAATGCGGTAGTGGTAAAACGAAGATCGGTTCGACTGCTCTTGGCGCTTTGCACGGGCTGTGGGCCGATCAGAAGCGGAAAGACGGCAGGAAATCCTTTGGCATCGTTATGTGTCCCTCCCATGTCACACAAAAGTGGGTGCGGGAGATTGGAGAAACGCTCCCGGATACCTACGGCATGGTGGTGCGCACGATTCAGGATCTCAACCGTCTGTATGCGATGTACGAGAAGGGCGACAAAAGTGTATTTGCTGTTTTTTCCAAGGAGCAGGCGCGGGACGGCTATATGCGTTACCCCGCCGTGCGTTGGAATCGACGCAGACGCGCTTTTCTCTGCCCAGACTGTGACGGTGTGATCGAAATGGAGATCAGCGAGGACGGCAGTCGCTATACGGTGCCGGCCGACCAGTTCTTTTTTCAGAAGGAGCACAAGAAAAACCACACCTGTCCCCATTGCGGTATGCCGCTATGGTCTGCGGTCAATCCGGACAAGCGGATCGACTGGGTGAAGATCGGAGAATACGGATGGGTCTACCGCTACGGCGCGCAGGCACATCTGCATCGTACCAAAAACGAGCGTGTTCTCGATCAGCTCACTGAGATCGCCCAAAATCCGGATGCATTCTACCCGATCCGCGGAGCGCACCGGCGGTTTCCCCTGAGTACCTACATCAAGAAAAAGCTGCGCGGGCGCATCGACGGCTTCCTCTGCGATGAGCTGCACGAGTACAACAACAATAGCGGGCAGGGCGATGCCATGGCAGAGCTGTACGGCGCGTCCAGGTGTTTTGTCGGAATGACGGCAACGCTTATCAACGGCTATTCCTCCGGCATTTTTCACCTGCTCTACCGCATTGTTCCCGGGCTGATGCTCAAGGATGGCAAACGCTACAAAAGCCCCGGTGATTTCGATGCGGAGTACGGCGTGGTGGAAAATACCTATGAGATACAGGATGCGGAGTACAATTCCAACCGGCGTACCAGTAAGCGCAGAACAAAGTCAAAGCAGCTGCCCGGCGTATCGCCGCTGGTATTTTCCCGTTTCCTGCTGGAATACACGGCATTTCTCTCCCTCTCCGACATGGGCAAAAACCTGCCGGACTACGAAGAGATCCCCGTACCTTTGGAGATGCCGGAGGATGTACGCACAGCCTATAAAGAGGCGGAACACGAATTGCAGAAAGTCCTGCGCACAGACCGAAAGGCGGCGCAGAAGATCCTGTCCACCTATCTCAATCTGCTGACGGTCTACCCGGACCAGCCCTACGATCAGCCGGAGGTAGTGCATCCCATAAACGGGATGCCTATTGTAACGCCAAAGAACTGCGGCGATTTTTCCCGTCTGTTTCCCAAGGAGGAACGGGTATTGGAACTGGTGCGGCAGAAAGCGGCAAACGGAGAGCGCGTGCTCATCTATACCAGTTGGACGCGCACGGATTCACAGAAAAAGCTCCAGAAGCTTCTGTGCTCGGAAGGTTATCGGACAGAGATCCTGACGCCGCAGATCGCTACGGATAAGCGGGAAGACTGGGTCAACAAGCGCGTCAAGAGCGGTTTGCAGGTGCTCATCACCAACCCGCGCTGCGTGGAAACCGGCCTTGACCTCAATGCCTTTACCACCATTATCTTCTACTCCATGGGCTATAACCTCTTTACGCTGCGGCAGGCATCCCGCCGGTCGTGGCGGATCAATCAGACCGCCCCCAGAGTGGAGGTATATATGCTCTACTACGCCGATACCATGCAGGCAAAGGCTATGAAGCTGATGGCCTCCAAGTTGGCGGTAGCAGGCATCATCGAGGGGACATTTTCTGAAGAGGGCCTTGCGGCCATGAGTGATGTAAAGGATCTGACCTCACAGATGGCAAAGGAGCTGGCGCTGGGGATCCGGGATAATGTGGAGGATATTGCGGCGGCCTTTCGGAAAATGGCGGTCATGAACCCGGAGCGGAAAAAGAACATCGCAGCTGCGCAGCTGAAAGAGACTGCGGCAGAAGAACAAAAGGCGCCCGCAGCAAAGGATTCCTTCAGCGTGCGCACGGCGCAGGCGCAAGTGCGGCAGGCACTTTATGAAGGACTGCTTGCCAGGACTGCGGAAGAACAGAAGAAACGGAAGTCGAAGAAGGCAGAGGTGGATGAAAACCAGCTGTCGATCTTCGGCTTTGCTGCGTAAAGGAGGAGATTATTTGAATGTAACGATCAATCGGGCGGAAATGCTGAGCGCCATCAAGCGTGCATCGGCCGTCGCACCGGCGGATTCGCCGTTGGACGTGCTCCGGGGCGCTTTGCTGGAGGCGGATGCCGCCGCCGGAAAGCTCACCGTCACCTCGACCAACTTGGAGGCGGCGCTGGAGGAAAAGCTCCCCTGTACCGTTCAGGAGGATGGGGCGCTGGTATTTGGCGCGAAGATGCTTGCAGAAATGCTCTCACGGCTGCCGCAGGATACCGTGCAGCTCTGCCGGGCAGAAAATCAGGGACGCATGACGCTCAGAAGCGGAGACGCCTGCTATGAAGTGGATGTATGGGAGCGAGGCGCTTTTCCAAAGCCGGATCTTCCTTTTCCGGAGGATACCGTCAAACTCAGCGGGATTCCCGCTATGGCGCAGCACACCGTATTTGCAACCGCACAGGATAACAGCAAGCCGCTTCTCAAGTGCGTCAATCTCATGTTTACCAGCACGGGACTGCGCGCGGCCGGCAGCAACGGAAACTGTATCGTGACGGCCAGAGGTGACAATCAGAGCACGGGTGATGTGAGCCTGCTCATCCCCGCCGCCTCGCTTGGAAAGCTCTCGAATATGTGCCAGGACAAGGATGAATTCCGTGTCGGCACCACGGGAAAGAGCATCGTCTTTTTCCGCGAGAACTTCCTTTTCAGCGCGCGGCTCATGGAGGGCGGCTACATCGATACGGATCAGTTGGTAGGCAGCATCCAGAATGCGTTTACCGTGCTGACGGATATTCACGACATGAGAGCGGCGCTCTCGTCCGTCCTAAGCATTGGCACCGGAAACCGGGTGAAGCTGAGTTTTCAGGATCAGCGCCTTGTATTCCAATGCGCAGGCGATTGCGTCAGCGCATCGGCACCCATTGAGGTAATTGCATTGACCGGCACCCCTGCGGGAGATTACTGGTTCAACGCAAAGCAGCTTGTCACCTGCCTGAAAGCCTTGAGCGGCACGGTCACGCTGGGGATCGCGCAGGGCGGAATGCTGACGCTTGCCACGCAGGATGCTTACTATCTGCAAAACGCCATGCGGCCGGAAGCACAGAAGAAAACTCAAAAAGCCGCGCAGCCAGCTGCTGCGAAAGCGGCGTAAGGAGGGATGCCTTTGGTAGAGATTCCGACGATCTGCCGCTATTGCGGCGGCGCAGTCCATCTTGTTCCCGCAGCAAAGGTGTATGGCCCCGCGGCGGCAAAAAGACTGGGCTTGGAACGCGAGAAATTTTATCAATGTCAGAACTGCAATGCCCGTGTGGGCTGTCATAAGGGCAGCGCGCGGCCGCTGGGCAATCTTGCCAACGAAGCCCTTCGCATGAAGAGGATGGAGACCCATCAGGTCTTTGACAGCTTCTGGAAAGAGCGGGGAATGAGCAGAACGCAGGGCTATAAGTGGATGGCAAAGAAGCTGAGACTCTCTGAAGAGCTTGCCCACATCGGAGGCTTTGAGATGGATCGGTGCCAGAAGCTGATCCGGCTATGCGAAAAGGAACGAAACAAAGAGAAAAAGAAGGAGACAGCATAAATGTGTGAGAGAACATATTGCCGGCATGAGCATGAGAGACTTTGCTCGTGTCCGCCGGTCACTTGCGGGGATGCCCTTGGAATGGCCGCGCATTTGGCGGAGAACATGGAGCAAGTCCAATGGAGCCTGACCTACAACAGCCTGAAGGACATAAAGCCCTATCAGCTGTGTCTGGTCGGGAAATGCAGGATCTGCGGCGGGCGTCTGTGTATGGAGCAAAGGCCCGTTGAGGCGGATAGCACTGACGGTTTCCTTGCTGCGGTATACCGGCATTTATACCATTTTCACCGCTCCATCGGTCAGTGCTTGCCTCGCACGGCGTTTCGCACAAAGTTTGTAGAGATGTTCCGTAAGGAAGACCGTGCCGCTATTGAAGATTGGCTGGCACTGCCTGAGAACAGTCATGTGGCGAGAATGTACCGCAGAAGCGTGAAGGGCGCCTATACCATCGTCCATTCCTGGGCCGATGCGGATCAGGGCGAGTTTCCCTCTCCATCGGGCGCGGCCACATTCACGGACAGAGAAAAGGCTCGTGCAGAGCTGAATCGTCTGGTGACCGAAGAAAAGGAAAACATGGAAATTCCGTTTTCCAAGGAACTGTACCGTGAGGAGTACGGCGATGATTTCTGGGAGGCCTACCGGGACGGCTATGCCGCCGGTTGGTTTACCCGCTATGAGATCATCGAAAGCCCGCTTTTCATGGATAAGGAAGGAGACTGAAGTATGTCCAATATGAGCTATTGCCGTTTTATCAACACCCGTACCGACCTCAACGACTGTCTGGATTCGCTTCGGCATGATGAGCGTATAAGCGAAATGGAGGTTCGGGAAGGAAGAAATATGTTCGAGGAGTTTCTGACTTTCTGCCAGGAGTACGGCATCATTGACGATTACGATGGTCAGTTGGTGATGAGCCTGTTCCAGAACCTGAAGGAACGGGAATGCTGCGAGGAAGAGTGATGGAGGGGCGGTTATGGATCTGAGAAAAGTGACCTGCTCTGAGTGCAAGAGCCACCTCCACTATATGGAGAATATGTCTGTAAAGAAAAACGGCGTCACCATGCACTTTGGCGACCGCTTCTGTATGGGAGGAAAGAAGCCCCGAAAGTTCGGACGCGGCGACCCGAAAATCTATGTGCCTACCTGGTGTCCCAAGCGCAAGGTTCCCAGCGAGCTGCGTATTTACGGGTTCAAAAGCGTTGAGCAGTGGATGCTGCACCATGATATGTGTGAGCAGCTGGGCACGGATATTTCCCCCTCTGCCTTCCGCTATGCTGTGGTCTATGAGCTGCACACCCCTCTGACGCCCCGTGAGTTTGCCAAACGGTGCAACGAAGAGCCGGATGCCGAGACTCTGGGTGTTGCTGTTCACCGCCATTACGTGGTGGAGATCGACGATGGCATCAAGCCCGAGTTCTTCTATAAGACGCAGAACGGGTATGTGCTGCTGGGACTGTTCGACGCAGCGACCGCACGAAAGAATGTCAAGGAGGACACTGATTGAAGGGTCAAGAGAAGCACTGTAATACCTGCGCATCCTCTTACTATCAGGAGGAAAAGAACGTAAACGGCGGAAAGGACATGGTGCGGATGCAGCACTGCAGCGATCCGCGCTACAACTCGCCCGTCTACACCAATCAGATGTTACTGGAGGACTGGGGCAACGGCTGCTGCCGTTTCTGGACCCCAATACCAGAGAAAGGAAACGACTATGAAAAACAATTACTCCATTGCTCAGCGCAATGCCATCGTGGAAGACCATCTTTGGTGCATCGACAGCATCATTCAGAAAAACCGCCCTCTGATGAGGGCGGCGCGGTTGGAGTATGACGATGTGTACCAGCAGCTTGCCATTCGGCTCATCAAGGCCGTTGCCGGCTATGATCCGGATAAGGGAAACCTGCAGCAGCACATCTTCGCCCAGCTCAAATACGAGCTTCTGAATTGCAAGGCAGCATTCCGCTTGTGCGGCATGACCGGAGCACCCAGAGGTTTCCAAAAGAGCGATATTATCTCGCTGGACATTGTCTCCGAGAACAGCGAGCTGCATGAGCAGCTGCTGGCGGCATAAGCCCGGGAGCAGAAAATGGACGAAATCGTTTGGCTCCACTGGGAAGATCTGACGCAGGAAGAAAAGAAACAGGCCCGCGAAAGCTATATCACGATTCGGGAACTGGAGGAAGAAATTGCACACAGTACGGCAAGCAAACGCGTGAGCGATATTGCCGGCAAGCGATTTCAGAGAATGCCGGACGGTTATATCTACGTGGATGTATGAGCCGGGCCACAAAAAGGAGTTGAATATGGTCATACGAAAAAAAGGTTCCGTCTTTTTTATTGACGGCAAAGAGTTCAAAATCGGCGGCGGTGTATTTGCCAATGATGAAAGCGAGTACATGGGCCTATATGGCACCGTGACGGAGATCCGCACCGATGAGGACCGGGAAACGGAGAACGACACCCCGGATATCTATTGCGAGTTTATGTCGCCGGATTCGGTTGCCATGGCCGCTGAATTGGAAACCCGTTTTTCCGATCTGTATAGGCAGGATATGCAGCTTGAAGAGATCTCACTGGACTGCGTGATCATGTCTCCGGAGATGCTGGAGCCGGTTCCCGCAAGAGAGCCGGAGAGTATCGGCAATCAGCTGACGCTGACCTGTTTGGAAGATCAGATTGACCACGTTGATGGAGTCACACTGGCAATATCCAATGATATGGGCGTGTTACTTCGCAAGATGCTGGAAAATCTGGAGGAATACGACGATCCGCCGGTATTGACCCGGGTGGAGAAAACGATCAGCGGATTCCTGTTCGCCTACGGAGGCCGAGACAATCAGGAAGATGGCCCGTGTGTTGTCTACATCGTATCGGAAACACCGGTGCTTCCTGCGAAAAACAAGGAGGAAATGAAATGACCCTGAGAGATAAGATGTTGGCCGTTATCGCTGATGTGAATGCCAGCGTGGCCGAGCGTGAGGAACTGGTGGAGATGATCGCCATTGCCCTGCTGACGCGAAAAAACCTGTTTGTTCTGGGTGAGCCGGGACAGGCCAAGAGCTATGCCATCAACCTGTTCCGTCGGCACATCACCGGTGCGCGGCAGTTTGAGAGGCTTCTTTCCAAGCAGAGCGATGAAGAACAGCTTTTCGGCCGTGTTGATCTTGCGAGTCTGCTGCCGGGCTCTGTGCCGCCGACCGTGCTGGAGCAGGACGCAACCTATCAAAACCAGCGCTTCAACCTGCGTGTCCTCGTCGAGGGCATCGGCTCCATGAAGGACGAGCCCGCAACATGGGAAAAGCTCAAGAGCGGCACCGAAAAGCTGGAGCTTTATCGTGCAGCGCTCTCGGCGCTTCACAAAAGCGAGCCCACGGTGCAGACAGCCGGCAAAATTCCAGAGGCCGATATCGTATTGCTGGATGAGATCTTCAAGTGCAACGACGGCGTGCTGAACTCACTGCTCACCGCCCTCAATGAGCGGAAATACACCAACGAGGGACGTACCTATCCCATTCCGGTCATTTCTTTTTTTGCGGCCTCCAATGAGATCCCTAATTTCAACGATCCGCAGGAAAAGATCCTGGAAGCGCTGTATGACCGCCTGGAACTGAAGGTCGTGACGGCCAATATGGAGGATCGGGACACGCGCCTTGCCGTTTTGAAGAATAAGCAGGCCGGCACCTTCGGACAGGTCACCGTTACGATCACGTTGGAGGAATTGCGGCAAATGCAGCAGGAGGTCGCGTCGATCCTCGTTCCCGACGCCATCAACGAGTTGGCTGACGATATCCTCTGCGAGCTTCGTAAGGATATGGCGGTGTCGGACCGAAAGTATCTGGGCTATTATCCCATCGCGCAGGCCAAGGCATGGCTTTCCGGCCATGACAAGGTAGAATCCTGTGACCTTCTGGCGCTGAAGAATTATCTCTGGCGCCTGCCCTCAGACCGTGAAAAGGTGGAAGCGGTGCTCACCCGCCTGTGTGTCAACCCCATGCAGGATAAGGTCAACAATATCCGCGGCATGGCGTTGGAATCCCAGGAGGAGTTTGACGCTGCGCTGGGGGATGGCAGCAAGGCCGATACTGCGCGCAAGGCATTTATCAAGCTGCGCGGTGAACTGACGCATCTTTATCAGATGCAGTGCAGCCTTCGCACGGCGGCGCAGTCTGACGGCGAGACAGCGCTGGTGGATGACCTCTTGGCCGATTTGGAGAAGATTAGCCGCAAGGCCCATGAGCAGACACATTTTACTTATACGACGCTGGAAGAGATCGCAGCGTTAAATTAAAAAATATTGGAGGAATCACGATGCTGAACAAGATCATTCTTATGGGAAGACTCACGCGCGATCCTGAACTGCGCAGGACGGAGAGCGGTACCGCCGTTTGTTCGTTTTCAATCGCGGTGGATCGGGACTTCAAGTCCAAAAACGGGGAAAAGGAGACGGACTTTATTGATATCGTTGCTTGGCGCGCCACAGCGGAGTTTGTGAGCAAGTATTTCACAAAAGGCCGCATGGCCGTTGTGGAGGGCCGGCTCCAGATCCGCGACTGGACGGACAAGGAAGGCGGCAAGCGCCGCAGTGCCGAAGTCATTGCAGACAATGTCTACTTCGGAGACTCCAAGCCGAAAGACGGCGGTGAGGAGGATGATATTCCTGCCTATACCGGAGCACCCGACAGCTTTGCCGTGCCGGACGGCTTTACACCAGACTTTGGCGGTGAATCCGGGGAAATGCCCTTTTAAGAGCACCAAATAAGCGAGGGAGGGCATCAGCCCTCCCTCATATAAAGGATAAGAGGAGAAAACAAAATGAGCATTGTTTTTACGGAAGTACGGATCGAAGACTGTGATGGCGTAGAGCTTTCCTTTATGGAGGGCGGTTGTTTGGATGAACTTGATATCCGCGAGCTTTTGAAGCACGACCAGCCCTTCCGCGATATGTGGGACGCAGTAGGCAGCGACGCAAGGATCGCCGTCCAGCAGTATCGTTTCCGGGGCGGCAAACAGGGAGAAGAATTGGGTGACGAAAACCACTTCGCCCTGATGCGCGCGTATGATCGCGCACTCTCAGACGAGGACGGATCTACTTTTGTCGAACGGGACGATGTAGACTGGCTGGATGACTTTGAACTCACCAAAGACGATCTTGCGGATGGTAAGTGACAAACTCGCATTGATTGGGGAGCGTTTTATATGGAAATGAGTATTCTTAGCACCTATTCCAAGAATGAATGCCAGAAGTATTTTGACTATCTGGAACGGCTGCGTCAAAGCGGCGAAACCAATATGTACGGAGCTGCGTCATACTTGCAGGAAGAATTTCCGGAGCTGCGATATGCGCCGGAACGGGCAAAAGAGATCCTGCTGGCGTGGTTTGGCACATTTGAGAAGGGAGAGAATGAGAAATGCTGAAGCCCTACCGGACGGTTCAGGATGTTCTTTCCTCTCCGTGGGCGCAGGTGCAGAGAGCAAAAAGCAGTTCGCAGCAGACAGACCGCGTGCTGCGTTCCACCAAACTGGAGGATAGCATTTACCGAGATCTGCGCATGGAGGATACGGGTATGGACGAGATCGAGAACAGCGCAGGCGAAAAGCTGCGCTCTTTTCCAGCGCTCTCGCGGGATATTTTCCAGTCCTTTTATTCCCTGATGCCCCGGCGCAACGCGGACGATGACCTCTCAGTAGCGGCGAGGAAGATCAACATGCCGATTCTGGAGCACATCACCCAAAGCGAAGACTACCCCACGCTCAAGGAGGTGTGTGAAGGACGGGAGCTTCCGGCCTATGAAGCGGCGGCAGAGTTTGCTGCCCAGACCTCGGGAGAACTGGATGACTTACTTTCCCAATTGGGCGGAAAACCCGGCGCTGTACAGACGCTGGAAAAGCTGGAGCAGGCAGAGAAAACCGCAGAGGACAAGCTCGTGGCACTGCTGGAGCAGCTTCGTGGGGCTCCGCAGGACGATCCGGCTCTGAGTGCCGCTGTGGTAAAAGCCGCCAATGACGCCGAGAGCAAACGGCGGCAGGCAGATGCGGTCAATAAGCTCGTTGACGCTGGCCTTGCGCAGAATCAGGCAGAAGCCGGTGCGCTGATCGCCCGCGCGGTGTCTGCTGCCGCGGAAAGGGCGGAAGAAGTACAGACGATCCTCGGCGCATGGAGCGACACCCCCGGTGATATGCGGAAGACAGACGCAAATGCGGCGCTTTTAGAGCGTGTGCGCGATAGTAAAACGCTGCAGGACATTTCCCGCTATCTGGGGCGTTTCCGGGAAATTTTTGCGCAGGGCAAGCGCAATGGCTATGCCTATGGCCGCGGAGAAAAATATGCATTGGAGCTGGGAAATGATCTATCTCGCGCACTAACCTCCGAGCTTGCCATGCTTGCTGTGCCGGAAACGCTGCCGTTGTTCCTGCGGAAGTATCAGCACCGGCAGATCAAGCAATACCGCCGGCGGGAGCCGGTCTATAAGGGCGCAGGTGATATCATATGCTGCCTGGATGAATCCGGCTCTACTGCGGGAGATCTGGCCGCGTGGGGCAAAGCTGTCGCCATGACGCTGCTGGAGATCGCGCAGAGCGAGGGACGAAAATTCGCTCTTGTTCATTTTTCCGGCCCCGACCGCTTTCAAACGGATGTATTTCTTCCCAGGCAGTCTTCTCTTGAAGAGAAGCTGCACGCGGCGGAAACCTTCTTGGGCGGCGGCACGGATTTTCAAACGCCGCTTGCGGAGGCGGAACGCCTTATGCGGGAGGGCGGCTTTGAAAATGCTGACATCGCGTTTATTACGGACGGTGAGTGTTCACTGCCAGAAACCTGTGTGGAGATGCTGCAAAAGGCGCAATCAGAGCTTCGCTTCACCGTCACAGGGATTCTGCTGGATGAGGGAAACGCCGGCATGGATTTCAGCCTGAAACCCTTTTGCCAGAATATTTACCGTACCAGTGAACTGACCGGGGATCAGATCGTCGGGGAAATTATGTTGGATCGCGTATGATATTGGTTGCGCACAGAAAGGAAACAGGCTATAATATTATGAAATATAAAGATGAAGGAGGACGGTTATGCAGACTCTTTACCATGGAAGCAGAGTGGTTGTGGAACAACCCGAGATCCGCATTCAAAAATTCCATAAGGATTTTTACTGGGGCTTTTACTGCACCTCCTATGAACAGCAGGCGCTGCGCTGGGCAACGCGCTTTGGAAAAGCCGGGGTTGTCAATGTCTATTCCTTCGATGACCAGACCAAGCTCAAGATCAAGCGCTTTCCAGAAATGAGCGATGAATGGTTGGATTTTATTGCGGCATGCCGGAATGGAGTTCCCCATGACTATGATGTGGTGGAAGGCCCGATGGCGGACGATACCATCTTCAATTATGTGCAGAGCTTTTTGGATGGTGAGATCTCCAGAGCTGCTTTCTGGGAGTTGGCAAAATTCAAGTATCCCACCCATCAGATCAGCTTCCACACTGCACGTGCTCTCGCTGCACTGAAATTTGAAAGGAGCTATGTCGCCAATGTGCAAGAGAAACAATGACGCGCTCTTTTTCACCTGTTCTCTGATCGAACAGCTTGGCCGCTCCCTTCACATGCGGCGCGGTAAGGTGGCTGCGGAACTGGGCGAGGCCGGCATTCAGACGCTCTACCGCAATGCAGACATTCTGCACTGTGAGCCGATCGAAAAGGTCGCAGACGATGTGATCACGGAATTTTCACTGCAAGGCGGAGACTTTGACAATCTTGCCGAGGCAAGATATACAGTCCCCGATGTGTGGACGATGGGAAAGGTCTATGCAAGGCTCATCGAGGATGTGTCCGATGAGGACAACATCGTGGAGACAACCTTGCAGGTCTTTACCTCCTGGATCGACAGTCTGCTTTCGGACTATAATGCTGCCTTCTATTATCAGTCCCGCGATTATATTGCGGAGTGCTACCGGCAGAAAACGGTCCTGGACGGTTGAGAGGAACGAAAAAGGCGATGGTTTTCTATCGCAACACTTATAATAATACTAGAGGCGGGAACATCTTCAATGATGTTCCCGCCTTGTGCCTCTATTTGTCATCGCCTCTGTACATCTTCCATAAGCGTCCAGCCATCATCGACCCAGATATTTCTCCGCCGATCTAGCAAAAGATTTGGGATAAAATATTTTGTGAGAACTGGCAAAACCCTGTGAAACAGCGTATTACACCGCATTTCCTGACAACAAGGCCCTCAAATTACTACGAATTTACTACTATACGGCATTGGCACAGGTGATGGGGAGATCGTAACGGTGGCTCTCTCCCAGCTCGGCAATGTAGGCGGTTGGCCCTATTGGTCCTGGTATGGCTTCGAGAGCCGGGTGGATTGGTGCGCCTGCTTTTGTTTCCTGGTGCGCCAACGAGTGCGGCTATCTGGACACCGGCGTCATCCCAAGGTTCGCAAGCTGCTCCATCGGCCTCCAGTGGTTCCGGGAGAGAGGACTGTGGCGGGACCGCAGCTATGAGCCGCGCCCCGGCGACCTGATCTTTTTCGATTGGGATGATGAGGACGAAGGCCAGGACGGAGCTGCGGACCATGTAGGCATTGTGGAAAAGGTGGATGGCGGGATTGTCTATACCGTGGAAGGAAACTCTGGCGATAGTTGCCGGGAAAATCGCTATGCCATAGGCCGTTATGAGATTTACGGGTACGGCACACCGACTTATTAAAAGGGGAACAGCCTGTGGCTGTCCCTACATAGTGCAATAATATCCCTACTTATATTTAAAAATATCAGCATTTGTCATCTACTGTAACTGAATATTATGTGATATAATTCTTAAGGGTGGGCCAGGGCAATTTCTCAAAGACTTTTACCGCCATCCAAACAGGCCAGCACCGCCCGCAACCGCTTTTCCACGGTGTGATCTTTTCTCATGACGGAACCTCCCGTCTCTTGTCTGGAGGTTCTGTCATGATACGCCTTCACCCAGTCCAATACCCGATTTTCCGAGCACAGTTGATACTTTTCCGCAATGGACATAGAACTGCCCTGGCCCGACAGATATTCCCACACCACCCTGCGCTTTACTCCCCAACTGTACTGACACTTGGCCTGGTTTCCATTTTCCCACAGCCCGGAAGTACCCTCGGAACGATACCGGCTGATCCAGTTTTCCATGATGGAATGGCCTAACCTTGCCTCCCGCGCTGCCTCCCGCATCCGTAGCCGTCCTGCAAGGTATTCCTCCACCAGCGAGACCTTTTCTTCCGATGCAAGCTCTTTCCGCTTTCTCATCTGTGCTCTCTCCGCTGTGATTTCCTTGTCTGTCTTATTGGGAGCATATCAAAGTGTTCCGCAGCTGTTTGCGATATTTTGAAACTCAGTACCCCAAAATGAACAATTGGATATAGTAAACAAAATAGCAGGATTATGTTTTGTGGTGAAAATAAAGGGAGATCTTTCTATGTTTATCTACCTGGCTATGATCGACTCTCCAGATGAGAAACTAAAATTTGAGATCATATATGAGCGGTACAAAGGCCTGATGTTCTATACGGCAAATAGCGTGCTGGGAGATACACGGGATTCTGAGGATATAGTTCATGACGCTTTTTTAAAGATAATAGAAATAATTGATGAGATTGATGATCCAAAGAGTCCCCAAACGAGATATTTAATCGTTACTATAACTGAAAACAAAGCAATTGGCCTATACCGAAAGCGAAAAGCAAAAACAGTTGTTCCTTTTGAGGAAGAGTACATAGGGGTTCCAGAGCAGTCTTTGATTGATCAGGTTGAAGAAAATGATCGGTTGGTTAAAGCCATTGCATTGTTGCCAGGAAAGTATCGTGAAGTACTTTTATTAAAATACGCACAAGGATATTCTATGGATGAAATTGCTATGATTCTTTCTATGTCGAAAGAAAATGTAAAAAAGGTTATCCAACGGGCCAGAAAAAAGTTGGAAAAACAACTGAGTGAGGAGGCGTAGTATATGAAAATTACAGAAGAGATGCTATATAAATGCGCCCCCAAAGCGGAAAAACTATGGCTTAATACATTGCCATCTGATGATCAAATCCCGGATCATAAGTTTTCGCGGCGATTTGAGCACAAAATTAAAAAGATTATTCGAGAACAACGACGTTCACCGGCAATGAGGAGAGCTTTGCAAATTGCCCGGCAGACAGCGGCTGCAATTTTAATTACAGCAACCATCGGATTCTCTTGTTTAATGACAGTTGAGGCATATCGAGCTAAATTTATAGAGGTTATTACTGAAGTGTTCTACGATCTGACGCACTATCGGTTCTTCTCTTCTTGGCAGAGTGATACGGAATTGGGCGAGATTGAGTTTGGTTATCTTCCTAAAGGAATGGATGAAATACGCCGTGAAGTTATACCCGACCCCAAAAGTCAGACAATCTACTTTGAGAATTCGAGCGGTCAGCAATTAAAGTTCAGTCAGCAATTAGTCACTAATAGTACGAGCTTGGATATTATCTTGGATACAGAGGATGGTACTACAACAACGATTTCCTTTGGCGATTACGACGCTTCTCTTATTATAAAAGAAGATATTTCAATTTTGATGTGGGAAGATGATCCATATCTAATGCTTCTGACTGGTGATTTCCCGTCAGAGGAAATTATCAAAATTGCTAACGGAATAACCATATCGAAATAATTCCTACTTTTGAGAAAAAACAAATTTTGAGTGTCCCCAAATCGCCTCCTTCTTCGTTACTGTAATTGGAACAGGAAGGAGGTGATTCTTATGTTCAAACAGGTTTCAAAGCAGTTGCTCTGTCTGCTCTGCGCTGTTATCTGCACATGTGCGCTTTCCTCCCCGTGTATGGCAGCTGATATATCTTCGATAGAAGATGGTGTTATCGAGCTTAGGATGACGAATATCAATGATGCTCAATGCGCAATTTCTGTTAAAAACGGAACAGCTGCTGCAAGCGCCAATGTAGGTGGTAAACGCGGTGCTGAAAAATGCAAAATTGTCCTGAAGATTCAGGAACAGCAAGGGAGCCGCTGGGTCACATTGGATTCGTGGACGGTCGAAGAAGATGGACGCAACGCTTCGATTAACGGATCGGTCGATGCAAAGAGCGGTAAAACCTATCGGGCACAGGCTACGGTTACAGTTTGGCTTGATGGCAAAGCAGAAAGCAAGACCATTACCACAACAGGCAAAACAGCATAAACCAAGCAATTTTGAAAGGTGTTCTGCATGTATGCAGAACACCCCAAGGGCAAGCCCTTGGGGTGTTTGATGTTCAGCTGGCCATCTGGCGCTTGATACCTTTTGAAATAAGCATCAAAACAAAAATAACTATCAGGAGGTTGAGCAAATGCAAAAGAGATGGGTGCTTAAAATGATGCTTTCCATTGTCCTATGTATGTCCCTGTTATTCTCAGCAACACCTGTTTCAGCAGTAGACGTAGAAAGCGAAAATTATGAAGGCGAAATGATTGAAGCCGTTGCACTTACGGCAGATAATATACCAGAAGTTATTTCGGCAGCGAGCATTGAGGAAAACAATCATATTGCACGGATCTTTTCGGAAGAAAAGGATATGAACTCTATTGTTTTCCTCAATGATGATGATACCGCCACCCTCTATTATTTTGAAGAAGCGGTAAAATTCATCGACGAGGATGGGCATATCAAAGATAAAAGCAACCAGTTATATAGTGCCTTTGATGATCCGCAGTTTGCATTAGATTACTCGTATGTCAACAAGGATAACAACATTCGTACTTACTTTCCCAAAACACTGTCTCAAGAGTCTGGAATTCTTTTGAAAACTGGAGACCAATATATAGAAATCGCCCCGCTTATGACTGGCCAGAGCTCGGCTTCAAAATCTGACAGTGATTCTGGTGATACGGTTCATTACTCCGATATATTTGGAACAGGAACTTGGGTAGAATATTCACCTACATTTGGAGGATTCAAGGAAGAAATCGTCCTTCACGAATACACCGACAACGAATTTAGCTTCATTTTAGATGCCGGTGGCTTGACCCCTGTATGCCAAAATAATCATATTATCCTTACAGACGCTTCGGGCGAAACTGTTTTTGTCATGGACCCAATCTATGTATATGATAGCTATGTGGGTGAAGTTGATGAGGCAACCGACGGTTACTGCCATAACACATGGAATAATATTGTTGATCTCCAATTCCTCAGTGATGATCAGTACAAAATCACGATTACAGTGGACGAGAGTTTTTTAGCGGATAGCAGAACAGAATATCCCGTATATATAGACCCATCCTTTACTGTAAGCACATCTGGTAGTGGGAGCAGCAAAACCATACAAGATGTTCCCATTTATAATGGTGCTGATGCAAAGAATGTTGCGAGCGGCAGTAATACTTATGGACTCCTAGGGTACGTTGGGCAGTCTGGAGGAAAAGAATACGGAGTTGGCCGACTTCTGATGAAGTTCCCCGGACTCTTGAATAACCAAACATACAAAGCATTGGGTGCGAATGCCATTACAAAGGCGACGCTTTCTATTAAAGAGGCATCAGGGCTATCAACTCGAACTACTATTTATGCTAATCAATATTCTGGGTCAACATGGACAGAATCGAGTGCCACTTACAACAATACCTCTTGGAATGGATACACCTCTCCAAGTACCAGTTCGACTGTGGGTAGTAGTAGCCAAGTGACGGTTTCTTTTGACATCACCAAGATTGTGCAAGAATGGAAACGCAATACGACCAATGCTAATAAGGGAATCATATTAAGAAATTCAAACGAAAGCAATGCGTCATATCGGAAAGATATCCGGTCTACAGAAAGTAGCAACAAACCTGAGTTATCTATTACGTATAATTTTTATGGCTGTAAGCCCTATATTTCTCAAGCTAGCAGGAACATCAACTGCCACGGGTATGCTTGCTTCACAAACAACTGGCCTCAGTTTTTGACAGCGGATGACGCTAGGTATGTTCAGAATCAGTCTACCACGACGGCGCAAGCCCTTGCACGCACCAAGACACGAATGACTACTTGGCTCAATAGTAACTTCCGAGGCCGTTGGAAGGAAGTGAGTGGTCCGAATGTTACACTTGCTTCCAATCAGTGGATGATCGTTATGAGAATCGGTAAGCAGGGAGGAAACTACGACTATCATTACTGGTATCGTACAAACGATGGTCCATGGGCTAATAAACACGGACAGACACCATCCGTCCTTCTGCCTGCATCTGATATGCCAACAACTAATTCTTCGTCTGGATGGACATTAAATGGGAAAACCGGATTTTACAATAGCAGTATCGTATATTATGTGCTGACACAGTGAGGAGGGTTCGCGGTGAAACATACAAGAATCAAGATGATTTGTATTGTCATAGGTATGATACTTCTGCTGAGCACGGTTGTAAATGCAGTTTCTATGGGCGGCATCTCCTTGCTGCACGCAGCAGGAGATGCTGAAACGGGGGAACTTCCTAAAGGTACCGCGTTGAGCATTGCAGAAGCAATCCCTGAAGAATATTCTCCAGAAGAGCTAATCACGAACACCTATCATGAAGATATGCTTTCTGATTTAGGCATTGATAAGACAGGAGAAATATTGGATTTCAACTTTGCTGCAAGGTCTTTGACAGCTATTAACGAACGATATCCGATGGAATGTGTACGGCGTGTGACAGATCAGTTGATCTATGCAGTATATCGGATTGAAGGTGAAGGAAAAGAATTTAATGCATACTTCTTCTTTGAGAAGTTAAATCCAGCAGAGACAGCGGCGACCAAAGGGGCGGAAGTCTGGTGGCTTACTGGGCGGGTCCTGTTTTCTGAAAAAGAACTATCACTTGAGGACTTCGCAACTATTTCGGTCGGATCTTCAGTTAAAGATGTCGCGAAAATTGATCCGATGACATCGGATTTTGTTCCAGAAGATACTGGCCCTATAACTGTTCAAGATTTTGACTTTGAATTGAATGATTATGTTGAGCGCATCTATACCCCAGAGCCGGTTTTGGAGTACAAGGATTACCATCTGCTAACAGATGGAATTTTATGTGTTATGTATTCTCGTTCAAGTGCAGATGATGATTTCGTTGTCGCTTCTATGGGCGTTAACCCCTACTTTGAAGTTGAATCGAACTACTCCCGTGGAACTGTTAGGCAGGAAGTTGCACCAATAGACTTTCCCAATTAACTGTCCTACGATGCAAGCGTGAGGTGTTCCTACGTTTTAAAGACAATTTCATTGGTCAGGCATGACAAAACGGCCCCAGGATGCTGTAACATCCTGGGGCCACTCTGGGAAGCATAAAACATCCTTATCTGGGCGGAACCATGCCCGCAAACGGCTTTTTGTGTAATGCGATGCCCAATGCTTGGTGACCGAACTTCTACAACAAAATTCTCTGTTGCGTTGACTTGGGCTGCCAGCTAAATCTTTTGCCACGGAAATGTTTAGGAGGGGAAGACAATCTTCCCCTCCTAAACAGGACATTTATATTGGGGTAAAGCCATGGGAAATCTTCGTAATAGAAAGTATTTTTTATTAGTATTTGCAGTTGGAATATTTCTTTTGCTTTTTCTGTTATTCTCATCCAAAAAAGTAATATACTGTAATATTAAACTTACGACAAATATCCTATTATCTAGTATTATTAATTACGAAAGGAAGGAAAATAATATGGAAAATATACTAAAAATAGAAAATATTGAAAAATACTATGGAAGTAAATCAAGTTTAACTAAAGCCATAGATAACATATCATTTGAAGTAGAAAAAGGAGAGTTTGTCGCTATCATGGGTTCTTCAGGTTCAGGTAAAACAACATTACTAAACTGCATATCCACAATTGATAAAGTAACCGCCGGACATATTTTTGTAGGAGGAACTGACATAACAAAACTAAAAGGAAATGATTTAAACAAGTTTAGAAGAGAAGACTTAGGTTTCATCTTTCAAGACTTCAATTTATTAGATACCTTAACAGCCTATGAAAATATAGCACTAGCCTTATCAATTCAAAATGTAAGCCCTAAAGAAATAGATAAAAGAATAAAGAAAGTAGCAAAAGAACTAGATATCGAATCAGTATTAAAAAAATATCCTTACCAAATGAGTGGAGGACAAAAACAAAGAGTAGCAGCAGCTCGTGCAATAATAACAAATCCATGCTTAGTACTCGCAGACGAGCCAACCGGAGCCCTAGACTCTAAGTCATCAAAAATGCTACTAGAAAAACTAACATACTTAAATAATGCTTTAGGAGCCACTATTCTAATGGTAACTCATGACGCTTATGCCGCAAGTTACGCTACTAGAATAATCTTCATAAAAGATGGTAAAATATATAACGAAATGTAAAATAACAGATAATATAACATATAATAATAGTTGACGGCGCAGATTTTAACAGTTATAATCTATT